>Ga0315907_10000736_pt1 | contig 46062 bp, 45 predicted proteins | sample LakEriMetagenome_3_FD_203525 | JGI IMG/M metagenome (GOLD analysis project Ga0315907, IMG submission 203525) | Freshwater fungal communities from buoy surface, Lake Erie, Ohio, United States - Buoy 12 MA123 | ecosystem: Environmental > Aquatic > Freshwater > Lake > Lake biofilm | place: USA...
CGCCACCCGACCAAGCCGCGTGTATTTCCAGGGCTCCTCGCGGGTGGTTGGAAAATGATGTTGGAATTCAACCCCGTCCCTTGCTGCTTGTAATAATGCGGCGGGCAGCTTTAATGCGGTTGGCTCAAGTTGCTTACAAAAATCAATTAATGTACCACTCATTACTCCACTGATTTAATCCAATCGTATCCTTTTTCCTCTAATTCTAAGGCTAATTCTTTTCCTCCAGTTTTCACAATTTTACCATCGTAGAGCACGTGAACGAAATCAGGGATAATATGATCCAACAAGCGCTGATAGTGAGTAATAACGAGGGTAGCATTTTCCGTAGATTTTAAGGTGTTTACACCTCTGGCTACAATGCGAAGGGCATCAATATCCAAGCCCGAATCGGTTTCATCCAGTACCGCTAATTTAGGTTCAAGCATAGCCATTTGGAAAATCTCATTGCGCTTTTTCTCACCGCCAGAAAACCCTTCGTTCACCGCACGGGAAGCTAACGATGCATCAAGATCAACTAAGGCTGATTTTTCTTTTACTAAACGTAAAAAGTCTTTGGCTGAAAGCGCGGGCAATCCCTTGTGTTCACGAATTTCATTGATGGCGGTTTTCAAAAAATTCACATTCGAAACACCTGGGATTTCCACCGGATATTGAAACGCTAGAAACACCCCTTCTCTCGCGCGCTCCTCAATCGACATCTCTAATAAATCTTTGTCTTCAAAGGTGATAGCGCCTGAAGTCACTTCATAGTCTTCCTTGCCTGCAAGAACGCTTGCCAAGGTACTTTTTCCGGCACCATTTGGTCCCATGATCGCGTGAATCTCTCCCGCTTTTATTTCAAGGTTCAGGCCTTTTAAAATTTCTGTCCCATTAATGGACGCATGTAAATCAGTTATTTTCAACATAAGTTTATCTTCAATATTCTATCCTACACTTCCTTCTAAACTAATACTTAATAATTTTTGTGCCTCCACCGCAAATTCCATTGGCAATTGATTGAGAACTTCTTTACAATATCCATTAACGATCAAGCTAATGGCTTTTTCTTCCGAAATCCCTCGTTGCTGACAATAGAACAATTGGTCCTCTCCGATCTTCGAAGTGGTTGCCTCATGTTCAATTTGCGCTGAAGCATTTTTACATTCTATATATGGAAAGGTATGTGCTCCGGAAACACTACCCATTAGTAAAGAATCACATTGGGAGAAATTCCTGGCATGATCCGCTTGCTTGTGTATCTGAACAAGACCACGATACGAATTCTGGGAATGTCCTGCTGAAATACCTTTTGAAATAATGGTGCTTTTTGTATGTTTTCCGAGGTGGATCATTTTCGTGCCCGTATCCGCTTGCTGATAATTATTTGTTACTGCTACGGAAAAGAACTCCCCAACAGAATAATCTCCTTTAAGGATACACGATGGATATTTCCACGTAACGGCAGAGCCGGTTTCTACTTGGGTCCATGAAATTTTAGCATGCGCTTCACACAGACCGCGTTTTGTAACAAAGTTGAAGACCCCGCCTTTACCTTCTTTATCCCCGGGATACCAGTTTTGAACAGTTGAATATTTTATTTCAGCCTTATTCAATGCAATTAACTCTACCACCGCGGCATGCAGTTGGTTTTCATCGCGTTGAGGGGCGGTACACCCTTCTAAATAGGACACATAGGATGATTCGTCTGCAATCACCAAGGTACGCTCAAACTGTCCAGTTCCTCCGGCATTGATTCTAAAATAGGTAGACAGTTCCATGGGACAGCGAACGCCTTTTGGGATATAACAAAAAGACCCATCCGAGAAAACGGCTGAATTCAGTGCCGCATAAAAATTATCAGTAATTGGAACCACGGTTCCTAAATATTGTTGGACCAGCGCGGGATGTTCTTGAACCGCTTCTGAAAACGAACAAAAAATAATGCCTAACTCAGCAAGTTTAGCTTTAAACGAGGTACCCACAGATACAGAATCCATTACGAAATCTACCGCTACACCGGTTAAGCGTTGCTGCTCTTCCAATGAAATACCCAGTTTCGCCATGGTTTCCTTCATTTCTGGGTCTACGTCATCCCAAGATTCAAATTTCTTAGTTTGTTTTGGGGCTGCATAATAAGAAATGGCTTGAAAATCTGGCTTTTGATACGCAACATGTGCCCATTCCGGTTCTGTCATGGTTTTCCAAACCTCAAAGGCCTTTAACCGGTAATCTAACAACCAAGACGGCTCATTTTTCTTTGCAGAGATTAAATGAATGACCTGTTCGTTCAACCCTGCGGGGACCACATCTGAATCAATTTCAGAGATAAACCCATACTGGTATTCTTTATCCGCTAAATCTTTTGCTAATTCGTTTTCTGTATATCCAGCCATAATTATACAGAAAAAGACTCACCGCATCCACAGGTGCGATCAGCGTTGGGGTTATTAAACACAAAGCCTTTGCCATTTAACCCACCTGAAAAATCGAGGGTAGTCCCTACAAGGTATAAATAGCTCTTACGATCAACTACTACCTTGATTCCATTGTTTTCAAAGCTTGAATCTTGTTCCGTTTCTTGATTGTCGAAGGTTAGTTGGTACATAAGTCCTGAACACCCTCCACCGGAAACTCCTACTCGAATAAATAAACCCTCTTTCCCCTCATCTTCCATCAAGCGAAGGGCTTGCTTCTTAGCCTGATCTGTTACGGTTATCATCTTATTTAGATTAATTTTAAATAACGTGCACAAAAATACCACAAAAGTGGTATTGACTCCAAGTATATAAAACAAAAAAATCCCTAAATGTTTAGGGATTTCTGAAATAAGGAAAGTACAGATGTCTTTTCACGAGTATTTTTAGCGAGCTACTTCAATAACTTTGGTGTATAAGGCTTCTGTAGCCGATTTAAAAACCAAGGTATACGTTCCATTCATTAAATCATTCATGTGAAGTGACTTGGCATCTGAAACAGGTATCGTAGGCATGAATTGTCCGTTGGATGCGATGATTTCAATGAACTCGATGCGCGCATCGCTCCAAATGATGGTAGCATTTCCAGTAGAGGAATTGCAAGACACTTGCACCTTATCGTCCTCTAATTTTACAGGAATCTCATGATTTGCTCGAACTACGGTTAGGGAAGCAAATACTAAAACTAGGGTTAACATCAGAGTTTTCATAAGTAGTTGTTTTTGTTATTACTTGTACAAAGTTGCTGTAGTTTAGCACATTTGGCAAGCTTTTGACCCTGTTACGGAGGAAAATACGATTTGTTACATAAATCATCCTACGTATAATTACGTAGAGAACAAATATTCAATAGAATCTCACTTTTAGTCAAATTATTATAACCAATAGTCATTTAGTCTATGGTACATGAATAATCCGTGTAAATTGGTTAAAGAAATAAGGAGAGATACAGGTGGCTTCTTAAATCGAGTTACTGCTTGGAGAGGCAGAAAAGTTTCTAGTCAAAAGTTTTTTCGCACTCGGTTTAGTTATAGAAGCCCCTGTTTTTTTTGAGCACTCAGGCATTATGCCTACTACGATAGAAGGGAAGCTTAGGCTTCCTTTCTTTTTTTGTACAATAACGGTCTGCTGGGTGCAGCATCATTATCAAAATTCGCTACCTGTAGTTCCAAGACATATGCGCCATCTGCTGCATGCGAAGGAACATAAATTAATTCCGTAATGGTTCGGTCACGCACTGGGTGATCAGGAACATTCCAAAACGCGTGGTGAAATGCCAAAATTCCTCCATCAACTTCTTTGTCTACCGAGGGTATATCCACTAATAGGTGTTTAATGCCGCATTCATTTAATTTCTGAACGCAAGCAACATCCATGTAGGTTGGATTGGTATCGGAATAGTTGGTGGTGCATTTGTTGATGTCATTTGGCACTGTACGAATCACCAAGGCGTCACATTGAGGAATATTGCTTAACTGTTCCAAGGTAATTACCGAATCTCCCTGAATTATTTCTGGCGTTATCGTGATTAAATGTGCATCAAAAAAAAACTGATTAAAGCAACTCGATACCGGGTAAACATCCTTAGAAATATGCCCGTGTGATTCAGTATGCGTGCCGTGGCCGTGCGGATTAAAATAAATATCCCTAAAATTTACTGCACCTCCCAGTTCCACACTGCCAACAAATCCATGTTCCATCACGGGTGTAATCCGCGGACCATTCAAATACCATGCGCGTACCCCATGCGTTGCAACACCAATAGAAAGGTCTATAAACTCAGTGGTATCAATAAACCAGTCTCTATCTAGATAAAATTTCATATTCAAAACTAATTAAATCCCCGTACTTGACAATTGAGTGTAAATAAAGTTAAACCCGATTAATATCCACTGCATATAATGAACTTATCTTTGCAGTATGGAACAAAAAGATCTACTCAAAGAAATCATTTCCCACTGCAAAGAATACGGATTTGTTTTTCCCTCCTCTGAAATCTATGATGGACTTGCCGCGACATACGATTACGGGCAGCTTGGTGCAGAACTAAAAAACAACATCAAAACCTATTGGTGGAAATCCATGACCCAATTGAATAGCAACATCGTTGGGCTTGATTCCGCTATTTTTATGCATCCAACCACTTGGAAAGCCTCTGGACATGTCGATGCATTTAATGACCCATTAATCGATAATAAAGATTCAAAAAAACGCTACCGCGCAGATGTGTTGCTTGAAGAGTATCTTGAAAAACAAACTCAGAAGATTCAAAAAGAAGTTGAGAAAGGGGAAAAACGCTTTGGAGAAAGTTTCGATAAAGCACAGTTTATTGCCACAAACCCCAACGTACTGCGCATCAAGGAAAAACAGGCTCAAGTGCAAGAGCGCATGAAAACCGCGCTTAATGAAAGCAACTTAGAAGACTTACGCCAACTCATCATTGACCTCGAAATTGTTTGTCCGATTTCAGGGTCAAAAAACTGGACAGAAGTTCGTCAGTTCAATTTAATGTTCTCCACGTCCCTCGGCTCTGTTGCGGGAGAATCTTCTACCATTTATCTCCGTCCGGAAACCGCACAAGGAATATTCGTAAACTTTTTGAATGTTCAAAAATCAGGGAGAATGAAGATCCCTTTTGGCATTGCACAAATTGGTAAAGCATTCCGTAATGAAATTGTAGCGCGTCAATTTATTTTCAGGATGCGTGAATTCGAACAAATGGAAATGCAGTTCTTTGTTAAACCAGGCGAAGAATTAACCTGGTATGAGCACTGGAAGGAAGCACGAAAAAAATGGCACCTCAACCTGGGGTTAGGAGAGAAAAACTACCGGTTCCATGACCACATTAAATTAGCGCACTATGCCAATGCGGCATGCGACATTGAATTTGATTTTCCGATGGGATTTAAAGAATTGGAAGGAATTCACTCTCGAACGGATTTTGACCTGAAACAACATGAACTGCATTCTGGAAAAAAACTTCAGTATTTCGATCCTTCGACCAATGAAAGTTATGTTCCATATGTCATTGAAACTTCTGTGGGATTAGACCGACTGTTTCTTTCTGTGTTGAGTGCTTCGTACACCGAGGAAAAACTTGAGGATGGGAGCGAACGCACCGTATTAAAAATTCCTGCAGCGCTTGCCCCTTACAAAATTGCTGTTTTACCTCTAGTCAAAAAAGATGGGTTACCAGAAAAAGCGCAAGAAATCATGCGAATGTTACATTTAGATTATACCATACAGTACGACGAAAAAGATTCCATTGGAAAGCGCTATCGCCGTCAAGATGCGATAGGTACACCGTTTGCGATTACTATAGACCACGAAACACTCGAATCAAATACGGTAACCATACGAAATCGTGATACCATGATTCAGGAACGAATCAGCATAGATTCATTACCTGCCTTTTTAAACGCACATTGCAGTTGGTCTTCTATTTTAGGCGCACTCGCATAATATCGGTATTGTTATGGCTGACACCAATACAGGGATTTAGTCAGCTCATTAATCAGCCACTCAACGTGGGTGGTGGCCAACCTTTTCTGAATGCTCAACGCATAAAAGAATTGGGTATTCGTGAAATGCATGGTAAAATCTATACCAAGCGTCCAAGCGATTTAATTCGCAGTACAGATGGTTTTGTAGACTACAAATTCGATTCCTTAGGCAATACCACATATAGCTTGACATACGTCCCTCACCATCCATTTAAAGATTCAATCGTTCATACCTATCAATATGAGCAGAACAATTTGACCTATCATAGAACCGAAAGAAATAGCGATTACTCCATAGAACAATATGAATATGCCAATGGGAAACTTATAAATTCAGAGGAGCGTATTGGCTTAAAGCGAACCCATGAAGAGGTAATTACTAATGCTTTGGTCTATGACTATCTTTACCCATCTAATCAAGAGCTGATAACGATACGCTATCGAGGGGGAAATCGATATCGGGAGGTCGTGCTAAGCTACGATTCCATACACCGCATTAGCAACAAACAAATCAAAGAGCCCTTAACAGGCCTTATTCAAACTACCCACTATAGGTACAACGCTACCAATCAATTGGAAGAAATAGCATGTATTGATGGGATAGGAAACATGACTTCAACCCGCATAGAATATGAGCCATCAACGGAAATTCGTGCCATTAAGACGTATACCAATGGAACACTAACATCTGAAATTCAAGTGATTTATAGCAATAGACAGCTTTCGTCTGTGCTCATATTAAATCACCAAACTCAACTCATGGAAATTATCAGAATGGATTAATTCCCTTTTTTATTGCCTACAAAGAATGCAATTAAAAAAACTACCACTAAAAAGGCAATCACCATAAAAAAGCTTGTGATTTCCGGGGCTTTTAAAAATACCATATACTTAAAGTTATTGTAACATTAAGTTATGAAAACTAAATTCTGTTTATATGGTTAATTTTCAAATACAATCATTTGTTTATCAAACATATAACACGCACGAATATCTCTTAATCAAAAGTGAAAAAATCATGGCTACTTATTTATAACTTTGCAGAAAAAAAATGTTTCGAACGCACACCTGCGGTGAATTAAGAACCGAGCACATAGGAAAAGAAGTTACACTCAGTGGATGGGTACAAAAATCAAGGGATTTAGGAGGCATGACCTTTATTGATCTCCGAGACCGTTATGGCATCACCCAATTGGCATTCAATGTAGAAAAAGAACACGCCCTATGTTTAGAAGCGCGAAAACTTGGTCGCGAATTCGTGATTCAAGCAGTGGGCTCTGTCATTGAGCGTTCAAGCAAAAACCAGCACTTAGCGACCGGAGATATTGAACTTGAAGTGCGCTCTTTTCGGGTATTAAATGCCTCTAAAACACCTCCTTTCACCATAGAAGACCAAACCGATGGAGGCGATGAATTGCGCCTGCAATACCGTTATTTAGATTTACGCAGAACACCGGTTCAACAAAAATTGTTGCTTAGAAATAAGGTGGCGCTTGAAACCCGAAAGTTCCTAGATAAGCTGGGATTCATGGACGTTGAAACCCCGGTATTAATCAAATCAACTCCTGAGGGTGCACGTGATTTTGTGGTGCCGAGCCGTATGAATGCGGGTCAGTTCTATGCCCTACCCCAATCCCCACAAACCTTTAAGCAATTGCTCATGGTGTCTGGGATTGATCGGTACTACCAAATCGTGAAATGTTTCCGCGATGAAGATTTACGGGCAGACCGTCAGCCCGAATTCACACAAATCGATTGTGAAATGGCTTTCGTAGAGCAAGAAGACATTTTACACGTATTCGAAGGCTTAATAAAACACCTGTTTGCCGAAGTAAAAGGCATTGAATTTAACGAGCCCTTCCCGCGCATGACCTATGATGAAGCCATTCACATGTACGGATCAGACAAACCAGACTTACGTTTCGGGATGAAGTTCAACTATTTGAATGCACTCCAAGGAAAAGGATTTGCCATCTTTGATCAGGCAGAAGCGGTTATCGGAATTGCCGTACCGGGAGCTTCAGAATACACCCGAAAACAGTTAGACGAACTCACCGAATGGGTGAAACGTCCGCAAATTGGAGCCAAAGGAATGGTTTACGTAAAGTATAATACCGATGGTAGTATAAAGTCTTCCGTGGATAAATTCTACAGCGAAGCAGAATTTCAATCCTTAGCCGAAACACACAACATTAAGGCAGGTGATTTGTTATTGATATTGAGCGGGGAATTAGCTAAAACACAAAAACAAATGAACGAACTTCGACTTCATGTAGCACAGCAAGAAGGACTTCGAAATACCGGAGCATTTTGTCCAGTGTGGGTCTTAGATTTTCCATTATTAGAAAAAGATGAAGCCTCTGGAAGGTACTTTGCGATGCACCATCCCTTTACCTCTCCGAAAATAGAAGATATAGCGCTTATGGATTCTGATCCGGGTGCGATACGCGCAAATGCCTATGATTTAGCCATGAACGGCGTAGAATTAGGCGGCGGATCTATTCGAATTCATGACCGAAGCTTGCAAGAAAAGATGTTCTCCTTGCTTGGTTTTACTCCGGAGCAAGCACAAGAGCAATTTGGCTTTTTAATGGGCGCCTTTGAATACGGTGCGCCACCGCATGGTGGCTTAGCCTTTGGCCTAGACCGCTTGGTAGCAACCATGTCTGGTGAAGAATCCATTCGAGACTTCATCGCATTTCCGAAAAACAACAGCGGAAGAGACACCATGATTGATGCGCCATCCCTATTGGAACCTGCTCAATTAACCGAATTAGGAATTAACATCTTACCGAATGGACATTAAGGATTTACAGGCACGCATTACACCACTTCGCGATCAACTCATTGCCCATACCGTTTATCAGCAAATTGCAACAGACCGCGAATTAAAATCCTTTACCGAAGAACACGTATTTGCTGTTTGGGATTTCATGAGCTTATTAAAAAGTTTACAGCGTCATTTAACCTGTGTTAATGTGCCGTGGATGCCCACAAAAAACAAAGAAACACGTCGCTTTATTAATGAAATTGTAGTGGGCGAAGAAAGCGACTTTGATGCATCAGGTAAGACCATGAGTCATTTTGAAATGTATGTCCAGGCAATGCAAACCATGGGTGCAGATACCCATGAAATCGAACGATTTATTCAACGCATTTCAGCGAATACACCCCTTGACGAAGCCTTGGATTCTTGTGCGATTAATGCCGAAACAAAAGACTTTGTTCGGTTTACCTTTTCAATTATTCAGCGCGGAAAAATTCATGAAATCGCTTCATTGTTCACCTTTGGACGCGAGGATTTAATTCCAGAAATGTTCATAGAAATGGTGAAAGAATTGAAAGCCAATCATCCAACGCAAATGGCCGATTTTCTCTATTATTTAGAACGTCACATTGAGGTGGATGGAGATGATCATGGGCCACTCTCCTTGAAATTAATGGATGAAGTTTGTGAGAACGAACCAATTAAATGGGAAGAAGCAACCCGTGTGGCTGAAGAAGCCTTATCGATGCGCATTCGCTTATGGGATGGTGTGGTAAGAAAAAACAATGCGCTTAGCGTCGCGCTGGTTTAAACTTCCCGGGTGCGGGTTTAAACCCGCACCCGGAGAAATACTAAACATCTAACAAGTGATCCGAAGGAATTGTGAAAAACTCTTGTAGCGTAATTCCCAACAATTTGCAGATTCTAAGTAAGGTTCGGATTTCGAAATTTGCCCCTTTTTCTAGGCGCCAATAGGCCGAGCGACTCATCCCGAGTTCATAAGCAAAGTGCTCATAATTATTAAACCCTTTCTCTTTCCTCAACTGTTTGAGCCGATTGGCAATCCAACGATAATCTTCTTCGAATGCTTCCTGACTCATGCTACAAAAGTCCACAAGTTTTCTTTTTTTTAGTACTCTTATTTGGGCGAGCACTTTTAATGGTGTATTTTTGCATAAATTTTAATATGTATCCTATGAAAACAAGAATTCTACTACTGAGTTTTATTGCCTTAAGCAGTATTTCTGCCTTTGCGCAAAATGTTCCTTCTTATGTTCCTAGCAATGGTTTGGTTGGCTGGTGGCCGTTCAACGGAAACGCCAACGATGAGAGTGGTAATGGAAATAACGGAACGGTGAATGGAGCCACTTTGACAACGGATAGGTTTAATCTTTCAAATAAAGCTTATTATTTTGGCGGACAAAGTAAGTTTATCGATCTTGGTTCAGCAGGGTTAAGCTCTAATCCTAGCGTCTGTTCATATTCAGTTTGGTTTAAATTAAATACATTATATACTGGATTGTATAATGAAACATCAATTATTTTATCCAAAAGACATCAAGATAATGGTCCCTCTTGGACAACTATCCAAATTGACTCAAATTGTATGGTAAATTTTGTGGTGGATGGGCCTGCATTCAATCAAGATGTTTTGGGCAGCTCTTCAATCTGTAATGACCAATGGCAGCACTTAGTTTGTATCAAAAATCAAAATGTCTATTCAGTATATTTAAATTCCATTCTTGTTAATAGTCAAACTATTATTTATAATCACAATGGTTCAAATTTGAATATGCACGTTGGACATCAAGGAGCATGGGATACATGGTTTATAGGCTCCATTGACGACATCGGCATTTGGAACCGCGCCCTAACCCAGCAAGAAATCACTGATTTGTACAATGGTACCAGTGCAAATGCAGCGGAAAGAAACTTAACGACGGTCAATGTACATCCCAACCCAACCTCTGGGGAAATAACCATTACATGCAATGAAACGTATCTTCAATCGTATTCGTTGTACAATTCGTTGGGTCAGCTGGTTGCATCAGGCATGTTGAATCCTGAAAATACAACCCTTTCAATCCAAGAATTAGCACCCGGAATTTACACGCTTCAATTGCAAGGAGAGAAAAATATTGCCCTGAAAATAGTTAAAGAGTAATTGTTTTTAAAATAGTTGTTTTTTTCACCCCCTCTGACAGAGTCTGATACTCGTCAGAGTCATCAGACCTTTATCTCTTCGCTCTGTCTCGGCGGAGGAAAGGAGGGAAACTAACAATCTTCCCATCCCCCTTTTGAAGGGGGACTAAGGGGGATGACTCTAAATAGCCTCAGACTACATCAAAAATAATTACATAATCGTATTGTCACCTCCCTTTATCCCTCCTCAGTACCTTCGCTTTAGCTACGGCGCAAGCTAAAGGAGGGAAACTAACAATCTTCCCATCCCCCTTTTGAAGGGGGACTAAGGGGGATGACTCTAAATAGCCTCAGACTACATCAAAAATAATTACATAATCGTATTGTCACCTCCCTTTATCCCTCCTCAAGGAGGGAAAACAAATGATCTTATTTCCCTCTTCGCTTAGCCAACCAAGGCGGCAACTGTTTTTGTAGTGTAGTTTCAACCAATTTATTGCTTAAATCAGCTCTTCCTGCGCGCTTCAATCGGCTCGAAATCCATTCTTGGTTTTCGCGTTTGTACCAGAAAAAATAGCGGTTCTGGTTTTTCTTCTCCTCCGGAGATTTTGCCGTGAAGACCGGTTTCAAGGTGTATGGATGCAAGCCGGTATAATAAATTACTTCGGCTACGGTCATGGGCGTTGGGGTAAAATCTTGTACTTGCTCTAATTTAAAGCCCATGTCCTTGGTTTCCGCGGCCAGTTCAGCCATATCCGTTTCTTCACAGCCAGGATGCGAGGAAATAAAATAGGGTATCAAGGGTTGATTTAACTGATGTTTGGCAGATATCGCCTCGTACTTTTCCTTGAATTTGTGAAAATACTTAAATGAAGGCTTCCGCATCATGCGCAAGGTATTGTCGGCAGTATGTTCCGGAGCAACTTTTAAACGGCCGCTCACGTGACGTGTTACGACTTGCTCTAGGTACTCGTCGTGGTTGCCGTCTTCGTTGTTTTTGTTGAAGTCGTCGACCAGTAAGTCGTAGCGAATGCCGGAACCCACAAAGGCCTTTTTGATTTTCGGATGGGCATCGATTTTTCGATAGAGTTCCGTCATGGGTTTGTGCGAAGTGTCGAGGTTATTGCAGATCACGGGATGGATGCAACTTGGGGCGACACATCGGGCACAAATGCTTTCGTCCTTCCCTTTCATCTTATACATGTTGGCCGATGGTCCGCCCACGTCCGACAAATACCCTTTGAATTCGGGATGTGCAGCAATTTCCTCCAATTCTTTCATGATGGACCCCTCACTTCGCGAGGCAATGAATTTTCCTTGGTGGGCCGAAATCGTGCAAAAGCTGCACCCACCAAAGCATCCTCGGTGAATGTTCAAGGAGAACTTGATCATTTCGTATGCGGGAATCGTGCCTCGTTTTTTATACTTAGGATGAGGTAAACGCGTATAAGGTAATTCAAAGGAGGCATCAATTTCATTTTCCGTCATCGTCGGATAAGGAGGGTTTACGACCAAACGCTCCTCACCTACTTCTTGAAGAATCCGGTTGGCACTTAATTTATTGCTTTCAACCTCAACGATTTTGAAATTTGCCGCATAGGCCACTTTGTCTTTTAAACAGGTTTCATGGCTTGCTAAAGAAACGGTTTCCCAATGTTTGTTTTTTAAAACTTCTTCGGATTTAGGATGAACGTAGGCAATTTGAGGTAAGGTTCGAATTTGGTTGAAGGGAACGCCTTTTTTCAACAACTTTAGAAAGGCGCGCAGCGGTTGTTCACCCATTCCATAAACCAAGGCATCGGCTTTGCTGTCTACAAGAATGGAAGGAAAAAGTTTATCGGCCCAATAATCGTAATGGGTTACCCGTCGAAGGGATGCTTCAATTCCTCCGAGCAAAACCGGCACATCGGGAAAGAGGTCTTTTAAGATATTAGAATACACCGTTGCGGCATAATCGGGACGAAAACCCGCAGCGCCTCCTGGGGTGTAAGCGTCCGTCGAGCGCAGCCGTTTCCCCGCAGTGTAATGGTTCACCATGGAATCCATGCATCCGGAAGTGACCCCAAAAAAATACTTGGGTCTTCCCAGTTTTTTAAAATCCCGTAAATCATCTCGCCAATTGGGTTGGGCAATGATTCCAATACGGAAGCCTTCGTCTTCAATGATTCTCCCAATAACGGCGGTGCCAAAAGAGGGGTGATCGACGTAGGCATCTCCGGAAACGAGGATCACATCAAAGGCATCCCACCCTCGCTTTTCAGCTTCTTTAAGCGATAAGGGCAACCAATCGGATATAGGGCGTTCTTGCATGCTGTAAAATTACGAAAAGCAAGGCGCTAACGGAAACAATTATTGAACGGTAATTTTTTTGCTTTGCTTACCTTTTGCGTCGGTGTAAGAAATAAAATAGGTGCCCGCATAAAGGGTGCTCACATCAAAGTAGGCCATGGTTGAACCGGGCAAAATCACCTGTGATTCGATGGTTTTTCCGTGAACATCCGTCAAGGTTAATTCAAGATTGGAGGTCACTAAACCAATCGCCTGCACGATGAATAAATCGTTGCTCGGGTTGGGAAAAACACGCACCTCACCAACGGTGTTTTCTGCTAAACCGCTCGCGGGATTATACACCGTGGTGGTCTCGGTCACAGAATTCACTTTTGCGCCTGTAACAACACCGTAATAGGTGGGTCCGATCAAGTAAGGATAGGCCGAATTCCAATTGGCATCTACAGTAGCGAAATAACAGTATATGCCGTTCGGATATTCCGGAGTGACGCAAAAACGTCCGTTGTGCAAATCCAAATAATCCTCTTGTCCTGCATGGGCAAGGAACTCGTAATCCTCGCGAAAGTAACCCAGGGGATAGCTTGCAGAAACAGCGGGTCCATCGGGAACATCGGTGCCATCGGCCCAAACCGTCCTGGTACTTATATTACGTAACTGATAGCCAGACTTAATTCGAACAATGCCTCCGGTCCCATCTGCATTTCGGTACCCATAGGCCCCGTAAACAGGATAACCGTCGTAGGCAAACCCGATCAACGGAGAATGCACATTGGAATCGATGGCGTACAACCCTTCCGCATCGTAAAGGGTGCAAACATTGGAAATAACGGAAAGGTCGAGATCAAAAGCACTTGGGTTTTGGTGATGGTGGTAATTTCCCATGGCGGGATGGCCTTTTGAACAATCGAAACCGGCTTTTTCGGCTAAAACAGCATCACGATTCCAAGATTGGGAAGATCCAGGTCCACCTGGACACGGAGACATTCCAGGTAATCCGCCACACAAGGAATTGGTATTGGTATTCCAAGCTACGCCATCGCGGTAATCGAACATCGCTGTTCCATTGATGAAAATTCCAATATTCCCCCCGGTGGTAGCGGTTCCAGCACCTGCATTAACAGTAGGATTCAATGAGATTTTAAAGATTGCGTTCTGGTTCGTAGTTAACGAGGGATTACCGTCCATAAATGGTCCGGTGATGTATGAAGGAACGCCGGTGGCTGAAACATACACCCAATTCGCAGCGTATTGGACTTGCTGTACGTTAGCTAAATCAGCATCGACAATAGGCGTGGGGTTTCCTTGCACGTAATGTCTACCTGTGGTCCCATCGGTATTAATTAACCAAGAAGAAATGGCAGGATTTGTTTGTGCCTGCAACCCTCCAACAAGGAGTAAGGCAAGGACTGATTTTTGTGTTTTCATACGTACGTTAAGTTATTCAAGAACCTTAGTTGCCTAAAGGTAAGAAAACTTGTGTTGTACAAAAAAGAAAAGGGGGATTGCTCCCCCTTAACTAAACCTAACTATTATGAAACTATTGATTTGAATCAGACTTTGCCAATGTGTAAATGACCAATCCAAAACCAATTTTGTTAACCGCATCACCGATGTTGTACACAACATCCATCCACGGATTATTTAATTCACTACCAAATGCACCGAATAATCCACCTGGTGTACCGATAATGTATCCTAACGGATAAATAGCCCATCCCACCAATACAAACCACGCTAAGATACGCGTAGCTTTAGCAACAGAAGGACCTGCTGTTTGCGCCAAACTAGCCACTTCACCAAACCAAACAAGGTAAGCGATGTAGAAGTACGCAGCACCAGAGATTACTCCCCAAAGTACGCTGTTATCGCGGTCTGTAGACTCTCCGAAGAACCCAGTAACCAACATCACTACAGAGGCCAAGATTAATTTCCAAAGTAAGGCTGGCTTAGCTCCTGCTTTTTTGGTAATCAAATAAAACTCAACGCACATTAACGGAACAGTCAACAACCAATCCACATAGCGGAAAAATGTTGGTGATGTACCTGTATTCAAAAACCAATCACGCATGTAATAATAATGCACTGCGGCAATAAACGTGATTATACCAGAAACCAAGACTGATGTGCGCCATTTCTCGCCCACATTTCTGATTTCAAAAAAGAAAAATGCGGAAGCAGCCATCATGGCCATGGTTCCCACAAAAAAGGTAAATGCCGTGGCTTGGCCGATTCCGAAGCCTTGGCTAGCGTCGAATAATTCCGAAGCAGTAATAGATAAGAACATATAAAAAAGTTTTAATTTCCCCTACTCTAAAAATGGATTTTCGGGTTCCTCCATGTTGTAATATCTTGTAAAACAACACGATGTAATTTTTGTTTAATCTTTGTTAAAAATTATTAAACATTTTTTTAATTCCGAGAAAATCTAAATGACTGATTGAAAAGGAATTGCTTATCTGATAAGGTTTTCAGAAAGGAAAGTAAATCTTTTTGTTCGTTAATTTTCATGCTAATTTTTTTTTGTAACAGGCTGTTACTTACCGGTTTTTGCCAATTCGATGAGTTTGCATAGTGTGTCAACACCTCCTTCAATTTGGACATACGCCCGTCGTGCATGTATGGAAAACTGTAGTCAATGTTTCGGAGCGTGGGAACTCTAAACAAATACACATCCGACGCCTTGCCTGTGATAAGCGCCCTGCCAGAGTCGTTGAATTGGGTATTCGGACCAATGCCATTGGCTTTAAATTCGAAGTTGGTGAACAAAGGTGCCGTGTGACACTGATTGCAATATTTTAGAAATAAAGAGTACCCCCGTTGTTCTTGTTCGGTAAAGGTGCTTTCTTTACGCATCACACTGTCGTATTTACTATTCGCGGAAACCAAGGAAACGGTAAACTGGCCCAAAGCTTTTAATAGATGACTCGTGTTAATGTGTTCGGCGCCAAACACCTTCTTGAATTTGGTTTTGTAATCGCTGTTTCGGTTAAGTTTTTTAAGCACCCCTTCCAATGTTTCTCCCATTTCATCGGCATGGGTTAGGGGATTAATCGCTTGTCCATTCAAATTTAAAACTCCTCCATCCCAATGAAACGCTGGATACCAGGCCAAATTCATCAGTCCGGGGGCATTGCGTTTGCCTACACGAGAGTTAATGCCATGGCTTGTCGGATGGTCTACATGTGCAAAGGCTGTAAATTGAAGGTGACAAGAAGCACAGGAAACGGTTGAATCCTTTGAGAGTATAGGATCATAAAACAAGGCTCTACCCAGACTAAATCCTTCAGGAGTAAGGGGGTTGTCATTAAAATTATACAAGGGCTTGGGCCATTTTTCAGGTCGGTAAAACAATCCATCACCGGGAAGAAATATAACAGAAATTAACCCCATACTCAACAACATAAGTACTCCCCAACGCATCAGTCAAAGGAGTTCACAAAGGTTTTGAAAATCTGCTGGGCTGCTAGGCCTGGCAACATGATATGAGGCGTTGATTGTATCGGTAATGCCCTAAAAAGCGGCTCCAAATTAATCGTAATGAATGGATAATGCTCAGATCTCTGTAAAACCGATGAAGTAGTAAAAGGAGCCCGATAGCCTCCAATGTGATAATCAAACAATGCTTTGGCGCCTTGACGGTGATAGCTTCCTGTCATTTTCAATTGTATATATCCGGTATTCCACGCCCAATACATTCCGAGTAGCGGATCAAAAGCACCTTCAAGCTTACCCGAAGTGTTGGCTAGGCTATCCATCCCGATGATTAACACCCTGTCGGGAAAAGGCAGGCTAAAGGTCGTGGTATCGGAAGCATCGACCAACTGAAAATCACCGCGTTGATTACCCACATAAAATTTAAATTGATCCAGGCGAATGGAATCTGTCCCATTCATTAGATAATTGGTATGCAATTGAAAGGGTGCTGAGCCAACCATTAGTTTCACCGTAGTTTGACCAAACCCAAGATTAGGTATAACGAAAAACAAAAAGAGAAATCGTAACATCAGGGACGGGGTTTCCGGTCGAAGGTACCAATTATATGAAGTACTTCGCGCTCCTCTGATTTATTTAGTAAAACGCCTAAGCGTTCAAAGTAGGTTCTCATCCGTTTCAAATCCTGCTGTTTTGCAGATAAAACTGCTTTACATACCGATTGAGCCTGTAGCGAATCTCCCGACAAGGCGGATTTAATAAGCCGATGCTCCAAGATTTGAATCCTGTCCTTTTGTTTTTTTCGCCGTAAAAGAAATGCCGTCTCTAGTGTTTCTACTGCCTTTGCTTTTTCCTTAGATAGAGTCAAATCTTCCGCAAGGCGCGGCGGATGAGGGGGGCGCCGAAGTACGAGCGTAATAATAAGGATGCCATTAAGCAGTAAAAGCAGGGCAATGGCCCAATTTTTCCAGGAGTTATTCATATGATTCAAAATTTATGAGATATGAGGTTGATGCCGGTTTTTCTTGCCCAATAGCAAACAAACAAGCAGAAATATTTATAGAAACTAAAAGGAGCAGCGATGCCGCAATGAGCCAAGCGGAACGGCCATTCGTTGGATTTTCTTTCGGATTCAGGCAGCGGCTTGTCAATTCTTCGCTTACCGGTATTCGGGTTTTAAAAAAAACTTGCTCAGTCTTCATTTGATTGGTGTGTTTTAAGTTTGGTTCGTGCACGAAAAAGGAGGGATTCAATCGAAGCAACAGAAACATTCATAATCGATGCGATTTCTTTGTAGCTCAAATCATCCATGGCATATAAGGTCATCGCAATGCGTTGTTTTTCTGGCAAGGACTGAATTTGCTTCCAAAGGCTCCACTCTGCTTCTTTTAAAATAAACATCAGCTCCGGTGTTTCGGTTGTTTCAATCGGTAGAGAATCAAACAAACTCAACAAGATACCCTTCCGTTTCTTGCGATTTTTAGCCCGTAAGAACTCATTGCATTTATTCAAGGTTATGCGATGCATCCACGTATGAACGCTTGATTCTTCTTTAAATTGAGGCAGGCCAATATATATCGATTTGAAAACTTCTTGGGTAACATCCTCAGCATCCTGACGATTACCCAACAGGTAAAGGGCTGTATTTAATAAACGAGGCGCATGCAATTCAAAAAGCTTTTTGAATTCACGTTCATTTCCCAATCTTAATTGTTCTATGTTTGGCATGCAAGGGCTTAGTTGCTGTTTTTTATAAAATCTTGCACGGGTTAAAGGTATGATTTAAGTGTAAAAGTGTACCTTTAGAGCGCTTTGAAAGAATCAAAATTCGTTGGAAAAAACAAAGAAAAGTGGGAGCGCTTTGAGTCGATGCAAAAAGACCTTTCGAGTGATCCTGAGGCCCTGAGTGCCTTATATTTAGATATTACGGACGATTTAGGGTTTGCCCAAACCTATTATTCTCGACGGACAATCCGAGTTTATTTGAATCAATTGGCCCAGCGGGTGTTTATTGGGGTAAATAAATATCAAAAATTTTCCTTCAGAAATGTCCTTGATTTTTGGACCATTGAGCTCCCGCTGGAGTTATACCGCTCCAAAAAATACATGGGTTTCGCGTTAATAAGTTTTTTAGCTTACATCGCCTTGGGCTGGATCTCAAGCAGCGTATATCCGGATTTTACAGCTACCGTTTTGGGTGAAGGATACGTTGAAATGACCATGGAAAACATCGAAAAAGGCAATCCCTTGGGTGTTTACGAAGGAAGCAGTTCCTTTATGATGTTCGTTCAAATCACGGGTAACAACCTCATGGTTTCCATCCTAACCTTTTTTGCCGGAATATTTTTCACGCTTGGTACGCAGTTTTTCCTTTTTGGAAATGGCGTCATGCTCGGGGCCTTCCAGCATATGTTTCTTAAAAAAGGATTGCTGATTACAAGTTTCCTCGGGATTTGGATCCATGGGGCATTTGAAATCTCGAGCATAGCACTCTCGGCGGGTGCAGGAATTACCGCAGGAGCAGGATGGCTTTTTCCTGGTAGTTTTTCTAGAATTCAAGCCTTTAGGTCGAGTTTTTCTCGTGGCGCTAAAATCATGCTAAGTATCCTTCCTTTTATTGTGTTGGCTGGATACCTGGAAAGTTATGTTACACGAAATTATGACACCCTGCCTGATGTTTCTAAATGGACAATCATTATCGGATCCTTTGGCCTAATTGGATTTTTATACGTTTTCCTCCCCATGTACCAAGCCCAGCGATATCCAGAGCGCTTGTTCGAAGAAACAAATTTTAAACAACCTCATCCAGAATCGATTCAACTATTGTCGGTTCGTTCGATTTGGCAAATATATCGCCAAGGAATTATGTTGTTTTTTGAATCTTTTAGTGCGCTTTTAAAACCCGTATTCCTATTTACAATACCGATTGGTATATTCCTAATTGCAACTCGGGCGTTCTTGTTTCCGGATGATTTAACCTTTGTATATTGGTTTGATTGGGCCAGCCATTTGTCGTTTATGCTCGGGTACGCACTCGGAACAAGCACCGATGTATTTGCCCTCATCAGTTGGATTGGATTAATTACCGGAAATTTTTTAATCGTTTATCATTTTTTCTTGGTAAAAGCAGGCCTAACCGATTTACCCTTAAACGCCTATTTTCGTCGATTTTTTGTGCGCACTTTTGCCGTATTAATCGTCATTCTTACCCCTATATTTCTTTTGCCGTGGTACATCTTATTGCCTTCTTTAACCTTGCTTCCTTTTGTCCTTTACCTCCCCGTTTCCTTGGCATTTCCAAGCCACGAAATACGTCTTGGGTTAAAAAAAGGACTGAGGTATAGCAGCCGATCTTTTTTCTCCCTGCTGCTCTTAAGCGTCCTGGGAGTTGGCACTGTAGCAATCGCTGTACAGCCGATCGCTGCAGTGTTTAGTATACAAAACGAGGTGCCTGACCTCTTAGACCTTATCACCCAAGGCTTAACTCCATTTATGGATAAGGCAGGACTCAATAGCGTTTTCTGGACCAATCTATTGCGTGAAATTATTTACTTGCTTGCTTTCACCTTGAGCCTTGTATTTTGGATGGTATTATTAGTCTTGTCTTATTTTTCTACGCTTGAGAAACGCGAAGCAGTCAACCTGAAAAAAGAAGGGCGATTTTTCGGGGAACGCAGTCGATTAAAAGAGCACGTGGAGGAGCAAGAATCATGAAATTGACGCTGATTATTTATTGCTTTATCGGATGTTTCGGTGTACTTCATGCCCAAGATGGAATTGAGGAAGCGCTGAAAAACACGCGATATACCAAACAAGGAAACCAAAAATTAAAAAAAGAGTGGAACAATGGTTCGGGAGGAATCATTCAATCTAAGGATGTCTCTGATGGAGAACTGGAGGATAAACACGCATATTCTGACAGTATTTTGGCGTATTATCACGAAAAATATCAAGCGCATCTTTCCAAAAAACAGGCCAGAGAAAAGAACCTGTTGAAAGAACCTGAACTCCCAGAAATGCCCACCATGGAGGGGCCTGATTTTGATGAACCGGATATCCCTGAACCGGGGACAATGCCCCCCTGGATTTTAAATGTGCTTCTCTTCATCGTTGTGGGATTTGGGTTATTTATCATCTTTTACCTGATACTTAAAAATTCAGGTAAATCCATGAATAATTTTAAAAAATTCGATGAGTATTGGAATCCCGAAATTGTTCCGGTGATAGACTTAGAACACCGTCTAAAACAGGCCATGATGAAGGAAAAATACAGGGAGGCTGTTCGGGTATATTTCACACTGATTTTAAAGGAATTAATTCGATTAAATCAAATCAAATGGACCCGGGAAAAAACGAATCACGAATACCTGATGGGACTAAAAAACAAGGCGTACTATACCCCTTTTAGTGCGTGCATTCATGTATTCGACGTAATCTGGTACGGGGAATACGAAATAGATAAACATCGGTTCAACGAAGTGGAGCCCACCTTACGTGCATTCCTAAACACCTTGAAGTCCCATGAATAAACGAGGTATATACATCGGAATTGCAGCGCTCTTCTTGCTGGGTGGAATAATCATTTACTTTATTCAAGGCAAAAACACACAGGGGACACTTGGGCATCAAAGCTCTGACTGGCATACTCGGTATGGGATTGACAGTAAAGATCCCTATGGTTTATACTACTTTAATACGCTGTTACAACAACGCGCTGCCTCCAAAAAAATTCAGCACGTTTCGAATGAACAGATGCTGGATACACTCTTAGACAAGCCGACTAAAACCTTGTATGTGCTGATTGGTGATACGGTTACCTTAGAACCCAAACAATTTCGACACATTATTGCCAAGGTAAAAGAAGGGGATGGCTTAATGCTCTTTGCGAACAAAACCTACCAATGGGTTTATGACAGCCTCGCGCTAACAGGAACGCTTAGCTATGGGTATTCCAATGAAATTGCGTTGACTGCACGCGAAAAAACCTACACCTTACATCATATATATCAGGCCGATACCATCTATGGCAGAACCTTTGGGTTACAAGCGTGTAACAAACCGCCCCTGTTTCGGAATGAAGACCTTGTCGTTGAAACTACCTTTCCGCTTGAATCTGGTGAAGTACTTGTTGGTTTTTTTCCGAGGGCCATCGTTAATTATCAACTCTTAAATCCCGCTGGGTTGGCGCATGCAAAACTGCTCACCAATAAACTCAGAACCTACGACCGCGTCTTGTTTTTGAGTTACGCAACCCTCAATTGGCAATCAAACTATGTTTGGGAACAAACAAGCCCAGAGGAAGAGCGGTCTTTGTTGAAGTTAATTAATGAACACCCCCCATTGAAAAATGCCGTGTTTGCGTTGTTGCTTGGCTTGTTATTGCTTGTATTTTTTGCTGGGAAAAGAAAACAAGCCATTATCCCACTGCCAGAAGCACCCAGCAGGCTCACGTCTAACTATATACAAACCCTTGCCTCCATTTATCAAACTCATGAATCCCCCCTTGTTGCGTTTAATTTGGTTAAGCAGCAATTTTTTCATGCCATTCAACGCTCCTTCTATGTAGACATTAGTAAATATTCCATAGAAGAGCAGGTGCAGACGTTGAAAGATAAAACAAGTATAGAAGCCTCATTGGTGCAAGAAACCCTGCATTTACTCCATGCTTCCAGTGAACAGGTGGGAATGTCCCATGTATATCTAACGGCCAACCGGACCCATTTGTTTCTAGAACAAGCGGGTATTCTCAGGGGACGCACGAACCCTATGCACTTTCCTTTTATGCTCGGACGTAACTCCGTAATTAGTTTTATTTATGTGTTTATGGGTTTTGTACTCATATTCTTTGGAGGCTACAGCCTCGCCCATTCGAATGCCCTTGGACCGGGTCTTGCCGTAATTGGCGCCTTGTTATTCGGACTCGGAATTTGGCGTTTTAGAAGGCCCTTGTTGCGCGTATTGTCTCAGGAAACCGCTGCTTTTTACCCTCTTTTTGGCGCGCCCATTCCCTGTAAAATCTCATACGATGAGCAGGGTCGCAGGGTCGCAATGGTACAAGAGAACGGGGGGAGTGAACTGGTCTTACCAACGTGGGATTACGATAAGAATGCCTATACCTCATTAATCACCTTAATTAAACAAAAAAGTTATGGAAGAACAACAACCAATGGATAAACTCAGCTTTGAACGCAACAGTTCCGAATTATTATGGGTTGCACAAAAAGTAACCGAACTTCGGTCTGAAATCGGAAAACATGTGATTGGACAAGAACACGTGGTGGAATTATTATTAGCCGGAATCTTTGCGAACGGACATGTGTTGCTCGAAGGGGTGCCAGGGGTTGCAAAAACCTTGAGTGCAAAATTAATTTCACGCCTGATGAAGGTTGATTTTTCTAGAATACAATTTACTCCGGATTTAATGCCTTCGGATGTAATCGGAACGAGTGTTTACAACATGAAAGACGGTAAATTTATTTTTAATAAAGGTCCGATATTCTCAAACATCGTATTAATCGATGAAATCAACCGAGCCCCCGCAAAAACGCAAGCGGCCTTGTTTGAAGTGATGGAGGAGCGGCAAATCACCTTTGACGGGACTCAATATCCCATGGAATTTCCATTTTTAGTGATCGCCACACAAAACCCTATTGAACAAGAAGGTACCTACAGCTTACCAGAGGCACAGTTAGACCGATTTATTTTCAAGATTACTATGAATTATCCGACCTTAGAGGAAGAATCACAGATATTAACGCGTTACAAAGCGTCCAATGGTCCGGTTGACATGGACCTGATCACACCCCTGTTTTCCGGGGAAGACATCAAACGGGTTCATTCCTTGATGCAAGAAATGGTAGTTGAAGCCAGCCTAATTCAATACATCGCGGCAATTACTCACCGAACCAGAAGCCACCCAAAACTATATTTAGGGGCCTCTCCACGCGCTTCCCTTTCCATGTTGCGGGCCGGAAAAGCGCTGGCTGCGCTTCGCGGACGTGATTTCATTACCCCCGAAGACATCCAATATATTGCACTTCCTGTATTAACACACCGAATTATTCTTACGCCTGAGGCCGAGATGGAAGGAATAACAACGAATGAAGTTATCCGTCAGATCCTTGCTGAAATTGAAATTCCCAGATAAATTCAATGCGTCAAATCAGCTTAAATAATCGGTTTTTCTTTGGGTTTGGGGTCGCCACAGTGATTACAGCACTTGGATATGTCGCTCCAACAATAATCTGGCTATCAGCGATATCCTTTTTTGGCCTTGGACTGCTCTTATTGGTTGATCTACTGTTCTTATTTGTGGTGGTAAAACCCGTGAAATACGTTAAACACTATCAAGAAAAACTGAGTTTAGGTGACCAAAATCCCATTAAAATTAGCTTAACGAATGTTGGAAAAGCACGAATTTGGGTTACGGTATACGAAGGATTTCCGATGGATATGCAAGCACGTAACACACACTACGACGCATCATTAAACCCCTTGGAGAGCGTCGAAATCACTTACGATTACATCCCGAAGAAACGGGGGGTATATACGTTTACGGATACCTACATCTTTACTAAATCAATTTTCGGCTTACTTGCACGAAGAACCATCTATCCCCACCAAGCACCCGTGCATGTTTATCCCTCAATTTTACAAATGAAGCGCTTTGAACAGATGCTGTTTCAACAAAACAAACTTCAAACGGGCATAAGGCGGGTACGTAAAATCGGGATGTCACGTGAGTTTGAACAAATTCGAACCTATGTGCCGGGTGATGAAATTAAAAGCATTAATTGGAAAGCGACCAGCAGGAAAAATGAGCTCATGGTGAACCAATACCAGGAGGAGAAATCACAAAATGTATATTGCATCATCGACAAGGGCCGCATCATGCAAATGGAATCCTTGGGACTTACAATGCTCGACTACGCAATCAATTCAACCTTAGTATTGTCTAACATTTGCCTGCATAAAAGCGATAAAATTGGGTTATTCACCTTTTCGGACAAACTCGGGACAACGCTCCCTGCATCCAATAAACGAAATCAATTGAAGAAAATCTTGGATCAGTTGTATGCACAAAAAACAACCTTTCAAGATTCGAATTTCGAATTGTTACAGCAACATATATCGGATAAGGTTCGGACCCGATCCTTACTGCTTTTGTTTACTAATTTTGAAAATCCATTTACCTTACAGCGCTCTCTACCCTATTTGCTACAACTTAAAAAAAGGAACCTGTTGGTAGTGGTCTTGTTCAGAAATGAAGAACTTGAACAATTTTCAAGCTTGAAGCCCGATAATCAACGCCGCTTCTATCAAGGCGTACTAGCGAGTAAAATGATTATTGAAAAAGAAAAAATGGCGAAACAGCTGAATGCCATGGGAATTCAAACCATTCTTACTAAACCAGAAGAATTATCTACGGCAGTGATTAATAAATATCTAAGCTTAAAAGCAAAAGGACTTTTGTAAAATTATTGTTCAATAAGGACGACTTATTTGTAACTTTGTACAAACATTTAACATTAAAAACATGGCTTTCGAACTACCTAAATTACCTTATGCCTACGACGCACTGGAACCTCACATGGATGCGCGTACCATGGAAATCCACCATTCAAAACATCACCAAGCATACACCACCAATTTAAATAATGCCATTGTTGGCACTGCTTTGGAACATGCGAGCATTGAAGAAATATTAGCGAACTGTTCGGATATACCTGCAATTCGAAACAACGGCGGTGGATTTTGGAATCACAACCTGTTTTGGGAAATTATGAGCCCTAACGGTGGAGGCACTCCGACTGGGGCATTGGCTCAAGCAATAGATACCGCTTTTGGATCATTTGAAGCATTTAAAGACGCCTTTGCTAAAGCAGCGGCTACACGTTTTGGGTCCGGGTGGGCTTGGCTTTGTGTAAGTAATGGTGCATTAGAAATCTGCTCAACAGCAAATCAAGATAATCCATTAATGGGCGAAGGATGCAAAGGCATTCCGATATTAGCGTTGGATGTTTGGGAACACGCGTATTATTTGAATTATCAAAATCGCAGACCTGATTATATTGAGGCCTTCTTTCATGTGATCAACTGGGATGTTGTAGCTACTAAATTTGATGCGGCGCATTAAATAAACAATTAAACGATCAAAAAAAGGGGCCTCGGCCCCTTTTTTAGTTTTCTATCTTTTATCTAAAAATTTACTTGTGCTTGTATACGAAGTAAATTTCCACGTTGATAATTGTCTTGATTAGCAAAGTCTTCAAATCTTCGGGACGACATCGTATACATCACCACCAATTCAAAATACTTTGACATTTGCCATTCAGCTCCGATTTCTAAATCCTCTACATTATAACTTCTTGCATCCAATTCGTGCTTCTTACCCCCTTGATACACTTGATAACGTACAAATGGAATCAATACATTATTTTTGAAATTCAGTATATAAGAGGCGGTTACATACCCCCCGTGTAATCGCTGGGTTGTTATTGAATCTAACGTTTTGTCAAATTGAGGACCTCTTCCAATGGTGTACTCTGCTAAAATACCGAACGGTTTAGGGTATAATACAACTGTTCCCGCCACACGCTTGTCGTCATATAATTTATCTGTTGCATAATTCACTCCTGAGGAAGTTGACACAAGCGTAACTTTTCCTGTATACGCTTGAATACCAGCTTCCAAAATTTGCTTCTTAATTTCAAACGGATAACTAACTCGGGTTACGATATGTTTATTTGCATTTAACTCCGGACGATTCGCTGTTTGACCATTATAGATTCCAACGCCAAAAACGCCATAATCACCTGAACCCTTCAAGCCTGAACTCACCAAACTGGAAAATAATTTTCGTTTTGATGTGGGTGCCCAATAAAAGAACACACCAATATCACGTTCATTGGATACGGCAGAGTTAAGTGCATCCGCACGATCCAAGGGAAGTCTATTTTGAGAAGATTGCATATTCTCAAAGCCATAAGGAACTTTTGATTGACCAATTCTAAATCTAAATTGACTTTTCTGATCAATACCTACATCAAAATAAGCATCTCTTAATTGCCCAAAATGTAATGCCGTTGCACTTGAAGAACTTGCGAAATCGGGTTGAATATAAAAGTAAACACGCGGTGAAAGTTGTCCATAAAATATCAATCGCATTCGTCGGATAAAAAAGTCATTATCCCCTCCCCAACTTCTATCGCACTGCTCACATTCAAGGTCTTCATTAGTTTGAAGAAGGCCATTATAGCGAACTTGAGCATATCCGCGCAGTTGAATTTTATCGTACCACTTCGTTGTGTCTTTTGTAAGTTGTGCCGAAACATTCATTGAGACCAAAAGTGCGGCAAATAGATATATACCTTTCATGTTATTTTTTTGGGCAAAACTAAATGCTTAATACTGAATTAACATTCGCTTAGTATAATATTAACTTTTAATTAATCTTGTTAATGATTTGGTAACATTTAGGAGGCTTTGGGTGCCAATTACTTATATATCTTTCGAAAATTCAATATAATTTCTAAGATTTAAAAACCTTGTCAATGTTACCATTAAGTTAACAATGGGCATGAAGTAAGTTATTTTGATTAGAGCTTAATACATTTGACAAAAAAAATTGATTATGGCCGGTTTTTTAAGTTATTTCTTACCCAAAGACAAGATTTTCTACACGCTTTTTGAAGATGCAAGCAACAACCTTCAAACAATTGCAGAAAAGTTAGTACAGGTGGTGCATGAGTCAGATTACAACAAACGCGAAGAAATAATTCAAGAAATGCGTGACATTGAGCATCAAAACGATGAGATTACTCACACGATATTTGTTGAATTAGGGCGTAACTTTATTACGCCATTTGACCGGGAAGACATACATAGTTTAGCCAGTGCATTAGATGACGTAGCAGATTTTATTTATGCCGCAGGAAAAAAAATCAACTTTTATAAAATAGATCCCTTGCACGACGAAGGGGTTCAAAAAAGTGCCGAAGCAATTTTAGAAGCGGTCATAGCCTTGAAACAAGCGGTAATGGAATTGAGAAATTTAAAAAACACTCAAAAAATCATCGATTGTATAATTAAAATCAACAGTGCCGAAAATAGTGCAGATGCCATTTTCGACATGAGCATTGAGCGCTTGTTTGACTCGGATGTAGATGCCAAAGAATTGATCAAGCGCCGTGAATTGTACATGGTTTTGGAAACAGCTACGGATAAATGCGAAGACGCAGGTAACGTAATTGAGTCTATTGTAGTGAAATTCGCATAATTTAAAACTGCCTTTATCATGTTTACTCTACTCTTAGTCGTTATTGGCATTGCGCTCTTATTTGACCTTGTCAATGGATTTCACGATGCTGCCAATTCGATAGCCACTGTCGTTTCCACAAAAGTATTAACTCCTTTTCAAGCAGTAATCTGGGCAGCATTTTTTAATGTGTTAGCCTTTTGGGTATTTGACATGAGCGTTGGAAATACGGTAGCCAAAACGGTAGATAATACAGCCATTGATTTGTGGGTGATTCTTGCTGGATTATTGGCTGCAACCGCATGGAACCTACTCACCTGGTGGTTGGGGATTCCTTCTTCCTCCTCACACACCTTAATTGGTGGATTTGCAGGCGCAGCGGTTACGCATGTTGCTATTGCCAAAGGTTCGCTTTGGGAAGGCTTCAGTGTTATTGCAGGAAAAGAAATTTTATCCGTTGTGTTTTTCATTTTCTTGGCACCCATAATCGGTGGAATAATATCCTACCTAATTACCGTTGTAACTATCGCTCGCAATTTTTGGTATAAAATGCTTGTTATTCTCCTGTTAACTGCCATCACGATTTTTGCAATGCTTTACATGATTGAATACCTAGATGTAAAACCGATAATGCTTTACATTGTGGCTGGTATGATCCTAGTCTTTATATTGGTTTATTCTTATCAATACTTAATGTACAGAAATAGGCCTTCAGCATTACGTGAAGCCGGAATGCATAAAAAACTTCAGCTTTTATCTTCAGCAGCTTTCTCACTGGGTCACGGTGGGGCAGATTCTCAAAAAGTGATGGGGATTATTTGTGCAGCACTTTTAGTATATGGAAACATGGCTAGAAAAGAAGGAAAAGAAAACCAAGTCGGTAAACAATTTGCCATTACTGAACTGGTTCAAGTGGAATACCATAATGAGGAAGGTAAATTAGAAAAATTTAAACCTGAATACGCGCTGGTTGATTCGAATGTGTATTACCTGAATCACAAGGAAATCGTTGACACGAAGGGTAACGTATTATATGATAAGAAAGGGAATTTAGTGGCTAAAGATGTAAAGAATGTTCCTTCGTTTGAGGCTATTGATACGGCACTTACCAAATTAGAAGTCTACCTTATTGGAAAAGCCATGTGTGATGCCAAAACGAAAGATACCATTTTCAACGATAAAACCTTGAACCCGAACTATGCCTATGCAGGGGTTTTTGGAAGTGTTGTGAATCCGAACGGAGAATTAAAAAAAGACTACAAGTTAAAAACAAAGGTTCATTCTGAAACCATGCCTTTTTGGATTGCCTTTGGATGCTATCTCATGATTGGCCTTGGAACCTTAATGGGTGGATGGAAAATTGTAAAAACCATGGGTTCTCGCATTACGAAGGTAACCCCATTAGAAGGTGTTTGTGCGGAGACGGCTGGAGCCTTAACGCTATTTACTGTTTCCAATTTCGGTATTCCTGTATCCACAACGCATACCATTACGGGATCAATCATTGGAGTTGGAGCCACTCGCCGTTTAAGTGCGGTAAGGTGGGGCGTTACCATCAACTTATTATGGGCGTGGATTTTAACCATACCTGTCAGCGGCGCTCTGGCAGCACTGATCTATTCCATTATTTACTTTCTTTAAGCTTCATTTTTCAGGTTAACAGTTTGTTTACATTCGGATTATTTACTACATTCACGTCGTAAATTTAAAATTGTAAAACCTATGAAAAAACTGTTACTTTCCGTAAGCGCGCTCTTTTTCGTTGCTTATGCATCTTCTCAAGTAATTTGTAAGGGCGTTTCTCCGGCTGCGATTGCTGGGAATTATACCTTTACTTGGTCGGATCCTGCTGGAGGCTGGGGTACTCCAGATTTTTTAATCCCAAACACCTGGGTTGAAGATACCCTAATGTTAGTTGAAGACGGTACTCCTGGTACTAATCCTCAAGGAAATCCAATTTCACAAGAAGGATGTAATCCATTAACGAACGATCTTACGGGTAAAATTGCCGTGGTATTCAGAAATACGTGTGAATTCGGAACGAAAGCAATTAATGCACAAAATGCAGGTGCTGTGGGTGTAATTGTTGTTAACCGTAATCCGGGCGAATGGATCAACATGGGGCCAGGTGCTGCAGGAGCTAATGTGACTATTCCAGTAGTTATGCTTGACTTCACAGACGGGATGAACATTATCCAAGAAATGCAAAATGGACCGGTAGTTATGTTCTTAGGGAACAAAATTGGTTTAAATCCGAACGATGCGGGTATGACGGCATCAACTACCTTAATCCCAAAACAAGGTGGGGTAGTATCTTTCTTGGCTCAAAATGGTTCAGAATTCAACTTTGACTTAGGCACGCGTATTTATAACTTTGGTAACCAAGCACAAGCAAACGTATCGTTAAATGCTACCGTAACGGATCCAAGCGGAAACGTGGTATACAACAATACTGTAAACGGATTGAACATTAATGCGGCAGACAGCGTAGATGTGGATCCAACACAAGCGAATGCATTACCTCAATTCTCATTAGCTTCTTACCCAATGGGTCGCTATACGCTAACATATACCATTGACTTAGACAACGGCACGCCAGATGACGATCCGTCTGACAATTCAGCAAGTTATGATTTCGTAGTTCAAGATTCATTGTACACCTTTGCTAACGTTGATGTTGCTACCGGAAATGCGGTGCCTACTGCACATTACCGACCAAGTACAAATAATGCAACCTATTCAATTTGTACTGTGTTAAAAGATGCCAACGCGAGTCGAATCGCTGCAACTGGACTTCATTTCTCAGCAACAACCTTGGCTGCATCGGGTGTTACTTTAGATGGTGAGGAAATTGCGCTTACCTTGTACAAATGGGAAGATAACTTTGTTGACTTAAACGACGCTAACTTTGGATTTAACACCTTAACACAAGTGGCGGGTGGATATTACTATTATCCGAGCGACTTACAAGGCTCATTAGTTTATGGAGCGTTTGATCAAGCGATTGTTTTAGAGGACAACGTTCGTTACTTAGCCTGTGCTCAAACTGTAAATCTTGATGTGTATTTAGGATTTGAAAGTTCAAGAGACCATACGTGGAACTACGATTACTACCTACAGCCGATGTCTCCTATCGAAAGTGACGGGACGTATTTCGCTGCTGGATTTGGTACAGATGTTCCAAATGCCTTAGTGCTTCGGGTAATCGATGCGAACAACATTGGATTAGATGAAGCATCTACAGTTAACGGAATGGCCTATCCAAACCCAACTGCAGACCGCATCGATTTAACCATTGACGGTGAGGGAGCGGCAAACGTAGTTGTTACTGATATTGCTGGCAAAATCGTTTCTACACGTGCAATCAACTTAGTGAATGGTTCTGCTGACTATTCATTAGAAGGATTAACAAATGGAATGTATATTTTCAATGTTACGCTTGAAAACGGAAAAACTGCACAATTTAATGTAGTTAAGAAATAAAGGCGATAGATTTTATTGGAAAGGGGCTTCGGCCCCTTTTTTTATGTCCTCCTTTGGGTATCTTTGCAATATGAAGAAACAGGCTTTCACCGTTACGGCTGCCCTTCCCTATGCCAATGGACCACTGCACCTCGGACACGTTGCAGGAGTATATTTACCCGCAGATCTTTTCGTGCGCTTCTTACGTTTAAAAAAAGATGACGTCTTGTTCATTTGCGGAAGCGATGAACACGGTGCGGCCATAACCCTACGCGCCAAAAAAGAGGGCATAAGCCCACAAGAAATCGTAGATAAGTACCACCACCAAATTCAAGATGCATTTGAACGCTTTGGAATTTCCTTTGATATTTATCACCGTACCAGCAGTCCCCTTCACCACAAGGTTTCTTCGGACTTTTTCAACACCTTGCACGAAAAGAATGCCTTCACCCAGGAAACTTCCATGCAATACTATGATGAATCTTTTCATCAATTTCTTGCCGATCGCTACATCACGGGAACCTGTCCAAAATGCCAACATCCCGCCGCATATGGCGATCAATGTGAAAAATGCGGGTCTGATTTAAGTCCTACCGATCTCATTAATCCAATTTCTACACTATCGGGATCTACGCCGGTTTTAAAAGAAACCTCGCATTGGTATTTACCCATGAATGATCATGAGGCATGGTTAACCGAATGGATTCAGCAAGGGAAATTAGATGGTATTCAACAGCACAATCCATCCGAATGGAAAAATCAAGTCCTCGGACAATGCATGTCGTGGATAAACTCCGGCTTAAAACCACGGGCAATGACGCGTGATTTAGATTGGGGCGTACCTGTACCCTTGCCTAATGCAGCAGGGAAAGTGCTGTACGTTTGGTTAGATGCGCCCATTGGCTACATTTCAGCAACTCAAGCATGGGCAGCTGAAAACGGAACGGATTGGAGAACCTATTGGGGGAAAACCGAGGCCGAAGACCGTAAATTAGTTCATTTCATAGGAAAAGATAACATTGTGTTTCACGCAATAATATTTCCGATTTTACTTAAAGCACACGGGGATTTAATCCTCCCAGACAATGTGCCAGCCTACGAATTCCTTAACCTGGAGGGAGATAAGTTCTCTACCTCACGCAATTGGGCGGTGTGGTTGCATGAATACTTGGATGCCTATCCGAATAAACTAGACGAATTAAAATATGTGCTCACTTCAATTGCACCTGAGAATAAAGATTCGGAGTTTACGTGGGCAGATTACCAAGTTCGGGTGAATTCTGAATTGGCGGATATCTTGGGGAATTTTGTAAATCGAACGATTGTACTTACCCATAAATACTACGAAGGGGTGGTTCCTGAAGCTGGAGCATTAACTCCCGTAGAGCTTGAGTTATTTGAAAAATTACACGCGGTAGAAGCACGTATTTCTACCTTAATGTATGGCTACAAAATCCGGGAGGCGCAGCAGGAAATGATGAATATTGCTCGCCTTGGAAACAAGTACCTCGCAGATGAAGAACCTTGGAAAAAAGTAAAAACTGACCCCGAACGGGTTCCTACCATTCTGAATACCTCCTTGCAAATCACCCGAGAATTAGCACGAATGGCCCAAGTATTCTTGCCGCAAACATCCCATAAAATCTATCAGATGCTCAACCTAGCTGCGGATGAATGGAATACCGAGCTGCCATTAATCCCTGCAGGGCATACATTGAATCCTGCGGAGATTTTATTTGAAAAAATCAGCGATGAGTTAGTCACTGAAGAAAAAGCGAAACTTACCCAAACCACCACTCCTAATAGCCCATACCCCGCCATGAAAGAATTGATACAATTTGATGATTTTACAAAAATGGATATCCGCTTAGGCACCGTGCTAAGCGCTCGCAAAATGGAAAATGCAGATAAACTCCTGGTCTTAACCGTAGATACAGGCATCGATGAACGAACTATTGTTTCAGGAATTGCACAGCATTATTCTCCGGAGGAAATTACAGGAAAATCTGTGGTTGTATTAATGAATTTAGCCCCTAGAAAAATTCGAGGTGTAGAATCCATGGGAATGCTCCTTATGGCAGAAGATAGTGAAGGAAACTTGAGTGCCTTGGTTAGTGAACGTGGTTTTGAGGGCGGACCTACCATTGGATAATTCTTAGACGTAGCCTTTATCTTTTGCCCAACTGCTCAATTGTGCTGCATTTGGCAAATCCAATTTCTTTAAAATATTATGTCGGTGTGTTTCGATGGTTCGGTGCGAAACAAACAATTTATCTCCTATTTCTTTAGAGGTTAACCCTTGAGCGATGAGCTTTACAATTTCAATTTCCTTCATCGTAAGTTCTTTTTTCTCCGTTTCATCGACATTCAACAGGGAAGCAAAATAGCGGTCTTTAATTTCTGCTGCAATAAACACTTCACCTTTAGAGACTGAATGGATGGCGTTTATGAGCTCGCTCTTATTGGTGTTTTTAGTCAAGTACCCTTTAGCTCCTAGAGAAAGAAACTTCTTTACATAGGTGATGTCGTCATGAAGAGATAATCCTATCACGCGAGTTTTTGGTAGGGAATCTAAAATCTTTGTAGCAGCATTCAATCCAGATCCGGCGCCTAAATTAATATCCATTAATACGATATCGGGTTTATGAATAATGGCTTGATCGAAGGACAAGGCTTCAGAATCTGCGGTACCACATACTACAATCTGAGGGGCATCTTTTAATAAACTCGACCATGCTTCACTAATGAGCTTGTGGTCGTCAACAATAAGAACTTTAATGAAATCACTCATGGGCTAAGCCTTTTGAGTAAAGTTACGCATTCAAGGCTTCAGCACCACCAACAATTTCTAAAATTTCATTGGTAATGGCTGCCTGACGCGCCTTATTGTAACTCAGGGTAAGGGAACGCTTAAGGTCTGAGGCATTATCTGTGGCTTTATGCATGGCAGTCATACGGGCGCCATGTTCTGCAGCGATAGAGTCTAATAAGGCCTTAAACAGTTGGGTCTTTAATGATTTGGGAATCAACTCGGAAACAATGTCCTCTTTATTTGGCTCAAAGATATAATCGCTTGGTCCTGCATTTTGACTGGCCACAGGAACGATTGGTAAGAAATCTTCTACCTCGATGGATTGGTTTGCCGCATTTAAAAATCGGTTGTAAACCAGTACAATCTTGTCGACTTCCTTTGCTTTAAAAATCCGCATGAGTTCCTCACCAATTTCTGCGGTACGATCAAAGGTTGCATTCGCCATGATGTCTTCAAGAGGAGCCAAGGTATCGTTTACAAAATATGCCTCTGTTTTCTTTACTACATCTTTGATTTTCTTCCCTAAACACACTACAGATACCGTGCTATTTGCAAAATCATTTTTAATCAAGGAATTCACGCGCTTGATGATGTTGCTATTGAACCCACCACACAAGCCACGGTTAGAGGTGATTGCTACAATCAATATGCGCTCTTGACCGCGATCTTCTGCAAAATCACTCTCAGATAAATCCAGAGAACTGCTTACATTTTCAAGGATGTACCGCAATTTTGATGCATAGGGACGCAAGCGCGTTATAGCATCTTGGGCACGCTTCAATTTCGCAGCAGATACCATCTTCATAGCAGAAGTAATCTGCATCGTTGAAGATACTGAGCTAATTCGATTACGTATTTCCTTTAAGTTAGCCATAGCAATTCAAACTTGTAATTAGTATTTTCCTGCGATGTCTTTAGCACATTTTGTTAACACATCCGTTAACTCATCAGTAAACTGACCCGCTTTTAACGCTGCTAAAACTTCTGGATGATGGCTTTCAACAAAGGTTAAGAACTCGATTTCGAATTCCTTCACTTTCGCTACAGGAACGTTTTGCATTAATCCTTTAGTTCCTACATAAATGATGGCAATTTGTTTCTCAACCGGGAACGGATCACCTTCTCGTTGCTTTAAAACCTCAACGTTTCTTGCCCCTTTGTCTAGCACCGCCTTCGTGGCCGCATCTAGATCTGAACCAAACTTGGAAAACGCTTCCAACTCACGGTACTGGGCTTGATCTAATTTTAAGGTACCCGCTACCTTTTTCATGGACTTAATTTGTGCAGAACCTCCAACACGAGATACAGAAATACCCACGTTGATTGCCGGACGAACCCCTGCATTAAACAAATCTGATTCCAAGAAAATCTGTCCATCCGTAATGGAGATTACATTCGTTGGAATATACGCCGAAACGTCACCCGCTTGGGTTTCAATAATCGGCAATGCGGTTAATGAACCTCCTCCTTTTACTTTTCCTTTCAAAGATTCTGGAAGATCGTTCATTTGAGCGGCAATCGTGTCATCTTTAATCACTTTTGCTGCACGCTCTAAAAGTCTTGAGTGTAGGTAGAATACATCCCCTGGATATGCTTCACGACCTGGAGGACGACGAAGTAGTAAGGATACTTCACGGTAAGCAACGGCTTGTTTTGATAAGTCATCATAAACAATCAAGGCTGGTTTACCTAAATCTCTAAAATATTCGCCGATAGCAGCTCCAGTCATTGGGGCATAAAACTGCATTGGTGCGGGGTCTGATGCATTAGCGGCAACAACAACCGTGTAAGCCATGGCGCCAGCATCCTCAAATTTCTTAACAATCCCAGCAACGGTAGATCCTTTCTGGCCTATGGCTACATAGATACAAAACACGGGCTCACCTCGGTCGTAAAACTCTCTTTGGTTAATGATGGTATCAATCGCTACGGTGGTTTTTCCGGTTTGACGGTCACCGATAATTAACTCTCGTTGTCCTCGTCCGATGGGAATCATCGCATCAATCGCTTTAATTCCGGTTTGTAGCGGTTCATTTACAGGCTGACGAAAGATAACCCCCGGTGCTTTTCGCTCGATTGGCATTTCATATAATTCACCGGAAATGGGTCCTTTTCCATCAATTGGATTTCCAAGGGTATCAACAACACGTCCAACCATTCCATCGCCAACTTGTACTGAAGCGATTCGTCCAAGACGTTTTACCGTATCTCCTTCCTTTACAGCGGAGGACCGACCTAACAATACGGCCCCTACATTATCTTCTTCTAAGTTTAATGCAATTCCACGCATTCCCCCGTCGAATTCAATTAATTCCCCGTATTGAACGCCATTGAGTCCAAAAATCCGTGCGATACCATCTCCAACTTGCAATACCGTACCTACTTCTTGCAATTCAGCTTCTGTTTTTACACCTGACAATTGTTCTCTTAAAATTGCCGAAATTTCTGCTGGGTTTAAATCTGCCATTTTGAATAATTAAATGTTCTTTATTTTACTAATTCTTGTCTTAACGCTTTTAATTTACTTGAAACAGATGCATCGATCTGTTTATCTTCTATTCGAATCACAAAGCCACCGAGTAAGGAAGGATCTATCGCCTCTGTAAGGCTTAAGGTTCCTTCGAATGCTGGGGCAATGCGGGCTAATATGTCTTGTTTAGTTTGATCGCTAAGTGGGGATGCACTAACAATTGATCCCGAAACGATTCCACGATGTTTGCGAAGTTGACGCGCAAACTGCTCGGCAATTCCAGGCAATAACTGTTCTCTACCATTCCTCGTTACGAGGGATAAAAACTGCATAGTCACTGGCTGAAAATCCGTAAAAACCCGCGAATAAATGGAGATTTTTTTGTCTGCCCTAACCACTGGAGAGTTTAAGAACACCCTAAAATCATTTGACTCACTTACCGTTTGAACAAAGCGAATTAAATCCTTTTCCACTGCTTCAACCCACCCTTTTTCAAGGCTTAGATCTAACAACGCTTTCGCGTATCGAGCTGCTGATTTAGTTGATGCCATGTTTAATTCAATTGGATATCTTGAACCATTTTACTCGCTAATGCTTTTTGTTTGTCGTCAGAGGCTAAGGATTCTTTCACCAAAGATTCTGCGATATCTACTGAAAATGTGGCAATCTGAGCTTTCATGTCGGCAATTGCTGAATTGCGCTCGCTGTTGATGGCCAATTTTGCAGATTCAATGAGTTTCTGACCCTCGATCTTCGATTTATCTCGCGCTTCTTCAATCATTCGTACCCCTGCTTCTTTTGCTTCTTTCAAAATGGCATCGCGCTCCGCCCTGGCTTCTTTTAAAATCCGCTCATTTTCAGCGTGGAGCGATTTCATTTCTTGACGCGCCTTTTCGGCTTCTAGTAAGGCCTCGTCAATTTTCTGACTTCGGGCATTTACGGCGCTTAAAACCGGCTTCCAAACAAATTTAGCTAGTACTAATAATAACAAACAGAACGTGATTCCTGTCCAAAATAATAATCCAAAGCTGGGTGTTACTAAATCCATTGTATTTTCTTTTTACCTTTTTACACTTAAATAAATTGTCCCCGCCAATCGCGGGGACAATCATTTTTTTTACTGGTTTGCTCCAAGCATACCCACAACCACTCCGAAAAGTGCAACACCTTCGATCAAGGCTGCTGCGATAATCATCGCGGTTTGAATTTTTCCAGAAGCTTCAGGATTGCGTGCAATCCCTTCTACTGCAGAACCACCGATACGGCCGATTCCCATTCCAGCGCCTAACACGGCTAATCCCGCGCCAATTGCTGCTACACTACCAAATACTGCCATTGTATATAAATTAAAAGGTTACTAAACTAATGATGATCTTCCTCAACCGCTGCTCCAATAAACAACGCCGACAAAGATGCAAACAAATACGCTTGTAAAAATGCTACCAAAATCTCTAAAACAGATATAAACAAAGCCATCGGAACTGATAACAAGCCCCACGCTTCAGATTTATTAATAAAAATGATCGAAATCAGAGATAATACGATGATGTGGCCCGCCGTCATGTTTGCAAACAAACGAATCATCAAGGCAAAGGGCTTCGTGAAAATCCCAACCAATTCAATAGGAATCATGATCGGCAATAAGGCCCACGGAACTCCTGGTGTAGCAAAAATATGCTTCCAATAGTTTTTGTTACCACTAAATACGGTTACTAACAAGGTACAAAGGGCCAAAAACAAAGTCACCGAAATATTTCCAGTTAAATTCGCTCCTCCTGGGAATATAGGAATCATTCCAAGCAAGTTGTTGACCAAAATGAAGAAGAAAATCGTTGTGATAAACCCAATGTATCGCGTATGCTTCGCTCCATGAATGTTTGGCTTTACAATCTCATCTCGCACGTACACGATGAGTGGCTCAATAAATTTAGCGATGCCCCGTGGAGCTACTGCTCCATTTTTCTTGTAGTACAACGACGTAGACAACATCACTGCTAAAAGAATAAAGGCCCCAATGAACAAGGACAACACATTTTTAGTAATCGACAAATCCAAGGGCATAGCGTTCTTGGGGTGTGCCCCGTGAACGTCTAGTTTTCCGTTGTTAAGCTTGTAAATTTTTTCATGAAGTAGGGCGTATCCTTGGGCCGGACCCTCCCCCACCAAATACTCGGAGGGCTTGAGTGAATCTTCCACCGAAATGGCTTTCCCGTGGTATAAATGTTTTGAACTAAACACTTTAATGCCATTGTCATACAGGATAACCGGTAAATAAATCGATGTTCCTTGATGGCCTTCTCCCCATAAATGCCACTCATGCGCATCTCCAATGTGGTGCATGATAGTCTCTGAAACATTGAATTTCTTTTCCTTCGTTGCACCTGCTGTAAAAGCAAGACCCACTAAAAAAGTAAAAATGCTTAAAAAACGTAATATTGTTGTTCGACTCATTTTAAAATTGGCCTGAAAAATTGGCGCAAAGGTACAAATTCTTTTCTGTTAAGATCACTTATTTATTTTCTTTTTCTTCGGAAATTTTCACGTGATCTTCCTTTTTTCGAATTGCCTGGTACATTTTAATAGCAAGCATCAACAAGAGGGCAACAGCAAAAAAACCAATTGTTGCATAGACCCAATTCAAGGAATCTTTCAAAACAACAATAAACACAATAATCACAAGGAGAAGGGTTGCCACCTCATTCCAAACCCGCAGCGCACCCGAACCCCAAAAAAAGCGGTCGGATTTAAGGTCGAAGTAAATTTTCTGACAAATGAAATGATACACCAAGAGCAACAGAACAAACCCCAATTTTAGGTGTATGTACACTTGTGATAAATAACTGGGGATGGCAACGAGCATCAAAACCCCAAAAATCACCGTGAGTACCATTGCCGGGGTAGCAATGATCCACCAGAGCCGGCGTTCCATGATTAAAAACTGCTTGGTTAGTATGGATTTTTCAGGGTCCTCTTTTCCGTTGGCCTCGACGTGATAAATAAACAATCGAACCATATAAAAAAGCCCTGCAAACCAACTCACCATAAAAATGATGTGTAGCGACTTAATTATTCCTACATTTGTTTGTATCCATTCCATGGTTCAAATTTACATTTTTATCAGTATGATTGATAATTCTACCCGAAGGTATTAATATGGTAGCCGTGATTCCACTTAACCTTTCTGCATTGTTTTTTAGCGTGTTAATCTCTGTATGTGCGTCGGGACAAATTCTATCTGTTAGCGGATATTACGAGGGCATGAATCTGTTTGTCTCCAATCCTATTAAAAATGACGGGTATGGGTATTGCATTCACAAAGTGTTGGTGAACGGAAATGTACTCCCTGCCTCAATTCAAACCGATTATTTTGAAATTGATCTGAGTTTATTCAATTTAAAAAAAGGAGAAGAGGTATTTATCGAGCTGGAACACGGCGAAGGCTGCCTTCCCTCCTTTGTGAATCCCGAAGTCTTATTGCCATACAGTACCTTCGATTTAATCTCCATCCAAGCCAGTGCTGATGGAAATATTTCGTGGAGCACAAAAAACGAATCTGGGAAACTTACTTTTTTGGTGGAACAATATAAATGGAACCGCTGGGTACTTGCCGCAGAAGTCCTAGGTAACGGGTCAAAAAATACGAATCAATATACGATTGATATTCTTCCAACCAGTGGGTACAATAAGGTGCGCGTTGCTCAAATTGATAATACCGGTCAGAAACGCACCTCTAAGGCGGTGGGATTTACCTCCACCATTAAATCCATCAAAAAAACCCCGTCTAAAGTCAAATCAAACTTATACTTCAAGGCGGAATCCGTGCTCACAAAGACAAAATTCGAGATATACGATGCCTACGGAAACTTATTAAAGAAAGGCTTCGACCATACCATTAATTGCGCGGATTTATTGAATGGCATTTACAACATCAACTACGATAATAAATCAGAAAAATTTATTAAATACTAATGCTTTTAAGAATTGAACACCTTGGAATTGCTGTAGATAGTCTCTCGGACAGTATTCCGATTTATGAAGCGCTACTCAATACCCCGTGCTATAAACAAGAAGCGGTTAGCTCGGAAGGAGTAAAAACGGCGTTCTTTCAGGTTGGACCTAATAAAATTGAATTACTCGAAGCAACGAGTCCGGATTCTCCCATCGCTAAATTTCTTGCAACAAAAGGAAAAGGATTTCACCACGTTGCCTTCGAAACTGACCATATCCAAAAGGAAATCGACCGATTACTTGCTGCCGGATTTGAATTAATTCATCACAGTCCTAAACCCGGGGCTGACCACAAAATCATCGCCTTTTTACATCCAAAATCAAGCGATAAACTCTTGGTAGAACTCTGTCAAGACCATGTTCCTTCCGCGATGTAATTTGGAATGTTTCTAAATTATTTTTTTGTGACACTTTGATGACAATTAACCTCGGGTTAATATTAAACTTTGCGACACTAGAAACGAGTTATGGCGAAAGAGGTGTTGAATCAATTGCATACGGTTGCGTTTACGCACCGGAACTTTGAAGTGGATACCATTGGGAAACTTCACATTGCGTTGGACGAACAACAAGCGCGCTTATTGCCCATCAAACAACAGTTTCAGCTCGAAGAATTATTGATGCTTTCCACGTGTAACCGGGTAGAATTTAGCCTTGTGAGTGCCGAGGAAATCGACGCCCCTTTTTTGCATGCGTTTCTCAGCACCATTTACCCAACCTTCGACTCCGAGTTTCTGACTTCTTTTGTCCTTAAACTCGAACATTATCAAGGAATGCGGGCGGTGGACCACGCCATGTCTGTTGCTTCTTCTGTAGATTCAATGATTATTGGTGAGCGAGAAATAATAACTCAGGTCCGTCAAGCCTACGAGCATTGCACGGCCATTGGACTCACGGGTGATTTGCTGCGTATTCTTAATCGACACGTAGTAGAAACCGCTAAAAAAGTATATACCAGAACCTCTATTTCTACCAAACCGGTGTCGGTGGTTTCTTTGGCTTACCACCAATTAAAAAACCTTCAAATTCCGTTAGACGCCCGATTTTTAATCATTGGTGCGGGAATGACCAATACGACCATGGGACGTTTTTTGAAAAAACATGGATTCAAACACTTTGCGGTATTCAACCGAACCTTAGCGAAAGCGGAACGCTTGGCCGAAGAATTGGGTGGAACTGCCCATGACCTTCATGCCCTGAACACATACTCCCAAGGATTTGATGTGATTATCTGTTGCACAGGGGCCGACCACCACATCATTACCCCAAGTCTATATGCACAGGTTTTACAAGGGGAACAGAAACAAAAAACCGTGATTGATATGGCGATTCCACAGGACTTAGATCCTGTGATTACACAACAACATGCCGTTAAACATATTTCTGTCGGATTCCTTCAAAAAATTTCCAACGAAAACCTGAAAGAACGCGCCAAGGAACTAGCACACGTGGAGGAAATATTGGCAGAAGCTCACACAGAATTTCAACAAATCTTACAAGTTCGGCAAGTAGAATTAGCCATGCGTGCTGTGCCAGAAGAAATCAAACGCATTAAATCTGATGCAATCAACGAAGTATTCAAAGAAGAAATTAATTCCTTAGACCCGCAATCCAGAGAGGTTTTAGAGAAAATTCTCGGATATGTAGAAAAAAAATACATCGCGGGGCCCATGAAACTGGCGAAAGAAATTCTGGTTCAACATGGATAAGCCTTTCATTCGAATCGGTACCCGCGGAAGCGATTTAGCCCTTTGGCAAGCCAATCACGTAAAAGCACGGTTAGAAGCCCTCGGATGTGCGGTAAGCATTCAAATCATTCAAACCCAAGGAGACCGTATTCAGGATTTGAGCTTTGACAAACTGGAAGGAAAAGGGTTTTTTACCAAAGAAATAGAATCTGCCCTACTCCATGGCGATGTAGACTTAGCGGTGCATTCCCACAAAGACTTAGAAACCACACCGCCTCCGGGATTAATAATTGCCGCGGTATCTGAGCGAGAAGACCCAAGTGAACTCCTTCTGATGCGCTCGGAGTCGCACGACCCTTCCGAAACCTTCGAATTAAAAGCAGGCGCTCGAATCGGAACGAGCTCGGCTCGCAGACAAAGCATACTGCGTACCTTCCGGTCTGATTTAGAGATCGCCGAGTTACGAGGCAATGTTCCCACCCGGATTGAAAAACTGCGCAACGGACAATACGATGCTATTTTATTGGCAAAAGCAGGAGTTTCTCGATTAAATTTAGATACCAGTGATTTAATCACGCTCACCTTAAACCCTAAAGAATTCGTTCCAGCACCGGCTCAAGGCGTACTTGGCCTCCAAGTGCGCGCAGCAGATGCCCAAACCTATGCGTGGGTTAGAAAATTAAATAATGCGTCAAGCGAACATTGCATTCATATAGAACGCGAAGTGCTTCGAAACATGGAGGGGGGCTGCCAATTGCCGCTTGGGGTATACAATGATGGCGAAGTCGTACACGTTTCTTATGCAAAATCTAAACAGGAAGCCGCCAAACTATTAAAGTTTCCGTTAGAAGGGGATCAAAATCCTGTTCCCAAAATTATTGAAACCTTACATGCGTTGTAATGAAGGTGTTTATTTCTACTGAACTAGAAGCGAATCACCCCCTAGTCACCGCATCCAATTCCCTTGGGTTTCAGCTGATACAACACTCCTTGCTTTCCTTTTCAGCGGTAGATGGCGTCCCGACTCAACCGTATGATATTGTGTTTTTCAGTAGCCCCAGAGCCTACGCCTTTGGTCAACAGTTTGTTCTTCCAGCAACAAAGGTGGCCTGTGTATCCGAAGGAACAGCAAGGCATATTCAACATCCCATCCACTGGTGTGGGAATTCACCAAGTAAGCCTGCACAAACGGCCTTGGAGTTCAAGCAATGGGTGGGCGAACGGCGGGTATTGTTTCCCGTATCGTCTCGCAGTTTGGGAAGCATTTCATCCGCATTTCCCCCTGAACAAATGGAATGCCTTACGGTATATAGAACGATCCTGAACCCACGGGTTGTTGAAGCCTGTGCAGTTTACATTTTTACCAGCCCGAGCAACGCAGAAGCCTTTCTGCTGCAAAATACGATTCCAGGCGGGGCTAAGGTGATTGCCAAGGGCACGAGTACGCAAGAATTTTTGCAACAACACGGAATCGAATCCACCTATTTTACGGACGAATCGATTCATTGGGAGGAGGCCTTAGCGCCGTGGGTAAACCCATAGAAGTTCGTACCTTTGTACTATGAATCAAGATACGATTGTTGCCTTAGCTACGGGAGGGACGGGTGCCTTATCAGTAATTCGGATTTCTGGTCCAAAAGCAAGAGCAATAACTCAAGCTCATGTGCGTAAGGATTTGGGGACTATTGCAAGCCATACCGCACATTTCGCCTTATTCAAGACGGGAAATCAGGTACCGATTGACGAAGTCTTACTTGTTTATTTTGCGCAGGGGAAGAGTTTCACGGGTGAAGAAACCATCGAAATCCATTGCCACGGTTCGTCGTACATACAACAAACCATCATACAATCCCTAGTAAACCAAGGTGCTCGTCTTGCCACTCCGGGGGAATTCACACAACGTGCGTTTATCAACGGAAAATTAGACCTCTCCCAAGCAGAAGCAGTGGCAGACCTCATCGCTTCTCAAAGTCAGCAAGCTCATGCGATGGCCTTGAATCAATTGAGAGGGACCTTTTCACATGAATTGAGTACCCTTCGTGAAAAGCTGATTGAATTTGCCAGCCTCATTGAATTGGAATTGGATTTTGGTGAAGAAGATGTGGCCTTCGCCGATCGAAGCGCATTGATTGATTTGGTACAACAGGTTTTAGCTAAAGTCAAGCGTTTAATCAAGAGTTTCGCCCTTGGCAATGCCATGAAAGAAGGCGTGCCAGTAGCGATTGTTGGAGCACCCAATGCCGGGAAAAGTTCCTTGTTGAATTATTTATTGGGCGAGGAACGTGCCATTGTTAGTGAAATCGCGGGGACTACGCGCGATGTGATTGAAGAAACGCTGAACATAGACGGCATAAGCTTCCGCTTAATGGACACCGCGGGCATCCGAGAAACCTCAGAAACTATAGAAGCCATGGGCATTGCCCGTTCTCAAGAGAAAATAACTCGGGCTCGGGTAGTACTCGCCTTGAGTGATGCGAGCAATGCGATCCAATTGGAGGCAGACCGCGTGTGGGTGGATGACCTACGGAAAAGGTATCCGGAAAAAGAAATCATTTGGGTAGCGAATAAAACGGACCTGCATGCAGTAAGCCTACCCGTTGATTATGCGATTAGCGCCGTAACCGGTGCGGGGATCAATGCCTTAACCCATGCCATGAGTGAATGTATAAAGCAAGACTTTGATGTGAACCAAGAAACGATTGTGTCTAATGTTCGGCACGTGGAAGCGCTGGAGCAAACACAGACGGCCTTATTCGCTGCCTTGAACGGCTTAAGCCATCAGCTCCCGGCAGACCTGGTGGCGATGGATATCCGATCCGCCATGCGCTCCTTGGGCAACATCACTGGGGAAATCGAAATGGATACCGATATTCTAGGTACGATCTTTAGTAGATTTTGTATTGGAAAGTAAGCTTAAAAATTAACCTTCCTGAAACGATATTTTTTATTTTAAATCTAAATAACTTGTCATAAAAAGGATAAAATAAGATATATTTGTCCCTTATAAGACAAGTTACATGAAGAAAGCGCCAGCAATATTACCTAAAAACATGAAGATCTTAAAGGATCTAGGTGAACATATTCAATTAGCTCGTTTGCGCCGAAAATTGAGCGCAGAGCAAATTGCTGAGCGCACAGGGCTTGGCAGAAAAACCATTTATAATATAGAACAAGGTAGTTCTACGGTCGCTATTGGGAGCTATTTGCAAGTGCTCTTTGTGTTGGGCTTAGAAAAAGATTTAAGCATGGTTGCAGCAACAGATCCTTTAGGAAGAAAATTGCAAGATGCTGGAATTGTAACCAATAAACGCGCACCAAAACAAACGAAAAAGTCATGAAGCAAATCCAAACGAAGATATGGGTTTATGCAGATTGGGATTTCTTGGAAGAAGCTCAATTAATGGGGTTTTTGACTTCACAACGTGTGCGTGGAAAAGAGGTTTTTTCGTTTGAGTATACAGAGACTTGGGTCAAAGCTCAAAACCCAATTTTATTTTTGGATCCACATTTAGGGTTTTACAAAGGAAAACAATATTTACCCGTAGAGAAAAATAACTTTGGGATCTTCCTTGATTCATCACCCGACCGTTGGGGTAGGTTATTGATGCGAAGAAGAGAAGCATGGCAAGCAAAGCAAGAAGATCGAGAGGAAAGAACGCTTTTTGAAAGTGATTTTTTATTGGGTGTTTTTGACGGACATCGAATGGGTGGAGTGCGATTTAGATTGAGTGAAGATGGGGCTTTCCTGAATGACCAGATGAAAATGGCAACGCCAC
>Ga0315907_10000737_pt1 | contig 46049 bp, 47 predicted proteins | sample LakEriMetagenome_3_FD_203525 | JGI IMG/M metagenome (GOLD analysis project Ga0315907, IMG submission 203525) | Freshwater fungal communities from buoy surface, Lake Erie, Ohio, United States - Buoy 12 MA123 | ecosystem: Environmental > Aquatic > Freshwater > Lake > Lake biofilm | place: USA...
TAGAAGTGAAAGTACGAGTCCAGCTGCAACCAAAGGATTCTTCATCTTAACCTTCACGAATTTCAAGATTCTTCTTTGTGCCGCGATATCCAAATACTAGATCTGGTCGGCTAGCCATCACAGCGCTTACAGATAAACCAGTGATAATCGCCTCACCGATTCCAATGAGGATATGTGTTCCAACCATTGCGGTAAGAACTGTGGTGAGTGAAAATGTTGCCGTTGCACCAAGTGCGTATTGCAGAACAAATCCGATTGCAGCAGCTGGCACGGAGATAAGACCTGCAAATGCTGCAGCAGCTGTGATCGAGACCTTATTTTTTGGAAGGATTTTCTTTGCAAGTAAAAATGCTCCGTAACCAAACCAAACACCGAGAAGTGACATGTTGAAAATGTTTAAGCCAGTGGCGCTGAGGCCACCATCTGCAAAGAGCAGAGCTTGCATAAGTAAGACCACCGTCAGAGAGAGCGTTGCAACATAGGGCCCAACCAAAATTGCAGCGAGGGCTCCACCCAATAAGTGGCCACTCGTTCCAGCTGCGACAGGGAAGTTGAGCATCTGGACTGCGAAGATGAAGGTGGCAGTAAGGCCGGCTAGAGGCGCGGTCTTCTCATCGAGTGAGCGTGCAGCGCCCTTGAGGCTGGCAGCCACGCCTACAGCCGAGAGTGCGGCGAAGGTGGCCGAGGTGGGGATATCGATGAACCCATCAGGGATATGCATGGCTTAAGGTTAATGCAAACGATTTGCATCTGCCATTTGAAAAGTCTCAGGCCTGGCTGAGGGTAGGAATTCCCCTGCAAAGGGCTGTGAGCAGGGCTACAGTGCGCTCCAAGGCAAGCACTACGACGGGGAGGTTCTCATGAGCAGTGATGACAACCATGACGATCGCGATGAGATCGTTACCGAAGAGATGTTGTGGGATCGCATCCCGCAGACCGAAGGCGAAGATCGCGCAGAGACTTATTACGAACTCAGCGCTCGCATCTTTGCACGTGGCCAATACGACGAAGCGCTCGCACTAGCTGAGACTGCTCGCGATATTTACGCCGAGATGGGCGCAAGTGCTCCAAGTGAAGGATTAGCGCAGGCATATTCTGCAATTGGTTATAACCTCAATCAACTTAAGCGCATCGATGAAGCCGCTACTGCAATGAGCAAAGCTGTAGAACTTTTGCGCGAAAGCAAATCTCCCATTGCACTTGAACTTGCCTGCACCTTAGGTGAGTGGTGGTACAGCTCAAAGAAGTACAGCGAAGTTATCGCCACCATGTCAGAGTGCGCGCAAGAACATTTAGTAGATGGAAACCAGATCGGTGCGGCAAATGATCTTCACCTTCTTGGAATGGCCTACCGCGAACTTAAGCAATACGACGAAGCACTCCAAGCATTTCAAGAGGCGCGCGGAATTTTCAAGGCCGAGAAAGAAGTACTCCACGTTGCACGTTGTGATCAGAAAATCGCTTCTTGCTATAACTGGTTAGGCGATGGCGAGAAAGCTCTCGAAGCTGCACGCAAATCCGTAGATGTCTTTGAGACCGCACATGATCATCGTCGCGAGACCTTTGCAATCTTTGAATACGGCAAGGCAGAGATCCTTCTCGGAAAGCTTGAAGATGGACTTGCAACGCTAGATGGAGTACTTCAAATCATCGCCGAAGATGAACCCAAGGACTTTGAGTTCATTCTCGATATTGAAACTCGCATGGTCGTTGTGATGCGCGCACTTGGTCGCATTGAAGAAGCTAACGAGGTTGAACGCCGTTTAGTTGCTGTGCGCGAAGCACTTGGCGAAGACGAGATAATCTCTTCTTAGACTTGACGTGGAAGATGTTGCAGCGCCCAGTGATACATCGCAATTGCACCGGCAGCTGATGCGTTCATTGAACGTGTAGATCCATATTGCTCTATTGCATAAAGAACTTCACAGATTGCAACGCCTTCATCTGACATTCCGGCACCTTCTTGGCCAAAGAGCAGCACACATTTTTCAGGGAGTGCGGCACCTTCAAGATGTTTAGATGTTGGAACATTATCGATACCGATAATTGGCAGATTGTTGTCGCTGCACCAAGTAGCAAAGTCAGCAATCGTTGGATGATGAATAACTGTGAGGTATCGATCAGTCACCATCGCACCGCGCTTATTCCAATCGCGCTTTCCGACAATATGGACTGCACCGACGTTAAAGGCATTTGCGGTTCGCACAACAGAACCAATATTGAGATCGTGTTGCCAATTTTCAATTGCAATCTGCAAACCATGTCGTTTTGTGTTTAGGTCAGCAACGATCGCTTCAACGCTCCAGTAGCGATATTTATCCAAGACATTTCTTCTATCGCCATTTTCAAGAAGTTCAGGATCGTATTGATCACCCTTAGGCCATGGTTTTTCGTGAGGGCCAACACCAACAACTGGAAAAAATTCTCCAGGTCCGATGGTTGCAGGCGTCTTGATTTCCATGAGATAACCCTAAACTAGGCAAGAGAATTCACATATTCGCCTCTTGAACGGAGTCATCATGAAGATCGCATTCCATGTCGCTTTTGGAATCCACCTGCTATCAATTCTTGGCGTACTTGTCCTTCTGGTCATTTCTTGGAAGAAGACTCCGCGTGCCCTTAATCCAGGAGTCTTGCACAGCGCTGCCACAGCGCTAGTTGCAGGAATAGTCATGGTCGGTACATGGTCGGCAGCTCACGAAAACGAAATCAATCACATGAAGGTTGGTATCAAGTTTTTAGTTGTTCTTGCAATTCTTGTTGTTGGCTATAACAGCCTCAAAAAGAAGATCTTCACAGACAGAACTTTCACAGTAATGTTGGGACTTACAGTCACCAATATTTTGCTGGCATACCTCTGGTAGAAAGTTTCCGCAATGAAGAAGATCGCATCGGCAGTAATTGCTGCCCTAACTCTGGGGGCACTCCTTAGCGCACCCGTTTTAGCCTTTGATCCTCTTCGAGCAACAACAGTCTTTACCAATCTTGCAGCTGATCCCAAGTTAAAGAACCCTTCAGTCATCCTTATCGATGCCTCGACGGGTGAGCAACTCTTTGAATCCAACGGATATGCAATGCGAAAGCCTGCTTCAACACTCAAATTACTTGCCGGCGTATCGGTCGCTCAGTATCTTGATCCAGAGATGCGTTTTCAAACATCACTCGCACTTTCAGATAAGATAAATTCTGTCGTTATACAAGGAGAGATGGATCCCTGGGCAACATTTAGCGCATTTAATGCAAAGCGATTAGGTCAGACTTCTCTAAAATATTTGGCATACCGCGCACATATTGAACTTGAGGCTCAAGCAGGTGCACCGGTGAAGAAAATGACTATTTACTACAACGGCATCTATGACGGTGAAGCCAGGAAAATGAAGGGCTACCTAAAAACTCGCAAGGTCTATGTCATTCTAAAACCAGTTACGGCTCTGGAGGCACAGAACCTCACCATAGAACCAGTTATGAATAGCGCTTCTCCGACTGTGGACCAGATGACTCACTACTTCATGCAGTGGAGCGATAACGTCCTTTCAGATCGTCTCTCACGCATTGCAGCTAAAGCAGCAGGATTCAATGGAAATGTGGAAGGCATCGCTGAGGTATATACAAAGGTATTAGCTGATCTAGAAATCGAGTCATCTAAGCTCGTTGTTAAAGATGGCAGCGGCCTCTCTCATGACAACCGTGTGAGCGCTAAATTACTCGGTGACTTGCTCTTCAAAATTTACAAAGATCCGCGTTTTGCAGCCGTCATCGAAAGTCTTCCTGATGGTGGAGTCAATGGAACGCTCAATGAACGATTTATAAAAACGGCGCCTAACGCTGTTGGATTAGTCCATGCCAAAACGGGCACGCTCAATGGAACCGTCACGCTAGCTGGATATATCGAAGCACAAGACCGCGAATACATCTTTGTTGTTTTAGCCGATCGCCTCTCTCGCACTAATTCAGCCGCGAAAATTGCTAGAGATGCTCTCGATAGATACTTAGGAAGAATTGCCCTGCCGCTCGTGCCAATAACTGAGAGTGAAACCGCCGTTAGTTCGATAACACCTTAATAGAGCCACCGTAACAAGCCACCCACGTGTTCTGTGATGGGGCGTCAAAGGTAATACCGATTGGTTCGTTACAGACTCTGATTGTTTGAATTAGTTTCAAATCAGATGCGCGAACCTTAGACATTGTTCCGCTACCAAAGTTGACGACAAAGAGAGCTGATCCATCATCAGAAATATCTAGACTTCGTGCGGCCTTGCCGGTGCTCACAGTCTTTATCAACTTATTCGCTTCAAGGCTCCACGCTGCAACCTTGCCCGAAATATTGAGTGTGACGTAGAGAGTCTTCTCGTCAGGAGAAAGCACGAGTGCACGTGGGTTTGATCCCACAGGGATGAATGTTTTTGAAAAATCTTGCAGATTAATTCGGTGGATACCAGACCCACCCATCTCGGCAACATAGGCATAGAGACTGTCCTTGGTGATTGCGATACCACGCGGGTACCTGCCGATCTTTATGTTCTGAACGGTCTTTCCGGACTCAACTGAAATTACCGTCACCGTGTATGAACACCAGTTGCTGACCAAAATGTACTTGTTATCTGGGGTTACTTTCACAACTTTTGGAACTGATCCAACTGGGAAGACCGCATCTATTTTGTAGTTAGCCAGATCTACACGACTGAGGAAGCTGCTGTCATATCCATCCGAAGGACTGCATTTATCAGTTCCTTCTTTAGTAAAACCTTTTCCATACATTGCATAGTTAGTGAAATAGAGATATTTACCATCAGGGCTAAACGCACCTTCGACTGGGGCTCCCTTGTAACTTCCGCTGTACTTTTTAAATCCAAGGTCTGAAAGTCGGACCGTATCTGGCACCGTTGCGGTAATTGCATTCTTGTTGGTGTCATAAATCGTTACTGAATGGCGGTACATCATGTTGTGAGCACTGACTAAACCAGTTCCGGATGAAGCAACAGATTTTGGTGCAATGTTTCCATTAATGGTTGCGATGACCTTCATCTTCGAAGTCGAGATCGTAGATGTCGGAGTCTCGTTCGCCTGTACACCAGGAGCAACAAAAGAGAGAGAGCCTGTAGCAACAATGGCTACAAGCGCTCGTCTCATGTGAATATCTTAGTCGTCATCCTCATCTTCATCTTCATCCTCATCCTCATCCTCATCATCATCATCGTCATCGTCATCGTCATCGTCATCGTCATCGTCATCGTCATAAGAACCGTTGACTCCGGGGGCGACATTTGGAATGACCGGGACAGTGCTTGATGTCATAGCTGGTGCATCGGTAGAAGGCGCTGCAACGGGTGACTGCGATGTAGAAATTTCTTTGGCTTGTGCGGGAACTTCATTACTTGTTTGAGCAAAAACTGCACCGCCGCCAATAATTAGAAGTGAGAGAGCAGCAGCAATAAATGGAAGGCGCTGACCACTGTGGCGCACGTCATTGATTGCATCGGTCTCTGCGATCTCCATCCAATTGCGATTCTCAGGGCCGTGATTCTTATCCTGTGTCATGCGTCTCCCTCTTTCTTGTTATGAGCAAGGTAACCGGCGAACCTTAAAGCACTCTGAGAACAGAGAATGGATTTGCTGGGTAATCTTGGCCCATGACCCTCGTTCGCGCGTATTTAGCCCTGATGAAGCTGCGCGTAGTCGAACTGCTGATCATCTCCACCATCCCTGCGATGATCTTGGCCGAACAAGGTGTTCCATCGCTGGGGTTAATAACTGCAACTCTTGTTGGCGGAACACTCGCTGCAGGAAGTGCAAATGCATTCAACATGGTTTTAGAGAGTGATCTCGATAAGTTAATGGAGCGAACTTCTGCGCGTCCTCTTGTTACGGGTGCGCTGAGTAAATTACACGCAACTATTTTTGCAACGGCTATTGGCGCACTGTCGCTTACTATTTTTTGGATCTACACAGAGCCTCTTGCAACAATACTTACAGCAGTTGCAATCGCCTTTTATGTGGTCGTCTACACGATGGCTCTTAAACGCCACACATCTCAGAATATTGTCTGGGGAGGTGCTGCTGGATGTATGCCTGTATTCATCGGATGGGCGGCAGTCACCAATTCACTTTCTTGGGCCGCAGTTGCCTTCTTCTTCGTTGTCTTTTTCTGGACACCACCGCACTTCTGGGCGCTGGCAATTAAATATAAAGATGATTACGAAGCGGCAAAGATTCCAATGCTGCCAGTAATCGCTGCACGCAATATTGTCGTTCGGAATATGTGGTTTCACACCGTTGCGATGATTGTTAGCTCAATCGCACTTATTTATCTCGCAGATCTGCAGTTGTGGGCCATGGTAATCACAACTGTCCTTGGGCTAGTTTTTGCTTGGCAACTTGTACAGCTGAAGGAAAATTCAGATAACTACGATGCAGTTGCGCTCAAGATTTTCCACTGGTCAATCACTTATCTGACCTTATTCTCTGCCTTGCTTGTTATCGCTCAGCTCTTGAAGGCTTGATCTAGATCCTTAATCAGGTCATCTACATACTCAAGGCCAACAGATAGTCGCACCACAGAAGGTGTAATTCCCATCTCTAATTGAACTTCTGGGCTCAATCGGCGATGAGTGGTTGATGCAGGGTGAGTGATTAGTGACTTGCTATCTCCAAGGTTGTTGGAAATATCAATAATTCGCAATGCATTCATGACTTTAAATGCATCTTTAGCAGTACCAGCAAATTCAATTCCGATTGTGGATCCGCCACCACTCATCTGGCGTTGGGCCAACACGTAATCTGGATGTGAAGGCAGTCCTGGATAGCGCACAGTCTTAATCTCTGGACGTGTCTCTAAATACTCAGCGATTGCTTGTGCGTTCTCGCTCATACGACGAACACGCATATCCATCGTCTCAAGTGATTTCACCAATACCCAAGCGTTGAAAGGACTTAACGCCGGGCCTGTATGACGAACAAATGGAAGAAGATGCTCATGAATGTATGCGAAAGAACCAAGGATTGCACCGGCAAGAACGCGGCCCTGGCCATCCATATGCTTCGTCGCAGAATACATAATTACATCGGCACCAAGTTGCAGAGGCTTCTGCAAAATCGGTGAAGCCATAATGTTATCGACGATAACGGTTGCACCAACCTTGTGCGCTAAATCGCTCACCATTCTGATATCAACAATATCTAGTAATGGATTGCTTGGAGTTTCGATAAAGACGACCTTAGTTGGCTTGCTTAACGCCTTTGCCCAAGCGGCAGGATCATTGCCCTTAACTAATTCAAAGGTAACTCCCCATTTAGGAAGAAATTCTGTGATGACAACATGGCATGAGCTAAACATTGAAGCTGATGCAACTACATGGTCGCCGGCGCTGACCATGCATGCAATCGAGGCAAACATGGCAGACATACCTGATCCAGTTGCTACGCAGAACTCTGCACCTTCAATTGCAGCCAAACGCTTTTCAAACATTGCAACAGTGGGATTATGGAATCGGCTGTAAAGATAGTGATCTGTTTCATCAGTAAATGAATCGACCGCTTCTTCTGCAGATGAGTATGTAAAGCCACTAGTGAGATAAAGAGCTTCTGCCGTCTCACCAAAACCAGATCGTGCAAGACCAGCACGGATAGCAGCCGTTTGGGGATTAACTTCCCAATCCGGCTCTGGTCGCGCATTACGAGGCTGATAGCCCCATACCTCTTTAGACATGGGGAAATCTTAATCTGCGCGCGGTATATTCCCTACATGCACGCTCAAACGATCGCCCTATCTGTCCAAGACCTCAGCAAAAAATATGACTCTCGATTTGCTGTCTCACATGCCAACTTCGAAGTCCCTCTAGGGAGCATCTGTGGCTTCGTCGGCCCTAATGGCGCTGGAAAAACCACAACAATTCGAATGTTGCTTGGCTTGATCTCACCGACCGGTGGCACTGGACAGATCCTCGGACATTCAATTAGCGACCCAGATGAGTATCTCAAACATGTAGGCGCGATGATCGAAGGTCCTGCATTCTATCCAGCTCTCTCTGGCGCTGAAAATCTCCACGTACTTGCAACTCTCGGAGGCTTTAGCCACGAACGAGTAGCGGAAGTTCTTAAAACTGTGGGACTTGCAGATCGTGCACAATCAAAATTCAAAACATATTCACTAGGTATGAAGCAACGCTTAGGAATCGCAGCAGCACTTTTGCCAGAGCCAAAGATTTTGATTCTCGATGAACCAACTAACGGACTTGATCCAGAAGGTATTCAAGAGATTCGCGACTTGTTGCGCGGGCTTGCAGATAAAGGAACAACAGTCTTCGTCTCATCACACTTACTTTCAGAGTTAGAGATCATCAGTGATTACATCGTGATGCTGCGTAAAGGTGAAGTTGTATTTGCTGGCCCTATCCAGCAGCTCTTTGAAGCGCAACAGCCATTTATGTTGGTCCGCACCGAAAATGCCAGCGACCTAGAGAAAATCGTTGCAATTGCAGTTGCTGATGGGCACAAGGCACATATTCAATCCGGTGTTGCTCACATTGAGGGACCGGCTGATTGGGCAGGAATACTCAATAAAAAGGCTTTCGAGGCAGGAATTGTTCTGACTCAGCTCTCACCACAGCTACCTAACCTGGAAGAGACATTCTTTGAGATGACAGGAGATAAGAAATGATTCGTGTCATCAGAGCCGAATGGCGCAAACTCCGCAGGCCAACGCTATTTCTTGGAACTATTGGTGCAGCACTATTTTTCACAGGTCTCTTTACTTCCCTGCTCTACATACTGATTGATTCGCCACGCGGAAATTCCGATCCCGCAAATCCAATTTCACGAGAAATGCTCTCTTCCTTCCGCGGATCAGTGATTGGTTTATCTAACGTTGGCAGTCTCCTCGGCATCATCGCTTACTGCGTCTTTGCCGCACAAACCGCACAGGAGTACACATACGGAACTTTGCGCAATCTCTTAGTTCGCCAACCAGGACGTTTGCGTCTTTTGGCTGGAAAACTGATCTCGATGAAACTCTTTGCTCTTCTGATGGTTTTGATCGCTAGCATCGTTTCTATTCTGATCGCTTACTTTCTTGCTCCAGGAGCCAAGGTAGAACGTTCACTCTGGTTTACTTCTGATGGCTGGACGCAGATCACCCAGACTTATGTGAATGTTTCAATTTCAGTTGTTGGTTTTGGAATTCTCGGAATGATCATGGGCCTCTTGCTTCGTTCACCGATTACTTCAATTTCAATTGGCGTTCTGTGGATGCTCATCATTGAAACTTTGCTCGGTGCGGTTAAGAGTTCAACACTGAACTGGCTTCCAGGAAATCAATTAAATGTCATCGCTATGGGTGGCACTCCACAAGTGAGTTACTCACATGGAGCCACAATGGCCGCTATTTACATCGGAGTTGGTGCACTTGTTGCATCCGTACTCTTTTCACGAAGAGATGTAGCAAACTAAGACATGACACACGCACTGGTAGAACTTCGCTCTGCAGTGCGCCCACACTTAGCCACAGTATCTGCAGGTGATCGAATTCTTGTTGCAGTCTCTGGCGGTGCTGATTCACTAGCTCTAGCTGGCGCTCTTCTTGCTGAAAGTAAAGAACTATTAATTACCTGTATCGGCGTCACTATTGATCATCAACTACAAGATGGCTCTGATATTCAGGCGCGTAAAGTTGTCAATCAACTAGAGCGAATTGGTTTCAGCGAGGTAATTTCTCAACAAGTAAATGTTGACCAAAGCTCTGGTCTTGAATCAGGTGCACGAGATGCTCGATACACAGCTCTTCACGCAATTGCTGAGCAACGCAATGCGGTTCAGATTTATCTCGGACATACTCGTGATGATCAAGCAGAGAGTGTTCTCTTGGGTTTAGCACGTGGCTCTGGTGCACGATCACTTTCCGGAATGGCAGTAGTCAATGGAAAAATCATTCGACCTTTACTTTCAGTAACTCGAGAAGTAACTGAACAAGCATGTAAAGATCTTGGCTTAGATGCATGGAGTGATCCACATAATTTCAATGCAGAATTCTCACGCGTTCGTGTGCGCACGCAAGTACTTCCAGTAATGGAGAAAGAGATTGGGCCAGGAATTGCCGAAGCTCTTGCTCGCACTGCATCGCTTCTGCGCGATGATGCCGATGCCCTTGATGAGCTCACAGATCGCACCGCTCAGGGCCACGATCTGGCATCCCTTGAGATCGAATTTTTGGCCGGGCTACCTAAAGCCATCCGCACTCGCCTGATCCGCAGGGCGATCTACGCTCAAGGAGCTCCTATGGGCTCAATTTCCGCCGATCATGTGAGCGCAGTTGAGGCGTTGGTCACCTCATGGCACGGTCAAGGCGAGATCAGCCTTCCCGGGGGTGTGAAGGTTGCTCGGATATCGGGCAGACTTTCGGCCTACGCCCGCAGCTAGCCTGATCGCTAGCCCATTCGAAGGAGACCCACCCGGTGGATCTACAAGCAGTCGGTACCGATGTCGAACGCGTTATTGCAACACAAGAACAACTATCTTCACGAATTGCAGAGATGGCTGCGCAAGTTGATAAAGATTACGCAGGAAAAGATTTACTTCTTGTGGGCGTTCTTAAAGGCGCAGTAATGGCAATGGCAGATCTGACTCGCGCGATGCAGCGACACATCGAAATGGATTGGATGGCGGTTTCTTCTTACGGTTCAGGTACAAAATCAAGCGGCGTTGTACGTATTCTCAAAGATCTTGACCGAGATATCACCGGTCGAAACATTTTGATTGTGGAAGATATCGTTGATTCTGGTTTAACACTTTCTTGGCTTCGCGCAAATCTTGTATCACGCGGTGCTGGCACAGTTGAGATTCTTACAATCTTGCGTAAGCCAGAGGCAGCAAAAGTTGAAGTTGATGTTAAATACGTTGGCTTTGATATTCCTAAGGATTTCGTTGTTGGATATGGACTTGATTTTGATGAGAAGTACCGCAACCTCGACTTTATTGGTGTGCTTGCAAAGCACATGTACGAATAAGAAAAATCTATGAAGTCAAAAGATAAGAAGCAGACGCCGAAGAAGAAAACTTCTGCGACTCCTCAGGTCCCACAATCGCGATTGAAGCGCTTGATGCGCGGTCCACTTTTCTGGATTATTGTCGCGATCCTCGCCGTTTCAGTCTTTGGTCAGATTTCTAGCGCCGGTAATCGTTACGAAACAATCAAGACATCACAGGCGCTTGATGCCATCGCAAAATCAGATGTGGAATCAGCGGTCTTAGTTGATAACGCACAGAAGATTCGCCTTGAACTCAAATCTGGCAAGCTCATCAATGGTTCAGCAAAGGTAGAAGCCTCTTATATTGCCCGCCAAGAGCCAACACTTGTCGATGCGTTGACTGGTAATCCACCTTCAAAGGGTTGGAGCGTTGAGGTTAAAAAGCAATCACTTCTTGTGAGCTTCCTCTTCTCCTTCTTCCCATTCTTACTCATTGGTCTTCTCTTCTTCTTCCTCATGAGCCAAGCCCAAGGCGGCAACAAGGTCTTCTCCTTTGGAAAATCCAGAGCTAAGTTGCAAAACAACGATGTTCCACAGAACACCTTTGCAGATGTAGCTGGTGCGGATGAAGCCATCGCTGAACTCGAAGAGATTAAGGATTTTCTAGCTAACCCTGCCAAGTACGCACTCTTGGGTGCAAAAATTCCTAAGGGAGTTCTTTTATACGGCCCTCCAGGAACTGGTAAAACTTTGCTTGCGCGCGCAGTTGCTGGCGAAGCGAAAGTTCCGTTCTACTCAATCTCAGGCTCTGACTTTGTTGAAATGTTTGTCGGTGTCGGAGCTTCACGTGTACGTGATCTCTTTGCTCAAGCAAAATTGAATGCACCGGCGATCGTCTTCGTTGATGAGATTGATGCTGTTGGTCGCCAGCGTGGCGCCGGTATGGGTGGTGGTCACGACGAACGTGAACAGACACTTAACCAACTTCTTGTTGAGATGGATGGATTTGAAGGCGATAGCCAAGTAATCCTCATCGCTGCAACAAACCGTCCCGATGTTCTTGATCCCGCACTTTTGCGCCCAGGACGTTTTGATCGTCAGATTCCTGTTGATCGACCAGATCTCAAAGGTCGCGAAGATATTTTGAAGGTACATGCAAAGAACAAGCCAATTTCAGATGATGTCGACCTTAAGAACTTTGCGCGACGTACTCCTGGATTTACTGGCGCTGATCTAGCAAATGTTCTTAACGAAGCTGCCCTGTTGACTGCTCGTGAGGGCGAAAAAGTCATTACAGATCACCAGTTAGATGAGGCGATCGATCGCGTGATGGCTGGGCCACAACGTAAGTCACGTCTGATGTCAGAAGAAGAGCGTCGCGTCACCGCTTATCACGAGGCAGGTCATGCACTCGTTGCGCGAGCACTTCCGCATACAGATCCTGTTCACAAAATTACGATTATGCCTCGCGGTCGCGCACTCGGTTACACGATGGTTTTGCCTGATGATGACAAATACTCCACAACTCGTAACCAGTTGCTTGATCAGTTGGCGTACTCATTAGGTGGTCGTGCTGCAGAAGAACTCATATTCCATGATCCATCTACGGGTGCATCAAATGATATTGAGAAGGCAACTGCACTTGCCCGTGCAATGGTTACTCAATACGGAATGACTGAGGCAATCGGTGCCATCAAACTAGGAAGTGATAGCTCTGCACCGTTTATGGGTCGTGACTATGGTCACCAGCGTGATTACTCTGAAAATCTCGCCGCTGTTGTCGATAGAGAAGTTCGGTCATTGATTGAAAATGCCCATCAAGAAGCATTCGATATCTTGGTTGCTAATCGTGTAACTCTTGATGAGATGGTGCTTGAACTTCTTGACCGCGAAACTCTTAACAAAGATGAGATTGAAGTGATCTTTGCAAGGGTTACTACGTGGCCACGCAGACCAGCATGGACGGGATCAATTCATCGCATTCCAAGTTCACAACCTCCTGTAGCTATTCCTCCGAAGAAGGTAGTTGCAGAAAATACAGAATCACCAAAGCGCGCTCCGCGAAAGAAAAAGGCGCCGTCGAGTGAGTGATATTTCTTCAGTCTCATCTGGTCCCGATGATGGCCGCGCAGTGCGTCCATATGATCAGGCACGCGCTGAAGCTGCAGTACGCGAACTCTTATTTGCGATCGGCGAAGATCCAGATAGAGAAGGTTTAAAAGAGACTCCAGCACGCGTTGCTCGTGCATATAAAGAGAACTTCGGTGGGCTTTGGCAATCGCCGGAAGACGTTCTGACAACGACTTTTGATATTGGCCACGAAGAACTCGTGATTATTCGAGATATTGAAGTTTTTTCACAGTGCGAACATCACCTCACACCATTTCATGGCGTCGCGCACGTTGGCTATATTCCGCGCGGAAAGATTACTGGCCTCTCTAAGATCGCACGACTTGTCGACCTCTATGCCAAGCGCCCACAAGTACAAGAGCGTTTAACGACACAAATTGCAGATGCAATGGTGAAGATCCTTAACCCACTCGGTGTGATCGTAATTATTGATTGTGAGCACTTATGTATGTCGATGCGCGGAGTAAAGAAATCTCAAGCTCGCACAACGACTAGCGCTGTCCGTGGTGCGCTACGGGATCCAACAACTCGCGCAGAGGCAATTAGCCTAATTACGAATCGCTAACGAGAGCTATTTTCAATGTTGGTGATGGGAATTCTCAACGTCACACCTGATTCATTCTCTGATGGTGGAGAGTTTGCATCTTTCGAATCCGCTGTGGCACATGGACTTGCGATGCTCGCCGAAGGTGCCGACATCATCGATATCGGCGGCGAATCCACGCGTCCTGGTGCGCAGCGGATTACTGAGGAAGAAGAGTTATCGCGCGTCATCCCAGTTGTTCGAGAACTTATAAAGCACGGAGCAGTAATTTCAATTGACACGATGCGCTCAGGCGTAGCGCGTGCGGCAGTTGAAGCTGGTGCAACGTACATCAACGATGTTAGTGGGGGGCTAGCAGATGCCCAGATGCACCACGTCGCCGCAGATCTAGGTACAAAATACATCTTGATGCATTGGCGCGGACATTCGATTGATATGAATTCAAAGGCCATCTATAGCGATGTTGTGGAAGAAGTTAAAGCAGAACTGATGGAACAAGTGGGTAAGGCGCTGGCTGCGGGAATTGCAAAAGAGAAGATCATTCTTGATCCAGGTATTGGTTTTGCTAAAGAGAGTGAACATAACTGGGAGCTCATCCACCGCATCACTGAGATCGTTGATCTGGGATATCCCGTTCTTGTCGGAGCTTCACGTAAACGTTTCTTGGGCGGAGACTCTCCACTTGAGCGCGAAGAGGCAACGCTAAAAATCACAGAAGGACTTCTCGACACCAGCATCTGGGGCGTTAGAGTTCATAGCGTGGCTCCACATAAGGAGGTGATTGCACGTGTCTGATCAGATCAGAGTTACTGGAATAAAGGCATTTGGTTATCACGGTGTTCTCCCGCATGAAGCAACTGATGGACAGCAATTCACAGTTGATCTATTGGTTACCTTAGATTTAAGAGCCGCGTCTCTCTCTGATGATTTACAAGACACAATTAACTACGCAGATTTAGCTCAGATTGCTCACGACAATATCGTCGGAGATCGTGTGCAATTAATCGAACGACTTGCAGGCAGGATTGCCGAGGAAATATCTTCGGCTTACTCGCAGATTACTTCGGTAAGCGTGACAGTTCATAAGCCGCACGCACCTGTAGCGGTAGATTTTGAAAATATCTCAGTCACTATCACCAAATGAAAGCTGTAATCGCAATAGGTGCCAATCTAGGCAACCCGCAAGAAAATATTGATCTTGCAGTAGCTCTCCTTAAAGAAGCCACTGATCTCACCGCACTTTCTTCGATGTATGTAACAAAACCAGTCGGTGGTCCTGTGCAGCCCGATTACATCAATGCTGTAGCTCTTGCAGAAAGCGATCTTCCTGCAGCCGATTTCTTAAGCATGCTTCATGGGATTGAGGCAGCCCTTGGTCGCGAACGCACTGAACATTGGGGGCCGCGCACGATTGATCTTGATCTCATTCAATACGGAAGCATCTTGAGTTATAGCGATGAATTGTTGCTGCCTCATCCGCGCGCTCATGAGCGACGTTTTGTTATCGAGCCATGGCATGAAATCGAGCCTGATGGAATTTTGTTAACGCATGGTCGGATCGACGGACTTTTACGCACACTTTTGGAGCATGAGCAGTAAGGCTCTAAACTTTACTTAATTGTCGAGCCCGGTACCTGAAAGGACTGGAGCCATGAAGATAGTTACAGAGGCATCAGAGCTGGTTCTCGGCTGCGCATTTGTTCCAACTATGGGAGCTCTTCATAGCGGACATCAATCCCTCTTTAAAATTGGAGCATCACATAATGAGAATGTTTTAGCTTCTATCTTTGTTAACCCCTTGCAATTTGAATCATCCGAAGATTTAGCAAAGTACCCGCGCACTCCTGAGAAAGATATTGAGATGGCGCGAGCTGCTGGAGTTACCCATCTCTGGTTCCCACGATATGAAGAGCTTTATCCAGAAGGCTTTCATAAATTATCGGCCGGTCCTTTGGGGGATATCTATGAAGGTGCATCTCGTCCCGGACATTTTGACGGTGTAGTAACCGTTGTCAGCCGACTCTTTGAATTGGCTCAACCACAATGTGCAATCTTTGGAGAGAAAGATTTTCAACAACTGGCGTTGATTAAAAAAATAAAGTCCGATGTTGAGATCATTGCTGCTCCTACGATTCGAGAAAGTGATGGACTTGCACTTTCTTCTCGCAATGTGCGCCTTGACCCTGCGGGACGAAAAGCAGCAACTGTTATTTCTCGGGCACTCTTTGCAGCATCACAAGAGACAACCCTTGAATCTGCGCGAACTTTGATGCTGCAGATTCTTAGCGAGGAGGCTACATTCACCTGTGACTATGCAGAGATCATCGATGAAAACGAGTTCACTTCAGCCACTGAATCGACCTCGCACGCTCGAGCAATAATTGCTGGTTGGCTTAATGGCATACGTTTGATCGACAATATGGCTATGAAACTAGGGGCGCGCTCATGAAGTTACTTGCCCCTGCCCCAGGATGGAGCGCCCAGGCGGATGTGATTGTCGTTGGTTCAGGAATTGCTGGACTAACAACTGCGCTACAAGTGCGCACCTTCGGTTTATCTGTACTGCTTGTAACAAAAGCACAGGTTGATGAAGGTTCGACAAAGTGGGCACAAGGTGGAATTGCTGCAGCTCTAGGTGAAGGTGATTCACCTCTTGCTCACGAAAAAGATACCTTGGTTGCAGGTGCCGGGCTCTGCGATAGCGAAGCGGTGCGCGTATTGGTAACAGAGGGACCAGATGCGGTCCGCACGCTCATTGCACGTGGCGCAAAATTTGACCTTGAAGCAAGTGGTGAAATGTCGCTCACCCGCGAAGGCGGACATCTTCAGAATCGAATTATTCATGCAGGTGGAGATGCAACAGGTGCTGAAGTCGAACGTGCGCTTATTGCTGCAGTTAACAGTGATCCAAAAATTGAATTGATTGAGCATGCGCTCGTACTAGATGCTCTAAAGGATAAAGGTGGAGCTGTGTGCGGCGTGACTCTCCACGTGATTGGTGCAGGAAGTCGTGATGGAGTTGGGCAAGCTCGTGCGCGTGCAGTTGTGCTTGCAACTGGGGGACTAGGACAAGTATTTGCACAAACAACCAATCCATCAGTTTCGACAGGTGACGGAGTTGCACTAGCACTTCGTGCAGGGGCTGCAGTGGCAGATGTGGAATTTATCCAATTTCATCCCACAGTCTTATGGCTGGGTGAAAGCTCTGAAGGTCAACAACCTCTTATCAGCGAAGCAGTGCGTGGTGAAGGTGCATACCTGGTAGATCACAACGGTGATCGATTTATGAAAGATGTACATCCACTTGGCGAACTTGCACCGCGAGATGTTGTTGCAATTGCGATTATGAATAAGATGGTTGCAACTGGACAATCTCATGTGTGGCTTGATGTGCGCCATCTCGAAGGATTTGAAAAACGGTTCCCAACAATTTACGCATCATGTATTGCTCATGGAATTAACCCTGCAAAGGATTTGATTCCAGTGGCCCCTGCATCTCATTACGCATCAGGTGGCGTTCGGGTTGATCTCAGTGGTCGTACTAGCGTGAAGGGGCTCTATGCCTGCGGCGAGACCGCATGTTCTGGAGTCCATGGTGCGAATCGATTGGCATCCAACTCGCTCTTGGAAGGTCTCGTCTTTAGCGCTCGAATTGCTAGCGATATTGCCGCGACAATGGCTGAGATTGCAGAACCGGTAGCTAATGATTCAACGGAAATTCTTCTAGATCCAGAAGTGCGCCATCGCATTCAGGTAAGCATGAGTCGCGGCGCTGGTGTTCTACGATCTTCAGATTCACTTGTTGAAACAAATTCTGATCTCACACGTATCGGAGATCGCACGAGTACATCACCTTGCGTAGAGGCATGGGAGACAACAAATCTCTTCCAGCTTGCGCAAGCAATCTTAAAGGCGGCGCTTATTCGTCAAGAGACTCGTGGTTCACATTGGCGGGCAGATTTTCCAGATACCAGTGATCTTTGGCGAAAGCGTATTATTCAAAAGTTAGATCAGAGCGGCAATTGGCATACCGAATATCAGGAGGTTAAGTGATGGTCGATCTCGATCTAATCCGAAGAGCTTTAGCTGAAGATTTAGCAGGCGGCCAAGACATCACCTCCGTCGCAACTGTCTCTGGCAGTGAGAGCGTTGTTGCAGATTTCGTTGCTCGAAAGGCAGGAGTTATTGCTGGAGTCGAGATGGCTGAAGCCACTCTGCGTGAAGTTGGCGTTACAAATATCCAGGTATTCCTTAATGATGGCGATCAAGTTAAAGCTGGATCTGTAGTTATGACTGTGCGCGGTGATACTCGCGCAATTTTGTTGGCAGAACGCACAGCGCTTAATTTTCTTGGTCACCTTGGTGGAATCGCAACACTGACACATACGTGGGTTCAAGCAATTGCTGGCACCGCATGCACCATTAGAGATACCCGAAAGACAACTCCAGGAATGCGTCTTCTTGAAAAAGCAGCAGTTGTTGCTGGCGGTGGAGCTAATCATCGTTTATCTCTAAGTGATGCAGCGCTGATAAAGGACAATCACATTGCAGCTGCTGGGGGAGTTGTCGAAGCATTTTCAAAGGTACGAGCAGCATTTCCTGATGCCTTCATTGAAATTGAAGTTGACTCACTTGATCAGCTCAAAGAAGTTGTGCCGCAAAGCCCAGACTTAGTTTTGCTCGACAATATGACCCCTGCTCAATGTAAAGAGGCAGTCGCATTTGTTGCAGAGCGCTTTAAATTAGAGGCATCAGGTGGGATTTCACTTGAGAACGCAATGGCATACGCCCAATCTGGTGTCGATTATTTGGCTATCGGCGCACTTACACATTCGGCACCAGTTTTGGATATTGGTTTAGATATGAAGTTAGAAACATGAAGTTATCAATGAGAGCGGAGTAGTCATGCTGTTAACAATCGATGTGGGTAATACCAACACGGTCTTGGGTTTATTTGATGGAGAGGATCTCATCAAGTCATGGCGCGTAAAGACCGACCCACGCTCCACTTCCGATGAAATGTCGCTTCAAATTAACGCTCTGGTACAGGGATACACCATCTCTGGACTTTCGATCTGTTCGACTGTTCCAGCAACGCTACGCGAACTTCGTACGATGATTGCAACATATTTTTCTGATCTTCCGACAACTATCGTTGAACCAGGTACTAAGACCGGTGTTCCTTTATTAGTTGATAATCCAAAAGAGATTGGTGCAGATCGCATCGTTAATACTCTAGCCGCACATACTCTCTTCGGCGGTCCAGCCATCGTTGTAGATTTTGGAACTTCGACCAACCTCGATGTGGTCTCACCCAAAGGCGAATTCCTAGGAGGAGCACTCGCTCCCGGAATTGAGATCTCGGTCGATGCTCTTGCAGCGCGCGCGGCTCAACTTCGTAAAGTCGAATTAATCCGTCCCAAGAATGCAATCGGTAAAAACACAGTTGAGGCTTTGCAATCAGGAACAATATTTGGATTTGCTGGACAAGTTGATCGTCTTGTAGAAAAAATCACCGCTGAGTTGGCCTTGAGCTATGACCAAGCACCCACTGTCATTGCAACCGGCGGATTAGCCCCACTTGTTGTTGATGTCAGCGAGTCAATTGATGAATACGAGCCTGATTTAACGCTGATTGGATTGCGCCTAATTCACGAGAAAAATCTCTAAAAGGTAGACTGCCGATCCTATGAGCACGCAACCACCAGTACCGGCCGAAGACGACCTCCCAGAACAACTGCGGATTCGTCGCGAAAAGCGCGCCCATTTGATTGAGCGCGGGGTTGATCCATACCCGGTTGCTGTTGCACGCACACACACTCTTAAAGAGGTTCGCGATAAATACGCAGCCTTAGAGATAGACACTGCAACAGGGGATCAAGCATCTCTCACAGGCCGTATTATTTTTAAGCGCGATACCGGCAAACTTTGTTTTGCAACTTTGCGCGAAGGAGATGGCACTGAGCTTCAGGCGATGCTCTCGCTCGACAAGGTCGGGCAAGAACAACTTGATGCATGGAAGAGTGATGTTGATCTTGGAGATATCGTCAGTGTTACGGGCGAGATAATTACATCAAAGCGTGGAGAGCTCTCCCTCCTTGCAGATTCATGGATGATGGCATCTAAATCTCTTCGACCACTACCTAACGATCACAAGCCGATGTCAGAAGAGACTCGTGTACGGATGCGTTATGTTGATCTCATCGTTAGACCAGAAGCCCGCACAGTTGCGCGCTTGCGTCCACAGGTAATGCGCTCTCTGCGCGAGACATTTACCAATCAAGAATTTATTGAAGTTGAAACGCCAATGTTGCAAGTGATGCACGGCGGAGCAGCAGCCCGACCATTTAAAACTTTTTCAAATGCCTACGACATTGATCTCTTCCTTCGTATTGCTCCTGAACTATTCCTTAAGCGTTGCGTTGCAGGTGGCCTCGAGCGTGTATTTGAAATTAACCGCAACTTCCGTAATGAAGGCGCAGATTCTTCACACTCACCAGAATTTGCGATGATCGAGACTTATCAGGCCTACGGTGACTGGAGATCAATTGCAGATCTCACACGTTCCCTGATTCAAAATGCAGCGATGGCTATCTCTGGTTCACATGTCGTCACACACCTTGATGGCCGCCAGGCAGATCTAGGTGGCCAGTGGAGAGAAATTTCTCTCTACGATGCGATCTCTGAAGGCGTCGGCGAAAGCGTTACTGCCCTTACTCCTATTGAAGAATTGAAGAAGTTTGCTACCAAGCTTGGGATTAAGATCGATCCAAAGTGGGTTACTGGAAAGCTTGCCGAAGAGATCTTTGAACATGTTGCTCAAGATAAGTTGATTGAACCAACATTTGTAATGGGATACCCAGTAGATACTTCTCCACTTGTTCGTGCACACCGAGAAATTCCTGGAGTTGTTGAGAAGTGGGATCTTTATGTTGATGGATTTGAACTTGCGACGGGATATTCCGAGCTTGTCGATCCAGTGATTCAACGTGAGCGTTTAGTAGAACAAGCAGCACTTGGCGCAAGCGGTGATCTCGAAGCGATGCAACTCGATGAAGATTTCTTACGCGCGATGGAGTTTGGGATGCCTCCGATGGGTGGAATGGGCATGGGCGTTGACCGATTGTTAATGGCGCTTACAGGACTTGGAATTCGCGAAACAATTTTGTTCCCACTTGTTAAGCCCGAGGTTGATTAGTGTCAATTGAAATTCGTCCGGCTCGTACAAAAGATATTCCAGGTATCCGCGCGCTAATTGACACATACACTCTTGGTGGACGTCTTCTCAATAAAGAGACCGTGATGCTCTATGAAGATGTACAAGAATTTACAGTTGCCGTCGAAGCTGATGTCGTAGTTGGATGTGGAGCACTTCACGTACTCTGGGAAGACCTTGCCGAAGTTCGCACAGTTGCAGTTCTTGATCGACTTAAAGGTCAAGGTGTGGGGCATAAAATTCTTGAAGTGATTATTGAACGCGCACGAATGGTTGGCGTAGAGCGAATCTTCTGCCTCACCTTTGAAACACAATTTTTTAGTCGGCATGGGTTTGAAGAAATCCATGGAACCCCAGTCGACCCAGATGTCTATTCAGAGCTCTTACGTTCTTACGACACAGGCGTTGCCGAATTCCTAGATCTCGAGTCGGTAAAGCCCAATACCCTGGGCAACACCCGAATGCTCAAGGTTCTGTAGCCCGTTAGCCCTGTGTTTAGGGCTAGATAGAGCCCTTATTTGGGAATATCGCCCCCATATCTGGGGTTTTAACTGTGCAGATATCTTCACCTCGCGCCGTGGACGGGCGAAGTTATAGGCTAGCCAGTAGAAACCAGCAATAGAGAAATATAGAGAAGAGGTCAGCCGATGTTTGAGCGCTTTACCGATCGAGCCCGACGTGTAGTTGTCTTGGCTCAAGAAGAGGCACGCATGCTCAACCATAATTACATCGGCACTGAACACATCTTGCTCGGTCTCATCCACGAAGGTGAAGGCGTTGCTGCAAAAGGTCTGGAATCTCTTGGCATCTCACTTGAAGCAGTTCGTGCTCAAGTAGAAGAAATCATCGGTCAAGGACAGCAAGCTCCTTCAGGACATATTCCATTTACTCCACGTGCAAAGAAAGTTCTCGAACTCTCACTCCGTGAAGCACTTCAACTTGGCCATAATTACATTGGCACTGAACATATTCTCCTTGGACTTATTCGTGAAGGCGAAGGCGTTGCGGCGCAGGTACTTGTAAAGCTTGGCGCAGATCTCAATCGTGTACGCCAGCAAGTAATTCAACTTCTCTCCGGATACCAGGGTAAAGAAGCGGTCGCACAGGGTGGACCTGCAGAAGGAACTCCTTCAACATCATTAGTACTCGATCAATTCGGTCGTAATCTCACAGCAGCAGCACGTGAAGGAAAGCTTGATCCTGTAATCGGTCGTGACCTTGAAATAGAACGCGTAATGCAAGTTCTTTCACGTCGCACAAAAAATAACCCAGTCCTTATCGGCGAACCTGGTGTTGGAAAGACCGCAGTCGTCGAAGGTTTAGCGCAGGCAATTGCAAAGAACGATGTGCCAGAAACTCTCAAAGATAAGCAGCTCTATTCACTTGATCTAGGTGCACTAGTTGCTGGTTCTCGCTACCGTGGAGATTTCGAAGAACGCCTGAAGAAGGTTCTCAAAGAGATCAAAACTCGCGGCGACATCATTCTATTTATCGATGAAATTCATACACTTGTTGGCGCAGGCGCTGCAGAAGGTGCGATCGATGCTGCCAGCATCTTGAAGCCAATGCTTGCACGCGGTGAGCTCCAGACAATTGGCGCAACAACTCTCGACGAGTATCGCAAGCACGTGGAAAAAGATGCAGCACTTGAGCGACGCTTCCAACCAATTCAGGTGAAAGAGCCATCAGTTGCTCACACCATTGAAATTTTGAAGGGTCTTCGCGATCGCTACGAAACCCATCACCGCGTATCCATTACCGATGGCGCACTAGCAGCTGCTGCAAATATGGCTGATCGTTATGTTTCAGATCGCTTCTTGCCAGATAAGGCGATTGACCTTATTGATGAGGCTGGATCACGTCTTCGCATTAAGCGCATGACAGCACCTGCCGAACTTCGTGAATTCGATGAGAAGATCGCAGCAGCTCGAAAAGCGAAAGAATCCGCAATCGATGGCCAAGACTTTGAAGGTGCAGCAGCTCTTCGTGATAAAGAGAAGACTCTTATTGAAGAGCGCATTGCAGCAGAGAAAAATTGGAAGTCTACCGATCTAGATAAGGTCACTGAAGTTGATGAAGAACTGATTGCTCAAGTTCTTTCAGCTTCCACTGGTATTCCTGTCTTCAAACTTACTGAAGAAGAGACAGCACGACTTCTTCGCATGGAGGATGAACTACATCGCCGTGTGATTGGCCAAGATCAAGCGATCAAGGCTCTCTCACAAGCGATTCGCCGTACACGCGCCGGACTAAAAGATCCAAAGCGTCCTGGTGGTTCCTTTATCTTCGCCGGTCCATCAGGTGTTGGAAAGACAGAGCTCTCACGCACACTCGCCTCGTTCCTCTTTGGTGATGAAAGCGCGCTTATTCAACTCGATATGTCTGAATATTCTGAGCGCCACACAGCCTCACGTCTCTTTGGTGCACCTCCAGGATTTGTTGGATATGACGAGGGTGGACAGCTCACCGAGAAGGTTCGTCGCCGTCCATTCTCAGTTGTTCTCTTTGACGAGGTAGAAAAAGCCCACCCAGATATCTTTAACTCTCTTCTTCAAGTCCTTGAAGATGGGCGTCTGACGGATTCACAAGGTCGCACGGTTGATTTCAAGAACACTGTCATCATCATGACAACCAACCTTGGTACCCGCGACATTTCAAAGGGTCAAGGTCTTGGCTTTGCAAACTCTGATGATGACCTCACCAATTACGAGCGCATGAAGGCAAAGGTAAGTGATGAACTTAAGTCACACTTCCGCCCAGAATTCTTGAACCGTATTGATGATGTAATCGTCTTCCACCAGCTCACTAAAGAGCAGATTATCTCCATCGTTGATCTCATGATTGCAAATCTTGATGATCGCTTGAAGGCGAAAGATATGGGAATCGAACTTACACAAGGTGCTAAAGATCTCTTGGCTGCTCGTGGTTACGATCCGCTTCTTGGTGCACGACCATTGCGTCGTGTTATTCAGCGCGAGATCGAAGATTCACTCTCAGAGCGAATTCTCTTTAGCGAACTCAAAGCTGGCGAGATCATCGTTGTAGATGTTGATGGTGATGGCCCAGATGCCACATTTACATTTACAGGAGCACCTAAGGCAACCATGCCTGACTCTCCAGAAGATCTTGCAGAAGCACCTACTGCTTAAAGTAAATTACTTTGCTTTTCGTTTTTGCGTAGCTTTGCTCACTGCTTTTTTTCTTGTAGTTTTGCCAGAAGTTGGACTTGTGCTTTTCTTTTTCTTACTTGCCGTTTTGCTCTCAAGGATTCTGGCAGGAATCGGCACCTCTGGAATGACGAGTTTGCTGATATCCATCCCCAAATCTTGCACTAAGAGGGGTGATATGGGGTGACGAAATAGGGGGTTAAGGGAGCTTTTTCCCAGGATTAAGAATTCCCTTGGGATCGAATGCTGTCTTGATCGAACGCTGTAACCCGATCACTGCGGGGGAGAGTTCATTGGCTGCAAAGCTTTGCTTAATGGAGCCAATTCCATGTTCACCTGATGCTGTTCCTCCCAGGCTCTGGGCAATCTCAACGATCTCACCGAAGGCTGCAATCGCACGTTTTTCGGCATCGAGATCACCATGATCATGAACGATTGTGGGATGCATATTTCCATCACCGGCATGGCCAAAGATCCCGATGGTGAGGTTGTACTTGGTTGCAAGCGCCTCAACGCGTTCAACGAGCTCTGCAATCTTTGAAATCGGAACCGCAACATCGTCAAGAAGTGTGGCACCTAGCCTTTCGAGCGCTGGATAAGCAAGCTTTCGTACACGAATAAATTCAACGGCATCGGCTGCTTCAGTAGATGCTGCGCCATCGATCATTTCAAAACTTTCACAAAGTTTAAGAACTTCCTCCGCTCGATCTTGATCTTCATCGAGCTGCATCAATAGAACAGAGCCAGCAACTTCAAATCCCAGCGGGTGCCAGGCCTCAACTGCCTTAAGTGTTGTCTGATCAATAATCTCAAGCATCGATGGTCTAAATCTTAAAAGCGCTGCCCCTGCAGCAGCAGCATTTTTAATGTTTGGGAAAGTTGCGATGATTGTTGCCGGTGTTGCGGGTCGTGCTGCCAAACCTACGACAAGCTCTGTAATGATTCCAAGAGTTCCTTCAGAACCAATCATTAAGCGGGTGAGATCAAGAGTTGTAACTGCCTTCTTTGTGGCACTTCCGAGTTGGATAACTTGACCATCTGCCATCACAACTGTCAGTGCGCGGACATGGGCGGAGGTAACGCCGTACTTCACACAGCACATACCTCCAGCATTTGTCGCTGCATTTCCGCCGATTGTTGACCAATCGCGGCTTGCTGGATCTGGGAGATAAGCCAGACCATGCTCTTCTGCCGCCTTATCTAAATCAAGATTGATCACGCCAGCTTCGACTCTAGCGATGAGGTTAGTTGTATCGAGCTCAATGATCTTATTCATCTTCTCAAGTGAAATTACAAGCGAAGATGATGTTGCGTTAGCGCCTCCTGAAAGACCACTTCCTGCCCCGCGTGGAACAACTGGAATGTGATGCGCATTGGCGTAAGCAACTGCTTTTGCAACTTCTTCTGTTGATTTAGCTAACAAAACAATTGCAGCAGCCTGATGCGCGGCAAATGGAGCTTGGTCTTTGGAGTACGAGAGAGTAATTTCGGGATCGGTTATCAGTGAGGCGCTGGGGCCTAATACTGTGCGCAGCCCTGCCTCATGATCCATTCGAAGATTTTACATTTAAATCAGCTCTGCGGAAGAGAAAACCGTTGACCCTTTTGCTCAACAAGTAAGCCATCTTCAAGCAAGGTCAAGAGCGCCTTTTCAACTTGTGAGGGAACATCCCAAAGTTGCATGATCTCCCTCTTAGCCAACGATGGATTTTCACGCAATGCTTGAACAATCACCCCGCGACATTGTCGATCTGTTCCATGCCAGCTCTGCGTACGCTTTAGTTGATCCGATAAAGGGTAATCAAGACTTCGCCATATGCATTGATCTGCCAGTGGACATTGTCCACACTTTGGATTCTTAGCGGTACAGATAAGTGCACCAAGTTCCATCGTTGCAGCAGCCCACACATGCGGATTTTTTGAAGGGATTAATTCTTCGCGCTCTTGCCTCTCAGATTTTGTAGGCGCAGCAGTAGGAACTTCAACTCCATCGATTACGCGTGCGAAAACTCTCCGTATATTGATATCAAGAACAAGTGATCTCCCTTCAAAGGCGAAAGCGATAATTGCCGCACTTGTGTAATCGCCGATACCTGGAAGTTCACGCAACTCAGATTGCGTATCTGGAATTCGCCCCCTGTGCTGCGTTGAAATTACCTTTGCACATTCATGAAGACGTAGCGCCCGTCTTGGATATCCCAAACGTCCCCAAGCAGTAATAATTTCTGCTGGAGTTGCTGCCGCTAAAGCCGCAGGTGTTGGCCAACGTTTCATCCACTCGATATAGATTGGCAGAACTCGTGCAACTGGTGTCTGTTGCAACATAATTTCACTGACCAGGACGCCCCATGCATCTGTGTTGCGCCACGGGAGATCGCGCTTATTCTTTTTATACCAGGCGAGAACTGGTTGGTGGAGAGAGCTCATTCCCCAGTGATCGCAACCCTCTTTAGGGCTTGATCAAGTCGAGATATTTCAAAAATCTCCATGCCATCGATCTTTACATCACTGCCAGTTGGAACAAGGGCTTTCTTAAATCCAAGTCGATAGGCCTCTGCCAAACGTCGAGATACACCACTGACTTTACGAATCTCACCAGCAAGTCCAACTTCACCGATTGCAACTAAATCTGGCGGAAGGGCTAAACCTTTGGCGGCGGAGGCAACCGCTAAGGCGAGTGCTAAATCAGCGGCAGGCTCTGACATTTTCATTCCACCAACAGTTGCGGCATATACATCCCGGCCACCAACACGAACACCGGCTCTAAGTTCAAGAACGGCCAATGTCATTGAAGTTCGCGCAGAATCAAGTCCGCTTGTCACCCGACGCGCATTTCCGAAATCACTTTCTCGTCCAGCGCTAACTAGTGCTTGGATTTCAGCCAGAAGTGGGCGACGACCTTCAAGAGTTACAGTCACGCAGGTGCCCGGTACTGGCTCAGTGTGGCGAGAGGTAAAGAGGCCTGTCGGATCAATAACAGATTCAATGCCAGTATCACTTAAATCAAAACAGCCCACTTCATCACTGGCACCGAAGCGGTTCTTAATCGCACGAATAAGTCGAAGACGTGAATGACGTTCGCCTTCAAATTGAAGAACAACATCGACTATATGCTCAAGTAGTCGTGGACCCGCAATCGAGCCATCTTTAGTGACATGGCCGACGAGTAATAAAGTAATGTCACGATCTTTACAGATACGAATAAGTGCACCAGCAACTTCGCGCACCTGTGTAACTCCACCAGGTGATCCATCTGCTGCCGAACTTCCAATAGTCTGAACGCTATCGATAATCAATAAAGCAGGCTTTACCGCATCGATATGTGCAATGACTGCACCGAGATCAGTCTCCGATGCTAAAAATAGTTGTGGGTCGACTGCGTTGATTCGCTCTGCGCGAAGGCGCACTTGGGAGGCTGACTCTTCACCGCTGATGTAGAGCGCGCTCATACCTTTAGCTGCTGTTTGCGCTGCAACAGAGAGTAGAAGAGTGGACTTTCCAACACCTGGTTCACCTGCAAGCAATATGGCAGCACCTGGCACTAACCCTCCGCCGAGAACGCGATCAAGTTCGCTGACTCCAGTTTCGCGTGCGCGGGCCATTGAGAGATCAACATCGCCAATAGGAGTTGCTGCATGTGAAACCGTTCCAGCAACAAGTGAGAGTTTCTTTGGAGCTGCAACCTCTTCTACGCAACCCCACGCCTGGCATTCACCGCAACGCCCTACCCATTTTTGGGATGTCCAACCGCACTCGCTACAGCGGAATGGATCTTTTTCAACCTTGGCCATGAGGTGAGCCTAAAGCAAAGGTGTGACGGCTGGGCTACTTGCCGGCTTGAAGTGTTGCTGGGTGCTGAATGACAAAGAGAGGCAGGCTGCGCGCCTGAGCATCTTTAATTCCCTGCACACGAAGGTCGCAATGCTTAGCCAGAATGTCATATGCATCTTGACCCATCAAGGCGGTGAGCTCTGCTCGGTTAGAGATGTAGACGGGTTCACTGCCGATGTGAGCTTCGGTGTTGCTGGTGCAGTACCAATCGAAATCATCTCCGCCATCGCCCCAACCTAAGCGCTCGTATTCACCAATAACAGTGACTGAGTATTCGCGCTCGCCAACTTCGCGCGTTTCAAAGCTGCGACGCAAAGGTAATTGCCAACATACATCTGGTTTTGTTTCAACGAAGTGACGGTTTTCATTTTGAGCTAAATGATGAAGTACACATCCAAATGATCCTGTGAATCCTGGAGCTTCGTGACCTTTACGGTTTAAGAAGATACAAGCATCATTGACTGTGCGAGTCTTTCTTTCGTTATCTTCATCTAAATCTGTAATTCGAAGTTGGCCGCCAGGTTTCTTCGGACGAGCTTCTTCATAAAATTGCCACATCGCAGGAGTCAGATGCTGGGCGGCGAGTTGAACGCGCTTCTCATCAGCTTCATCTGAATACATCGCACCTTCAGTGCAACAACCATCATTAGGTCGGTCTTTAAAGACACCTTGGCAACCATCACCGTAGATACAGGTCCAATTAGAGGTAAGCCAGGTGAGATCGCATTTGAAGATCTCTAACTCATCATTTGGATCAGCAAACTCGACCCAGTCGCGGGCAAAACCTGGTTTAACTTCGGACATAGTCGCAGAGCCTACGCGTACTCTTACGCTATGGCTAATCAACAGAAGGTCGCAGTTCTCGGTGCCGGAGTAATGGGCGAAGCCCTTATTGCAGCCCTTATTGGCTCTGGAGTTAAGTCGTCATCGATTGCCATTGTTGAAAAGCGTCCAGATCGCTGCAATGAGTTAGTTGGTAAGTATGCAATCACAATAGATAGCCTTGAAAGCGCGGTCTCGACTAGTGATGTGATTCTCTTAGTTGTTAAGCCTCAAGATATGCAGGGTCTATTGGTTGAGATCGAGCCGCACATCAATAAGAGCGCCTTAGTTTTAAGCTTTGTAGCAGGCAAGAAGATCGGATTTATCCAAGAGAATTTGAGCGATTCACAGCCGGTTGTGCGCATCATGCCAAATACTCCTACGTCGGTGGGTCTTGGTGCTGCTGGCTATTCATTTGGCAGTGCAGTGACAGAAGAACATCGTGTATTTGTTGCCTCACTTTTGGCTGCAGCAGGCAAGGCGGTCGAAGTAGATGAATCTTTGCAAGATGCAATTACTGCAACGAGTGGATCAGGTCCTGCTTACTTCTTCGCTTTTGTTGAAGCGATGGTTGAAGGTGCTATTGCTCTGGGCCTTTCTCGCGAAGATGCAACAACGCTGACGATTCAAACGATCGTTGGCTCGGCTGCGCTTCTTGAGAAATCTGGTGATTCACCAACAACTTTGCGCGAGAAAGTTACCAGCCCCAATGGAACAACTGCGGCCGCTCTTGCCTCATTTAGCCAAGATCATCTCTCTGAAATTGTTGCTCGTGCCATGAAAGCTGCGCACGCTCGCTCACAAGAATTGGCTTGATATGAAGCGTTTTGCAGTGGCCGTGATTGCGGCACTCCTCATTTCCTCTCATCCTGCAGGCGCAGCACCGAAAACTATTGCAGCAAGTGAGATTACAAAAGTTGCAGCGATCGCAGAACACGAGGGTGCCACTATTTCTAGCCAAGGAATCGCGATTTTCTCTAATGTCGAAAAGAAAGTTCTTGTTTCATCAATAGATTTCACTGGCGCTGAGAAGTGGAAACTTGTCATCGAAGGCTCTGCTGACCAGGTAGCTATGGCGGCAACATCAGATAAGGAAGGCAATACGTGGTTAGCAGGGCTCACTTCAGCGGTTGAAACTGTTGAGAGCAAGACTGCTACGGGCGCGCCGATCAATGTAGACGGTGTTGTTGTTGAACCAGTCCCAGAGCTGCGAAATGATTTAAACACATTAACAATATGGAAAATATCAGCGACCGGAAACTTAGTGAGCAGTTACTCCGACAGCGCCACATCGTCACTTTTGATAACCGCACTCTCACACTCCAGCAGCGGAATCTCAATTTTGGGCGATCGTGGTGCTGGCGCTGTCCTGATCAATTCAACACTTGCAGGGAAATTCTCCACCGCTAAAACAATTGGTACAGCAAAGAGTGCCTTTACTTCGATAGTTAGAAACAGCGATGGCAGCGCGCAAATCTATGGTTCAAGTAGTGAAACTTTGGGCGGCAAGAAACTCGTCGGAGTTCGCGATGGAATCTTAGCTAAGGTAAATAAGAGCGGTGCACTCACTTCAGTTGTACGGAGTTCAGCTAATCGAGCAACGCGATCTTGGCAGAGTGCAACATCTAGCTATTTTCTTGTCGGTGATGTCAAGGTAAGCGGTAAGAATGAGAGTGCATTTACAAAATTCAATTCAAGTTTTGCTCCAACCTGGACATTCAGATTCCCATCTCAAGGTGCTCAACTTGCAGCCGTTGCAGCGAACGGAAATCACTATGCACTCTTTAACTCAACGTCATCGATTTCTGGAGTGACTGGATGGAAACCAAGTACACCCACACCAATAGTTCTTCGATTCGATAGTAAAGGTGTGATCACTCAAGCGCTCAAAGCTTCACAGGTAACAGGGGCAAAGGCGATGACACATATTGCTGGCGTTGGAATTGTGATTGTGAGCCAGGCTGGAATATTTAAAGGTTAAGGTTTCGCTATTGCGAGATTGCCATCAATATTGGCAACCACAGAAGTCTTTCCACCAAATGTGATCCATTTGCCACTAATTCCTGTTGCTACCGTGCTCCGAGTAATGAGGGAGATTTTCTTTGTTGAAAACTCAATGACACAGAGACGGTCTTCACAGTTAAAGAGCGCTGAGGACCCATTTGTTCGAATCCAACGATTAGGCGTGCCAAAGGCAGTCGTATCAAAGTTCTTTACCGTCAACGTGGTCTCAATCAACGCTGTACGAATCTGATTTGGCTTAGGAATTGTGACCGTAGAAGATCCTAACCACATTGCAAATGCACCCTTGGTTGTTACAGATATTGCGACGTCATAACCTGTCATTGCGAGCGAGTCAGAGGATTCTTCTAAAGTGCGATAGACCCACTTTGTTGGATCAATATCTGTTCGAGTTGCTAGGCGAATTGCACCGGATGTTGCCTCTTTCTTCTGGTTAATCACCAAAACTGAATCGTAAAGAACATAAGTTTTCTTTCCATCAAATCCAGCGGCTAGGTGGAAGGCTACGTCTCCAGTAGTTCTTCCATCTGTTTTACGATCACCATCGAGCTGTTCGTAGACCCATTTGCTACTCGTGTTCAGCTTAAACGCACCTAGCAAAACGCCTTGCGATTCGTCTCGGTAAAAGACTTGAATTCCAGTAGGTGTGACCACACAGGCATTTGAAATACTTACATCACTTGCTGTGCGAACTCTATTTGAATCCTCATATTTATTAATGGCGGGTCCATTGCCATCGACAATTTCAACATTTACCTTAGTTCCGTCATAGACAGCATGGCGAAGATCTTTATCCACACCATCGGCATAGAACATGTGAAGCTTTTGTGACGTTCCAACTCCGCTGATGCAGAGCGAGATAGGGCTAGTGATTTCATGAGTGGTGCGGTTTGTTCCGCCAGCTCCATCAACTGTAGTTTTGCGCCACATCAAACCATTCCAGATAGCCATCTTGAGAATTCCATTGACTCCATTGGAGTAGACAATAACTGGCTTTTTATTCCAAGTTGTTGTTGAAATGTGTGCAGGTTCCACATTTGGGTCGATGATCGTCGACTTCCATGCCGCTTGAGGGGTTACAGGTTCAGTGACGGCTGGCGTAGATGAGCCAAGTGAATTATTTGCGATGATTGAGAATGTGTAGGAAGTGCCATTTTTTAGCCCACCCATGACAATAGGACTAGTTGTGCTGCTCTTTTCACTTCCAGTTTTGAGATTCTTAACTGTGTAGGCAGTAACTTGTGCCGTACGTAGATTAGATGGTGGATCCCACTTCACAATTGCAGAGCCATCAGCGATCACAGCTTGTGCATTGCGGACCGTTGTAGGTAATTCTGCTGCAATCCCCACTGGTGGCTTTGCACGCATATCTGCCATCATCGCTAAGAGCAATGGCCCAGGCCCTGCAAAGACTTCACCTGCTTCAAGATTGGGAGTCATCACTCTATCGAGTTCATTGTCTGCAAAAGTTATCTCATCAAGATGACTAACTGAGGAACCATCTTCATATGTACTAGGGGTGTAGAGAAGAGGTTTTACACCGCGATTGGCAGCAACACCTTGAGCACCAGCCCAGACAAGGGTGCTTCGTAACGCCTTTCCAAGCTCGAGAGACGGTGAGGGTAAATCAGCTAGACGTCTTCCATCTGCAGTCTGTGCGTATGCATCAAAAGGTGTTGGTTGTTCAATTGAACCGTAACCAAGATATGAGTCGAACGAATCATTGGATAAGAAACCAAGTCCATGCCCCATTTCATGGATAAAGACAGATTTAAGATCATATTCGCTAGTTGTGGGAGCACCATCGCCGCGGCGATTCCAGCTTCCTCGTGAATTCACATTAATTGTTAGTTCAGCACTTCTCACATCTAAATCTTTTCCAGCAAGTGCATTTGCAAGAGCAGATGGATACCAGAGACTTGGATCAGGCGCTCCGGAAAATCCGGCGAAGTATCCACCTGGGCGTGCACTACCGAGTATGGCAAGAGATTGCGATGAACTCCACGTTGCATCAATAGTGATGGCTACCTTTGATTGAAAATTTGCTGCCCAGATATCTACTGCAAGCTGTAACTCTTTCTTAGCCCAATCTGGAAAATTGTTGTAATTAACGTTAATTGTTGATTGCTTCTCAAGATTGGCACTCTTAGGGATTGCACTCGTGGTGAAGTTAGTTGCAGGAGCTGCATACGTGTATCCCCAGTTAGTTGCAGGCGCATATCGATAGAGAGATTGGGCAGATGCCGAAGGCGTCAGGGACGCAAGTAGGGCTAGAAGAACCGGGACCACAGGAAGCACGAGGCGTAAACGTGGGGTCCGGAAGGTGCCTGCTCGCATGGCGCTTAACCTATCAGGCTGCAAGAATGTGAACATGGCTCCGGAATCCAAGAGGTTAGATGGTCAGAATGTTTATGACCGAATTCGCAGCGAAAAAGCACCGCTGACTGAATTTACGATCTCTGGTGCGGGAAAAGAAGCGACCCTAGATGAAGCTCGCGCAGATTTTGCTGCAGCAGTTGGCTCATTGGCTCACACGCTTTTCTCAAGAACATATGGTCCGTTGGTTGGAAATGTGACTAAGACAAGCGTTGAAACCGTACTCAAAAGCGCGGAGGAATCACTTCATCGAGCAAAAGGTGATGTGACGTTATTGGCTGAAGAGTTAACTGCCCGCATTTTTCCTGAGAAGAAGAAATGACAACGATAACTATTTATTCAAGACGGGGATGCCATCTTTGTGATGATGCAGAAAACATTCTTGAATCCTTGCGCGAAGAACTCAACTTTGAGATTGACGTTATTAACATTGATGAAGACGCTGAGTTAATCAAACTGTACAGCGATCAAGTTCCAGTGATTCATATCGATGGCATTCACCACGACTTCTACAAGGTAGATCCTTTAAGGTTTAGATCTTCCCTTGAAAAACATCGTCAGCATCAATAATTCGGTAGGCATATCCCTGTTCAGCTAAGAAGCGCTGGCGATTTGCTGCAAAATCTTGATCGACTGTATCTCGAGAAACTACAGAGTAGAACTTAGCTCCACGTCCATCTGACTTAGGTCGCAAAATTCGACCGAGGCGCTGTGCTTCTTCCTGGCGAGAACCAAATGCGCCAGATACTTGAATTGCAATTGTTGCATCAGGTAAGTCAATTGAAAAATTAGCAACCTTAGAGACAACTAGACAGGTGATCTCACCTGTACGAAATGCTGCAAAGAGTCTCTCGCGCTCTTTTACAGGAGTATCTCCCTTAATTAACGGAACTCCTAAAGTCTCAGAGAGTTCATCCAATTGAGTGATGTATTGGCCGATAACAAGAATCTGCTCTTCAGCGTGATACGCCACTAACTCTTGAACAACCTCACTCTTGGTTTTAGTAGTCGAGCAGTACCTGTATTTTTCTTCAGGTTCAGCAGTTGCATAAAGCAAGCGCTCAGATTCTGAGAGATTAACGCGCACCTCAATACATTCTGCAGGTGCGATATACCCTTGTGATTCAATCTCTTTCCAAGGTACATCAAAGCGCTTAGGGCCAATCAGTGAGAAAACTTCACCTTCCATACCGTCTTCGCGAACAAGAGTTGCGGTGAGTCCAAGGCGGCGTCGCGATTGAATATCTGCAGTAAATCTAAAGATTGGCGCCGGCAACAGGTGAACTTCATCGTAGATGATCAATCCCCAGTCATGAGTATCAAAGAGATCAAGGTGGGCATAGACACCATTCTTCTTCTTTGTCATCACTTGGTAAGTAGCAATTGTGACAGGGCGAATCTCTTTCTTCGCGCCTGAATACTCACCGATCTCATCTTCATTAAGTGTTGTGCGGAGCAGCAACTCATCTCGCCACTGGCGGGCTGCAATAGTATTAGTTACCAAGATAAGAGTTGTTGCCTTTGCATGCGCCATTGCTGCAGCACCGACAATTGTTTTTCCGGCGCCGCAGGGAAGAACTACAACACCTGAGCCACCGTGCCAGAATCCTTCAGCAGCTAACTCTTGGTAAGGGCGAATCTTCCAGCCATCTTGCTTGAGTGCGATTTCATGCGCTTGTCCATCAACGTAGCCTGCAAAATCTTCTGCCGGCCAGCCAAGACGTAAGAGTGATTGTTTGATTGCTCCACGTTGGCTTGGATGCACCACGATCGTTTCAGCATCGATACGAGCACCCAGCAGCGGTGCAATCTTCTTTGCGCGGATTACCTCTTCAAGAACTGCAGTGTCTGTTGTAACAAGAATTAATCCATGAACTGGATCTGCCTCAAGTCGCAGACGTCCATAGCGTGACATCGTCTCTGCAACGTCGACCAAGATTGAGTGGGGGACGGCATAACGCGAATATTTGATGAGAGTGTCAATAACTTGCTCGGCGTCATGGCCAGCAGCTCGTGCATTCCAGAGCCCAAGATTTGTCAGGCGATAGGTGTGGATGTGTTCTGGTGATCTTTCAAGTTCAGCAAATGGCGCGATTGCTCTGCGACATTCAACAGAGTCAGGATGATCAATATCTAAGAGAAGTGTCTTATCGCTTTGAACAATGAGTGGTCCATTAGTCATCCAAGAGATCCTTGATAAGAGCGTGCAATAAGGCTGTGCGTGGTTCAAGGGAGGCAGCACTTACCCATTCGTGTGGTGCGTGTGCCCCTTGGCCAACTGCTCCAAGTCCATCCAGAACCTGTGCACCCGCTGCTGCAGCGAAGTTTCCATCACTTGCACCGCCAACCTGTGCGCTACCAAGTGGTGCCATGCCAATTGCGGCGGCAACTTTTTCTACCCGTTCATAGAGTGCTGCAGTAGAAGCTGGTTGCAAAGGCGGGCGATTAATTCCACCTGTAACTTCGATGCGAGCAAGTGGATTGACTGGAGTGATACCTGTGATCGCTGCATGAATTCGCTCGAGCTCTGAGATCTCAAATGAGCGGATATCAATATCAAGGACTGCATGATCTGGAACCGTGTTTGTTGTATTTCCTGAATGTACAACCGTTGGAACAACAGTGGTCCCATGCTCTGTATTTTCAAGTGATGCCAGTTTCAGAATTGTGTGTGCAATTTCAGTTGTCGCGTTAACACCCTTTTCAGGTTCAAGACCAGCATGGGAAGCAAGGCCATGCACATGGACCTGATACATCGAAGTTCCCTTACGACCAGTCTTCACCTTGCCATCGAGAGATGCTTCGAGAACTAAAACAGCCTTAGCCTTTGAAGAAATATCTTTAATGAGATCACGTGATGCGTAACTTCCAGTCTCTTCATCAGTGGTGGCAATTAGTGCAACAGATCCCTCAATACCCTTAAGCGCATAGAGAGCTTGCAAGAATCCAGCTTTCATATCAAAGACGCCAGGGCCACGAACTACATCGCCTTTTACTTCCCACAGAGGTTGATATGAACCATGTGGCCAGACAGTATCGAGATGAGCAAGAAGAACAATTTCTGGGTTCTGTGCGCCCCACCAGAAAACAGGGCGTCCTTCGATCTCTTTAATTTCTGCAGGAGTTCCAAGTACACGAGTTGCGATATCACTCGCTAAACGAACAACGCTGCGACATGCATCGACATCTTCGGAGGGGGATTCACAACGAACTAACGCTTCAAGGGCTGCCAACATAGGCGTAAGTCTGCCGTATTCGCTTGCATTCTCGCTCGTCATAGCGAAGCCACCCCCGTTATTCGAGCGATTCTAAAGGTGGTTATCTCACCAGTTGCATGATCTCGCGCCAGAAGTGAGCCTGCGGAGAGCTTGAGAGGGTCGATGATGCGGTGCGAAATCAACCCATTGTTATCGGCGTAACCAATAGAAAGGGATTTATCGGGTGAATGTGTCATATGGTGGCTCAATATTTCAAGAGTTTCATTTGCTGTAGTACGTGGTAACTCACCGAGTGCGGATGCGGTGATGTTTCGCAGAGTGCTCTGTCGATGGCTAGATTTTTCTCCAGTGCGTAACGTGCGAAGTGCTCCGTTAAGTGCGATCTCATCCGGAAGATCTATCTCACCAACTATTCGAGGAGGACGCGCCTTTGTTTGTGCGCGCATGATCCGTGGCCCAGTTAGGAGAATTCCCTTAGAGTCTTCGACAGCTGGAAGGTAGCCAGCATTTCGCAAGATATTTACCGCATCATCTACTTCAAGATCGCAGATTATTACTTCGGATGCAATCTTTCGAAAGCCCAGTCCTTCAAGTTTCTTATCTCCAATAATTGATGCAATCACCGATTGATCTTCACAGCGAATAAATGAGGTTGTCGCCCCTACACGTAACTTTCCATGTTTTTTAGCTACATCTGCAATGAGGTACTCAAGCGGTTGAGGCATCGGTGTCTTTGATGTTGCTTTTAAAAATTTTACAATGTCGTCACCAGTTTTACCGTGATCGAGTGCTCTGCGAATTGTGGCATCGCTAAATCTAAAGACCGTTGCACCGCCGCGAGATTCAACATCTGCAAGAAGTGCCATCTCTTGAGCGACAGATTGTGCAAGTGGTCCAGGAGCAATCGCGGTGTTATCACTCTGGATAAGTATGTGATCAACTTCTGCTGGAAGATCTGCATTAATTTTTTCAAGAGAGTCACCTGCGAGAAGTGCTAGCCCGTAATCAGAGATCACCGATTGCCCTGTGATTCCGAGCCATTCAGCTTCGCGTAGCGTGTATTCGATATAACTAGCCGGAACACCACCAGTGCGCTTTGCAGGTCTCCGCCATTGTGCAGCGCTAATCAATGAATCTGCAGTGACCGCACCGTCTTGGTTCTCTTTAAGAAGTGAAAGAGTGAGCGAACGAATCGATGCCGCATTCACGCGATCGAGTTCTGGTCCAAGAGGTGCAATATTCTTTGTTGTTTCATTTCCAACGAGCCCACTTACGCGTGAAGTAGCTAACCAAGCAGATGCGAGAGAAGACCATTGATCAGATGGGCGCTGGGTTAACCAGATATCAAATTGCGTAGTCGGCAAGATTCGATCATCTGGATCGATTGTAAGCAGTGCGGTGACATAACACAGCTCTGCGACAAAAGCCGCACAACTTTCTTCAACACCTAAATGAAGTGCCAGAGCCTTAAGGTCTCGTACTCCTAAACCACCCGAACGTAGTGCTGAAGGTGGATCTTGTGCCCAGAAATTAAGGACCTCTTCTACCCAGCGCAAAAATGTTGTGACATTTGCGATCGCAGCGTTATTTACATTCTTACGATCTTTAACTGCAAATGAATATGTGATTTCAGGTGAGTTGATCTTCTGCTCTTTATGAATCTTTCCACCACGCAGAGCAATCGCAACTTCACGAGGCATCACAACAATTGTCTGACTGTATGGAATCAGGAATCCTTCTTCCAGACACCATTGCACACCTGCACTTGGTTTCTTTATATCTCCAACGCTTCCACGTGGAGGTCCCCAAGCCATTGCGTCGAGAATCTTTTTTGCACCAGCTGGTGCATCGGCAAGTTTCTTGAGGTTGAGCTTTGCCATAGATGGTGGACCAAGTTGAGCAACTTCGTTACCTAATAATTCGCGCAAAGTTGTCGGCATTCGCAGTCCATCTTGGGCTGGATAAACAAGTCCGCGTTCAATCAGGCCAGGAATAACAAAGAGTGCAGGCTTATCGGTAAGGGCAGCAATAGTTTTTTCAGCGAAAGGTTCAGCGGCAACTGCGCACGCTTCGAGTACTTGGAATTGCCATGTGTTCAGTGAATCTATTGCTCGAGCGAGCGAGGGCGCAGATGATGCGCGAACGGCAAGACTTGCCATATCTGGCGGAACGGGAGAAATTAAATCTGGGCGATGAGAAAAGAGTTGTAAAAGGCCAGCATCATCTAACCCACGCAGGTAGTCGGCAAATGATCTAATTTCCATAACCTGCCTACATTAGTGCAGAACGGCGTTGTACGTTAAATCAGTTCCTATCGCGAGCGGCGACGAGGCGTGATCAAGGCGGCAATTGATGCAAGACGGGAGATTAGTGGCCCTAAGAAGCGGTTAATTTTACGAGCTCGCCTAAAGTCATGAATCGGCCACTTCTCTCGTGTTGCCCAGATTCGAAGTTTGGCATCTGGATTGATCACCGATGGATTTCCAACAGCTTCTAAAAGAGGCAGATCATTGTGGCTATCTGAGTAAGCAAAACAATGAGATAGATCAAAGCCACGTTCGCTCGCGATTTTTTCAAGAGCGATTGCTTTTTCACGACCATGCAGAAGAGGTCCATTCATCTCACCTGTATAAACGCCATCGTGGATACCTGCCTTGCTACCAAGTGCACCCGTGAAACCAAGACGTTTTGCAATTAGAGTTGCCATATCTTCTGGGGCTGCAGTGACCAACCACACTTCAACATTATCGGCGAGATGTTTCTGTGCAATTTCAATCGTTCCCAGCCACAAAGCTGGTGAAACGAACTCGTCATAAATTTCTTGCGCGAGATTCTGGATCTCTTGGACATTATGTCCACCAATAAAGCTGGTCGCGGCATTCTGGAATTTGACGATCTCTTCCTTCTTCTCAGTCCCAGTTAATCTAAATCTCAGATTGGCCAGTACGAAGCGCGAAATGTCAGCTTTGGTGAAATACCCACGCTGGTACATCCCGCGGCCAAGGAAGTAGAGAGAAGAACCACGGATGAGTGTGTTATCTACATCAAAGAACGCGGCCCTCTTCTGTTCGAGTGCCATGGCATAACCATAGCGAAAGGGGCACTCTTCCCCCTTTATAGTTAGGTCTATGAGCAATAGCGTCCACGTGATCCGCCATGGCGAAGTCCATAATCCAGAGAAAATTCTTTATGGTCGCCAACCTGGGTGGAGACTTTCGGATCGCGGACAAGAGATGGCGCAGGTTTTAGGGCAGTGGTCGAAAGGTATTGATCTCGGCGCACTTCACGTTTCGCCTCTACAACGCGCACAAGAGACAGCGGCACCAATTGCTGCAGCACATTCAATAGCCATCACGACAGATGAACGACTAATTGAAGCAGCAAATATTTTTGAAGGAAAACCATTTGGAATTGGTGACGGGGTTTTGCGGCATCCGTCAGCGTGGCGACACTTATGGAATCCATGGAAACCATCATGGGGCGAGCCATATGTAGAGCAAATCAATCGTATGCTCGCAGCAGTCTTTGCAGCGCATAAGGCGGCTAACGGTAAAGATGCAATCTGTGTATCTCATCAATTGCCTGTCTGGATCTTACGCAGCGCAATCGAAGGTCGCCGGTTGATTCACGATCCACGAAAGCGCGAATGCACATTGGCATCTGTAACGAGTATTCACTTTGATGATAATGGCGAAATCAGTGGAACTTCTTACTCTGAACCTGCAGCACATCTTTTACCAGTGGTACCAAAGAAAAAATAATGCCCCACAAAAAGATTGCCTCCGCCCTCGCACTCGCTGCTCTACTGCTGAGTGGATGTTCTGGCGGCGGAAGTTCCACAGCCGAAGAGAGTTTTGTTATCGGCAGCGGTGTTCAGACATACATAAATAAGGGCTCACGCGTAAAGGCACCCGTGTTAAGTGGCATGACACTGACCGGAGTTAATTACACACGCGAGCCAGGAAAAGTTGCCGTTGTAAATGTATGGGCCTCATGGTGCTCGCCATGTCGAGCAGAAGCTCCCACCCTCGTCGCACTCTCAGAGAAATATCCTGATGTGCAATTTATTGGAATCCTTACACGTGATAATTTGGTGAATGCAGAAGCCTTTGTTCGTGCCAAGAAAATTACCTATCCCACCCTGATAGATGACGCCCTATTGATTGGCTTCAAAGACTCATTGCCGGCCAATGCAATTCCTTCAACGATTGTTATCGATAGCCAAGGTTATGTTGCAGCTCGTGTTTCTGGCATCGTCACCATTGGTTCGCTAAGCACACTCATTGAACGGGTGCAGAATTCATGAATGAATTTTTCGTCAACAATCTCTTCGATGGTTTTATCCTCCTTGCACTTCCTCTCGCGATTCTTGCAGGCCTGCTCTCCTTTATCTCCCCATGTGTCCTGCCTCTAGTTCCGGGTTACCTGGCATACGCTGCCGGATTTTCACAATCACGGGGCCGCGTTCTTCTTGGTTCATCTCTCTTTGTATTGGGATTCTCAGTTCTCTTTGTTTCATACGGCGCACTCTTTGGTGGGCTGGGAGCAAGAATTGCTGTCCATGAAGAGATCATTACGCAAGTGCTTGGAATTTTCACCATTGGATTGGGTGTGATTTTTGCTGGCGCTTTTCCAATGATGAAAACATTTCATCCACGCATCTCTACAACAGGTGGATTAGTGGGAGCGCCAATTCTTGGTTTTCTCTTTGGTGTTGGCTGGACTCCTTGTATTGGTCCAGCACTCGCAACTGTGCAGACGTTAGCTTTTAGCGAATCCAGCGCTTTCCGCGGAGCTGTTTTATCACTTGGTTACTGCCTAGGCCTCGGTCTACCCTTTATTGCAACCGGACTCTTCTTTGATCGCTCTGCACGATTACGCAACTTCCTGACTCGCAATGGAAGAGCTATCTCACTTATCGGTGGAATATTCTTAATAATGATTGGTTTGCTGCAGGTAAGTGGGCTCTGGAATACATTGATGATTGATCTGCGATCAGTCATTAGCGATTTTGCTCCGGTGATCTAATGGTTAGCCAGACTCAAACCGAAGTTCCTGAAATTGGTGCAGGTGGATTAGCTCGTTTTGCTTGGCGACAATTAACAAGTATGCGTACTGCGCTGATTCTTTTGATGATGTTGGGGTTGGCAGCAATTCCAGGTTCGCTTTTGCCGCAACGCTCTCAGAATCCAATGGCAGTCCGCGAATACTTTGCTAATCAACCAAGTTTGGCGCGCTGGATTGATAGGGCAGGCGGCTTTGATGTGTATGCCTCATCCTGGTTTAGCGCGATCTACATACTTCTCTTCATCTCTCTGATTGGTTGTGTTCTACCGCGAACCTTTGAACACTTCAAAGCAATGCGCGCGCTACCGCCAGTGACCCCGAAGAATCTAGAGAGACTTGAAGCCCATTCAATATTTGTCGGCAATGGCCAAGATCTTGAGCGAGCAGAGAAATGGCTACGCAAAAATCACTTCCGCCTTCGCATTCAAGATGGATCTATCTCTGCCGAAAAAGGATATGTACGAGAAAGTGGAAATCTCCTCTTCCATCTCTCCCTGATTCTGATCCTTATCGGAGTCAGCGTTGGTGCACTCTTTGGGATGAAAGGCGGCGCCATTATTACAACTGGCGAGCGTTTTATAAATTTGGCTACCAGCTATGACTCCTTAGACTTTGGAAAACTCACCAACGAGACTTCTCTCAACACGTATTCGGTGAGACTCAACAAGTTTGTTGGCACCTACGACCCAGTTACAAATTTTCCGTTGGATTATTCAGCCTTTGTCACGACGATTGATGAACAAGGTAATCAAAGAGAGCAAGTTATTAAAGTCAATAGTCCGCTTACTTTTGGAACTTCACGAGTTTATCTTCAAGCAAATGGATACTCACCATTTGTCACTGTGCGCGATGAAATAGGCAATGTCACATTCCAAGGGGCAGTTCCGTTCTTGCCACAGGATACAAATCTTCGCTCTATCGGTTCCATTAAAGTTCCAGAAGCAACACCTCAACTTGGTTTTGTCTCTTCCTTTGTCCCAACTTATGAGCGCGATCCACAGATGGGTGCCATCTCTGTCTATCCACTGCTCTTAGAACCGAAATTATTGTTTTCAATCTGGGAAGGTGATCTAGGTCTCGATACTGGTGTCCCACAATCAATTTATAAAATTGATACGACATCAATGACGCGCATTGCGCTAGATTCTTTAGCACCAGGCAAAAGTTATAGTTTTAAAGGTGGAAGTATCACCTTTGAGAAAGTTGAACCGTGGATCAATCTGCAGATTGTGAGTGATCCCGGCAAGAGCTATTCCCTTATCGGAGGTATTCTTGCGCTACTTGGATTGCTGGCATCGCTCTTCGGGCGTCGTCGACGTTTATGGATCAAAGTTGATTCAAGCGGGCGGGTAGAAGTTGCAGGCCTTGCAAAGACAAATGCAGAAGCGTTAGAAGTTGAGATGGCTCACTTTGTGAGCGCAATTAAGGAAGTCAAGGGAGAGAAATAGTGCAGATAACATGGGCTTACATCTCCAATAACTTTATTTATAGCGCAATGGGCGTCTTCGCACTTTCATTCTTTGCTCACGCTTTTGAGACTGCTTGGGCGGTTAAAGTTCCTGCAGAAGGAAGCAACGCTCGCACAATGGATTACTCAAAAGCCGATAAGGCTGCACGGATTGCAACAGCGCTCATGCTTCTTGCCTTCATCTTGCTCTTTGTTGGAGTGATTGCTCGCGGGCTTTCAAATGGGCATGTGCCTTGGGGAAATATGTACGAGTTCTCGATTACTGGTGCACTCACCTTCACTGGCGCCTACCTTGTTGCACTCCGTAAATACGACCTTCGCTGGCTCGGACTCTTTATCTCATTGGCAGCTCTTCTCACCCTTGGAACTGCAATCACTCTTCTCTATCGTGATAGCGCACCACTTGTTCCTGCACTTAAATCTACGTGGCTAGTGATTCACGTGATCGCTGCAATCATTTCGGGTGGAGTTTTCTTACTTTCAAATGTAATCGCCGGTGCTTACCTTTATCTCGATTCGCGTGAACGAGCTGGCGGTCGCCCAGCATGGGCTACACGTCTACCAGCTCTTGAAGTTCTCGATCAACTTTCTTACCGACTGGTTGCATTTGTATTTCCACTCTGGACGTTTTCGGTAATCGCAGGCGCTATCTGGGCCGAGAGTGCATGGGGACGTTATTGGGGTTGGGATCCAAAAGAGACGTGGGCATTTATTACCTGGGTTGCCTACGCTGCATATTTGCATGCACGCGTCACTGTCGGCTGGAAAGGTCGTCGGGCAGCATGGCTATGTTTGTTTGCAGGATCTACATTCTTATTTAACTACGTGTACGTCAACGTCTGGGGAACAGGCAAGCACACGTACTCTGGTTTGTAGAAGAGTTAGAGCTTACGTAGAAAATCTGGATCATCATCAGGCGGCAAGATACGTCGCTTAGGACCCTTCTTAAATCCGCCGCCACTACCGCGATTACGGCCTGCAATGAAATAAGCAATTGCACCAAAAGCTTGAGTAAATAGAATGACTAAGAGCCAACCCCATTTTGGAAGATTCTTAATCTGAGTGTCATCTTTCATCGCACAATCAATAAATGCATAGAGCGGTAGCGCTGCTAGTGCGATGAAGAGAAGAACTCTGAGCATGGGCCAATCCTAGCCGCTAAATAATCAGTGCGAGAGATAGGGCCAGGCTAAAGAGCATCTGCAGCTTTCCGGTTTTCCCAAGGAGTGCGATCAGATCAGCCCCTTGGATTCCAGACCAGAGCGCTTTAAGGATCGAGATGGTCATCGGCAAGGTCAGCAGGGTCAACATCGTCCACGGGCTACCAAATCCTGCGGTGAGTAAATATGGGGCGGTGACGAGAGCGCTATAGAGAATCCTTGAGTTTTTATCACCTAGGCGGACTGCCAGAGTTCGTTTTCCAACAACTTCATCTTTGGCGCGATCACGAACATTGTTGATGACCAGAATTGCACAGGCAAGTGAACCCACGATTGTGCCTGCAAGTATTGATTGTGCAGTGATCTGATCTGTCTGCACATAAAAACTTCCGACAGTTGCCACAAGGCCAAAGAAGATAAAGACAAAAAGTTCACCGAGGCCGATATATCCGTATGGATTCTTTCCGCCGGTGTATCCCCATGCTGCAGCAATTGAAATCGCACCTACTGCGATCAACCACCACGAAGTTGAAATCGCAAGTCCAAGCCCTGCAACTGCAGCAACGCCAAATGAGATAAATGCCGCGCTCTTTACCTGTACTGGTTTTGCTAATCCGCCTGCCGTAATTCGAGATGGACCAATGCGATCGTTATCGGTTCCACGGATTCCATCTGAATAATCGTTGGCGTAATTGACACCAATTTGGAGTGCAAGACTGACAATCAGAGCCAATAGCGCTGTCAGAGGATTAAATGCATCCCCAGCAAGGGCGGTAGCCACAAGTACTGGAGCAATAGCAGCAGGAAGTGTGCGTGGGCGTGCGCCATCTACCCAAATAGCCAGTGAGCCCTTAGACATTGAACTCCCTTTGCGCACGATCAATTATTTGCGCACGATCGATCTTACCGATACCGATAAGAGGTAGTTCATCGAAAACGAGTAATTGTTTAGCTTTAGCAACATCTCCAAGTGCGCCGCTCAATACTGCGCTCACTTCATGTATCGACGGATGTTCTGCTCCAGATACAGCGACAACTAAACGCTGGCCCCATTGCGCGTCATCTGCGGCGACGGCACACCATTGCAGGTGAGGGAAAGCAGTATGGAGAATCTCATCTACGTGAGTGAGCGAGACTTTCTCTCCACCCGTGTTGTAAACATCATCGCTTCTGCCAAGAACCTTAAGAATCCCATTGTCAATCACGCCGTGATCTGAAGTTGTAAACCAACCATCGTGATATTGCTGATTCCACAGTTCCTCATTGTTGAGGTACCCAGATGTCAACACTGGTCCCGAAATTTCGATCAGCCCAGCATCTGAAATACGCAAGCCAACACCTTTAAGTGGAGTTCCTTCATAGATACATCCACCAGAGGTCTCGCTCATTCCATATGTTCTTACCACCGAAATTCCTGCATCAAGTGCCTGGTGTAAAAGATCTTCTTGAAGTTGTGCTCCGCCAACAAGAACCTTTTTCGCCGACTGCAAGTGAGTCAATAGTTTGTCATCGCCATTGAGAGCTTGAAAAATTTGAGTGGGAACAACTGCCGAGAAGTCTGTATTCGCATATTCCTTAACATCACGAAGATCGACAGGAGTTGTTCCAAGATCAAGTGCGCGAATTAATACATTGATTCCTGCGATGTGATGTAGCGGCAAGAGCAGGGCCCATGTCTGTCCTGGTCGGGCTTGCAGGTAATCAAGTGAGGCTCGGGCCGATGCAAGTACCGCTGCAGAGCTAAGAGCTACAGATTTTCTTGTACCCGTTGAACCCGTTGTTCCAACAATGAGGCAGATTTCGCTATCAACGCTTTCGATTGATTCATCGGTGAAATTAAGGGCCGGACCCTGGTGGGCTAGCGCTTTAGCCACGAGATTCATGACATCACCGATAGCCAGCGCGGGGTCGACCGAGATCACAGAGCGTGATCGGTTACTTGGGTTGGCCGAGATATCCATAGCCCGCGTAGGCTATCGCCTGCAAGTAAGAGTGGAGGAATCGTGAGCAAGCCAATTAAGCGTGAATTTGGGGATCGCACTATCCCAGCATGGGCAACCGGCAAGGGTG
>Ga0315907_10000742_pt1 | contig 45933 bp, 37 predicted proteins | sample LakEriMetagenome_3_FD_203525 | JGI IMG/M metagenome (GOLD analysis project Ga0315907, IMG submission 203525) | Freshwater fungal communities from buoy surface, Lake Erie, Ohio, United States - Buoy 12 MA123 | ecosystem: Environmental > Aquatic > Freshwater > Lake > Lake biofilm | place: USA...
AAGGGCGAAAAGTATCTGCCAAATGGCTATAGTCCTTGCTTTTTTGATCTTCGTTGGGGATGAGCAGGCCTATAGGTGTGCCTGTAGTTTTCCCTTCAAACACTCCAGAAAGCAGCTCCACCTCATCTTCCTCCTTTCGTTGGGTAGTGATTTTGGATTGACCCGGTTTCCGTCGCTGCATTTCTTCTTGGATTTTTTCCAAGTCAAGTATCAATCCGGCAGGGCAGCCTTCCACAATAGCTCCCAGGGCCCTGCCGTGCGATTCGCCAAAGGTGGTTACCCTAAAAAGCCTGCCAAAAGAATTGCCCATTATTTTTTGCGGATGATCGTTACAGCCAGTACAGCCAAGGCGGCTAGGAGTAGCACGTTGATTGCGACGGTAAAATAGTACTTATATTGTACGTTTAAAAATTGATTGCTTTCCGTCTCAATGCGGTCATAAATTCCCCCTAGTCTTTGTCCCGAGAGGGCCTCATTGATTTTTGATTCTCCCGATACTAAAATTTTTGCAGCAGGGCGTAAGGTATCGTAGACTTCTCGTGCAGGATCAAAATAAATCCATTCGAAGTATTGGTTGAGGTTGTATTCACCCGCTTCGTTAAGGGTGATGAAGTAATCAAATTCTTTGATGCCCGACACAAGTCCATTGCCGCGGTTGATTTGCTGCCTGACGTTGGGGTCAAAAGCATTGAGGTTGGTACCGGGCAGGCGTTTGGGGGCATTGAGGGAATTGATGTTGCCTATTCCAGAAATTCCAAAGTTGTAGCTAAATCCTTTGCCCGTTTCCACTTCAAGGGTATTGATATTTTCCCGCAATTGAAATTGCCCTACAGCTACTTCATTTTTGAGAGGGTGTGGAGGAAGGGGTTTTACGGTAATTACTTTGGGAGTAGAGTAAAACGTTTTGAAATCTTCTTGTCGGTTGGCCCCAAAAAGAGAAGGATTTTTGGCTACCCGGTACTTGATCATCTCCCAGGGTACATTGGGGATTTGGATTTTTCCTTCAGAAAAGGGGAAGAAAGTACTTTCAAAAATTTTGTATTTGATCCATCTTTTGCCGTTTTGCTCTACCGTTTCCGGTTCGATGGTAGTGATGCTGAAGTTCTCTTCCCAGGCGTTGGCAGGCCTAAGTTTTTTCAAAATCGCATCTAGTTGCTTTCCTGGTTCGTAAAACTGAAAGGGAGCCTGGTTTTGTTCGGACATAAAGAAGGAAACGTCTAGAGTAAAGCCCTCCCCAGTATAGACTTCATTTTTATCTACTGTCACAGCAAAAAAGGCGTCGTCAGCGACTTCGACAAATTCAGGAGCTTCGGCACTCCTTCCAAAAAAATCTGCAAAGGGGTCATAGGCATTACCAGAGGAGGCTTGGGTATTAGCCGCATCTTTCACGGTAATCCGTTTACCAGCAGATGCGTAGGACTTTCCATTGATGAGCACCGAAAATCTCCCCAGGGTAAATTGCCCTTTTCTACTGGGTTTGTAGTATTGAATGACGCTGTTGGAACTACTCATCTGTCCATTGATGATGTTCATGGAAGAGGACTGAGAAATTCCTTGTTTCTGAAACCCCTGGATTTCGGGGAATTGATCGTAAGACTTTATTTTTTCGTTGGACAAAGTCACCTTGATGGTAAAGGTTTCGTTGATGCCTATCTCATCAGGCCCAAGTTCTACCTTGACCTCCTGCGCCCATCCCTTGCCGAGAAGCAGGAACATGCCACAAAGAAAAAGGATCCCTTTTAGTGTCATTGTCTTCATCGTTGCGAAAATAGGGTAATTCCAACTAATCCCCTCAAAATAACGCAACATCTTCGGATTAGCTGCCGTACAACAACTTAAATTCAGTTAATGCCTTCAAAATTTTTAAAACTATGCTAGACTATGTGAAGACGATTCTGCAAAAAGTAAGTTTCAATGGATTTCTTTTTGAAAGAGAGCTGAAAAAGGGTTTGGCTTACTTGCTTCCTGCAGAAATCTTGGAAGTGAAGAAGTGGTGCTATGAAAAATTTGGCCACCTGCATCAAGCCATCCTAGTTCGCAATTTTGGGCCTTTGGCTTTACTGCCCGTTTGCAAGTAATAAAAAAATCCCCTGAGCTTTTCAGGGGATCTAAAGGGGTTGGTTTAGTTAATCTTTTGAGGCAAAATCTGGGTAGGCTCTCATCTGGTGTTCGTTGATGTCGAGGCCTTCTATTTCTTCTTTTTCGTCTACTCTTATGCCTACAGTTCGCTTTAGGGTAAAGAACAGAAGCCAAGAGGAAGCAAAGCAGAAGATACCTACCGCCCCAATACCTAAAAACTGGGAGAGGAGCTGGTTCCAGCTCGCTAAATTTCCAAAGATTCCTACCGCCAGGGTGCCCCAGATGCCTCCGATGAGGTGCACGGAGATTGCTCCTACTGGATCGTCAATTTTAACCTTGTCAAAGGCGATGACAGCCAGGACTACCAGGATGCCGCCGATGATTCCGATCCAGATGGAGTCGAGCACTCCCATTTGATCGGCTCCAGCAGTGATACCTACCAAGCCAGCAAGAATACCGTTGAGTACCATGGTGATGTCGTAAGTTTTAAACTTCAAGTAGGATGCAAAAAGGGCGCCAATGGCCCCTGCAGAAGCTGCCAAGGAGGTGGTAACGAATACTCTGGATACGGTGCCAGGATCGGCGCTGAGCACAGAACCTCCATTAAATCCAAACCATCCAAACCAGAGAAGAAATACTCCCATGGTAGCCATAGGTAAATTATGTCCTGGAATAGCTTTCATTCCCGTTGGGGTATATTTTCCGATTCGAGGGCCTAGCATATAGGCGCCAACAAGAGCTGCCCAGCCTCCTACGGTATGTACTAGGGTAGAACCTGCAAAGTCATAAAAAGGAGTTTCTAAAGCTTGAAGAAAACCCCCTCCCCATTTCCACATCCCTACAATAGGGTAGCAAATCCCTACATACAGAAGGGAGAAGATCATGAAGGGCCCTAGCTTGACCCGTTCTGCCACAGCTCCAGATACGATGGTGGCTGCAGTAGCGGCAAACATGGCTTGGAAAATAAAATCCGTGAAGTAGGTATATCCTGGATTGTATGTGCTGGTGTCCCATCCTTCAGGAAGGGATAAGCCAAATCCAGAAAATCCAAAAAATTCTCCAGCGTATTCTGCGCCAGGGTACATCAGGTTGAATCCCACCAAAGCGTAGGTGAGCAAGCCTAGGGCAGGAATGATGGTGTTTTTGAAAAGAATGTTAACCGTGTTTTTGGCTCGAGTAAGTCCGGCTTCCAAGGTGGCAAAGCCGAGGTGCATGATGAAGATCAGTAAGGTGGAGATCATCATCCAGAGGTTGTTGATGGTAAATAGGTCTTGTACAGGGGCTTCCATAGGTTGATCGCAAGGAGTGAAGAATAGGTTGTTTTAGAGGGCGGCTTCGCCTGTGTCTTGGTTGCGGATGCGGTAGGCTTCAAGGACTTCGTAAACAAATATTTTTCCGTCACCTACCTCCTGGGTCTTACCTTCTTGGAGAATGCATTGGATGACTCCTTCGGCAAGGGAGTCTGGCACTACTATTTCCAACTTGGTGCGGGGAATGTAGGCGGGTTCGTAGGCTACCCCTCGGTATACTTCTTGTCGGGCATGCTCAAAACCCATCCCCTTTACTTCGTAAAAGGACAGGAATTTTACCCCCAACTTGGAAATGCATCCGTGGATTTGGTCAAATCGTGAGGTACGAATGATGGCTTCAATTTTTTTCATTTTTTACAATAGAAGTGGTGATTAGTTGTCAATGTGACAGGAAAGAAAGTCAAAAAATAAAACAAAATCAAAAAATAGGTTAAAAAAATAACTAAAAAACAAAAAATATATGTTTTTATTAATAATATAAGTTTAAAAACAAGCTTATAAACTCAAAAAAAAATTAAAAAAATAAAAAAAAGGTTTAAAAATAAACCTTTATCATTCTTGATTTGAATTTGTGTAAAAGGGAAAAGGGACTACCTTTGGAGCGTTTTTTAATAGACTACATGGTAAGCAAACCTACACTTCTCGTATTAGCAGCTGGAATGGGCAGTCGGTACGGGGGCAACAAGCAAATCGATGGATTTGGCCCACAAGGGGAAACCATTTTAGAATATTCCGTCTACGATGCCATTCGAGCGGGATTTGGAAAAGTGGTGATGATTGTAAGGCAGGAAATTTTGAGCCTTGCGCAAGAGAAGTTTATGCCCAAGTTTGGGGACAAAATAGAGGTAGAATGGGTGATCCAATCTTTGGATAGTTTTGTGCCAGAGGCCTACCGAAAAGCAGACCGCATCAAGCCTTTTGGTACAGCACATGCCGTACTTTGTGCCAAGGATGCCATCCAAGAGCCTTTTGCAGTGATCAATGCCGACGACTTTTATGGCAAGGAGGCGTTTGCCGTATTGGGGGAGTTTCTTCGTGACCAGGTGCGTCCAGACCTTCATGCTATGGTGGGCTATGCCATACAAAACGTGTTGTCTACACACGGTACAGTGAGTCGTGGAGTCTGCCAAACCAATGAAAAAGGGCAGTTGGTCGGCATGACCGAGAGAACTTCTATCGCGAGAGAAGGCAATGCCATCCTCAGTAGGGGAGAAGGAGAAATCCTAGAAATCCCCTTACATACGCCAGTGAGCATGAATTTTTGGGGATTCCACCCTTCCGTATTTGGGGAAATCGACGCACTTTGGCAGGAATTTTTGCCATCTAATGTGACCAACCTCAAATCTGAATTTTATATACCCACGGTAGCCAATGCCTTGATTCAATCCGGCAAAGCTGCTTTCGAAATTCTTCCTGGAGGAAAAACCTGGTTTGGGGTCACCTATACCGAGGACCGTCCCTTGGTCATCGAGGCTTTGCAGCACATGCACCGGATTGGGGAATATCCCGCTTTGCTTTGGGGTAGAGAATCCTAAGCTAGTACCTGACCATCATGTAGGGTAAAGTAATTTACTTCTTTTCCTAGAGATTTTAGAAATTCCCTTGAGCGCTCGGGTCTTGCATCGGTCAAAAAGAGTTGTCCAAAGTTTCCTTTAGCCACCATCTCTAGGAGCTTGGCAATGCGCTCATCGTCAAGTTTATCAAAAATATCGTCTAAAAGTAACAAGGGCTTTTCTCCTTTGGCCTTCTCAAAATAGTGGAATTGAGCCAGTTTGAGTGCGATGAGGAAAGATTTTTGTTGGCCTTGGCTGCCCACTTTACGCAAAGGATAGGAATCGATGCGAAGGTCAATATCGTCTTTATGTATTCCTGCGTTGCTCGTTTTGGTAGCTAAATCTTTTTGCCGCAGGAGGAGAAAGTTTGCCGAAAAATCAGGCTGCAAGGCTTCTGTTTGATAGATCACCTCTACTTTTTCTTTACCCGAAGAAAGGCTCAGGTAGTGCTCTTGGATCAGCGGTCCTATGTCAGACAAAAGGGCAGCCCGTCGATTTGCCAAAAGCACGCTCAATCGAATCAATTCCTCGTCGTAGGTATCCAGCAAGGTCAAATCCCTTCTTCCCGTCTCTCCAAACTGTTTTAAGAGGGCGTTGCGCTGCTTTAAAAAATGATGGTAGCGGATGAGTTGCTCCAGGTAGTTGCGGTCCAACTGGCTCAATAGGCCATCAAAAAATTTTCTTCTTCCTTCGCTGCCTCCTTTGATGAGTTCGGTATCGTCTGGGGCGATAAGTACGATGGGGATATGGCCCACGTGATCGCTCACTTTTTCAATACACTTTCCGTTTTGAAATACTTGCTTTTTTTTGCCCATTTCCACCGAGCACCGTACTTCCAAGGGAGAGGCCTGAACCCTAAAATTGCCCTTCAGGGAAAAAAAATCTTTGCCGTGTTGTACCTGCAAGGCATCGCTCCCGTGAAGTGCGCTTTTGGTGAGGCAGAGGTAATGAATTCCGTCCAAGACATTCGTTTTTCCACTTCCATTCTTCCCCAGCAAGCAATTTACCCCAGGACTAAAGACCAATTGGGTGTTGCTGTGATTCTTAAACTGGATGAGTTGGAGGGACTCCAGGATCATGTTTTCGTTGAATTATTTGACTACATCCCTGATTTTTAGGTCGGGATTGTTATATTTGAGGCCTAAAATTAGCATATTTTGACCAGTACCTTATGGCAAAGAAAACTACAGTTGCTAAGTCTAAAGTAAACTATTCCAAAGAGACATACGCCTTTTGGTATGAAAGTATGCTCTTGATGAGAAGATTTGAGGAAAAAGCAGGCCAGCTCTATGGTCAGCAAAAGATTCGAGGATTTTGTCATCTCTATATTGGCCAAGAAGCCTGTGCTTCGGGGGCCATCACTGCCTTGACCAAAGACGATAAGTGGATTACTGCCTACCGTTGTCATGCGCATCCTCTGGGACTAGGTACGGATCCAGGAGCTGTCATGGCCGAACTCTACGGTAAGGCTACTGGCACGACCAAGGGAAAAGGTGGCTCCATGCATATTTTTGATAAAGAAAGAAATTTCATGGGAGGTCATGGCATCGTAGGGGCTCAGGTCCCTATGGGTTTGGGTATAGGCTTTGCCGAAAAATATGCAGGAACCAAGAATCTATGCATCACCAAAATGGGAGATGGAGCCATACGCCAGGGGGCAGTACACGAAGCCTTCAACTTGGCCATGCTTTACAAAAGCCCAGTGATCTTTGTCATTGAAAACAACGGCTACGCCATGGGAACTTCGGTGGCACGTACGTCCAACGTGACCGAATTGTATAAAATTGGTGAGGCTTACGATATGCCGTCCTTCCCAGTAGATGGGATGGACGTGGAAGCAGTGCACGAAGCCGTAGCCGAGGCAGCTGCTCGGGCACGCAGAGGAGATGGTCCCACCTTGTTGGAATTTAGAACCTACCGCTACAAAGGGCACTCCATGTCTGACCCTCAAAAATACAGGACCAAAGAGGAAGTTGAAGAATACAAGCAACGCGACCCCATCGAGCAAGTTCTGCATACCATTCGCGAACACCAGATCCTTACTGAAGAAGAAATTGAGGCGATTGGAAAAAAAGTAAAAAATCAGGTAGAGGATGCGGTCAAGTTTGCAGAAGAATCCCCTTGGCCCGACGGCATGGATGCTTTCAAAGACGTGTACGTGCAGGCCGACTATCCTTTCGTTATGGAATAAATCAATCCCGGCACTGCCAAAAGACCTAGGGCAAGCGGCCAGTGCCTTCTTCCCAGTCTAGGCTTGTGAATTAGATAAAAAGCGTATATTTGCGACCGAAATTTGAGTGATATGGCAAAGAAGCAAGTACAGAAACCCGAACAAGCCGAGTTAATTGAGAATCCAGAAGTTCTGGCTCAAAAGTTGGTTCCTGGAGAGGATTTCTTGAAAAAAAATAGCAAAATAGTCGCAGGGATCTTGATCGCTGCCGGAGTACTTATTGGAGGAATTTTGTTTTTCCAGTATACCACTGAAACGCAAAACGATAAAGCCCAAGCTGAAATGTTTCAGGCGGTCTATTTCTTTGAACAAGACAGTGTGGATTTTGCCCTTAACGGAGACGGAATCAACAAAGGGTTTTTGAGTATAGTGGAAAACTATCCACGGACCGAAGCAGCCAATTTGTCTCACCTGTACATAGGGTCCATTTACCTTTCCCAGAAAAAATTTGAAGATGCCTTGACTCATTTGGAGGAATTTTCTTCTGACGATTATTTGGTACAATCCAAAGCCTATTCCTTGATTGGAGATGCCAACTTGGAGTTGGGAAAAACAGAGGAGGCGATTGCCCAATATACCAAGGCAGCCCGCACCCATGAAAACAAATACATGACTCCTAAGTACTTGGCCAAGTTGGCCGTAGCTCAAGAGGAAGCTGGAAAAATTGAGGATGCAATCAAAACCTACGCTGAAATCGAAGAGAAGTATTACGAGTCTTTTGAATTTGCTTTAGCTCGAAAACACAAAGCACGCTTAGAAGGCCTTGCTGCCAAGTAATGCGTGAATCCTGCATACTTGAAGAGTAAGGTCTACTAGATCTTACTCTTTTTTGTTTACCCTAGACCAACCTATTCCAGTCATGGCTACTTCATTAAAAAATCTAAGTACACATACTTCCACAAATATCCAGGATGTGTCTACCAAAAAATTTGCAATTGTTGTTTCCGAATGGAACGAAGAGGTGACCCAGGCACTCTATTCCGGGGCCTACCAGACCCTGCTGCAGCATGGAGTAAAAAAAGAAAACATTCTTAAAAAATTGGTACCCGGCTCTTTCGAACTTTCACTCGGAGCCCAGTGGTGTGCCCAAGACAAGGAAATTGATGCCGTGATCTGTCTGGGTTGCGTCATTCAAGGAGAGACACGCCACTTCGATTTTATATGTCAAGCCGTAGCCCAAGGTCTTACCCAGGTCAGCCTCACCTACAATAAGCCCGTTATTTTTGGGGTACTCACCCCCAATACCCAACAGCAGGCCTTGGATCGCTCCGGAGGCAAGTACGGCAACAAGGGAGACGAAGCGGCCATCACCGCCATAAAAATGCTCGGCTTTTAAACCTCAACCTAGTATCCTATGAAAATCATGAAGTTTGGGGGCACCTCTGTGGGCCGTCCCGAGCGAATGCATCAGGTCAAAGACCTGATCTGTAGCAGCAGCGAAGCTACCTTGGTGGTTCTATCTGCCTTGTCAGGAACCACCAATGCCTTGGTAGGCATAGGGGAGGCCTTGGCTCAAGGAGACAGGGGCCTAGCAAAGGATCGTATAGAAAAATTGCATGCCCATTACCTGGAATTTTATCCAGCCCTCTTGACTACACCCTCAGCGAGAGAAAAGGCCGAGGCCATTCTCAAAGAGCATTTTGAGCTTTTACATATCCTGCTCAAAATTTCCTTCAATGAGGCGATACAACGGGATATTTTGGCTCAGGGTGAACTTTTATCCACCAAACTTTTTCATACCCTCCTAGAAGAGTTAGGCATTCCTTCCGTGTTGCTTCCTGCCTTGGATTTTATGAGTATTGATGAAAATTCCGAGCCAGAACTAGGCAAAATTTCAGAAAAATTGAAAGCCCTGCTTGCCAAGCATCCCGATCAGCGTCTTTTTATCACTCAAGGATATATCTGCAAAAACCATCGCAATGAAGTAGACAACCTCAAGCGTGGAGGGAGCGATTACACGGCCTCCCTAGTGGCGGCAGCGTTGCAAGCCTCGGTATGTGAAATATGGACAGATATCGATGGGATGCACAACAACGATCCACGGATTGTAGACAAGACCCGACCCATAGCAGAGCTGTCTTTCGATGAGGCGGCTGAGTTGGCCTACTTTGGAGCGAAAATCCTCCACCCTGCATCGATTTGGCCTGCACAATTGCATAACGTACCCGTGAGGCTCCTCAATACCATGGATCCCACGGCTCCAGGCACTCTAATCAAGGCAGAAGTGGCTGACACTGGGGTAAAAGCCATTGCAGCCAAGGACGGTATCACGGCCATCAAAATTAAATCCAGCCGCATGCTCCTTGCCTATGGATTTTTGCGCCGGATTTTTGAGGTTTTCGAAGCCTACAAAACTCCAATAGACATGATTACCACTTCCGAGGTGGCCGTGTCGGTGACTATCGATGACCTGAGTCACTTGGATCAGATCGTAGAGGAGTTGCGTCACTTGGGTACGGTGGAGGTAGATCACGATCAAGCCATCGTCTGCGTGGTGGGAAATCGGGTGGCTGAGACCAAGGGGGCGATTCAATCGGTGATGAATTCCTTGATAGATATACCTGTTCGCATGGTATCCTTTGGGGGAAGCAAGCACAATGTCTCCATCCTTGTAGAAGGAAAGTACAAAGTGGAGGCTCTTCGGAGGCTGAATGAAGGCGTATTTTTCTGGTAAATTTTTATGAGCACCCCTACCAAACCTGGATTTTTAGATCGGCTCAAGGCCAAATGGAAATTGAAAAGTCTTTTTCAAGTCGTCCTCGTTTTGCTGGTTTTTGCCTGCACGGGCACGACCATCCTACTGATCAAAAATCCCATCTTGGATTTTTTTGGAATAGTACGGGGAGGCGCCCAAGGTGCCCTTCATACCTTTTTGTATTTGATCCTGGTATTGCCCCTTTACCAAATCGTCCTGCTGATCTATGGGGCGATCTTCGGACAGTTTCGTTTCTTCTGGGAAAAAGAAAAGCGCCTCGTGCTTCGTTTGGTAAATTTATTTTCAAAAAAATCCAAGAGCTAAAGGCTGAATCAACTGATCCTACTCCAATTGACTGCTGTAGCTTTTTGCTGGGAGATTTGTCTAAGGACGGGGGCATGCTGAGGTAACTCTAGGGTGGGGTCTTCCCGCAAGAGCTGCTGTGCAGCATCCCTGGCTAGGGTCAATAAGGGGGCATCTTTACTCAAATCGGCAATTAGTAAATCGGTAATTCCACTTTGTTGGGTCCCCATTAGGTCTCCTGGCCCCCTGAGCTTAAGGTCCACATCGGCAATCTCAAATCCATCGTTGGTCCGCACTAAGGTTTCTAGGCGAATGCGAGAGTCCCTACTCAACTCGTACTTGCTCATGAGTACGCAATAGCTTTGTTCAGCGCCTCGGCCTACCCTTCCGCGAAGTTGGTGGAGCTGAGAAAGACCAAATCGCTCGGCGTTTTCAATGACCATCACCGAGGCATTGGGCACATTCACTCCTACTTCTATCACCGTGGTGGCCACCATGATTTTGGTTTCCCCTTTTACAAATCGCTGCATTTCATAGTCCTTGTCCTCCGCTTTCATTCCTCCGTGGACGATACTTAGGGGGTAATTTGGAAAAGCCCTGGCGATGCTTTCGTAGCCATCCATCAGGTTTTTTAGATCCAAGCTTTTGGATTCCTCGATCAAGGGATACACGATATAGATCTGCCTGCCTTTGCCGATCTCTTGCTGGATAAATCCAAATACCTTCAGGCGATCCTTGTCGTAGCGGTGTACGGTTTGTATGGGCTTCCTTCCCGCCGGTAGCTCGTCAATCACCGATACGTCCAAATCCCCATACAGAGTCATGGCCAGGGTGCGTGGAATCGGGGTGGCTGTCATGACCAAGACGTGTGGCTGGTACAGGTCATTTTTAGCCCAAAGTTTGGCCCGCTGCGCTACCCCAAAGCGATGCTGTTCGTCGACGATAGCCAGCCCCAAGTTTTTGAATTGCACTACTTCTTCCAACAAAGCATGGGTTCCCAGGAGGATAGGCAAGGTGCCCTTGGCCAAGGCTTCGTGCAATTCCTTTCGTACGGATTTTTTGGTGGAGCCGGTAAGTAAAGCTATGGAAAGGCCAAGGCGTTCTGCATAGGGACGCAGGCCTTCAAAATGCTGATTGGCTAAAATTTCGGTAGGTGCCATCAGGCAGGTTTGTGCCCCTGATCCTATGGCAAGAAGCATGCTGATAAAGGCCACCATGGTTTTGCCACTGCCCACATCCCCCTGGACGAGCCTATTCATTTGCTTGCCCGACTTCATGTCTTCGTACATCTCCCGGATCACCCGTTTTTGGGCCTGGGTAAGCTCAAAAGGCAGGTGATGCTTGTAAAATTCTGTCAAGAGCTGGGTATTGGCTAGCACCTGACCCATGGATTTTTCCATGCGGGTTACCTTCATTCGTAGCAGACGAAGCTGGAGGTAGAAAAATTCTTCAAATTTTAGTCTTTTCCTTGCTCTTGAGAGCAATTCCAGGGAGCTAGGAAAGTGAATTTGCCGCATGGCTTCCTGCTTACCTAGGAGCTGGTACTGCTGCAAAATTTCCTGGGGTAAGGTTTCGGGAATATGGGAATAAACTAAGGGAAGGAGGGTCTCTAGGATACGAGAGATTCCTCTAGAGTCTAAAAACCTAGCCCGAAGCTTGTCGGTGGTGGAATAAACGGGTTGAAACTTGGGTCTAGACTCGCTGGCAGCAGAGGAGGGCTCCATCTCTGGATGTGCCATGCTCCATTTTTTTCCAAATAAGGCAGGTTTTCCCAAGAAAATATAGCTCGCGCCGAGGGGCAATTTTTTTTGGATCCAAGAGATGCCCTTAAACCAGGTCATCTCCATGTGGCCCGTTTCGTCTTCCACATGCGCTACCAACCGCTTTTTTGCCCCCATCCCTAACAGCTCTACCTTTTTGATTCGGGCAATCACCTGGACATGCTCTAGCTCTTCGTGCAAGGCACTAATTTTTAAAAAGGCGCTTCTATCCTCGTAGCGAAAAGGGTAATGCTGCAGAAGGTCCCCGTAGGTAAAAATCCCCAGCTCTTTGTTGAGCAATTCGGCCTTCTGTGGGCCTACGCCCCTCAGGTATTCGATGCGGGTGTCAAAAATGGTGGCCAAGTGCAGCGCAGTTGTGTACCCCAAGATACGCCTGCAGGGGAGTAAATGCCAAAACTTTGGTAAAAATCCTAGCGTACCCTTGGGGACAGTTTTTCTATCGTGTGTTGAAAATGTTCCCGCTGGGACTGTAGGCTATGAAGCAAAGCCATTTGGTTTTTGGCGCGATGCAAATTTTGATCCTCATAAGTCACGCGGTAATAGACATTACCTTCTAGGTAATCTGTCAAGAACCGTAGGCCCATGATCAAGGTCATCACTTCTCCAGCGTAGGGAAGGGAGGCTGTTTCCTGAGGAGTAATGGCTCCTGACAAGCCTTCCCAATATCCTAGAATCAGGGCTTTAACCACTTCGGGAAGTGCACGAACGAGCGGCCATTGGGTGGAAGTTTCTGGGAGGCTGCAAGCTACTGTACGAACCAAGTCACCCAAGTCATACAGGAGGTATCCCCCCATCAAGGTGTCCAAATCCACCACAGCCGCCACCTGCTTCAAGTCACTTGAAAAAATCAAATTGTTGATCTTGGTATCGTTGTGAGTGACCCTTTGAGGCAAGATTGGAAGTTGCTCGGTATACCAGGTGACCAAGGGGGCTTGCTTCAAATACAGATGGAGCAGGCGCTCTACTTCTTCGCTAAGCTTAGATGAAGTGCTAGCAACCTCCTGGAGCCGGGCAAACCGTAGGTCGAGGCGGTGAAAATTTGGGATGGTTTCTTGAAAGGCTTCCACTGGAAGTTCTTGGGCCCAGGAGGCAAAGGTGCCGTAGGCTTGAGCGGCCATTCTGGCCTGAGCAGGAGAGGATATGCCTTGGAGTGTTTTGCCCTCTACGAACTCGAATAGTCTGTATTTTTTTCCCTCGATGTGGGTCAAGCCCTTACCCAATCCATTGCTCAAGGGAAGCGGTAAGGTAAAGGGAAGGGGACGAAGGCGAACTCGCTCAGAAAGTAAAGCCAAGTTGTGTTCAATGCGCTGGGGATAGGTAAATACCGTCTCATTGAATCCTTGCAGGATCCATTGCTTCTCTCCCTGGCGTACCAGATACGTTTGGTGAATGAGCCCTTCACCAAATGGGACAAGGGTCAAAGGACGGTCCTTGAACTGGGGATAGGTTTGTGGAAGTAGTTCGGCAAGGGTATCTACCATGGGGCCAAATTAGGAAAGAATTGCATGAAAATGCAGGAAAGGAACCAAAGGATCTGAAATGTAAAATTCCTTTTCAATGCAATGAAGAGGAGGGAGCTGATCCTTTGACCATCTAAGGGTGGAGGGAAAAAGGGCAGGATTCATTAAAAAAAGTAAGGAGAGGTTCTCTGTTGAAGGAATATTTTTGTTTATTGTCAATTCAATTAACCCTAAACCCTATGAATGTAACCGCCTTAGACTGGGGCATCATTGCCGCGTTTTTTGTCATTTCCCTTTTGATAGGTCTGGCCTCTTCCAAATCCGCAGGAAGTTCCGCAAAGGATTTTTTTCTATCGGGGAGAAATATGCCCTGGTGGCTTTTGGGTGTATCCATGGTGGCAACCACATTTTCTGCCGATACCCCTAACCTGGTCACGGACATGGTAAGAAAAAAAGGAGTAGCGGGAAATTGGGACTGGTGGGCTTTTTTGTTGACTGGAATGCTAACGGTATTTGTATATGCAAAACTCTGGAGACGCTCGGAAGCCACCACCGATTTGGAGTTTTATGAAATGCGCTACTCTGGCAAAGGGGCTGCCTTTTTACGGGCGTTTCGGGCCATTTATTTGGGTGTATTTTTCAATGTGGTGATCATGGCTACTGTATCCCTTGCTGCCATAAAAATCGGGGGGGTGATGCTTGGATTGAGTCCCACGCAGACCTTGCTGATTGCCTCGGTAGTGACCGTGGTGTATTCTTCTTTTGGAGGGCTAAAAGGGGTCTTATTGACTGATTTTTTCCAGTTTTTTATTGCCATGGCAGGATCTTTTGGTGCGGCCTATTTTGTATTGGGTATGCCAGAAATTGGGTCCTTGCAACAGCTGCTTAGCCACGAGTTGGTCGCTCCCAAATTGGATTTTGTTCCTGATTTTACCAATCCCAATGTCTATGTTCCTCTCTTTGTCATGCCTATAGCCATACAATGGTGGGCCACCTGGTATCCAGGAGCAGAGCCTGGTGGAGGGGGATACATTGCCCAACGCATGCTTTCTGCCAAGGATGAAAAAAATGCGATTGGAGCTACGCTTCTGTTTAATATCGCCCATTATGCCTTGCGACCCTGGCCTTGGATCATCGTAGCCTTGGGGTCCATGATATTATTTCCCACTTTGGCAGATTTGCAGAAGGCATTTCCACACATTCCCGCTGACAAGATTGGAGACGATTTGGCCTATCCCGCCATGCTCTCTTTTTTGCCAACAGGATTGACCGGGATTGTCTTGGCTTCCTTGATCGCAGCGGTGATGTCCACCCTTTCTACGCACCTCAACTGGGGATCTAGCTATGTGGTCAATGACTTTTACCTACGTTTTATTAAGCCAGAGGCTACCGACAAGGAGCTGGTGGCGGTAGGCAGAATTTCTACGGTGTTGCTAATGATTTTATCCTCTATTTTGGCTTTGGCACTTTCTTCTGCCTTGGATGCCTTTAAAATCTTGCTACAGATTGGAGCAGGTACCGGCTTGATTTTTATCCTGAGGTGGTTTTGGTGGAGAATCAATGCCTACACCGAAATCTCTGCCATGGCTATTTCCTTTGTCGTTGCGATCTTCTTTGAAGTCATCAATCCCAAGATGGGTTGGATTGCTATTCCGGAAGCCCAGTCCTATCTAAAGCTAGTCTATTCCGTATCCATCACTACGGTAGGCTGGTTGCTTGTTACCTTCCTAACCCAGCCTGAGAAAGACGAAGTCTTGCTATCCTTTTACCGTAAGGTAAGGCCTGCTTCCTTAGGATGGAAAAAGGTATTGGATAAGTATTCAGCAGAAGTCCAAGAGAAGGGACAATTGGGCACGGAAATCGGCTTGATGATGGTGGGCACGGTCATGGTCTATGCCGCGTTGTTTTCCACAGGATTTTTCATCTACGGGGAGCTGGCACAGGGATTCATTGCTGGAGCCATTGCCGTAGCTGGAGGATTGATGATTTTATTTTCTTGGAAGAAAATTACCTAGAAAGAAAAATTTTTTAGGAAGGATTCATCTTTTGGGATCAAACTCCACCGAGTTGATCAAATGAGCCATGTCTAGTTTGATGTATTCAATGACTGGAGCCAAGGAGTCGTTTTTGAGCGCGGTGTTGAAGTACAAGGCTCCTCGAAGGAAATGAGTGGTGGAATCGGTGACAAAAAATTGAAATTGTGTGGGGACCTCGCCTGTGAGTTCTGCCACTACTGCGGAATATCCCTTTGGAGTAATCAATACGGCTTCTTCTATCCCATAGGCTTTGATTTGATGCTTGGCGGTAAGCTTAAACGCATCGGAGGATAGGGTTTTGAAGTCCGTGTTGTCGTCAATCTTTTTGTAGGTCAAGTGTACTTTCGCTCCAAAATCTTGGTAGTTCAGATTGATCCATGCCTTTTCCTTGAGGTTAAACGAATCGGGTTCTACCATACTGTAAGCCGACAATTGCATGCGGTAGGGGTAATTGCCCTCCAAGGTCTGGTAAACAGGAGAAGGTAAGTCTATGCGGTTGTATCCAGCAGGCTTGGGTAGCCATACCGGTTCGCAAGCCACACATAGCCATCCTACTACTACTAAAACTAACCCGTTCTTCATGTCTTAAAAGTAGAAGTTATCAAGGATTTATAGGTAAGGTCCAGACAAATTTCTGGCGGAAAAGCCTAAGAAATGGATCAATCTTTTTTGCTTTAGGCATACCTACCCACCTCAAAACCTTGGATATCCAGGGAGGTATTTTTTTGGTGATAGAGCTCGGCAAGAAGCCTGCCCGTGGCAGGAGCCATGGTCAGGCCTAGCATCGCATGGCCAGCACCCACCCAGACGTTTTGATGTCCCGGAGCCGCGCCTATGTAAGGTAGCCCGTCAGGCGAGCAAGGACGTAATCCTTTCCAAATCTGATCTTCCTCAGGAAAGGTGGCTTGGAAGTCCGGATAATATTGTCCAATGGACTCGAAAATGCCTCTCACTCGGTTGAGGTTGACCTGCTCGTTGGTCCCAGCGACTTCCAGCGTACCTCCAAACCTTACAAAATCTCCGTAGGGACTTACAGCCACTTTTCTTTCCGTGAGGATGGTAGGGATTTGAATGGCGGGACGGTTGGGTTGAACAAAGCTATACCCCTTGCCTCCCATCAGGGGCAAAGAGAAGTTTAATTTTTTTGCCAACTCAGCCGTCCAAGCTCCTCCACAAAGGACAAAATGAGATCCTTCTATGGTCCCTTGGTCGGTAAGCACAGCAGATATTTTGCCTCCAGAAGAGGCGAATCCATTTACTTGGGTATCGGCGTAGAATGTCACCCCTTTGGCCTGCAAGTAGTTTTTTAGGTAAGCATACAGGACGCCTGGATCCAAGTGGGCATCTCCAGGGAAATAAACGGCTCCTCTGGCTTTCACTTTTAGGTTGGGCTCCAGGGCTTGCATTTCTTGGGCCGACAAGACTTCTGCTTCAAGCTGGTATTTTTTTGCCAAATGGGCCAATTCAATTTCTTCTTTTTCTACCGCCTCGGTTTGGTAAACCATCATCAGGCCTTTTTTGGAGAGGTGTACGGCAGAATCTGGATGTTCGGCTTCAAACTCTTGGTACAAGGCCTTGCTAAAGAGGGTGAGGTGATTGAGGTAGGGCATGCTTTTGCTCACTTGGGTGGCAGAGCTTGCCTTAAAAAAAAGCAAACACCATTGAGCAAGTTTAAAGTCTAGCCTTGGATGTATGTAGAAGGGGCTTTTGGAAGAAAACATCCAAGCAATTCCCTTGCTAATCATTCCTGGGGCAGCCAGTGGAATGATATGGCTAGGCGTGATCATACCGGCGTTGCCCGTAGAACAATTGTCCTTGAGATCAGTCCTATCCAGAATTGCCACTTCTACTCCTGTTTTTTGAAGGTAATAGGCGGTAAATAATCCTACGATTCCGCCACCGATTACAAGAGTTGGTTTCATAAAAGATGCTTTTAACCTTTGAGGTCTTCTAGACCTCGAAGGTTTTGGTTTATACTTCGAGGTTTTAAAAACCTCCAAGGATTAGAATTTGAATTAAACCTTCGAGGTTTCAAAAACCTCCAAGGATTAGAATTTGAATTAAACCTTCGAGGTTTCAAAAACCTCAAAGGTTGGTTCTTAAATCACTTGAAATCCATGCACGTAGGGGTCGTCCTCGTCCAGGATGATGGTGTTGTAGCCATAGACTTTAGCCCAGCCTTCTATGCTGGGAACGATGGCAGGCTTCCCTCCCAGGGTACTTACTTCCTCGATTCGTCCGATAAACTTGGAGCCGATGAAGCTTTCATGAACAAACTCCTCTCCTGGTTTGAGCCATCCTTTGGCATACCATTGTGCCATTCGTGCAGAGGTACCTGTTCCACAAGGGGATCGGTCAATGGCCTTGTCTCCATAGAAAACTGCGTTGCGGGCCGTACTGTTTGGATCCAAGGGTTTGCCCGTCCATAATACATGAGATAAGCCTTTGATTTGAGGGTGTTCGGGATGTACAAATTCGTAACGCTCGTTCATTTTTTGTCGGAGGTTACGTGCCATAGAAATGAGTTGTTCTGCTTTGAAGTGCTCAATGCCTTTAAAATTTTCCTGAGGATCAACAATGCAATAGAAATTCCCACCATAGGCCACATCTACCTTGAGTGCACCCAACTCCTCGATTTCTATGTCTAGATTTTCTGCCGCGAGGTAGCTTTTTACGTTGGTCAGTTTGACCGATTTCACTTTTTTCCCCTCTTGGCGGTACTCCACTAGGACCAAACCTGCAGGCGCTTCCATTCTCAAAAATCCTGGGGTTTTGGGATGAATTAATCCTTCCTCGATCGCAATGGTAATCGTACCAATGGTCCCGTGCCCACACATGGGAAGGCAACCGGAAGTTTCTATGAAAAGTACCGCAAAATCATTTTCAGGATCATGTGGAGGAAAAAGCATAGAGCCAGACATCATGTCGTGGCCTCGTGGTTCAAACATCAGCCCTGTTCTGATCCAATCCAGGTGATCTAGAAAATACTGGCGTTTTTCGAGCATATTTTTTCCTTTTAAAAAAGGAACGCCTCCCGAGACTACCCGGACGGGGTTGCCGCAGGTATGGGCATCGATGCAAGAAAAGGTATGGCGTGAAGGCATAAATGGGGCGAGTGAATTTTTACTAAAGTTAACTGGTTTTCCAGGGTTTATTTTTCGAACACTCCATTCACTTGCCTCCAGATGCCGAGTGGATTGTGGTCCTGTAGGGCATCGGGAAGTAGGGAATGGGGCATGTCTTGAAAGGCAAGGGGACGTGCGAAGCGTTTGATGGCGTAAGCACCCACGGAGGTGCTATGGGGTGCTGTAGTGGCCGGGAAAGGCCCTCCGTGCTGCATGGCATGGCCTACTTCTACCCCGGTAGGAACGCCCTTAAAGAGGATTCTTCCGCATTTTTCTTCGAGCAAGTTAATCAGGTAGAGTTGGGATTGGAGCTCTTCCGCTTCTGCCCACAGGGTGATGGTCAATTGTCCTTGGAGTTGCTTCGCTACTTCTACCAAATCGGCTACATCTTGGTACACCACCATCAGGGCAAAGGCTCCAAACACTTCCTTTTGAAACTGCTTATCCTTCAGCCAATCGGCAACCTGGATTTCTGCCAAGGCCGTACTACCATTCAAGAGGTGTTTGGGCTCGGCAACTTTTATCCAGCGCAGTTCTTCCTGGGATTCCATGACTTGGATCGCATCGTAATACGCTTGAGCGATACCGGGATGGAGCATGGGAGCTGTGGCGATTCCTTGTAGTTCGGCGACCAAGGAGGCTTCGAAAGCCTTGGCTTGACTGGCCGGAACGAAAATCAATCCGGGGTTGGTGCAAAATTGTCCTACACCCAAGGTGAGGGAAGCAATAAATGCCTTGGCCAAAGCGTCCCTTTCTTTGCCAAGCTTATTTGGAAAACAGAAGATAGGGTTGACCGAACCCATTTCGGCAAACACGGGGATGGGCTCTTTCCGTTGGTTGGCCAATTGGAATAGGGCCATGCCTCCTGGATGTGAACCCGTAAAGGCTACTGCCTTGGCCAAGGGATGCTGTACCAAAGCTTGTCCTTCTGGTATTCCTCCTTCCACATGGGTAAATAATCCTGAAGGAAGGCTGCAGGCAATAAGGGCTTGTTGAATGCAGTTGGCAACACATCTGGATGTTTCTGGATGTGCGGGATGGGCTTTATAGATCACAGGGCACCCTGCGGCCAAGGCGGAGATGGTATCTCCCCCAGCGGTAGAAAATGCCAAAGGAAAGTTACTGGCCCCAAAGACCACTACCGGGCCGAGTGGAGTCAAAAATCTACGAATATCTGCTCTAGGAAGCGGGCTTCGATCCGGTAGGGCCGGGTCGATACTCGCTTCTACCCAAGACCCTTCTTTTACCAGGTTGGCAAAAAGTCGAATTTGCCCTGTTGTCCTTCCCAATTCCCCTTGGATTCTAGCCTCGGGAAGATTTGACTCCTTTACGGCTAGCGGTACGATTTCAGCCCGATGGGATTCCAAGATTTCTGCAAGTTTATCCAAAAAATCTCCTTTTTCTTTTCCTGGGAGGTTTTTGTAGAAAAGGAATGCTTCCTGAGCAGCACTGAAAAGATGGTCTGGATTCATGATTTTCAAAATTTAGAAAATGAAGATTTACCGTGGAAATACAATGGAAATATACTTCGCTTCTCTCAGTGAAATAAAATTTCGGAAGTAACCCGCTTGCGGGGTCTATTTCAAGGCATTTCTACTTTATTTCAACCCTATTTCAATTAAAGTATCGGCCTATTTTTAATTCCTTCCGTAATAATACCTTCAATTCGCTTCCTTTCTTCGCCAATTAGCGTCAATCGAGGGGCACGAACATGCTCTGAACCTATGCCGCAATGCTGCTCCGCCAGTTTGATGTACTGTACCAGCTTGGGATGAATGTCGAGTTCGAGCAGGGGCAAAAACCAGCGGTAAATCTTGCGGGCCTCTTCGATTTTTCCCTCCTGAACCAAGTTGTAAATCACGACGGTCTCCTTCGGGAAGGCACACACCAAACCTGCTACCCATCCTACAGCTCCCATAAGCAACTCTTCAAGGGCTAGGGTATCTACTCCGCAAAGCAGCTGGAAGCGGTCTCCAAACCGATTGATCATCCGAGTCACGTTGGAAATGTCTCGGGTGGATTCTTTGATGGCTTGGATATTGGGGCAATCCGCAAGTTCTGCAAACATGTCCAGCGTGACCAAAGTCTTGTAGTCTACCGGATTGTTGTAGATCATCATAGGAAGTTTGGTGGAATTGGCCACCGCTTTGAAGTAGGTGACTACCTCGCGAGCATCTGCAGCGTAGCGCATGGGGGGAAGTATCATCAATCCAGAAGCTCCCAGTTCCTCCGCTTTTTTGGCCCAGAATAGTGCGTCTTGTGTGGCGCCTTCTGCGATGTTTAGGATTACGGGCACCCTGCCGTTTACTTGTTTGACCGTTTCTCTAGTGAGCGTGATTTTTTCATCTAGGGTCAGCACGGAGCTTTCTCCGAGGGTTCCTCCCAAAATAATTCCATGTACTCCGGAGGCCAGTTGGAAGTCCAGGTTTTTGAAAAAAAGGCTCATGTCTAGACTGCCGTCTGCATGAAATTTGGTGGTTACTGCGGGGAATACGCCTTTCCAGTTCATAAGCTCAAAGGGGAATTGGAGTGATGAGGTTAGTTATTTTCAAAAGTAAATAAAGTTTGTAGGGAAGTATTCTTTTCTCCAAAAAGATCAATAAAAATTCCTCATCATGAGGGATTTTTCATTTGCGGAGTAAATTTTGGGACTAGTTGTTGGTAGTTTGAGGTATCATTCTTCAGGCTGCGAAAGTCACTCTTTTTTTAGTACCAGTACCTTACTGTCCATGACATTGCCTACAAACAGGTACTTGTCAAACGGTACTGCTACCGAGGCGCCAGAGAGTAGAGCCCCCGTATTTGTCCACACGGATCTAACTTCTGGTTTTTCCCCTTTTTGGTAGTCTATGGTGATTACTTCAGATGGGGAAAGTGCGGCATTTCCACCAGCGTAGGAGGCAAAAGTCAGTAGATTGGGGTGACAACCTATCCACAGTTTTCCTTGAGGATCCAGCTCTATATTGTCAACACCCGTCCCCGTAGGAATATCTTCTACAAAGGCCAAGTCCCCTTCGGGGAGTACATCAAAAACGCGAACCATAAATCCTCTGGAACTGGCTACGTAGAGTAATTTTTTGGAGTGATCTACTTGGAGCCCATTGGGGAAAGACAGGTTATCGGCGACCGTACGAAAGCTTTTACCGTCGTAATAGCCCACGTTTGCCACGCTAAGTCCCAGGTAATTCTCCGCCAGCAGTCCTAGGGAAGAAGTGTAGCCGTGGTCATTGGAAAAATAGAAGGCTTCTGGGCTTACCATCACCAGATCGTTGGGGCTGATCAATGCTGCCCCAGTAAGGGTGCCTACATGCTCTAGACTTTTGCCCTGAAGTACGAAGGATTCTATGGAATGCTTGCCTTCCACATGGTTGATGGCCATAAGTCCATACCTAGCACTATCTAGGTAGAAAACGCTGATGCCATGAGGATTAAAGGGGAAGTTTAGATGGGAAGAAATCGAGATGGCCTGTAGAGAGTCTTCCCGAAGATCTACCAAGTAAATCCCATGCACGCCTTCCTTCCCTTCTCTTCTAGCTGCCCTATCGTCTACGGAAAGGAGCAGAAGACTATCTTCTTTGGCAAGAGCGATATCTTCTACCCCAGGTAGAGCAAAGGTAGTATAGACCTCACCTACCTCACTGCCATCTACAATTTCTCTAAAATATCCAGTGGAGTAAAATGTGTACAGAAAGAAGCCTGCAATCAAGGCAAGTAATAAGCAACTTAGGAGAAGAATTTTTTTCATGGAACCTTGGCGTTGAATTTGGGGCTAACCACACCCTTAAGACGAGAAGGGAGCATGGGAAGAATTAATGAATTTCGTAAATTTTCTACCATCGGTTATTCAATTTAGCCAATTTTTTGTGTTATTCAGCTAGGGTTTGATCTTGTTTTAGAGTCTGGCATTTCTCTGACCTAGGGATTTGACCCGTCGATACCTGTGTTTGTGTACTTACGCCACCTTGATATGAAAAAAATCTGTTTTATTCTCTTGTTTGCCTCTTGCTCCTTTGCTGCCTCGGCTACCGAACTTGTGCACCTGATCCAAAGCTACCAAGCTGACCGAGGTGCTCTTTCTCGATTGTATACCCATAGGCTTTCCGATGAATATTTCACACGCATGGAATCCTTTACGCAGGGCTATTTGCAAACTTTGCAGGCACAGTCCTATGCTTCTTTGTCAGAAGATGGGAAGATAGATTACCTGCTTTTCAGAAATTACTTGGAAAGGGAGCTGTCTGACTTGGATTTGGCAAAAAGGGAATTTTTGCAGGTACAGTCGGTACTTTCTTTTGGCAAGCCCCTGGAGGAGTTTGTAGTAAGTCGACGCAGGGCAGCACAACCGGAGGCTCAAGCTTTGGCTATTCAATGGAACGAGGTAGCGAAGGTTCTGGAGTCCCAAATGAAAGCACTTCCCAGTACCCCCAAATACAGCTCCTGGCAACGGGCAGACTTGGCGGCCCAAGCCATTGAAAGTTTACACAAGGCGGTTAAAGAATCTTACGATTTCTATTACGATTTCGACCCTGCTTTTACTTGGTGGATGCCTGAACCTTGGAAGAGAATAGATGAGGGAATGAAAAGCTATGCCAAAGCGCTGCGTGCCCACTACACCAACTCCGTGAAAGACGATGGATCTGGTATCATCGGCAAACCGATTGGAAGGGAGGCCTTGGAAAAGCAGTTGGCTTATGAAATGATTGCCTATAGCCCAGAGGAACTGATAGCTGAGGCCGAAAGGCAGTTTGCCTGGTGTGAAAAGGAGATGCTGAAGGCTTCCCAAGAAATGGGATACGGCAACGATTGGAAGGCCGCATTGGAAGAGGTCAAAAATACCTATCTCCCTGCAGGGGCATGGCCCGAGGAGGTGGTTAGATTGGGGGAGGAAGCCATTGATTTGATGGTAAAAAATGACTGGTTGACCGTGCCTCCTTTGGCCATTGAGACCTGGAGGACCAGCATGATTTCTGCAGAGCGACAGCGCGTGAGTCCATTCTTCTTAGGGGGTGAAGTCATTCAGATAGCCTATCCTACCTCAGAGATGAGCCATGAAGAAAAAATGATGTCCATGCGAGGAAACAATCCGCATTTTTCTAGGGCTACAGTACAGCATGAGCTTATACCTGGACACCATTTGCAGCAATTCATGAACCAACGATACATGACGCACCGACGTCCTTTTGGAACCCCCTTTTGGACGGAAGGTTGGGCCTTGTACTGGGAGTTTGTGCTGTGGGACCGAAAGTTTCCTCGGGATGCCAAAGATAGGGTAGGCATGCTTTTTTGGAGGATGCATCGAGCTGCCCGCATTATCTTTTCACTCAATTATCATTTGGGCAACATGACCCCTCAGCAATGCATCAACTTTTTGGTCGATAAGGTGGGGCATGAATACGCAAATGCCGAAGCTGAGGTGCGGAGATCCTTTGAGGGGAGTTATGGACCCTTGTATCAAATCGCCTACATGATCGGGGCTTTGGAGATCTATGCGCTTCGCAAGGAGATGGTGGACTCGGGAAAGATGCCAGAAAAAACATTTCACGACTTGATTCTCAGTCAGAACGCCATGCCAATTGAAATATTGAGGGCCAAAGTGACAGGTAAGTCCCTTTCCAAAGATCATAGGGCCAGCTGGAAATTTTTGGATTAGCTCCCTTCAATAAAAAAAGCGTACTCTAAGTAAACTCTCGCTTGATTTTAGCATTTCAGGAGATGTTTTACACCTACCTTTAGCTTAATTATTTGCTTTCCATGTGGTCTCAACTGATTAAACAATTTCGTCATTACCTTTCATTGGAGCGCTCTTTGAGTCCCAATTCCATTGAGGCGTACACGCGAGATGTGGAAAAGTTGGCAGCCTTTGCCGAAAAGGAATTTCCCTCCTTGAGTCCCTTGCAGTTGGAGCTGGAGCACTTGAGAAGATTTGTGACGGCCTTGGCAACGTTAGAAATATCCTCTTACTCCCAAGCGAGGATCATCTCTGGGATCAAGGCGTTTTATAGATTTTTGGTCTATGAGGATCGCCTCTCAGAGGATCCTTCCCAACTCTTGGAAGCTCCAAAGTTGGGGAGAAAATTACCTGATACCTTGAGTTTTGAAGAAATTGAAAAGTTATTGGAAGCCATTCCGTTGGGAGAACCTGAAGGCCATAGAAATCGGGCCATGTTAGAAATTTTGTACAGTTCGGGCCTGCGGGTCAGCGAATTGGTAGAACTCAAGAAGAGCCAAATTTTTACAGATGTTGGGTTTTTGCGAGTGGTAGGTAAAGGAAATAAAGAGCGCCTGGTACCCATTGGTAAAGATGCCTTGCATCATTTGGCGCTATACCAGGAGCATGTTAGAGTCCATCAGACCCCCTCCAGGGGCCATGAAGAATATGTTTTTCTCAATCGTAGAGGACAGAAATTGACCCGAGTTATGCTTTTTTTAATCATCAAAAAAACCGCCCAGTTGGCAGGCATCAAAAAAAATATCAGTCCACATACTTTTAGGCACTCCTTTGCCACCCATCTGATAGAAGGAGGAGCGGACCTCAGGGCCGTTCAGGAAATGCTGGGGCATGAAAGCATTACCACTACGGAGATCTATACCCATTTGGATCGAGAATACCTTCGGCAGGTGCTGAATAGTTTTCATCCTAGAAGTTAAAGTGTCTTTTTGATAACCTAGGGAGACTTTACTGCCTATTATTTTATAATTGGTAAAAATTTAAATCCTCAAGGTTTATTAATAGGAAGCATTAATTTTTTGTTTTTTCTACTCCTTAAGCTTTTTGATTCTTCCCCAATTTTTTACAAGGTATCGGGCTTTCCCCTTCGGATAATTTTTCTAATTTTACGCCAATTTGGACCTAAGAAAAATCAACCCGCACCTTCCTCATGCCTAAAGATCAAAGCATCAAACACGTACTCCTTATTGGATCAGGTCCAATAGTCATTGGCCAAGCTTGCGAATTCGATTATTCCGGTTCTCAAGCTTCCAGATCTTTGAGGGAAGAAGGCATCAGGGTTACTTTGATCAACTCCAATCCTGCCACCATCATGACCGATCCGGTGACAGCAGATCACGTGTATTTGTTGCCCCTAGAAAAGAAATCCATTCGAAAAATTCTGACTGAACATCCCGATATCGATGCTGTTTTACCAACGGTGGGAGGTCAGACCGCTTTGAACTTGGCCATAGATTGCGAGAAGGCAGGAATCTGGAAAAATTTTGGAGTACGCATGGTGGGCGTAGATATCGACGCCATCGATACCGCTGAAAACCGAGAGAAATTCAAAGCTTTGATGGAGAAAATTGGGGTAGGGGTGTGTAAAGGAGCCACAGCCACCTCCATGCTTCAAGGTAAAGAAATTGCACAAGAAATTGGATTTCCACTCATCATCCGTGCCTCATACACCCTTGGAGGTGCAGGAGGTGCATTTGTAGAAAAGGCCGAAGATTTTGAACACTTGCTTGCTGCAGGACTGCAAGCTTCTCCAGTTCATGAAGTGCTTATCGAACAAAGTATTTTGGGATGGAAAGAGTACGAACTTGAGGTGATGCGGGACAATATTGGAAACATGATTGTGATCTGTTCCATTGAAAATTTTGACCCCATGGGGGTGCATACAGGAGATTCGATCACGGTAGCGCCTGCTATGACCCTTCCCGATACGGTGTACCAGCGCATGCGCAACTATGCCATCACCATGATGAATAGCATCGGTAATTTTGCAGGAGGATGTAACGTGCAATTTGCCGTAAGTCCGGACAATCAAACCATCATCGGCATTGAGATTAACCCCAGAGTTTCTCGATCTTCTGCCTTGGCTTCCAAAGCAACAGGATATCCCATCGCCAAGGTAGCCGCAAAGCTCGCCATAGGATACAATTTGGATGAATTGTCCAATTCCATCACCGGGACCACTTCGGCTTATTTTGAACCTGCCATTGACTACGTAATTGTAAAGATTCCTCGCTGGAACTTTGACAAATTTAAGGGGGCGGATCGTCGATTGGGCCTTTCCATGAAAGCTGTAGGGGAAGTGATGGGTATCGGTCGTAATTTTCAAGAAGCCCTTCAAAAAGCCTGTCAATCCTTAGAGATCAAAAGAAATGGCTTAGGTGCGGATGGAAAAGAACTGAAAGACCAGGCACAAATCCTACATTCCTTAGCCAATCCTAGTTGGAACAGATTGTTTCATGTCTACGATGCGTTCAAATTGGGCATTTCTTTCCGGACCATTCAAGACCTCACCAAGATCGACAAGTGGTTTTTAAAACAAATCGAAGAGCTGGTTCATCTGGAATCGGAAATAAGCAGGTATACGCTCGATAACATCCCAAAAGAAGTGATGGACTTGGCCAAGAAAAAAGGCTATGCCGACCGTCAAATCGCTCATCTCCTAGATTGTTTAGAAAGCGATGTGTTTTCGAAGCGCTACCATGAGATGGGAATCAAGAGGGTTTACAAATTAGTAGACACCTGTGCGGCGGAATTTGCTGCGAAGACGCCTTACTATTATTCCACCTTTGGTGAAGAAAACGAATCCATTCGAAGCGAGAAGAAGAAAGTGGTGGTCTTAGGATCTGGACCCAACCGAGTGGGCCAAGGCATTGAATTTGACTATTCATGCGTACATGGGGTCTTGGCGGCCAAAGAATGTGGCTACGAAACGCTGATGATCAATTGCAATCCCGAGACGGTATCTACCGATCCCGATGTAGCCGACAAATTGTACTTTGAGCCGGTATTCTGGGAGCATATCTACGAAATCATTCTTCATGAAAATCCAGTGGGGGTTATCGTGCAGCTGGGAGGTCAGACGGCCTTGAAGTTGGCAGAAAAATTATCAAAGTATGGAGTTCGCATCATAGGAACTAGTTACGAAGCTTTGGACTTGGCTGAGGATAGAGGCCTATTCTCCACCCTTTTGAAAGAAAACAACGTGCCTTATCCTGAGTTTGGCACCATTCACAATACAGACGAGGCCTTGGAATTGTGCAAGACCTTAGGCTTCCCTCTTTTGGTTCGGCCCAGCTATGTGCTAGGAGGACAGGGAATGAAAATCGTGATCAATGAGAAAGAGTTGGAGGAGCATGTGGTCAATGTGCTGCGTGATATTCCAAACAACGAGATCCTATTGGATCACTTCTTGGAAGGAGCGATTGAGGCTGAAGCGGATGCCATTTGCGATGGAGAAAATATCTACATCATCGGGATTATGCAGCACATTGAACCTGCAGGGATTCACTCTGGCGACTCCTATGCAGTATTACCTCCCTACAATTTGGGGGATTTGGTAGTGAGACAAATCGAAACCTACACCAAAAAAATCGCTTTGGCGCTGAGAACTGTAGGCTTGATCAATATCCAGTTTGCGATTAAGAACGACAAGGTCTATGTAATCGAAGCCAATCCAAGGGCTTCACGAACAGTCCCCTTCATCTGCAAGGCTTACCAAGAACCTTACGTGAACTACGCCGTTAAAGTAATGTTGGGAGAAAATAAGGTGAGTGATTTTAACTTTAAGCCTGTAAAGAAAGGTTATGCCATCAAGGAACCTGTTTTTTCCTTTCATAAATTTCCAAATGTCAACAAAGAACTTGGTCCAGAGATGAAATCTACGGGGGAAGCCATTTACTTTATTGATGATTTGATGGATGATTATTTCTTAAAAATTTACGCCGAACGAAACATTTACCTAAGCAGGTAATTCCATCTACCGACCTCTGTTTTGATCAAACTACTGTTTATACTCTTAGGTGTGGGCTGGCTTTTGGGCCAGCTAATCCGCTATTTTTTGCGCTCCAAATTGGCCCAGTTGGCAAGGCAATTCAATGAAGCGGCCATGGAGCAACAACGTGCCCAGCAGCATGCCTCAAAACCCAAAGATGCTGTGGTGGTAGACTTTGTGCCCAAAGATTTTGAGCAAAAAAGAAACAAAAAAGTGGAAGGTGGAGAATACGTAGACTACGAAGAAGTGAAAGAATAAATGGAGACTCCTTATTGTCTCCGTTTGCAAACGAAGAGCTTGGGTCCAGAACTTGTTTTAGTTCCGATTAAATAGCCCTCACCTCCGTCTTTTAAGTCAAATCTTTTTTTGAGTTCTTCTGCGCCCATCACGTAGTTGCGGCAGATTACATTGACTTTTCCTGAAGGGAAGAAGGTTTTGATTTCCTGCTTTTTTGGGCTGATTTCTTGAAGCACTTCGAAGACACGGCCTGGAATGCCTGCTGTAAAGTTTTCGCTAGTATAGAGGTGACTGTTTCTTTCTAGCTTTTTGAGGCCAAACCGTACTCCAAAAAGGTTAAATGCACCTGCTTTAAGGATTCCTGCTAGGGGCTCAATCAGGTACTTTCCTGCTTCAGCAAATTGGGATTGTGTCTGGTTTTGAGCTCCAGGCTCAAATTCAAAGGCGGGAAATCCACTTTCCAGATCAATTACTGAAACCATTCTTGGGTCGCCTTCTTTGGCTTTATCCCAATGCAAAAGGAGTTCCTTGACTTCGTTTCGAACTGAGACGACCGTAATTTTTTGAATGTCTGGAAGCTCCACCCAGGCTTGAGTTAAATCCAGCATGGGCGAAACTTTGAGAAGAATGGAGTCGGATTTACTTTGCAATAGGGGCCAAGCGTCCACTACATTCGGTTCGCAGTCTTGAAGTTTGTATAATTTCTGGTTGCCTGTACCCCGACGGGCAGGATCTGCGTAAATCAGATCAAAGCGCTGGGTGTTTTTTCGCAAAAACTCCAATCCATCGCCTTCTATAAAGTCGAACTTGCCTGGCTTTAAGCCGCTTAAATTGTGCCTTGAGATCTGGAAAAGTTCGGCCTGTTGCTCACAATACAGTCCTTTTTCAAATCCTTGACTTAAGTGAAAGAAATCCACACCAAAGCCTCCGGTAAGGTCAATCATCTTATTGCCACTGTGGCCTTCAGCCTTGAAAGCAGCTGTTTGCTCGGAAGAACTTTGTTCTACCGAAATGCTAGAGGGGAAAAGGAGGTCTAAATTTTTAGTCCAGGACGGCAATTTTTTACTTGCTTTCTGTCGGGCAGCGATTTGCTGTACGGCTGTCTTTAGGTCAAACCCAACTTTTCCTTGGTACTTAAAAAGTAAAAGTGCAGGATCTTCATCGAGATGATCCTGCACAAAATGTTTGAATTCATCGCTATTGAATTCCTTGAAATCCATCAGATCAGTTTATTTTCCAATAGGTATTCTGCGATTTGCACTGCATTGGTGGCTGCGCCTTTTCGGAGGTTATCGGCTACTATCCACATATTGAGCGTATTGGCTTGGGATTCGTCTCTGCGTAAGCGGCCCACAAACACCTCGTCCTTCTTGTGTGAGGTGATGGGCATGGGATAGATAAAATTGGCCGGGTCATCTTGAACCTTGATGCCTGGAGCATTTTCAAGCAAACTTCTCACTTCAGCCAAGTCAAAATCTTGTTTGAACTCCACATTTACTGCCTCTGAGTGTCCGCCCATGGTAGGGATACGAACTGTCGTGGAGGTTACCTGAATGGAGTCGTCGCTGAAGATTTTCTTGGTTTCGTTGATCATCTTCATTTCTTCCTTGGTGTATCCATTGGGTTGGAATACGTCAATGTGCGGAAGGACGTTGAGGTCAATTTTATGGGGATATACTCTTGGAGGGTTTACTTCTCCAGCCCGCTCGGCCATCATCTGATCCACAGCCGCTTTTCCTGTACCCGTGACTGACTGGTAGGTAGAAACTACGATGCGTTTGATGCCGTAGCGCTGGCGCAAAGGTTCCAAAGCCAAGACCATCTGTATGGTAGAGCAATTGGGATTGGCAATGATTTTATCGCTTGCGGTTAGTTCCTTGGCATTAATTTCGGGAACGACCAGTTTTTTGTTGGGATCCATTCTCCATGCAGAGGAATTGTCTATGACCACGGTGCCCACGGCTGCAAATGCTGGGGCCCATTCCAAAGAAGTACTTCCTCCTGCAGAAAATATAGCAATATGGGGCTTGGCCGCTACGGCTTCCGCTAGACCGATGACTTGGTAGCTGCGGCCATTGAAAGAGATCTGTTTGCCTTTGGATCGTTCTGAGGCTACCAGAAGCAATTCATCGTAGGGGAATTGGTGTTCTTGGAGTACTTCAAGAATTTCGGAGCCTACTAATCCTGTAGCTCCTACAACGGCAAGTTTCATGGGTAATAATTGAAATGAATAAATAAAAGCACAAAAATACGTATTCCTTACTAATCTTTGGTAACAAAGAAACAGATTAGCTGGGGCATAGGTTTTCAAAATTTATGAGTATCTTCAAAGTACTTTTTTACGATAAGCTATGTCTCCATTTTTTTATCGAGCAGGGATGCTGCTCTTTTTGGGAATTTTCCCTTGGTTTAAGCCTACGCTAGTTTGGGCGCAAAAGCAAAGTTTCGAAACTCCTTTTTCCGTCGTTTCCTATCCACAAGCTTTTTTGCCCGGATGGTATGCCAATGAGCTGAGAAGTACAGCAGCGCGGGTGTTTCGATTGGCCACATCCGGCTTGAATGGATCTGGAGCCTTGGCCGTACAGCCCTTGACTACATTTTCTGGGAAAATATGGGTCCAACTTTCCACCAAAGGAATGGATCATCCTTGGGTAGTGTTTTGGGCCAAATCCTTGCGAAATGGAACGGGGACACGGCCTGCACTCGTTCATGCTTCTTGGTCAAATAGCCTAGAGGGTCCCTTTGTAGAGAGAAATGCCTTAGGTCCTGTCTCCCAATTTCCCAATGCAAATCAGGACTTTAGAAAGGTAGAGTTGAAAATTCCCGAAGCATTTGAAGATCAGGAAGAAGTTTTTCTGCTTTTAGAAATTGGGGCGGGGCCAGGTACTGGCTCTGCCGCCCGTTGGGTGATGGACGAGTTTAGTGTAGAAAATCGAATGGTCGACCTCATTACACCAAGAGTGTATTCGGTGAAAGGCTATGGACCCAAAGAAATAATGATCACGTTTTCTGAGCCCTTGGATCCGATTTTTGCAAAGCTTTCTTTGGCTTACGGGCTGGAAGGTCGCATTCCTTCCGAAATTAAGGTGCCCAGTGATTCGGTGGTTGTCATCAAAGTAGACCAGGATTTGGAAGAAGATAAGGAGTATTCTCTTTTTTTGCAGTCTTTGCCAGACCTTAGTGGCAATTTTCTTCAAGATACCTTACTCAAGTTTACCTATAGGGATCCCACGCGCTTTGGTCCCAAATCCTTAGTCATCAATGAAATCATGCCTTCTCCTAGGCAAGATCAAGACTTGCCTTTTGTAGAATATGTAGAAGTAATGAACCCATTGAAAAAGGAACTCAGGATAGTAGGGATTTCCTTTTCCACTTCAACAAAAAGTACGCTGCTTCAGGAATTTTGGATTCAGCCGGGGGATTATGTGCTTCTCTGTCCAGCTAATCAGGCCAAGCTATTGGAGGAATTTGGGGCGGTAGTTCCTCTGGTGAATTGGCCTGGATTATCAAATTCGGGAGAGTTTTTGCGCTTACATACGGCATCAGGGAAGGACATAGATTACCTTAGCTATAGGAGTGCCTCTTGGGGTGGAGGTACCTTTGCCAATGGGGGCTACAGCCTGGAAGTACCTAATCCCTTTTTCCGCTGCGAGGCCTCTGACTACCTGCTCCCTTCCAAGGATCCAAAAAGGGGGACTCCAGGACTTCAAAATTCCCATTTTTATCCTGAACAAGACTTTGGAAAACTTCAACTCGATTCCGCCTTTTTCAGGAATTCTACTCAGGTGGAGCTAGTCTTTAATCAGCCCGTGGCTTCTCCAGGAGCCTTGTCTTTGTATGCCTTTTCTCCGGAACTAAAAATTGACTCCTTGTGGATATTTTCTTCAGGAAAAAAGGTAGGCATTTCCTTGGCTTCCCCTGCCAAACCAAGCACTGTATATACCCTATCTTTCCCCGCTGTAGAAACGTGCTTGGGTAAGTCTTCGGGAGAGGGATTTAGGGTGCAGGTCATCCTGCCTGAGTTGGCAGAGGTGGGAGAATTGGTCATCAATGAAATTTTGATGGATCCCAAGCCTGGAGATCCCAAGTTTGTAGAAATCCACAATACCACCGACAGCAGCTACCTGAGCCTTGAAGGCTGGGCCTTGGCCCGTCAAGAGGAGGTGGCTATGCCTGTTCAGCAAGTTAGGATTTTTGAAACCAAGGGATTGATGATTCCCCCAAAGGGATTTTTAGCCATTAGCGAAAATCCTGCTCGACTTCGTTTGTCCTACTCCAAATCTGCCGATGGCGCATTTCTTTCCCTTTCGAGTCTGCCAAGTTATCCTATCTCTGGGGCTACCTTGCTCTTGCTTTCCCCTGAGGGCAAGGTCATGGAGTCCATTCCCTATTCTCCTTCCTGGCATCATCCCCTCTTACAACAAACCAAGGGGGTATCCTTGGAAAGGATTTCTGGTAAAAGCCCTGGCAACTATTCCAGCAATTGGCAATCGGCTTCGAGCACCGAAGAATATGCGACCCCGGGAAGAAAAAATTCTGTTGCGTTTGAAGGGGAGAGAGAAGATAATCGCCTGGTCATAGAGCCGTTGGTCTTTGATCCTGAGGGAAGTCAAGGGCCTAGATTCACCACAATTCGGTACAGCCTAGATCAAAATGGTTGGGTCGGTAGTTTTCGCATTTATTCTGCTACGGGGCACTTGGTGAATATCCTGGGAGAAAACCTGTTATTAGGCACGGAAGGACTCTTTTCTTGGTCGGGTACCGATGCCTTAGGCCAAAGGCTCAGTCCTGGGTATTATGTGGTGGTTGCCGAAATATTTGAATTGAAGGGGAGGAGCATCGTCATCAAAAAAACTGTAGTAATAGGTACACCCTTGCAATAGCAGTTGAGGATAAATTAGAATTAGGAATAAATTGGATCGAATCAAGCAAGGTTGGGGCTCATGATCGCCATTAATTTTTTTTGGGTTTTCTAAAAGACAAACGTATTTTAGGGGATTGATTTTTTTAACCCCAGTATCCCGTACACTAAAGAAATTGGAATTGTATGAGCAAGGAAGAAAAAACGGCGTATTCCAAGGATGAGCTTAAAGAATTTGAGGAGATTATTCTTCAAAAATTAGCCTTGGCAAAAGAGGAACTTCATTCACTAAAGGAGACCTTGAGTAAAAAAAATGATAGTGGTACAGACCACACCTCTTCCACTTCCAAGCTTTTGGAAGATGGGGCAGATACTTTGGAGCGAGAGAGCTTGAACCAATTGGCGGCAAGGCAGCAAAAATTTGTCATCAATTTGGAAAATGCCTTGATTCGAATCAAAAATGGCACCTATGGAATCTGTGTGGATTCTGGCAAACTCATTTCAAAAGAGCGATTGAAGGCGGTGCCCCATACCATGCACTCTATTGAGGCAAAGCTGGCCAAAAAATAGGTTTGGATTTTCTTCATCGTCATATCGAGGCATTGATTTTTTGTGCACCAGAGCCTTTAACGGCTGCTGAGATGCAGGCCTGTTTGTCAGAGATGTTTGGTGCCGATATTCCCAAGAAGGACATCGATTTAGCGCTACAAGAACTTTCCCAAAAGTATGCGGCGGAGGAGTACTCCTTTGGCTTGGAGCATATAGGAGGGGGGTATCAATTTCTCACCAAACCAGCCTACCAAAGCAGTATTCAACTGTTATTGCGTCAGCATGCGCAAAAGAGACTTTCCTCAGCGCAATTAGAGACTTTATCCATTATTGCTTACAAGCAACCAATTACCAAAGCTGAAGTGGAGCAGATTCGTGGGGTTGCCTGTGATTATTCACTCCAAAAGTTATTGGAAAAAGAATTGGTTGAGATCAAAGGAAAATCCGATGGAGTAGGGAGACCCTTAATTTATGGAACTTCCCAAAAGTTTATGGATTATTTTGGAATCAATTCTCTCCTAGATCTGCCTCAGCCCAAGGATTTTTCGCAGCCTGAAAATCAAATCGGAGAAGAGAAGGCGTAAGGAAGAGGAATTACTTTTGCTAAGCTGGAAACCAAAAATTTTTTACCTGTGCTTAGTTCCTCGCATAAGATTCGAGTTCGCCGGGTTTCTCCTTTTTTAAATTTTCTACCTGCCAATTCAAAATGGGTTTTAGGGGCTAAATCAGCTAAGAAAAAGCTAGGTTGGGTTGAGGGATTTCCACTGTCATACTTACTCATTTCTTTCATGAGAAAAAGGTCTCTTGCAGAGCTAGCGGAAGGGTTTCTCATGTGTAAATTTAAGGGGACGAGGATATCCCTAGGAAAGACAGATTCTATAAGCAGGGGTTCTAAGAGCAGCTTAAACCATGCTTTCCATTCCGGTCCATGGGGTGCATGTCTAGTTCCGTAGCGACTGAATGCTCTGAGGTGTGCTACCTCATGAATGTAGGTAAGAAGGAATTGGTAGGGGTTCAGGTCCGAATTTAGCGTGATCGTTTGAATGGATCGATTTTTTTGGTATCGGAAGTCTCCTAATTTGGTGTTTCTTGGTGGTTTGACAAAAAAATGAAAAGGACATTCTTCCCAAAGTTGAACGCAGTAGGGAACTGCGTTTTTGGGCAGATGTTTTTGGAATAACCGAAGAAGTTCAGTAGGGGAATTTGACATTTTAGGGCATAAAAAAAGAGTTCCGATCCATCGGAACTCTTAATTTTTTACGCTGGGTAAAGATTACTTCTTAGCTTTAGCAGCCTCAGCAGCAGCGATTGAATCTTCCTTCACTTTAGCAGCAGCAGCAGCGATTGAATCTTCCTTCACTTTAGCAGCAGCAGTTTCAGCAGCAGCAGCAGAATCCAACTTTGCCTGAGCAACTGAATCGTCATACTTCTTTTGCTCTTCAGGAGACTTACCACCGCAAGAAGCAGCAGCCATCAAACCAGCGATTGCGAAAATTGCAAATACCTTTTTCATTTGTTATGGTTTTCTTAATTACAATACAAATGTACTAGTATTAATTTTAATTGTGCAAGTGTTATTCAAATTTTTTTATTTGTTTTTGTAAACAATTTTTAACGGAACGCCCTCAAAATCGAAATTATCGCGCAATCTATTTTCTAGAAATCGCGTATAAGGCTCTTTTATGTATTGTGGGAGGTTGCAAAAGAAAGCAAATACTGGATTTTTGGTAGGAAGCTGGGTAAGGTATTTTATTTTAATATACTTTCCTTTCCATGCTGGAGGGGGGTATTTTTCGATTTCTTGAAGAAGTATCTCATTTAATTTTGAGGTAGGTACTCGCCTGGTTTTGTTTTCATATACCTTGACGGCCAATTCTATGGCTTGAAAAATGCGTTGTTTTTCCGTAACGGAGGTGAAGATGATAGGAATCCATTTGTGTTCTCCGAGGCGCTCCAACATTTGCTCCTTGATTTTATTCATGGTTTTGTGGTCCTTTTCGATAAGGTCCCATTTGTTGACCATGATGAGGATGCCTTTGTTGTTTTTTATTGCCAATGAAATCAAGTTGATGTCTTGAGCCTCCAAACCTCGGGTAGCGTCTACCATGACTATGATGACATCGGATTCCTCCAAGGTGCGTAGGGAGCGCATCACCGCATAAAATTCTACATCTTCCTTCACCTTTGCTTTTTTTCGAATACCTGCGGTATCGGTGATGATGAAGTCTTTGCCAAAAAATTTGTAGCGGGTATGGATCGCATCTCGGGTAGTGCCCGCTTGGTCCGTTACGATGGTTCTTTCTTGTCCCAAAAGGGCATTGATAAAGGAGGATTTGCCCGCATTGGGCCTGCCTAGAATGGAAATTTTTGGTACTCCGGCATCAGGATCTTCTTCTCCTTCTTCTTTGAAATGGCGGATTATGGCATCCAGCAGATCGCCAGTGCCACTTCCACTTACCGCAGCGATGGGAAAAATTTCAAAATCAGTTACGCCCAAGGCATAAAATTCGTTGGCCATAAAGGCCTTTTCTTGATTGTCGGCTTTGTTGGCTACTACGTATAGAGGCTTTTTATTGGAGCGCAGCTCGTTGGCAAATTCTGCATCCAGGTCGGTCAGGCCGTCATGACAATCTACCATGAAGAGGATCACGTCAGCTTCTTCGATGGCGAGTTTTACCTGCTTTCTGATTTCAGCTTCATACAAGTCATCTGAGCCGGTCACGTATCCTCCCGTATCAATGACGGAAAAGAATTTACCAGACCACTGCGCATGCCCGTAGTGTCGGTCTCTAGTGACTCCACTCATGTTGTCCTCTATGGCCTTTCGTTCTTCCACCAGACGATTAAAAAGGGTAGACTTACCGACGTTGGGTCTGCCTACTATTGCTACAATATTTGCCATGATTAAGAGGGGTCGTACCCGAATTTTTTGAGTAATGTTTTATTTTTTCTCCAGTCTTGCTCCACCTTCACGAAGGTTTCAAGAAAGACCTTTTTTCCAAAAAATTTTTCTAAGTCTGCACGCGCTTCTATGCCTACTTTTTTAAGCATTTTTCCTTTTTCTCCGATAAGTATGCCTTTTTGGCTGTTGCGTTCTACGAAAAGTGTGGCCCGTATTTTGATAAGTTGGGCGTCTTCGTGAAAATCCTCAATGCCCACTTCCGTGCTGTAAGGAATTTCTTTTTTGTAATTGGTAAAGATTTTTTCTCGGATAATTTCAGAAGCAAAAAATCGTTCTGGCCGGTCGGTGAGCTCTTCTTTATCGTAATATGGGGGATGGGTGGGTAGGCGCTCCAAGATTTCTTGGAGAATTTTTTCCGTATTGAAGTGTTCTAAGGCAGATACAGGAATCACCGTTTCGGTCTGTATTCTTGAGGTCCAGTACTTAGTCACTTCCTCTAGCTGCCCTTCTTTTGCCAAATCAATTTTATTGATCACCAGGATAACAGGGGTGTCCGAAGCATTAATTTTATGAATAATTTCTTCTATCTCATCGTCTGTTTCGAAGAGATCGGTGACAAACACAATCAAATCGGCGTCTTCCAAAGATATCCTGACAAAACCCATCATGCTTTTGTGCAGTTCATACTTGGGCTGTAGCATGCCTGGGGTATCAGAAAATACGATTTGGTAGTCCTCAGAATGGATGAGTCCCAAAATGCGGTGCCGGGTAGTCTGGGCTTTTGAGGAAACAATAGAGAGCCGCTCTCCCACCAAAATATTCATCAAGGTCGATTTACCTACATTGGGTTTTCCAATAATATTGACAAATCCAGCCTTATGAGAAGGAGCGTGCATAGGGTTATTTTTCGCAAAGGTACTTGATTTTTGAGAGATTGTGCTTACCTTTGTCCCACTATATCGCGGGATGGAGCAGTTGGTAGCTCGTCGGGCTCATAACCCGAAGGTCACAGGTTCGAGTCCTGTTCCCGCTACACTTTATAAGGGATGCTTCGGCATCCTTTTTTTATTTAATCTATTGGAGGTTCTTAGGGCTCATATCCGCCGCGGCGGACACAGGTTCGAGTCCTGTTCCCGCTACTCCGAACCCCTTCTACGTAACGTATTAGGGGTTTTTTCATATCGGGGGACACTTTTGGGGACACTTTTTCAAAAAAAGTTACTCAATGTTTTTAGTTCCTACACTGGTTTAACTTACAATAATCAGATTGTCTCTAGCAGAGCCTGAGTTCTTTTGATGCTAACCCTTGACCAGAGCAGAGTCGACACGAGCAGTGAATGGTACTTGGCTTCGGAGTCAATCCAGTAGAAAAAAGCCAAAAAATCCGACTAACTTAAGGCAATCACCCCTCCCCCTATCATCAAAAAAGTGCTTTCCTATCTGTGACTGGTCTCCTATTTTGGTGGTATAACACCAACAATCCCGGTCTCTAAAAAAAGACACCCCCTAAAATCTGTAGAAATTTTTGCCTTTGTGCCTTTTCAACTTCATGAATTTGTTCATGACTGTAGAAGCCAAAATTTTTCAATAATCAGTTTTACAAAGAACTACAACTCTATTCTAGGTTTTTCTAAAGAATAGACTTTGTAAAATGTCTCTGTTCTCGCTACTAAAACAATAAAACGGTTATACTATTTTACAGTTAACAGTTTTTTTTAACTAAAATTTAATTTTATTTTTTTTTATGAAAAAAATATTATTAAATTAACTGTAATAATCTAAAAAAAATTAATATGGACAACAAAAAAATTTCATTAGCAATTGCAGGAGCGATGCTAATTTCCTTATTTCTTCCTATTGTTAAGATAGGCCCTTTAGGAGTGTCAATATTTGATGCCATTACTGCTAAAGGTGGAGATGTTAGCACTGAAGCAATTGGTATTTCTGTTTTGGTAGTTGCATTTGCAGTTCTGACTTTTATGGAAAAACATTTGTTTGCTAGAATATGTTCTGGTGGTATTTTATTGGCATGTTTATATGGAATGATGAAGATGGCAGACGCACAATCTGGACTTGAAAAATCAGGTTTTGGTGGAGATGTTAATTTTTTCAGTTTTTTGGGAATTGGAGCTTATTTATTGCTTTTATCCTCAGTTGCTGGAGTTATTTTTTCAAAACCCTCAAGTAAATAATTTATTATTTTTGAAAAATGAGGGTGATAAAATAAATTTAAATTGTGACCTAGGTTATTCTTTCATGTAAAGGGGTATTTTGTGATGAATATCAATTATATCTCTTGGAGTAAAACTCATGTAAGATATTTCCAATGAGTTATCTACATGAAAAGAGGATGCTTCGGCATCCTTTTTATTTTTAAAATGGATTTGAAGACTTCAGGGTAAAGCTTTGCTAGTCTTAATTAAATACAATAGTCCTCCAAAGGATAGTGCTATTTTCTCCTAAATAATTTTTTTAGGAGGGCTTTCCCAATAACGATTTACCCCATCAGATCCAGGAGAATTTAGGAAAATACAGGATTCATCTGCTCCTTCATTTAACGTACTACTCTAGAATAAGTAGGGAAGATGGATTTTTTTTTGCTCTTTTAATTCTGTCGGTCTCCAATAAAAAGAAATGCAATTACCTAGGGGGGTAGAAATATTTTTTACGGTTGGTTAGGCTTGAATTTCAACTTGATGCTATCTTAGTTGCAGTTATATCTGATTTTACTTTCCTAAACATTGCTTTCCCTAGGAGAAATTTTATATTACTATGTGGCCTCTTCCCTAATGGGATTATTTGGCCTGCATTTACTTTTCAGAAAGGGAATTTTAGCTTCCAAGTTATTAGGTCTCTATCTGTGTCTTATTTGCTTTAGAATTGTTACCTCCTACTTTACTACCAACGGAAGACTGTTGGAGTTTCCAGAATTGGCACTAATCCAATCTCCTTGTCATTTTTTAATTGCTCCCGTCCATTTTCTGTTTGTGTTTTACATTCTGAATCCGCAAAAGAAATTTTCAAAGTTTTTCTGGCTTTTATTTATCCCTTTTATACTCCATTTGGCAGAAATGATTCCATTTTATTTCGGGCCCCTGGAAAATAAAATCCAGGAGATTCAATTGATCATGAAGCATAAATCTTTGGTGAATTACCCTAGTCAGGTCAATCATTTGCCAACCTTAGTTCTTTCCCTTTTAAAAGTGGGATTATCCTTTATTTATGCTTTTCTTTCCCTAGGATGGGTACTTTATTCTATTAAAAGGTCTTCCAAAGCCATGTATTTAAAAAATAAATGGTTGTTGAACTGGATATTGATAGAAAGTAGTTTGGGGCTTGCCTCTGTCGTTCTTAGTATTCTCTATGCGTTGGGTGTCATTGGATTCAACAACCTTAGATTTTCTTATGCAGATACCTTAATGCTAATGGGTTCGTTTGTGAATCTGGGAGTCATCGTGATTCGACCAGCTTTGCTAAATGGTACCACATTTCAATCTTTGGTAAATAGGATTTATGAAAATAAAAAACCCAATACTGCCAACGATCAAAAACTATCGGCCAAATATGAATCCATTGCTAAGCAACTAGAAGAGTTGTTTTTAGTGAATAAGCCATTTTTAGATTCTAGTTTAAGAATTGAATCCGTAGCTCAATCCTTGGGTATTTCTACCAGGGATTTGTCTAATGCTGTTCAGTTTATGTACAAATTCAGTTATCCAGATTTTGTAAGTTCTTGGAGGATCAACTATATCCAAGAACAGTTAAAATACAGTGCAGTATGGAGAGAATATTCTCAAGATGTGCTGGCGGAATTAAGTGGCTTTGGTTCCCGACAAGGCCTGCACAATGCTATCAAAAGGATTCATCAAACCACTCCTGCCCAATTTTTTTCCGCAACGAAGGCAAATTAATTTTTGTCCAATTTTTGTTAATTTTCAATTTTGTTACTGATTAAAGCGTCCAATTTTTGTTAGTTGAGATCTGTTTAATTAGCCTACATGACAGACGCTGGAATGGTTTACTTATTTTCCTTATTGAGTTCGCTTTGCGTGCTTTTTGGGATTAATTATTTAGTAAGAAGGGGAAGTTTTTTGGTGGCAAAAATTTTAGGCTTTCAATTTTTGCTAGTAGGATTCTTAGTCGCCGTATCTTTTTTTATAATGCCAGAAAATATTCTTCATTACCCTCATTTTTTTCGAATCATTGCTCCTTTCCATTATGCCCTTCCTCCTTTAAATTTTCTATTCTTTTGGTACTTATTCCATCCAAATGAAAAGTTTAATAAGTTCTACCTCTTATTTTTTATTCCTTTTATTTTTCAGGGTGTAGAATATATCCCATTTTATGCTAGTCCTCGAGAAATTAAAATTGAGGAGATAAAATGGATGATTTCTCAAGGAAATTTTTTCGCATATAATCCAAAATTTATGTGGATAGATCCGGTCGTCCACAATTACTTGAAATTTACTTTAGGTACCATATTTTGTGTCCTCATGGGGGTGTATTACCTCCAATTCAAAACGGATCAGGCATACAAAGGATTATTTCAAAATCAACTAATCCATACTTGGATTTTGGGGCTATTACTTTTTCGAATTGGGTTGATCGTGTATTCAACCTACCTATACTCATTCTCTGATTTAGGAAAATTTGATTCTCCAAACTATATTCTATTGGCAGAGTTTTTCAACATCTTCTATTTGGCACTTCACCCCAATCTTTTGGATGTAAAAATTTTGTCTGAAAAACTAGATGTAAGAGCGCGTCCTTTGCATCATGCGAGAAAGAAAGAGGATGGGCAGCTTTATTCCTTAGCTTCTAAAATGGAGAAGTATTTTGAGGAAACGCAGGTGTTTTTAAACTCTCAATTGACCGTAGAACTTCTGGGGAAGTTTACCGGTCATCCCCATAGATTAATTAGTCATGCGATAAAATACAAACATGGGGTTCCTTTTCGCGATTTTTTAAACAACTATCGAATAACCTATTTTGAAAAGAAAATGCAAGACCCAAATCAAACTAATAAATCTTCGATGGAAAATATGATAAAAGACGCAGGATTTGGCTCGAGGCAGAGTTTTTATACCGCATTTAAAAAGGCAAAAGGCTGTACTCCCAAAGATTATTTTAATGGCAAATGAGTGTGTAAAAAATTGTCTAATTTTTGTAAAATTATTTTTTTTTGACAAATCCATTTTTTGAATTTGACTTTTTTTGATTGCAGTAAAATGTAATCTTAAATGCGACCACCTTCCATTAAAAAAGTACAACGCTTTAGAATTTCTTTTTTAAAAGCTTTACTAACTAGTAATTTTTACGCTGCTTGGTTTTTTTACCTCGGAGGTGGATCATGCTTGTTAGGTAAACCTTCCGTTTTGTCTGCCACTGAAGCTCTTTTTTTTCATCAGAAAAAATCGAAACACGGGTATGATTTCTGAGTTAAAAAAAGAGTTTTTCGTGCGATGGAATAAGGTTTTCTTTCTGCTCTCCCTATTCTTTTTATCCTTTCCCAGTTTTGTTTATTCACAAAGCTGTCCTTCCATTACGGTGGTCAGGCAACCTACCAGCTTTGATGCGTGGACAGGCTACAGTGGAACACTCAACAACTTTAGTACTTATGCTACTAGTACCGGTGGGGCACTTACTTACCAATGGGAGCGCAGTACCGATAATGGCGCCAATTGGACCCCAATAACTGCTAATCTTGACGCAGGAACTACTTATTCCAATTTTACTGCAGCTAAATTAGATTTTTTAGGAGGCACTGCTCTCCTTGCACTTGACGGTTACAAGTATAGGGTGAAAATTTCCAATCCAACGTGTTGGGTTTACAGTAACGTGGTGACATTACGCGTTTTTGGTCCTACTTCCTTTGCCGCCCTTACCTTACCCGCTACAACGAATTATTGTTCCTCCACAGCTCTCCTATCGTTAAACTTCGATGCCTCTAGAAGTTCTAGTTTATCTACTTTTTCTTGGGAGCGGAGAGTTGGCAGTTCTGGAACTTGGGTGGCTATTACATCTACCAATGCTTCTACTTTAGATGCAGGCTTGCAGTACAGTAATTTTAATACGAGTGATCTTCGAATCGCAGGTATAAGTGCATCGGCCCACAATCTGGAATTTCGTTGTAAAGTAAATATTTCGGTAGTTTCTACCAATGTGGTTCAAACAAGTAGTGGATCATCTTCCAATAGTAATACCAATACGATCAATGGGGTTTATTCACCGATAACCAAATTGGCGCCTGGTACATCGGTCACCATTACGCAACAACCGCCAACCTTGGTGTCCTATTGTAGTACTGGAGGGATTCAAACTATTTCTACCAATGCAACCACATCCAATGGAAATCTAGTTTACCAATGGCAAATAAGTACCAATGGAACTTTTTGGACCAATGTAGAGGACGATGCGGTCTTTACGGGTGCCCAGACCTCCTCCTTAATCATCAACAATCCTCCTAGCACGCTCTCCAATAATCAGTTGCGCTGTAGGGTGACGACTGATGTCTCAAATTGCAATACCTATTCTACGGTATCTACCATCAAGAGAGGCTCGCCACCAACTTTTTCTGTTCAACCTCCCTATCCTTCTTCCACCACAGGTACATTTTGTCAAAACGCAGAAAATGGGGGGAGTATATTTTTACCCGAGGTGTCAGGCATGTCGGGCTCCAATTCCTCTGGATTTTCATTTCAATGGTTTCGCAATACAAGCAATTCATATACTGGAGCTACTGCAATCGAAGGCCAAACCAACATTGGGGGCTATGTACCTACAGATCAAGCAGGTACAATTTATCTTTTTCTAAGAGTTACCAATGCGGAAGGGTGTTCTACAAATAGTGCCATTATAGGTCCTTATACCATCACCCCTGCGCCATCCATTACAGTACAACCTGTTCTAGCCAATAGTTCCCTTTGTCAGGGGGAATCGTTTTCTATGAGTGTTGAGGCTTCCGCACCTAGTGGACAGAGCTTGACTTATCAATGGTATAAAAGTGGAGGCATCATTTCTGGAGCTACTTCTCCAACGTATTCTAAGACCAATGCAACCAGCAGCGATAACGGATCCTATTATGTGGTCGTAAAATCTTCGACCAATTGTTCTGTAAAAAGTAATTCGGTTTTGCTCACCGTTACTACTGCACCTACCGCCGCAACAAGTGTAACGGCCTCTCCGGCTATTATTTGTAAAGATCCCTCCTCTACTTCTAACCTAAGCGCGGTTGCTCCTACGGGTAGTTCTGTTTACTGGTACGATGTTCCCACAGGAGGAACAGCCTTGGCTACTCGACAATCTGGACAAGCCTTTAATGTGAAGCCATCAAGTACCAAGACCTATTATGCTGAAACCCGCTCTTCCAAACAGGTTCAATTTGGATTTAGTCGTGAAGTTCAGTTTTGGACGGTGCCCGCAGGGATTACTTCGATTGCCTTGGATATCAAAGGCGGTGCTGGAGGAACTGGAGGAACAGACTCAGGGGGGCCAGGAACGGGACGTGATGGAGAAAGAGCCACGGGAACAATCGCTGTTACTCCAGGGATGAAATTTAGATTTGCGATTGGAGGCGGGGGAACTCAAGGGGGTGGCTGTAGAAATCCTATTGGGGTGTTTGGTGGATTGGGAGGATTCAATGCGCTAGGATACCATGGAGGTCGAGGAGGAGATGCAGGATTTGCTGGATGCTCTGGTGGCGGTGGTGGTGGTGGAGCAGCTACCTACGTAGAATTGCTGGATGCGAATAATAATGTGTTAAATACTTGGATTCTTGCAGGTGGCGGCGGTGGTGGTGGCGCCGGCCAATTTGGTAATGGATCTAATGGAAATGCATATTCTGCATCACAAGTCATGAGCGGTATCCTCGGGGAAACGGGAGGAACAATGGTAGGCGATGGGGCTGGCGGTGGCGGCGGTGGCGGTGGTGTATTTGGTGGAAAAGGAGCTGGAGCTGGGGGCGAAAGTGGAGCTCCTGGAGGATACACCGGCGCTAGTCAAATTGGAAATTTGACTCTTGAAAATCAGTCATGGAGTACAGGAGACGGCTGGGTCAAAATGACTATCAATGGAGAAGGAGATCTTTCTTGTCCTTCACTTACTCGGGTACCGGTAACGGTGACAGTATCTCAAAGTGAAAGTGTTCAGATCACTTCCCAGCCTGTCAATGTTTCACAATGCGGAACAGGCACCGCTACATTTGCTATCACTGCAAGCAATGCGACTGCCTATCAGTGGCAAGTAAGTACGAATAACGGGACCTCCTGGACCTCTATTACAACCGCTAATATGGGGCATACAGGTAAGACCTATAGCAATTTTACCACCAACACCCTTTCTGTAGTGGGTTTAGCCTCAACGCAAACAGGCTTCTTGTACCGTTGCATTGCCTCTAACGATTGCAGCACCACTACCACTACCAGTGCTTCTTATTCCGTTACAAATATTTCTAGTTACGTTCCCAATTCGAACACACTATGTACCACCACCGGTTCGACTACCATTACGACTACGCTGGATGGCTCTGGAGCTACTTCGGTACAATGGGAGAGAAGCAAGGATAATGGAGCTACCTGGCAAGCCATAGTTTTCAATTTGGATGCGGGTACCACCTACAGTGGATTTAATTCAGGTACCCTTACTATCAATCCTGTGCCAGGCACCTTAAATGGGTACCGCTACAGGGTGGTGACGTCTAACGGTACCTGTACCAATACTTCATCCTCAAGTACCCTGACCGTAAATGTACCCCCTGTTATCACCACTCAGCCTAGTGATATCATCAACTGCTCAACAGGGGCTGGCACCTTCTCTGTGGCTACTTCCAATGCAGTAACTTCCTACAGTTGGCAAGTCAGTACAAACAATGGTACTTCTTGGACTACCATCAGTGGAGCTACTACCCCAAGTCATACAGGCATTTCTTATGGAGGATGGAATACGGCTACCTTAAGCCTAAGCGCCTCCCCAAGCTCGGCGAGTAACTACCAATACCGATGCGTATTGACCAATGGCTGTGGTACCACTACCAGTAACGTGGGAAGGTTAAATCCTACACCTCAAGTGGGGCAAATCAGCGGAGCTTCGGTAGTG
>Ga0315907_10000743_pt1 | contig 45876 bp, 52 predicted proteins | sample LakEriMetagenome_3_FD_203525 | JGI IMG/M metagenome (GOLD analysis project Ga0315907, IMG submission 203525) | Freshwater fungal communities from buoy surface, Lake Erie, Ohio, United States - Buoy 12 MA123 | ecosystem: Environmental > Aquatic > Freshwater > Lake > Lake biofilm | place: USA...
TGTGCCGTCGGCATGCTAAAATCATGGGCATACTGGGCAAGTGCGTTGACGATCATCGGATTTTTCATTCCTTCGAATTGGATCACTGAGATCGCTATCACCACTGGGATAAATCCCTTCAAGGCATCTAACAAAAAACAGCCGATGCCATATTTTTTCCCGATAATACGGAACACATTGGTCGCGCCGATATTTCCCGAACCATGCTGGCGGATATCAATCCCTTTTGCTTTCGCGATGAGCAGTCCGAACGGTATAGAACCGAGCAAAAACGCCAAAAGAGGACAGAACCAAAGTTGCATAAGAGATGGTAGATAAAACGGATTATTCCAAGGTGGCGCTTTCAATGATCACGATATCAACAGGAACATCCTGTGATGGAGAAGGAACATGCTTACCACTCCGAGGATCAAGATTCACCAATTCCTTGACGGCTGTATTCACCGCCTTGATTTCATTCACGACTTTCATCCCCTCTATCACTTTTCCGAATACCGCATAGCCGCCGTAACTTGGAAAATTGAGTCCGTCGTTGTTCACCACATTGATGAAAAACTGGGCAGTGGCACTGTTTGGATCTTTGGTTCTCGCCATCGCAATCGTTCCGATATCATTTTTCAATCCATTCTCGCTCTCGTTAACGATCCCCTCTCCGGTTTTTTTCTCTACCAACTTGCCATCCTTATTTTCATAACCACCACCCTGGATCATGAACTCATTGATCACGCGATGAAACACCGTTCCATTGTAATGACCTGCAGATACGTATTTCTTAAAATTAGCCACAGTAACGGGAGCCTTCTCAGCATTCAGTTGAATCACAATATCTCCTTTGCTCGTCTTGAAGCGAACTTTCGATAGATCGCTAGGTTTTTCCGCAAAAGATGCCAATCCAAACGCAAGTGAGACAAATAGAACAATACTGAGGAATCGTCGATTCATGGGACGATATCTAATCCTTACCCACGAACTTGGCAAGCGACACAAAGTTAATTTATCGCATCAGTAAACTGGAGCACCATATTCCTGTTGAGATCCGCCACCTGAGCCCTGCATTTTTCCCTTTGTCCATTGAAAACCTGCTTTGGTGTCACGCCAGACACCGATCATCGTGTTGCATGAGCTTAATGAAACCACGGCTGCGATTATTAGAAACCATTTCATAATTGAATAAGTGAAAGATATTTGAGTGAAAATTACCAAGTTTTAACCAAATGCTTGCGCTCCGCATCTTCGGGCAGATCTGCACCAAGACTGTAGACCGCAATATGCTTGTTGTTCAACTTTACATTGTAACTGTATCCTGTCGTTTCCACATCGAAATCCAATCGCCCGTCATAATCATAGTCGATCACCATGTAGAATGGCTGACCCCAGGCATCGAACAGTCCCGTGACTGCATCGCCCGTGCTATTGAACACAATTCCGTCTCGATTGCCCTTATCAGCTTCTTTTAAACTCAAAAAATTAATTTTACGCTCATTTTGCATATCGTCGTTATCCGCTTCCAACCGACTTAACACTTCGAGAATGTCTATCCCATCATTTGCATCAGTCTTGTAGGCAGGAGTATTGTCTTCATCAGGCGCGCCGGCAACTGGTGCAGGTAAAAGATTGTATTCCGAATAAAATGCTTCAACCGCATTTGCCACATTCGTAGCAGATGACAATGAGGTAACCATACGCGCTCTTTGCAAAGCTCCTAAGCTGACAGCAAACCCAATCGACGCAAGAACGGCGATAATCACGACGACAACGAGTAACTCTACCAGTGTGAACCCTCGACGAAAGTTGCGTTTAACTTGGATCTTCATAGTATTGGATTTTTTAAAAACGTCTAAATTAAATGACAATAGATTTACTTAGCCATATTTGACCTGCGTGGCAAACGAATTCATCGAGAGGGTCACTTCGATTGTTCCAGCATGCGGAGTAATGGAATTTCAGCACGAAGGCGAATTTGCTCATCCATTTCCACCTGAGGGGTGAGATCGCGTAGGCAATTCCGGAGTTTCTCCATGGTGTTCATTTTCATGTAACGGCAATCCGCACAGGCGCAGCGATCCGTTGGTCCTGGGATTAAGTTCTTATCCGGACATTCGCGCTTCAGGCGATGAAGCATCCCGCTCTCGGTCACCACGATGATGTTTTTGACCGCAGCTTTTTTACAAAAATCGACCATACGTTCCGTTGAGCAGACCTCATCCGCTAGCAATCTCACAGCCTGAGTGCACTCAGGGTGAGCAACCACCAAGGCATCTGGGTATTCAGCTTTGATCCGGTTGATCGAATCCCGTGTGAACTCGACATGAACATAACAGGAACCCTGCCAGAGATCCATTTTCCGACCCGTCTGCTCCATGACCCATGCACCGAGATTCGCGTCTGGAACAAATAGAATAGGCCTGTCCTGAGGCGCTTGATTGACGATCTTTACCGCGTTACCAGAAGTGCAAATCACATCACAAAGCGCTTTCACTCCAGCCGAACAATTGATGTAGGCAATAACGTAATAATTTTTATCAGCGTGCTGCTGCAAATATGCCTCAAGCTGATCGGCTGGACATGCTTGCTCGAGCGAACAACCTGCGTCTTTATCCGGAAGCACGACAATTTTTTTCGGGTTCACAATTTTTGCAGTTTCCGCCATGAAATGAACGCCGCAAAAAACAATCACATCGGCATCGGTCGACTTCGCGTGATAGGCAAGCCCCAGAGAATCGCCCACGTAATCCGCTACATCTTGGATATCCCCAGTTTGATAATTATGCGCTAAAATCACTGCATTTCGCAGACGTTTTAGTTCTAGAATCTCGTCTTTCAAATCAAGCGCAACTGCCATGCGGCAATCTTTCTGGCGAAACAAAAAGATGCAAGAGCCAATCCGCTAAGATTCATCTTCATTCGGAGCTGGAATATCGTCGGAGGTGGATGACTGCACAACTTCCATAAGCCCCGAATGTTTTGCCCCTTCTCGCATGGTGATTCCAGCCGCACGAGCATGCCCCTGCAACCGAGCTTTCTTTTCCAAAATGATCTTTTCCTTACAGATGATATTCCCCCTGACCTCACCATCAATATAGGCGGTTCGAGCTTTCACTTCCCCTTGAAATTCAACCTTCGCCCCACGCACCACACACAACTCATCACAATGAACATTCCCAATGATTTTGCCGTGACTTCTGATTGTGAGTTTTCCAGAGCATTCGACAGATGCCGATAACTCTCCAAGCACCAGTAAATCGTGGCACTGCACATTCACTCCTGAGATCGCAGCACCTTTAAGCACCGTCACATTGCCACGTGTTTGAATTCGACGCTGCCATGCTTGATCAATCTTGTAATCCCGCAAACTGATATACATGCCACACTTCGCGCACTGGGTGGATTGGGCATCAGAAACCACATCGAAATCGTGACTACAATGATAGCAATTTAACTTTCTTCTAACAGGTTTTCTCTCAACAAAACGTTTAAATATGCGATCAAATAAACCTGGTTTAATTTGCTCTTTGGGAACTTCCTCCGCCACTGTCGGATGCTGAACTGGCGGACTTTCCTTGGTCGCCAAACGGGTCGTATGCTTTTCACGAACCACCGCTTTCTCATCATCAATACGAATGTATTGTCCACAACCACGACACATGGTCGATACCACCATCGATGGTTCGTTTTGCTTGTGATCACAATGAGGGCAGATCACTTCGATCTGCTTGCGATTCAATGGTATATCATCCGCCATACTCTAGGTGATCCTCCGTGAGTTTGGATGAAAAAACGATGCTTTCAAAATCACTTCTCAGCCAGCGATTGCTGGACTTCTACTGCTTGACTTGGTGCTGCCTGACTTACAATCGCTTTTAACTCAGGCTGCGAGGGAGTTGCTTGTGATGGAGTTCCAACAGTGGACTTACCAACAAAGATGGCGCCTGCATCGATTGTGAGGGTTTTTGCTTTAATATCACCCACCACTTCAGCGCTGGATTTCAACTCAACGCGCTCAATAGCTGTTAGATTTCCGTGGATCTTTCCATAAACGATGACCGAGCCCGTTTTCACCTCGGCCTTGATTCTGGCGTTTTCTCCAATGGTGAGATTTCCAGTAGATTGGATATCCCCTTCAATTTTACCATCGACAATCAGGTCATGTTGAAACTTGACGGTTCCTTTGATTTCAACATCGGACGAAAGTACGTTACGAGTATTAGTCGCGGGTCTAGGAGCTGGCGTAGCAGAACGCTCGCCAACAAAATTACTGGATTCCACAGTTGGACGCGGCTCAGTTACGACTTGTAAAGGCTTTTGCGACTCGTTGACTTCTTGGCCTATGACTTTTTTGAACACGCGCGAAAGTATTCCTTGGGCACTTGGAGTGTCAACCCGTTTCCCCCATTAATCTTACTTATTACCAGCAGGCGGGGCACCTTCTGACGGCACGACTCCACCGGCCTTCAAAGCGTCTAGCATATTGTTGATTTCAAGCTTATTTCCACCACCCTCAGAATTGATGATTTTAGGGTTCAGAGGCTCGATCGGAGCTGCAATTTCAACGGGCTTCTGAGCCTTCATCAAAAGACGACGCGTGATGGCCTCCTGGGAGTAGGAGCTTTTGGAAAAATCCTTTTCAACCGTGGTGTAGGCTTTTTCCGCAGCCTCAAGATCGCCTTTTTTAACTGCCATATCGCCCAGCGTAATCCATGCATAAGCGGCCAAATACCCTGCCGAAGAATCTTCCGTAAGCTCTTTATATAATGCCTCAGCATCTGCGGTTTTACCTTGTTGCAAAAGCTTAGCAGCTAAACTTGCTTGTGCATTCGCACGCGCTGGGTGAGCCTCAGCAGAATCAATCAATCCACGCAGCGTGGCAACGGCATCATCTTGCTTACCATCTTGCCATTGTTTGTCCGCCAACAGGAGTTTTGCGCTACCAGCGGCGGTAGTTTCAGCGAAATCAGCTGTGATATCTTCAAGATCCGAAGCCTCTTTGGAACTCACCAAAAGTGCGCCAGCGGCCTCTTCTTTGCTCTTTTTGATTTCTCTCTGAACCAAGAGACCAAGGGCCAAAACAATCAAAAGCGATGCCAAGGCGATTAGCTTCACTTGATGCTTTGCGAGAAATTCCTCAGATGTGCTTCTCTGGGTGAGTTCGTCAAGCGGCGTTCCAGAAATTGGGGTGGAGGTGGATGTTTCAGACATAAGATCGATTCGCCATTCTGGCAGGCACCCATGCAAGCCGTCGCCGCCGGCAAAATCAACAGCTTTATTTACACTTGTGCACAGAATGCGTGAAAATTGCGGAAATTCCCAAATCAGCTTCCCTCTTAGCGACATACCGCTAAGATTCTCCCGCGCATGTCAGATTCCTTCGTTCATCTTCATCTTCATACAGCCTACTCTCTTCTCGATGGCATGATCCGCACTTCGGAACTCGCCGCGCGCGCCGCGGAACTGGGCATGCCAGCCGTCGCCATGACCGATCATGGCAACCTCTACGGGACCATCGATTTCTATCAATCCTGCAAAAAAGCAGGCATCAAACCCATCCTTGGTTGTGAAATTTATCTCGCACCCGGCAGTGCCGATGACAAAAAGAAAATTCTCAACCGCAAAAGCGCCACCCACCTCACGCTCTTAGCTGAGACCAACGAGGGTTGGGAAAATCTATCAAAGCTCACTTCCATCGGACACCTCGATGGTATGTATAACGGCAAACCCCGCGTTGATCGTGAAATTCTGCGCACCCACTCCAAAGGCATCATCTGCCTTTCCGGTTGCATATCTGGGCCTGTCAACGAATGGCTTTTAAAAGGAGAACCCGACAAAGCCCTCGAAACTCTAACAGAGATCCGCGACATCTTCGGACAAGACAACACCTTTATCGAACTCCACAACCACGGACTGGAAGCCCAGCAAACCCTCAACCCGCAACTCATCGCTCTCGCCAAGCAACTTTCTCTCCCTGTCGTTGCTGCGAACGATGTCCATTTCCTCCATCGCGAAGATCACGAAGCCCACGACGTCATGATCTGCATCGGAACGGGTTCGATGGTGATTGATGAAAACCGCATGCGTTACACTCCAGAGGTTTATTTCAAAACCGCCGAGGAGATGCGTAAAATTTTTAAGGACCTCCCAGAAGCCTGCGACAACACCCTCCGCATCGCCGAGCGCTGCAACGTCTCGATCAAACTCGACTCCACATCCTCAGAAAAATACCCGCAATTCCCCACCCCAGATGGTTCGCCACGCGAGGAATATATGATGAAACTCTGCCAAGAGGGCCTCATGAAACGCTACGGTGAGGAAAAAGCCAACTCACCCGAAGTTGCAGAGCGCCTGAAATATGAGGTCGATACGATCAACTCCCTCGGCTTTGCTTCCTACTTCCTGATCACCGCTGACTTCATCCAATGGGCCCGCGACAACGATATCCCTGTCGGCCCGGGTCGTGGCTCTGCCGCTGGTTCTCTCGCCTCTTACGCCTTAGGCATCACCAACATCTGCCCGCTCCAGTTCGGTCTATTGTTCGAACGTTTCCTCAACCCAGAACGCGTTTCACCACCCGACGTCGATATCGATTTCTGCCAATCACGCCGCGCCGAAGTCATCGATTATGTTAGAAAAAAATACGGCGAGAAATCCGTTTCCCATATCATCACTTACGGCACAATGGGAGCAAAATCCGTGCTCCGCGATGTTGCTCGCGTGATGGGCATTTCCTATGGCGAAGCGGATCGCATCGCCAAGATGATTGATACCAAACCCGGCACCACGCTCCAGAAAGAGTGGGATCTGAAACAAGAGCTCAGAGACCACATCGAATCCTCCTCAACCTACAAAGATCTTTGGACTTACGCCATCCGCCTCGAAGGTATCAACCGCAGCGTCGGTATCCACGCCGCAGGCGTTGTGATCGGCGATCGCCCTCTCGATGAACACATTCCCCTCACCCGTGGCAACGAGGGCGAGGTTGTCACTCAATACGACATGGGCGCCATCACCGAAGTTGGTCTCCTCAAAATGGATTTCCTCGGACTGAAAAACCTCACCGTCATCCACGATGCCGTCGGCCATATCCGCAAACAAATCCCAGATTTCGATATCGAAAAAGTCCCGCTAGATAATCAAGCCACCTTCGAGATGCTCAATCGTGGCGAAACCATGGGCGTGTTCCAGTTGGAGTCCGGCGGCATGGTCGAGACCTGTAAGAAATACGAAATCCGCAGCATCGATGACATCATCGACCTTATCGCGGTTTATCGTCCCGGCGCCATGCAGTTCATCGATCAGATGCTCGATGTAAAAAAAGGCAAAAAAGCTGTCTACGAACATCCTTTGTTAGAAAAAGTTTGCGGCAATACCTACGGCGTAATGATCTACCAAGAGCAGGTTCAAAATGCCGCCAAAGTTCTCGCAGGTTATACTCTCGGTGGTGCCGATCTTCTTCGCCGCGCCATGGGTAAAAAAGATGTCGAGAAAATGGCGAAGGAACGCGCCAAATTTATCGAAGGTGCGAAAATCCACAACAACATTGGAGAAAAACTCGCCAATACGATTTTCGATAAAATCAGCGCATTCGCCAATTACGGTTTCAATAAATCCCACTCCGCATGCTACGGTCACATCTCTTACTGGACCGCCTACATGAAGGCGAATCACCCAGTCGAATTCATGGCGGCACTTCTTTCCAACGAAGTGAACAACACGGATAAAATTACGGTATTCGTCGCAGAGTGCCACCGCATGGGTATCGAAATCCTCCCACCCAACCTCAACAAATCCCAGCTTCGTTTCATCCCGGAAGTCATTGAATCCGGAAAAATGGCGATACGCTACGGCCTCGCCGCTATCAAAAACGTTGGTGAAGCAGCGATGAAAACCGCGATCTACGAAAGACTCGCCCACGGCGAATACAAATCACTCGAAGATTTCTCCTCACGCTTGGATTCCAAAGTTATCAACAAGCGAATCTTGGAAAATCTCGTGAAAGCTGGCGCACTCGATTGGACTGGTGAAAACCGCGCCACGATGTTCTCACGCCTCGAACAGGTCGTCGCATCCGCCTCCGCAAGCCAACGCGACAAAGCCTCAGGTCAATCCTCTTTGTTCGATGCTGTCGATTTCACCCCTGCACCAGCAGCTAAAGATTCACCCATTATCAACACCGTCGAGGAATGGTCGAAAGATGATCGCCTCGCTCACGAAAAGGAACTGTTGGGTTTTTACGTTACCGGACATCCGTTGGATAAATACCGCGGCATACTCGATTCAGATAAATTCAATCGTATCGGTTTGATCGATGAAATCGAACTGGAAAACCCACGCGAGCGCTACCCCATCGCTGGCATGATACGCACGGTCGAATCTCGCATGACCAAAGCAGGAAAACCTTTCGGCATCCTCACCGTTGAGGATTTCACTGGCTCCTGCGAAGTCATGCTCTGGTCGGAATCCTTCGTCCCAGCACGCGATGCCGGAATCCTCCAGCCCGGCAGCATGATCAAACTCAAAATTGGAATCCAAATCGATGACCGCACCGGAGGCCGACGCCTCACCGGGGCAAGCATCAGCGAACTCAAATCCAAAAAATCCAATAACGCCAACGGAGCTCTTGAACTCATCCTCTGGACCAATCGCCATACATCAAAGGACATTGAGGAAATCCATTATCATCTCACGGGTCATCCGGGCTCAACGCCTGTCATTATCCATTTCCAAAACTCTGCAGGAAAACGCCTTTCCATCCAACCTTCAGAAATCTACTACATCAAACGCTCCGAAGAACTCATGCGTTCCCTTGATCGGTTTATTGAGGAATAAATTCATTCCCTTATCCGCTTCCTCAACCCCTCATCCGGCAACTCACACGACCCAGCTAATTTGTATCGATTCTTCGCTACCAAATCATAAAGCCCGTTTCTAAGGTGCTTTGGAAAAATCGAAAACCCAAAGGCCAAAGCCCAAAACACCCCACCCAAACTTTTACCTAACTCAATCAACGCATCGCCTTTGGTGAAAACCTCCCCATCCTCCTCTCGCAACATCACCATCGATCCCCCGCCTTTTTCCGAGTAGCCTTTGAGTTCATACTTTTCCGCAAGCCCTCCCTGCAATGGCGCAAATTCGATCAAACCCTTCTCATCATATTCATGGACCAAGCGCACCGATCTCATACAAAATCCGCATTCTCCATCGAAAAATAACACCAAGCTCACAGGGAAAAAATACTCGACCTACCCAATTATCCTATTGAAAAGATTGCCAACTTTTTCATTCATTTGCCTCCCAAACCCACATGTCCGCCATCACCTTCCAACCCCTATACATCGAACGCATCTGGGGCGAACGTAAACTCGAGACGATCTACAACCGGAATCTGCCCGATCCAACCATCGCATACGGCGAGGCATGGGAAATCGTCGATCGCGAAAACGCTCAATCCATCGTTACTGATGGCACATACGCAGGAAAATCCCTGAATGATCTCTGGAAAAATCATCGCAGTGAAATTTTTGGCGATGCCCTGCCTGACAGCGAGCATTTCCCTATCCTGATCAAAATTCTCGATTGTTCCGCAGCCCTCTCCATCCAAGTCCATCCTCCCGCACACCTGACCAAAGAACTCAACGGCGAACCCAAAACCGAGATGTGGTATATTGCCGATGCCTTACCAGGCGCCAAACTCCACATCGGACTGAAACAAGGTGCCACCCGAGAGAAGTTTGAAAAAGCCATCGCTGATGGTTCAGTAGCCGACCTCGTTCATTCCATCACTCCAAAAAAAGGCGATTCTCTGTTCATCGAATCAGGACGCCTTCATGCCATTGGCGCAGGATTTCTGATCCATGAAATTCAGCAAAACTCGGATACCACTTATCGAGTGTTTGATTGGAACCGCACAGACTCCAATGGCAATGCTCGTGAGTTGCACATCGAACAATCTCTCGCCTGCATCGATTTCAACGATATCGAACCCGAACTCCAGAGCACGGATCGCAATACTTTGGTTGCTTGCCCACATTTCATCACCACTCTTCACCATCTCGCTACTGGTGAAACCATTGCAAATCCTGATCCAGATCATTTCTCTTTAATCACTGTAATTTCAGGATCGCTTAATCAAATTCACCCCAAAGGACAGACGATACTATTGCCGAAATCCTCTGCTCCACTTTGCGCAAGCGAACAAACATCCGTTTTACAAATCACAATTCCGATTTAATCCCTAAAACGGTGTAGAGACTGCTTCTTTTGTATCACCACACTTTTTTACTTTTCTTTGAGCAATTCTTTGAATCCTCTTTCCCTCTTCTTAACTTTCACTCACACTCAACTTCTCATGTCAAAACCCGCACTCGGCAAAGGACTCGGCGCACTCATCAAAAAGAATCAAAGCCTCCCCGGACAAAATCCGTCAGGAAGCAATGATGAATCACCGCGTGTTCGCGAAATCGCCATCGATCATATTGTCCCATCTCCTCTCCAACCACGTCATCAATTTATCGAGGCTCCGTTAGATGACCTCATGGATTCGATCCGCCAACACGGAATCATCCAACCACTCATATGCCGACTCGTTGAAGGAAAATACGAACTCATCGCTGGTGAACGCCGCTGGAGAGCATCCAAAAAACTGGGTCGCACTCACGTTCCTGTTATCGAACGCGCAGCATCCGATCGCGATGTGTTAGAAATGGCTCTGATTGAGAACCTTCAACGCGAGGATCTCAATCCCATCGAAGAAGCCGCAGGCTACGTTCGTCTCGCCAAAGAGTTCACGATGAAACAGGAAGAGATCGCCACCCGTGTCGGTAAATCCCGCGCTTCTGTGGCAAACGCCATGCGCTTGCTCGATCTCCACTCCGATATCCAAGTCCATCTCGCCCAAGGCCAGATCACCGTCGGCCACGCCAAAGCCATCCTCGCCATCAAAGATCCCGAGACCCAGAAACTCGCTGCAGATCAAATCATCCGCCGCAAACTCACCGTCCGCGCCGCCGAAAAACTCGCCCAGTCTCTTCTCACCAATCCTTCTACTGAGTCAGACCCCAAAAAGGTCGCCGCACCCAAAGAAATCGATATCCACATCCGCGCCCTGACTAAGCGCCTCCAAGAACATCTCGCTACCCACGTCTCGATCAACCATTCAGCCAAAAAAGGCAAAATCGAAATCGAATACTACGGCAACGACGACCTCGATCGCATCCTGGACATCCTGAAGCTTCCAACTTCGAGTCTATAGATGAATCAATGAATGCCAGGAAATTGCTTTTTCACCCAGGCCGGAGATACACTCAAGAGTTGGTCTGTTAGAGGATGAGGGTTAGATAATGAACCCAAGAGAGAGTCATTGGTTGGCTGATTGCGGTTTTGGCGGCGCTGATGGCAGGCGTAGCCCACGCGCAGACTAATACATCCTACTTAGGACTGTGCCTTTATCGGTTTGATCCTTTATTTTTATTTATTACTCTAACTATAAAAAACTGGTTCGGCTTCTCGGGACCAATTCACTCGGCAATGGCATCACGGGTTGAATAGCCCCAGAAATAGAAGGCGCGCGCCTAGCAGTTCAGCTACGACGGCGGAACAGTGCGAGTGCTCCCAAAGCGGCGAGGAGGGAGGTGCTTGGCTCGGGTATGGGTGTCCAGGAGAGAATAATGTCATTACTGCTATTAGCTAAGCTCCAAGAACCCTCCGATGCGAACGCGCCTGCGTTATCCGTATTGAGCAAGAAAGAACCAGTGGACGTGCCGGCACCAGAGTAGTCGATGATCGTGAAATCGCGGACGGAATCCCAGAGCACGTTCGCGTAATCGATACTGGAGGTGAAGAGGGCAAGCGTTGCCAAGGAATCGATGACGAGATTTCCACCCGTCACATTCACTCCATCGAAGTCCGTACCGCGCAGGCTGAGCGTGTTGCCGACAAACTCAGTGTTGAGGGTTGCTGTGCTACCGTAGCTCAGGCCGTTTGTGAAAATCTGGATGCCGGGCGAATTACCGGGGGCATGGACACCGTTGATCGTGGTGGCTCCAGCAATGGTTCCGGTTCCGCTGAGCGTCGTGCTCACATTCGCCACCAAAGTGCCGTTCACCGTGCCGTTCACCACCAAGGCCGAACCGCTGTTGGAGACGGTTACTGCAGAGGAGGCATGCGTGCTGCCGTTGAGCGCGATTTCGAGTGAACCGGCGTTAACGGCGGTCGCTCCGGTGTAGGAGTTGATACCGTCGAGTTTCAGTGTGCCTGAGCCTTCCTTGGTAAGAGCTGTGGCGGTGGTGCCGTTGGAGATAATGCCGCCGAGCGTCAGGGTGTTAGCGGAGACCGTGATGGTGCGGGAGATGCCGGCGGTACTTCCCAAAGAAACTCGACCCGTGCCAAAGTTCAGGCTATTGCTGCCCGTGAACGTTAGATTCGCGTTCAGCATCAGGTTCGGGTTGTGCGTGGACGTGGTGATCGCCGCGCCGCTGAGGTTATCAAGCGCGCCGCCATTCATAGTCAACCATTGACCGGTAGTTACTGTGGCGCTGGTGACGCCTAATGTTTGTACCGCGCCCGCGTTGTTGTAGCCGAGGGTTCCGCCATCGACCCAGAACTGCCTTAATGTGGTCGAGACGCCACCCAATCCAAACTTCAGGGTTCCATCCAGGTTCAAAATGCCGGCGGAAACTCTGCTGGTATTCCCCCCCTTCAAATCCACATTGCCCACGCTCCAAGTAGCGGTGGTGTTCTTGGTGATCGCCAACTGCTGCGCAGCGCCGGAAGTCTCGGTGATGCTGGTGATCGAGTTGGTGCCTGCGCCGCCTAAAGTCAGCGTGATGTTGCCAGCAGCAAAGCCAGCGCCGGAGGTGGTGGCCGTCAACGCGCCGAGGCTCATCCCGCCCACCGTGGGGGCCAGAGTTAAACTGCCTTGGAGAATGCTGGTTGTGCCCGTGTAAGTATTGGCACCGGTGAGCGTGAGAAGGTTAGCACCCCATTTGGTCACGCCGAAAGCCCCGCCGCCAGTGCCGGTGGAATTGATGACGTTGTCCGAGACGGTGAAGGCGCCCCCTGTGGTGTCGAAGGCGATTGCCGAGCCTGCGGCGAAGCCGGTGGTGCTACTACCGTTCGCACCGCTAAGGTTACTCAGCAGCGTGGTTACATTGCCTGTCGTAAACTGGCCTGCTCCGCCCACATTGAGGGCGAGGGTCGCTCCGCTAGCCACGCTGATGTTGGACGCTGTCCAGCTTGCCGAGGTGTTGTTGTAAAGCGAAACCTGGTTGGTGAGTTGCAGAATACCCCCGCTGATGGTGATGGTTCCAGCGAAAGAGTTAGTACCGGAAAGCACCAGCTTGCTAGTGCCACTCTTGGATAAGTTTCCTGCGCCGCTGATTCCGCCGCTGACGGTGAAGCTGGCCGAGCCGTTGCCGGTGAAGAGGGTGTTGTTGGTGAGCACAAGGTTGCTCTGGACGTTAAAAGTAATGACTTGTCCGTTGGTTCTTACTGAGCTCAGATTCACCTGCGGAGTGGTGCTTCCGTTGGACACGAATTCCAAGGGACTCCCAGCAATGTTGATCAATGCATTAGATGAACCGTTGCCAGCGTTCGAGTTGCCGGTCAAACTCAGCACGTTCAAGAGAAACGGGTTGGCGATATCGTTGGTCAGGGTATTCGTCTCAGCCGCGGAGTTAGTCGCATATGTGTAGCCAATGCTCAAGGTCGTATCAGCGGCGCTAACAGGAGCTGCACTCCAGCTTTCGCCGCCAGACCAATTGCCATTGATGACAGGCGTGTTGTTGTCGAGATTCGACCACGTGTAAGTGGCAGCCTGCGCGTAGGTGATGTTAATCAACACACTCAAAGCGATGGCTAGATTGCGGACACAGTGAAATTTGGGTTTCATAGAATGACGGTTTTTAAATAACCGAACAATTTATATATTTGTCATTTTTCTATCTGATGCAAATTTCACAAGGATATTTTTTAATACTAGGAATTTATTTTTTACCCAGCCCGGAGAATACAACTAGGCGCCGGTCTGGGAGAGGAAAAAGGGTTTTTAGCTGTTTTCAATTAGCCTAAAAGTCTCGAAAGCTTCGTGCAAGTGATCTTGGGAGTTCAAAAAATTCTTGCCTTAATCGCTTATTAAAGCATTTTACTGGCTATTGAGTCAGATGGTTAAACTTAATTCTAGCTTTCTTAAAGGCAGGTTCATTGGACTATGCCTTTTTCTCAATATTTCTCTCTCTCAGGCTCAGCAAGAACCGAAGATCATACGCCTTGAATTCAACGAAGCCGATGAGTTCGTTGACTATGACTTCGTCAATGTAGTCACTGGATGGAATGATTATTTTAATGCTGGCTACCGAGGCGGCACCTCATCCATCGGCCTTCTTGAGGCTGGTCAAGCATGGTTCGGCCACGAAGTCTTCATACGCCCCCCTAATTCACCCTCAGCCTTCACGACTTGGAACAATCCGACAGCAACTGCCATCAATGAAATCGATTACCATGCAACGACCGTCGCTCACGTTTTGGCTGGAAGCGGCTACGTTCCCACCAATGGCGGCGCCTACACATTAGTAGGCCTGGGCATGGCGCCAGAAGCCCGTTTAGTATCTGGAGGAATCGCCACATCATTTTCATCTGATGTCAACAGCCTAGGCTCCTTCGATATCTCCACAGAATCCATTATTCCCGGCTATAAAGAATTTTTCCGTGGAACAACTGTAGGTAAGCTCGACGTCATCAATAGCAGTTGGGGCGGCAATGGCGCGGCAAATTCTCCAGTGTCTCTGAGCTTGGATGGACTTGCGTTCCAAAATTCAAGCGTCGCACATGTGATCTCTGCTGGTAATGGCGACATCGCAGAAGTTTCTTCACCCGCAAACGGCTTCAACAACATCTCCGTGGGCTCATTAGGCGGAAATAATTTTGACGAACCATCTACCTTCTCATCGAGAGGTCTTAGCAGCTTTTACAACCCTGTAACCTCTGAAACAATTGTAAATGCACGCGTTGCCGTTGATATCGCAGCGCCGGGAGAAAATCTTTATTTGGCTGCCTACCTAGGCAACAGCGGATCGATTGGTGCTATACAACCCAATCTCGCTCCCGGCAGTAACCTCATCGCGCAAGAACCGCCGCCCACCAATCTCTATTTTACCGCACTGAGTGGCACCAGCTACTCGGCCCCGGTCATCGCAGGTGGCATTGCATTACTTAAAGATGCCGCTCGCGGTATACTTGGCGGAACGCCAGTAACAAATCCCGATACCTTTGACACGCGCACCATCAAGTCAGTTATCATGGCTGGTTCCGAGGCCACTGTGGGGTGGAATAATGGACAAGATACATCCAATATAACCTCTCAAGCCCTTGATACAACGACCGGCGCAGGCTCCCTCAATTTACTCGGCGCAGCCGGTGTCTATTTCGGTCAAACGCGCGGTGTGAATGGAGTCTTGAATGGCAACGCTGTCGGCGTGAATGGATGGTTACTTACTACGGTAGATCTGGGAAAAGCCGTTGAATTTGTCATTAATCGCACGTTCGACACCCAAGCGACTATCACAGTCGCACTGAACTGGTTCGCAGTGCGCGGCTTCGATGATATCAATCTCGGAGAAGACATCGCCTTTGCCAACCTTGACCTTGAAGTCTGGAAACTCGATTCTAATGATAACTTTATTGAAAAGGTTGGCTCATCTCAAACCACCTACAACAACACCGAATTTCTCCGCATATCCAACCTGTCATCGGGACAATACGGCATGCGTGTCCTCTTCAAAGATAAGATTTACGATACTACAGGCTTAAATAATACTGAAACATTTGCCCTCGCATGGACTTCTATTCCCGAACCGAATGGATTCATCCTCATCGTATGTGGATCGGTTTTCTTATTTTGCTACCGTAGACGATAAGAGTATTTCTTAATTCATCACAAAGAGCTCGGATCGTTAAGAATAGAGCTGAATCTTACCGCCTCTTCATCGTCTTCTTAAACTCATTACCCTCGGTGTCCATGCACATGGCAAACTGAAGTGAGTTATCAAGGATATGAGCCGGCTCACATAAATGAATGAATGCTAGGAATTTGCTTTTTCACCTAGCGCGGTGAATACAATGGAGAGTCGGTCTAGGAAGGAAAAAGGGGGTTACCCGATGATGCATGGATGAGACCTGTGACTTCATGTGGCATGAAAGGTTAGGATAAAAAGGGTCTTTAGAGCCTTTGAAACCTCAATACCGCCCTGCTTTTTTTATGGAGCGGGATGTTAAGTTTTTTTGATGTGGAATTTAGCAAGCGATGACGAATCAATAATGCTTTCCCATCCTGGGTTCAGCGGGCAGTTGCTGGCTGTGATTGTGCGGGAGAAAAAACCTGCCAGATTACCTCGCTATCCCACCATGGCACCACCACCCACCAGCCGATGCTATCGTATCGCAAGATGATCAAGGATCCATCCGCTGCCTTGGCAAGCCAGAGTTCTCTACCTTCATAAAAACCCACAGGCAAGGGCGCAAGGGCGTTGAAATGCGATTCGATGTGAAACGGAATGAAACCCTTCCTACAGGGATTTCCATTTGACTGATACTTTTTATATCGTTCGACAACCAGCTGCTTATGGATGACACGCATTGAGGTTCCATCGCGCCGTAAGAACTCGATCTCCATCTTTGCATTTCTGGGCCCTCTCAAAATCACCACATGAACCTGCCCAGAATATTTGCCAGCGGGATCAAGAAGCTTACTGAGCGAAGCGCTTCCTCTTGGATCACCCTCGACGGTGATCGCCTTGCCGTTATCAAGGTAAGATCCAGAGATGGCAGGGGAAAACCGCGGACTGCCTCCAACCGATGCCAAGGGCGGCATATTGGCTGGATATGGCGGAGGAAAGGATCCGCAAGCTGTGAAGACTGTGGTAATCCCACAGGCAAGCATCCCTCGCCATGCATTTCGGAGCCTATTCACAAATTCCAATATACGCCAGTGTCCACGGATTGCAATTAATGCTGGGAATTTGCTTTTACACTTAGAGCGGAGAATACATTGGAGAGGCGGCTGGGAAGGGAAAAGGGGACGCAATAAGTCGAAGGTCTGTATGTCGAGGGTCGATAGTCGCCAAGATAGTGAATGAAAACTGAATAACATCGGATTGTCAGGTTGGAGGTTTCTGCCTCTGCCTGACAACTTCATATCATCTGGCATTTAGCTGTTAGGACTGACGCGCTCGGTCTAACCGTCTCCTCGCCGCGGCCACTAGGACAAAGCCGCTCATGCCGACGAGTATGGCCGCGGATGGCTCTGGAATAGCAGTCACGTTGTCTACGCCGAGCGTGCCTACTACTGCGTCGCCGTTGAGGTTGGCGGTGGTTGTTGCATGCAGAATTCGCAGTGCGAAGCCATTAGACAGAAACGAGGAGAAATCTCCGGGAGTGCCGACTGCTGTGAGTGCCGCTTCCGTCACTGGAAAATCTGCCGAATGCCAATTACCGCCCGTGGCTAACAGGAAGGAAGTGGTCGAGATATAGCCAACTCCCGCGCTATTGCGGAGTCCGAGGCGGAGTTCCAGCGGAGTCGAACCTGAGTTAAGTAGGTCCATGCGGATCGAAGTGACGCCATCGGAGACGTAATTAGAGTTCCACTGACTCTGATTGAAAACGGTCAACCGACTAAAAGATCCAGCGCCATCGGCGACCGACTGCATATATGAGTCACCCACTCCCGCAGGCCCACCGTTGGCGATGACGGAGAGGTATGTCGGATTCGATTGGCCCTTCTGCCAGTTGTCGAGCGAGCTGGTGAAGGTGTCGGGGTTACTTAGAGTGATTGCGAAAGCCGCCGAAGAGAAAGCCAGCATAGTAGTTGCAATAATAGCTAGACTCCCAATTTGCGCCACACTGCTACTATGAATTTGGTTTTTCATTGCGGTAGCAGTTTGACCCTGAAAGATGTTCTAAACAATCGAAAAAGCAAATTTTAGGCATATTATTCCTAGCTGAGGATTGCGGACGCTGTGCAGTCATAATTGCCCGTGGTATCGATTTCAGCAGTGACAGTGCTTGGAACTCAAGTAATTAGTGTGAGCTATTTTTATCTCAGTCGCTCATGAGGTAAGGGTTGGTTGGCGTATGGGCCTTGATCTTATTTTCTGTCCATGGTCAGCCATAGCTACGGGGTTTTCATTACCTAACTTAATAACCCTACAGACTCACCCGTTGACATCGAGCTGGATAGCTGAATTCATGAAAACAACCATGGATTTACCTGAGGATTTGAATCGTGAAATAAAGTTTCGTGCTGTGCGTGAGGGACGAAAACTCCGCGATGTCGCTGAGGAAGTTTTACGTCGAGGCTTGGCAAGCACTCGATCATTTATTGGAAGATGATGCGATGGGCTTCGAAACAGAGGCCGATGGATTGGATGATATTTGGCTTAAACTTTCCGAGACCCACACTCCCTCACCCAAGATCTGGAAGGACGCTTATTTGGCGACTTTCGCCATCTGCAGCAGCATGCGACTCGTCACTCTCAATAAAGATTTAAAAATTTGAACCAATGGGTCTTGATGTGTTGCTGCTAAGAGCCTAAAAACTACTCCCCCAAATGTCCGTAAAACGTTCAGCCGTATCTCTCGCTTCCAAGCTCGCCGCAGCAGGCCATACCGCCTACTTTGCGGGGGGGTGCGTGCGTGACAAACTGTTGGGGGTTGCGCCAAAAGATTACGATATCGCAACCTCCGCCACTCCACATGAGGTCCTGGCTCTCTTTCCGGGTTCGAACGAGGTCGGCGCACATTTCGGTGTGGTGATTGTGAAACACGAAGGACATCACGTGGAGATCGCCACCTTCCGCACCGATGGCTCCTATGGCGATGGTCGCCGCCCGGATTCCGTGACTTTTTCGACTCCCGATGAAGATGCGCATCGTCGGGATTTTACCATCAATGGACTTTTTGAAAATCCGATGACGGGAGAGGTGATCGATCACGTTGGCGGACTTCCGGATCTGAACGCCCGCGTCATCCGTGCGATCGGCACGCCCGCCCAACGTTTTCAGGAAGACGCCTTGCGCCTGCTGCGTGCGATACGGTTTTCCACCACTCTTGGTTTTCCGATTGAGCCCGTCACTCTCGCCGCGATCCAAGCCAATGCTTATCTGTTAGATAAAATTTCACCGGAAAGAATTCGCGATGAGTTTTCCAAAATCATCAACTCCCCGAACCGGCGACATGGATTGGAGTTACTTGTGGAAACCCATCTGATTGAACATTTCATTCCCGAAGTTCTGCCGTTGATCGGTTGCGAGCAACCGCCGCAATGGCATCCGGAAGGAGATGTCTATGTTCACACCTCCATCATGCTGGAAATGCTTGAAGCCGATGCCCCACTCACGCTTTGCCTCGCCGTGTTACTCCACGACATTGCAAAACCTCCCACTAAAACCACCGATCCCGATGGTCGGATCCGCTTCAACGGTCACGACACGCTTGGTGCAGAAATGGCAGAAGTTATTCTGACTCGTCTCAAATATCCAAATGCGGTGATTCGCGATGTGGTGCACATGGTTTCTAGGCACATGCAGTTCATGAATGTGCAACAGATGCGCAAAGCCAAACTCAAGCGCTTCATGTCGGAGCCGACCTTTGAGTTTGAAATGGAACTGCATCGGGTCGACTGCGCATCATCGAACGGCTTCACCGACAACTACGATTTCCTCAACGAGAAATCCGAAGAATTTGCCAGCGAACCGCTCATCCCTCCCCCGCTCATCACTGGCAAAGACCTCATCGAAAAAGGCCTGAAACCCGGCCCGCGCTTCAAGGAAATCCTCGAAGAAATCCAAACCGAGCAACTGGAAAATCGGCTATCCACAAGGGAGGAAGCATTGGATTTCCTGGAAACCCTTCTGAGAAAGACACAAGAAGGTAAGACACAAGACACAAGACTGGAATAGCATTTTCTGTTATCGATCTACGTCTCCAATCGATTAGTCCAAACTTCAGGGATTACATGATTTAGGGCGTTCGCTGGCGCTCACAGAATTTTGCGTTGAAATTCTCACTTGCATGCTTTTTAATATGTTCATAAGAACATCTATAAATGAGCGCAAAGAAATCCCCCCACCCCAAGCAACCACCCGCAAACTCAAAGGTCGTCCTCGCGCCAGCCAAGCTCGCATCTCTCGTGCATATGATCCGCCACGAAAAAGTCCTCATGGATTCCGATTTGGCAGAACTTTACGGTGTTACTACAGGAAATTTAAATAAAGCGGTACAACGAAACATTGATCGTTTCCCAGAGGATTTCATGTTCCAGCTAACCGATGAAGAAGTAAAATCTTTGATGTCACAAATTGTGATATCAAAGATTTCGAACCCCAACTTGAAATTCCAAATTGGAAGATCAAGTTCGCACGGAGGCCGACGCAACCTCCCATACGCCTTTACCGAACAGGGGGTTGCCATGCTTTCAAGTGTTCTCCGCTCACCCCGCGCTGTGGAGGTAAACATCGCCATCATGCGAACCTTCGTCCAGCTCCGCCGCCTGATGGATTCCAACCAACTCCTTGCTGAAAAAATTGAGCACTTGGAACAGAAATACGCAGAACACGATCAGAATTTCACCCTCGTCTTTGATGCAATCAAACAGCTCATCACAGCAGATTCCACTCCGAACAAAGAAATGGGATTTCACGCCGTCCCAGAAACTCCCTAAGACAAGTCAGGGTGGCCAGCTAGGGAGAAGAAAATCCGCACATGAACGCTAATTTTGGGATAATCAAATCCTATTCCGGTCTTCTGTCTTCTGTCTCTCAATCTTCTGTCTCATGCACATTCTGCGATTTTCTTCGCAAGAATCAATCTGGCTTGGACGTTCGTAAAAACTCCGCCTAGTATACCGCCAATGACTTCCGAAATTCCTACCTCCGTCTCCGATCCCATCAACGCGAAAATCCTCGCTGTATCAGAGGATCTCATCGCTGGCTTTCAGCGTCACCCCTTTCAGATGATCGCCGAAAAATCCGGGGTGCCTTTGGAAATCGTGATGGAGCGCATCAAAGCGATGCTTGAAGCAGGCATCATCCGCCGGGTTCGCCAAACCATGCTCGCGACGAAACTCGCACACGGCGCGCTTGTCGCATGGAAAGTGCCGGAAGAAAAACTCAACGCGGCCTTCGATTTCATGGCCAAGGAAGATCCGTTCTCCGGCCACGTCGTCATCCGCTCCACCGATACCGAGGTCTCGGGTTCCGGTTACCGTCTCTGGACCACATTGAAAGTCCCTGTTGGTGAGTCTTTGGATTTTCACGCGACCAAACTTCTCAATCTCACCGGCGCGACCGAATATTTACTCATGCCGGCAAACGGCGTGTTCGCACTCGGTGTCGGTCACGTCCGCCGTAAAACCATGGAGCCCGGTGAAAAAGCCGACGAACCAGCCGTGATGATGACCACCGTACCAGCGGAACTTTCCGAGGAAGAATGGAACGTTTTGCTCATCCTCAAAGAAGAACTCACCGTGGATGAAATCAACGAGAACCCCTGGGAAAAACGCGCCGAACAAGCTGGCGTTTCGTTAGATCGCTTCTGTGAAGTTGCCGAGACCCTCAATCAGAAAAAAGTCATCGGCCGATTCTCCACTTTCCTCGAACACGTCAAGCCCTCCGAAACCGGCGAGCGCGTCACCCGTTTCAACGGTCTGTTCCATTGGGCCGTGCCAAAAGATCGTGAGATCGAAGCTGGTAGCGAGGTGGGCCGACACTTCTGCATGACCCATTGTTACTGGCGCGAAGGCGGCCCGCAATTCGGAGATGTCAACATCATGGGCGTCGTCCACGGCACAGAAAAAGACCGGGTACTTGCCCACAAAGCCGCCATCGACAAACACCTCGCATCCATCGGCATTCCAGTCAGCTACACTAACGTATTTTGGGGCGGGCGTTCGGAAATCAAACCATCTGAGATCTCACCGAAAGTTTACAGAGAGTGGCACGCGAAGTATGCGTGAACGAGGACTTACGGGCAGCCCCTCTATACTCTGACCCGCAGATCCCTGACGCTCCACAACTTCCCCGCTGCAGCCGTCCCACTCCCTCGCATTGGCCGAGCTCCGTCTTTTCTATTTTCAGAAAACCTCTCCCGTGCTGCGTCAAAAGCTTCATTCACAAAACTCTTACTCCCAATCACCGCGCCATCCGTAAAATACCTCACCCGCGTTCTCAACATCTTCGACATCCCAAGATCCGGCAACACCGTCCCATTGTCTTTCGATGCGATCATTTCCTCGTCGTTCATATTCGCTCCCGCAGTGACTTCTCCTAGCTTGGCATTTCCTTTTTTCCTCCCCAAAGCCAGCCCCATCACACGCCTGTAGACCCGAGCCACTTCCTTCCACCTCTCCGCATCGTATTCATTCTTATCTTCCTTGAGATTTGAAATTTGAGCTTTGGAACTTTGAACCGCACATGCACGCATCAATCCCATCCTAGCATTCTTCCCATTACCTTTCATCCCACCACCTATCGCCTCCCCATAACTGCTCCAGCGATACTCCGCAGGATCAGTTACCATTCCCGCTCTAACAGGATTTAAATCAATATACGCAGCCATCGTCCGAGCTGCGTCACCGCTTTGTACAATCACGCTCTTGTAGCGCTGCTCCCACAAGGTTCCTGTGCGTTGATGAGTCCGATTAAACCAACACGTAAACCGTTGGAGTAGAGTCTTCATATACTCACTAAGATTATGCATTCGGTAAGTGAAACGGGCATAGATTTCAGCCACATGCGCGCCATTTTCCTCCGCCCGGGCCTCACCTAACTCCCTCGCGACCGTGGCCACAAATGCCTCGCTGTACAGAGTGGAAAGTCGTTTCAAAAGCCCCTCATCATCCAACACCACAGCCCTGGCCGGCGGAACTTCGAGCAGGATATGAAAGTGATTCGACATCACGCAGTAAGAAAGCACTCGACACCCCGAGAAGTTTTCCTGCATCCGCATAAACATGCGAAAATGCTCCCGTTCCTCATTTCCAAACACAAATCGCCTATCCACCACCCGCGAAACACAGTGATAAATCGCCCGTTTCTCCAACGATTCCCCCCAAGGTGCCAACCATCGCGCATGTCTCATGCATCCAAGTTACAGAATACTACTCATATGACCAGTATTTATTTTATAAATTGTCCGTCCCTTTATTTTATAAATTGTCCGTCCCTTTGTGTCCATCCCCTTTGTGTCCATCCCCTTGCGTCTAGTCCCCTTGCGTTTAACAGCGTCCCTTTGTGTCCGTCCCTTTGTGTCTAGTCCCCTTGCGTTTAACAGCACGGTCCATAAAGCATTAAAAAATTCAAGTTCTTAGGATTGCTTCTACTAGGGCAACATCTATAATCTCGACGTTATGAAATTCAAATCATTGATGTTGGCCCCTTTGCTGGGATTGTTGGTATCATGCGCTCAGGACAGCATGTCGGGTGATGTGTATTCCCGGGACGAAGCTCGCTTAGGTCAAACCGTGCAAACGGGTCGTGTAACCCACGTGCGCTCTGTAAAAATCGAGGGCAACAATGAGTTGGGCGGCTTGGCGGGCACCATCGCTGGTGGCGTTCTCGGCAGTAACATTGGCTCTGGTCGCGCAGCAAATCAGGCAGGTGCCATCGGTGGAGCTATTGCAGGTGCAGCAATGGGCTCACAAATGCAACAGAAGCTTGGCTCACGCCAAGGAACGGAAGTGACGGTGCGCCTCGATTCGGGCAACACAGTCGCAGTGGTACAGGAGGTCGATCGCAAGAACCCTGTCACTTTTAATGTGGGTGATCGCGTCCGCGTAATCCAATCCAATGGCGCGATGCGCGTGGCTTACTGAGCTCTTTCCCATCGAATCTGATCGACCTTCTGGGCAGCGTTACCCAGAAGGTCTTTTTCTATGAATTCCTCGCGTCGCATACTAAGCCTCAAGCCCAACCGCCTCCAAGCCTAGCGGTCTGCCCAGGTGAGTCGCTCCAGCAGGGGACGGCCGAAACGGTCGTGATAGTGCTGCGCAAAGCCTCCCCGGGTCCAGCGGCGATTGGCCAGGTTCGTAGCGCGTACCCGCTGGCGCAGCTCCGAGTCGCGTGCGTGAGCCTTCAGGAAAGCATCGGCGCTGGCGATCGCCGCCTCCATCCGCCGCAGCCAGTTGCGCACGGTGTCGTAGCTGTTATCGAGGCAATCGTCGTAGGTGGCATATCCCAGCTCACGGGCGCAGTCGAGGGAGTTGGGATGACTGATGGTGACACAGGGCTGGCCGAGGGCGAGCGGCTTGAGGGTCTTTTCCGTGATGCGGCGGTGCGCCTGCTCCATCCCGGTTTCAGTCACCAGCGAGAGCCGGCTGTTGCGGTAGTGGTACAGATCGATCTGCATGGCTAGGGAATTCCCCTGCGAGCTCAGGTTGTCGACCCGCAGCGGCGTTCGCGCAAGCAGGGGCTCCAGGAAAGCAAGCAGCTCGGGCTGTTGAATCTCTGTGAGGATTCGCCGGAAGTCGGCTAGGTCGATGCCTGCGCCTTTCCCATAGCTGAGTCCGGCAAAGCTAATGTAAGGGATCTGGCAGTTTTCACCGTGATCCGGTGCCTCAAGGTCGAACAGTCCGGCCTTTGCGAGCTTGAGTAGGGTGAGCAAGCGGATCCAGCGTGGCGTTGCATTGAGACAGAGAAGATCATGTTCGGGCTCCCGCTCCTCCTGTTCCTCCTGCTCCAGCAGCCGTCTGCATGTGTCCCAAGCACTCACAACGAAGGCATCCGCGCAAAGATGCTGGATCGGCAGATCGAGCTCACCCAGCAGCCTGTTCTGGCTGATCAGCGTGATGGCCCTCAGGTCGCTGATGCCAGAATCACAAGCAAGCCCAACAATCGTCTCAGCCATGATCGCCAAAGCTGTTTCATTGCTGAAGTCAAATGCAACCCTGCAGCGACCCGCATTCACATCCTCTGCCACCGCCGTCAGGTAACCCCCTAGCTCTCGACGCGTGGCATCGTCACCGAGATTTACCCAGGCGGGCAGTAACAGGCTGTAGGGATCGCCGGATGCCCGAGCGGCCGCCAGTCCATCGGCCAAGGGACTAAACTGCGTGCAGGACAAACCCTGTTGAGAGGCCTGATTCAGGTATGGGCGTAGCACGTTGAGGAGGACGATGCAGAAGCCAGGATCCGGTTGGCCTGCAAACAGAATGCGAAAGCTGGGAATTTGCTTTTTCACCTGGCGCGGAGATTACATTGGGCAGCTGGGCTGGGAAGGGGAAAAGGGGACCGAATATGTCGAAGGCCTGAATGTCCCATGTCGCATCTCGGAAGTCGTCAGCTAAGTGGTTGTAGAAGTCATAAAAATCGATCTGTAGCAAGCTTTCCCAGTTTTTTGGCACAGCTCTCCTCGGCCCTGCTGCGGCTTTCGGTCTGTTGTGGGGTCATTTGTTATGATTGTCTTGCTTATTAGGCGTAATTAAAAACCAAGACTCAGCCCACTTTCAAATGGATTCCCATGGGCTCCCACATTGGACTCTGATCGAACCCGTCAGACTCACCCGTCAGACTCACCCGTCAGACTCACCCGTCAGACTCACCCGTCAGACTCACCCGTTGACATCAAACTGGAAAGCTGGAGAGCTGGCTATATGAAAACCACCATGGATTTACCTGAGGATTTGATTCAGGAAATGAAGTTTCGTGCTGTGCGTGAGAGGCGAAAACTCCGCGATGTGGCTGAGGAAGTTTTACGACGAGGCTTAGCAGCCCAATCACCTCCAACTGGAGGTGGCATACGGCATCGAATTAAATTACCCATTGGTAAATTGTCCGTCCCTTCATTGGTAGTCCGTCCCTTTGTCCGCGTCCCTTTGTCCGTCCCTTTGTCCGTCCCTTTGTCCGTCCCTTTGTCCGTCCCTTTGTCCGTCGCCTTGTGATGCTTCGGTTGCCGCGTGGCCCTGAGTTCTCAGAGATGCGCCATGATATGGAGCCTTTGCAACACAATGTAAGCGGAGCCGATCGGGACTGATCCGATTGCGCCTGTATGCTGAGTCAACCGGGTCATCCAGTGCGGCTGCTGACTCAAAGAAGCCGCCCCCGCTTGGTGACCCTAACTTTCTTGGGCTGGTGGCTAGTAATTGCTAAAGCATCGGAATCCGGATGGTTCGCAATCGTTGGCCGGTGGAGCATGCTAAAGCAGGTGTCAGATAAATGAAACTTTAACCTGGGTGAGCTTCCTCGTTTTCAGCTCTGAACAATTTTTGAATCCAATTTCAGTATTCTCACGAATGCTATCTACGTAACCACTGGTCTGGTTGACCAGCGAAAAATAAACAAACACAGAAACATCTAAAATTATGAAATCATTATCAAAATCATTCGCCTACGCTCTCAGCGTTTTAGCATTCTCCACAGGATTAGCCGCAGCCGCTGGTGGCAAAGACATCGTCGATACAGCCGTCGGAGCAGGTTCTTTTAAGACTCTGGCCGCCGCCCTTGGAGCCGCCGGACTGGTCGATACCTTGAAGAGCGATGGCCCATTTACCGTGTTTGCTCCCACCGACGCCGCATTTGCCAAGCTTCCTGCCGGAACGGTAGAAGAACTGCTCAAGCCGGAGAACAAGGAAAAGCTGCAAGCGATCCTAAAATTCCACGTGATCTCCGGCCAAGTCGGTTTGTCCGATGCGCTCAAGGCCAGCTCTGCGAAAACCGTTCTCGGCGAGCCGATCAACATCCGCTTCGCCGATGGCAAAGTGCGCATCAATGATTCTACTCTCCAAACAGCAGACGTGAAGGCATCGAACGGTGTGATCCACATCATCGATTCCGTGCTCCTGCCACCAGCTCCGAAAAACGACATCGCCAGCGTCGCCAAGACGAACGGAAATTTCAAAACGCTACTCGCAGCCGTCGATGCCGCTGGCCTTAACGACGTCCTCAAGGGCAACTCTCCTGTAACCGTCTTCGCTCCTACCGACGCCGCCTTCAAGGCTCTGCCCAGTGGCACCGTCGAGTCCCTGCTCAAGCCTGAGAACCTTGGCAAACTGAAGGAAATCCTCACCCTCCACGTAGTGAAGGGCAAAGTCTCAGCCGGTGACGCATTGAACGCTGGGACAGCCAAGGCGGTCAGCGGTGGCTCCCTGAAATTCGGCATCGCCAAAGGGATTTTCCAAGTGAATGGATCCACCATCACCACGACCGATATCAAGTGCGACAACGGAGTGATCCACGTCATCGACGCGGTCCTGCTTCCTTCCGAAGATAACTGCAAAGACGGCTGCGCTCCCTCTGGGAAGACTGTCATGAGTCCTGCCAAGCTGATCGAGACGGCTATCATGCAGGGAGTGCGGGTCTATAACCAAGGCGGTCACGGAAAATGCGCCGAGATCTATATGACCTGTGCGCAGGCGCTTGCAAAGGACTGCAGCCTCGATTGCGCCACCCGTGAAATGCTTGGCAATATAGTAAGCACGGCTACTGAGATTGCCTGCGACACTTCCCGGGCATTGATTATGCGCGAGGGGCTGAATATAGCATACGCGAGGGTGAGCCATTAATCTTACTGCTTCTCGCCTGCAAGAATGAGCCGTACGGCAAACAGCCAGCCGTAATAAATTGTCCGTCCCCTTGTGTCTCGTCCCCTTGCGTCTAGGAAAAGCAAGGGACAGGAATGTCCCTTCTCCTCAACTGCGGGGGGACGAAACATGAGGGACAGGAATATCCCTTCTCCTCAACAGCGGAGGACGAGACATGTGGGACAGGAATGTCCCTTCTCCTCATTAAACCGTTTCTCAAAGCGCAGGAATACCGAGTTGCTCAGGCATCGCATCCCTAATAAATTAATAAATTGTCCGTCCCCTTGTGTCCGGAAATCAAACCATCTGAGATCTCACCAAAAATTTACAGAGAGTGGCACGCGAAGCATGCGTGAGTGTTTGATTCTGAGCTTCCAGGACGACTCAAGCTCAGAGTCCGCGGAGGGCCGGGGGAAGCCGTGGCGCGACTGCTGCGTCGTGAGTCTGTAGGGGAGAATAACAGCCGTGACACGCCGGAAATGCCCGGAGCGATTTCTCCACAGGGCCATTGTTTAGCGATTATTGGCATCGCATCCCGATGGTTCGAGTTGTTTAAGTCGGAAAAATCCGCTCATTCGACGATTTTACTTCTCTCGTGGATAACTCCAGTCGTGTTCAAGCCCTTTGGCGAATGTGTATTTGTCATTCTTGTCGCCTCGACCGCTCTTGTCGGTATAGTGGGTATGGTCTACGAGACTCAGGCTGCCGTCAGCAAGTAGAGTTAGTTTCTGGGTTACAGTTGCAAAGTTCAAATTCCAAGTAAGAGACAATACTTTGCCGCCTTCTTCGATTTTCGCTGTAGATTCTTTCCAATCGCATTCAGTTGGGTAGCAACGTCCCCACATGTGGGCAATGAGTTTATCTCCTTCCTGGCGGATGTGGACTCGCGTAACGCCACCAGTGTTAAAGTCCTTGTTGCACCATTTGCCTACGAACGGCGAAACCGCTTTGTCTTCTCCGTGCGCAGATAATGATGCACAGAAAACCAGAATGAAGCTTAGGAGCCATTTTAGAGTGAGTTTTTTATTCATAATATTTATTATTAAATTTCAGCATTGTTTAGTGTGTGAAATTTCAGCTACCGCAACCCTTTTCTTTTTTTGTATATACATGATTTTCATGTAGGTTTTTTATCCTAATGACGGATGCGTGCATAACATTCCGCTCATTGACCCTCCCAACTGAAGTTGAGATTAAGAATGAGCATCGCAAGTGATAGCAGAACAGTCGTCATACGACCCGTCGTGATACAAAGCGACTAGTCGCTATTGATAGGGCAGAAAATTGCAACACTCGAGATCATGACTCATGAGCCTGAGCATCATCAAGGCAGAAATCCGTGATGTTCTTGTTTCAATCTGATCCGCAATTGGGACTGAGAATGCGAAGCTGGAACATCCTTCGTTCTCTTTGTTACCTTCTGTTCAAAACATAATATTTCCGGAGCAAGCAGAGGATGGGTATTTACAGAGATTTACCGTTTGAACCCATCAACCTGAAGAGCTGCGGATGAGGAAAAACAAGGGACAGGAATGTCCCTTCTCCTCAACAGCGGGGGACGAAATATGAGGGGCAGGAATGTCCCTTCTCCTCATAAAACCGTTTCTCAAAGAGCAGGAATACCGATTTGCTCAGGCAGAGCGACGCGTGGGCGGTCTGTTAGAATTTCGGGATCACCGTGGGTGATGAGCACGGTGTGTTCGAAATGTGCGGAAGGCTTTCGATCTGCGGTGATGACGGTCCAACCATCATCGAGAATACGGACTTCTGGGACACCAGCGTTGATCATGGGCTCAATGGCGAGAGTCATGCCTGGCATCAAGGTTGGGGATTTACCACGTGGGCGGAAGTTGGGAACTTGGGGTTCTTCGTGAAGTTTTCTACCAACCCCGTGGCCAACGAATTCGCGGACGATGGTGAAACCGAAAGGCTCGGCATATTGCGCAACGGAGCCGCAGAGATCGGCCAATTTTCTACCAGCACGGGCATGAGAGATGGCTTCGTAAAGTGATTGCTCCGTGACGGCGAGGAGGCGTTTGGTTTCGAGAGGAATTTCACCACAAGCCACGGTGCTGGCATTGTCTCCGATGAATCCGCTTTTGATGATCCCAACATCGATTTTGACAATATCACCCAACTGGATGCGACGTGGTCCGCCGATGCCGTGAACCACTTCCTCGTTCACCGAAATGCAAATCTGCCCAACGAATCCGCGATACCCCAAAAACGCACTGCGGCAATCGTTTTTCGCCATGAGATCGGCCGCAAGTTGATCGATCTCTTTGGTCGTCACCCCCGGTTTCACCTCGGCGAGCAATTGCTGCAAAATCTGCGAAGCGATTTTCCCCGATTCGCGCATGCGATCGATTTCTTTGGGGGATTTAATAGGAATACGAACGCGCATCATAAGATAAAGTAGCTTGGTAAATGTTAGGAAATGGATTCGATGTGCGCGAGGATGTTGGAGGAAATCGCATCACGACTTTCGGTGGCCGGAACGGAGAACAAGCAGCCAGCTTCGCGGTAATGATCGATGACTGGAAGCGTGTAAGCGACGTATTCCGTATGACGATTCTTGAAATTCTCTTCGTCGTCATCTTGGCGTGACTTGGCTGCACCGCCGCATACTGGACAATTTCCTAATACGAGTTCATCGGTCTTTCCAGACCAACGACAATCCGGACATTCCACTCGACTGCGAATGCGACTGACTAATTTTTCATACGGAGCGACGAGAGCAATCGCGAGATCGATTTTCTTGGCGCGTTTAGAAAGCCATTGATCGAGATAATGCGCTTGGCCGAGGCTACGGGGAAAACCATCTAACACCCATCCGTTTTTTGAATCATGCCTGTCTAACCATTCGCCGAGGATGGGTTCCATCAAAGCGTCTGGCAAATAGCCGCCACGTGCGAGAATGGGTTCTGCGGCAAGACCAAGATCGCAACGCGTCTCGATCGCCTCACGCAACAACGCTCCGGTGCTCAGGTAATTAAGACCCAAGCGTGATGCGATCGCCCGGCCTTGAGTGCCTTTTCCTGAAGCGGGTGGACCTAGAAGAACGATTCTCATTGGATCAAAAACTCAGGAATAAGTAGATGAAATAGGAGACCCGCCCTAACGGTGAACTCTAGATCAACCCTTGGTTGAATTGTATAAGTAGGCAGCCGCAGCCACTACGATGATGATGGCAACGACCGTGTAGAGATAGACAATCGTGTTGCGAGATGCAGCGTTGCCAGTGTTTCCAAGACGATCGTAACGACCTTTGAGTTTTCCTTTTCTGAGGAAACCATCGTAATGCTTCTGGATGAGGTGGGTTTCCACCTGACGCATCACGTCAAGCACCACACCAACCATGATGAGCAGTGAGGTTCCGCCGAAGAAGGTAAGAATCAATGAGCTCGGTGGTAATTTGACAACGGCTCCAGTCACGGCAGGAAGGAAGAACAAACCTGCGAGGAAAATGGCACCTGCGAAAGTGAGACGGGTCATCGTGAAATCGAGGAACTCAGCTGTGGGTTTTCCAGGGCGAACGCCTGGAATATAACCGCCATTGCGTTTCAAATCCTCAGAGATTTGAGAAGGTTGGAACATCATCGCAACCCAGAAATAGGAGAACAGGAAGATACCGACACCACCAAGAATGTAATACCATGTTCCACCACCCACTAGCTCGCTGTAAAGTGTGTTTGCCCAACCTTGATCTTTAAAGAACCACTGCAACATCATTGGAGGCAACGAAAGAACTGCGGTCGCGAAAATGATGGGCATCACACCTGCGTAGTTCACTTTGAGCGGAAGGTATTGAGTCTGACCTCCAAACTGTTTGCGACCCACCATGCGTTTGGCATATTGCACAGCGATGCGGCGCTGAGCTTGGGTGATTGCAATCGTTGTTGCGATCACAAACAACAACAGTGCGATCATCACAACCATCATGATAGGAGACCAAGCACCTTTATCTTTATCGGTGAAGAATTTCCATGCTTGAACCAATGCACCAGGAAGAGCGGAAATGATGTTGACTGTGATGATGATGGATACGCCGTTACCAATACCTTTCTCGGTGATCTGGTCGCCTAACCACATGAGTAATATGGTACCTGAAACCAAAGTAAGCATCGTGAGGATAACCCAAGGAAGCGACTGATCCACAACAAGCGTACCGAATTTCTCGATTCCAGCCATGTAAGGAATGTTCTCTGGATTGATGAGGGTTTGTGTGACGAAATACGCCTGCACAATCGCGATGGCAATCGTGATGTAACGGGTGTACTGAGTGATTTTTTGACGGCCGCCATCTTCACGGGCAAGTCTTGAAAATTTTGGAACGATCGCGGTCATTAACTGCACCATGATGGAAGCAGAAATGTATGGCATGATGCCCAGAGCGAAAACACCAGCTTGGGTCAGACCACCACCGGAGAAAACCTGAAGAATCGCACCGATACCACCTGCCTGATCAGGGCTTTTCTGTGCAAGTGAATCAAGCCATGCTTTGATGACCGATCCATCAACACCTGGTAGGGTGATATGCACGCCGAGGCGGACGATAACGATGATGGCGAGTGTAAAAAGAATCCTATCCCGAAGTTCGGGGATATTCCAAGTGTTCTTGAAGGCAGAGATCATGATATTTTAGAAAAACTTCAGAGTGAAAATGGTTACTTTTGATAACACGGAGAGGAAGCGTATGGCTTCCTCTCCTAAATCAGTGTTGTTGACGGTTGGTTCGTCAAACTTTGAGCTTACGATTTCGGAGCAGGATCAACGATACTACCACCAGCTTTTTCGATTTTAGCCTTCGCAGTTGCGCTGACTTTATCGAACGTAACGGTGAAAGATTTCTCTACTTCGCCGTCGCCAAGAAGTTTGATTTTGTCGCAAGGACCATTGACCAAGCCAACTTCGCGGAGGGCTTTTTCGTCGATGGTTGCACCCGCATCGAAGCGATCATCGAGATCACCTACGTTGACGACGATGAACTTGTCACGGAAGTCGTAGTTGTTGAAACCCCGCTTAGGAAGACGACGGTGAAGAGGCATCTGGCCACCTTCGAAACCAACACGTGTGCCGGATCCTGAGCGGGCTTTCTGACCTTTGTTACCTTTACCGGCTGTTTTACCTGTTCCGGAGCTTTCACCTGCACCGAGACGTTTGACACGATGTTTGGCGCCTGGATTTGGCTTTAAATTATGAAGTTCCATTTTTTAAATTTGGTTAAATCTGTCGGATTTGTCTGATTGGACCGATCCTACAGATCAGTTAGATTAGATTGCTTTTTCTTTCTGCTTTTTACCACGTGAACCGAGGATTTGCTCACGGCTGCGGACGGATGAAAGAGCTTTGAGGGTTGCTTTGACGACGTTGGCGTGATTGGAGGAGCCCATGGATTTCGCGAGGACGTCGCGGATACCAACTGCTTCACAAACAGCGCGGACACCACCACCAGCGATGATTCCCGTTCCGGGAGATGCTGGCTTGAGAAGCACTTTACCACCACCGAACTCGGCGTAGATTTCGTGAGGGATCGTGCCGTCAACGATGTTCATCGGCTTGAGAACCTTACGAGCTGCTTCGCTAGCTTTTTTGATGGCGTCTGCAACTTCGTTGGCTTTACCGAAACCAAGGCCGACTTTGCCGAGCTTGTTTCCGCAAACCACGAGGGCAGAGAAGGAGAAACGACGTCCACCTTTTACGACCTTGGCACAACGGTTGATGAAGACCACTTTTTCAGCGAGTTCATTGCCTTCGCCGTCAGTGATTGCTTGACGCTCTTCACGACGTGGGCCGCCGCTGCGACCGCCACGACCTTGACCGCCTTGGCCACCTTGACCGTTGTTACGGCCTTGGTATCCACCACGTGGTGCTTCGGTTTCTGGAGTTGTAATAACCGCATCAGCGGTTTCGTTTTCAGGAGTAGTAGCCATGTGTTAGGTGAAATTAGAATTTGAGACCGGCTTCGCGGGCAGAGTCGGCAAGGGCTTTTACCTTACCATGATAGAGGTGACCACCACGATCGAAGACCACGTCTGAAATGTTGGCGGCTTTCGCGCGCTCTGCGATCAGTTGGCCGACTTTCTGGGCAGATGCGATGTTGGCTGCATTGCCTTCGAAGCTTTTGTCCATGGTGGATGCGGATGCGAGGGTGCGGCCTGCTGAATCGTCGATCAACTGCACGTAGACATGTTGGTTCGAGAAATGGACAGCGAGGCGAGGACGCTCGGTAGTGCCGACCACCTTGCGGCGGATACGGCTGTGGATCCGTTGACGGATAGTTTTGCGTTGGATAGTGCTCATTAAACAGAGATGGTTTATGGTTATTTGCCGACGCTTTTGCCTTCCTTACGGCGGACTTTTTCGTCTGAGTAGCGGACGCCTTTGCCTTTGTAAGGTTCTGGCGGATAGAAGCCACGAACTTCAGCAGCGAACTGACCGACGAGTTGTTTATCGATACCTTCGACCTTGATCTTGGTGTTTTCGTTCACTGTGACCGTGAGACCGGAAGGGATTGGGTGGAGTAAAGGATGCGAACGGCCAAGGGAGAGATCGAGATCTTTACCTTTGACAGCAGCGCGCAGACCGACGCCGTGGATTTCAAGATCTTTGGAGAATCCGGTGGATACGCCAGTGATCATGTTGTTAACGATGCTGCGAACAGTGCCGTGAAGGGCACGATGAACGCGTTGCTCGGAGGCACGGGAGACGACAACGGTGCCGTCTTCTGATTTGAGCGAGATACCTGCAGGAACCGAGAAGTCGAGTTTGCCTTTTGGGCCTTCGACTTTGACGGTGTTGCCTTCAACTTTGACGGCAACCTTATCAGGAAGAGAGATTGGTTTGAGTCCGACTCGTGACATAATAGTTAGTAGGTTCGAGTTTAGGGATTACCAGATGTTGGCGAGGATTTCTCCGCCGAGTTTCTGACGTTTTGCGGATGCACCGGACATCACGCCTTTCGGGGTCGAAAGGATGGAGATGCCGAGGCCGGACAGGACGCGTGGGATATCTTGGGAGCCGACGTATTGGCGGCGACCAGGTTTCGAGACGCGTTTGAGATCAGTGAGGACGGGACGACCATCGACAAACTTCGGGCTGATTTTCAGCTCGGTGCGCTCGCCGGTGATGACTTCGTATTTCCAGATATAACCTTCTTGTTTGAGAATCTCAGCGATGTCCGCTTTGATTTTGGAGTAAGGTGCGGTGAAGACTTCATTGCCTGCACGAGCCGCGTTTTTGAAGCGGGTGAGGAAGTCGGAGATAGGGTCTGTGAGAACTGCCATAATAGTGGTTTCCTTTAAATTCTATGGGGGTTATGCGTTGGCAAGTTCGGCGTTTTCTTCAGCCTTCTTGGTATCGCGGAATGGCATACCGAGTTCAGTGAGAAGCTCGCGGCCTTCTGCGTCGGTGTTAGCGGAAGTGACGAAGATCAGATCGAAACCGATCTGGCGTTTCACTTGATCGAGTTCGATTTCCGGAAAGATGGTTTGATCGGAAATACCGCAAGCATAGTTGCCGCGTCCGTCGAAGGATTTTGAGGAAATCCCGCGGAAGTCGCGAATGTTAGGAGCGGTGATGTTGATGAAGCGATGAAGGAATTCCCACATCTGGCTGCCGCGGAGAGTCACGCGTGCGCCGAGAGCTTCACCCTCGCGGAGTTTGAAGTTAGCGACAGCTTTTTTCGAGTAAGTGATCGAAGGCTTCTGGCCAGTGATCTTCGAAATTTCTGTGACGGCATCGTCAACGGCTACCTTGCGGTCTGGGGCTTTGCCCATACAGGAGGTGACGACGATTTTTTCAAGTCTAGGGACTTGATGCGGATTGGTGTAACCGAGCTTTTTGGTCAAGTTCGGCACGACCTTGTCTTTGTAGTGTTGCAGTAGTGCTGGTGTACTCATTTTGTTTTAGCGGGTCAGCGCGTGGTTTGTGTTTAACGCTTAAGCGCGGGCGGCCTCCTTGCGGTGGCTTAGCCCAGTTTCTTTACATTGGAAATATGGACGGGAGCGTCGATGGTTTTGATACCGCCATCTGGATCGGCTTCGGAACGGCGAACGGCTTTTTGAACCGTACGGCCACCTTGGACAACGACTTGGCCTTTAGCCGCGTTGACGCTAAGGACGGTGCCTTGTTTGCCTTTGTGGTTACCGGAGATGATTTCGACTTGGTCGCCTTTTTTGACGTGTGTCTTGATGCTGCTCATGAGAGGAAAAGGGATTGGATATTGGAAATTAGAGATTGGGTATTAGAGAACCTCTGGTGCGAGGGAGACGATCTTCATGAATTGTTTTTCACGAAGCTCACGAGCGACGGGTCCGAAGATACGGGTGCCGCGCGGGTTGTTGTCCTTGTCGATGATGACGATGGAGTTGGAGTCGAAACGAAGAACCGAGCCATCTGGACGACGGACAGGATAAGAGGTGCGAACAACGACTGCTTTCACCACGCTGCCTTTTTTGACGGAGGCGGTTGGGATAGAATCGCGGATGTGAGCGGTGATGATGTCACCGAGGCGGGCGGAGCGGCTGCGTTTACCGAGAACTCCGATCATTTTAGCTGTGCGAGCACCGGTGTTATCAGCAACGGTGAGCTTGGTTTCCATCTGGATCATGGCTTAGTAGATTTAAAATTTAAGTTTAGGGATTAGAATCCGGATGAGCCGGGCTTAGTGAGTGAGAATTTCTGCAAGTGCCCAACGCTTGAGTTTGGATACTGGCTTGGTTTCGATGATGCGAACGCGGTCGCCGATGGCAGCCTCGCTCTTTTCGTCATGCACATAGTATTTCTTGGAGCGCTTGACGATCTTGTTGAATTTCGGGTGCGGAACGCGGGCAACGTGCTCAACGACGAGAGTTTTTTCCATTTTGTTAGAAATAACGACACCAACGCGAGTTTTGCGTTTGTGAACGGCGGTTGCGGCTTCCTGGGATGATTCGCTCATAATGATGGATCGGTTAGAATTGATAGGCGGTTAGCGAACAGCTCAGGCCTTCTCGGTGGTGATGGTGAGGATTTGTGCGATCTCACGGCGCACTTGTTTAAAACGAGCTGAGTTTTCAAGAGTACCCGCTGCGCGTTGAAGGCGCAGGTTCATGGTTTCTTGTTTGAGATCACGAAGGCGTTTGAGGCGTTCGTCAGCAGATAGTTCGCGGATGTCTTTGGCTTTAGAAGTGGCCATGGTATTTATCAGTTAGAAGGTTATTGGTGCGGGTTACGGGTCACGAGGCGGGTGCGGAAACCAAGCTTGTAGGAAGCAAGGCGCATCGCTTCGCGTGCGGCGGATTCTGGGACGCCGGCTACTTCGAAAAGCATGTTACCAGGGCGGATAACGGACACCCAGGTATCGACGGCGCCTTTACCTTTACCCATCCGGGTTTCAGGGGGACGGCGGGTGATGGATTTGTGAGGGAAAATCCTGATAAAGACTTTGCCTTTCCGTTTGAGTGAGCGGTTGATCGCTACACGGCAGGCTTCGATTTGGCGGGTGGTGAGCCAACCGCGCTCGAGAGTTTGGAGTCCGAAGTCACCGAAGGCGACGGTGGTTCCGCGTTGGGCATTACCGGCGCGTGATCCGCGGTGACTTTTGCGGAACTTGGTTCTTTTGGGCATCAAAGGCATGGCTTATTTCTCCTTGTGAAAGTTATGTTTAAAATGAGGGCTTGTTAGGCTTGTAAATTATTGAGCGGAAGGTGCGCCTTGTGAGCGATTGTCTGGACGACCACCACCTTGTCGGCGATCACCACCACGATCTCCGCGGTTGTTGTTACGGTTTCCACGATCCCCGCGATCACCACGCTCGTTGCGTTCTGGTGCTTGACGGTTGTCGTCTTCTTTTTTGTTGATCCAGCATTTCACGCCGATGATACCGTAAACGGTACGGGCTTCTGCGAAACCATAGTCGAGAGGAACACGAAGGGTTTGGAGAGGCACCTTGCCTTCGCGATAACCTTCGGCACGAGCGATGTCAGCACCACCGAGGCGGCCTGCGCAACGAACGCGAATTCCTTCTGCACCGAATTCCATGGCGGTCTGGATGGAGCGCTTCATGGCACGACGGAAAGCGATACGGCGCTCAAGTTGGATAGCGATTTGCTCGGCAACAAGTTGAGCATCGAGCTCAGGCTTGCGGATTTCGAGGATGTCGAGTTTGACTTGTGAGTCTTTGCAGATTTTTTGGATCTCAGCCGTCATGATTTCGATCTCTTTGCCTTGGCGACCGATGATAAGGCCCGGACGTGAGGAGTGAAGAGTGACGCGGACACTGTTCCATGCGCGCTCGATGATGACGCGGGCAAGGCCTGCGTTCACCAACTTGGCTTTGAAGTATGCGCGGATGGCAAGGTCTTCGTGAAGTTTGGTGGTGTAGTCTTTGCCAGCGGCGTACCACTTGGAGCGCCAATCTTTATTGACGGCGAGACGGAAGGCGATCGGATTTACTTTTTGGCCCATGGTGTTAGGTGGAGAGTGTTAGATAAATGAATTATGCGGTAGCGGCTTCGGTTGCAGCAGCGGTTTCTTCGGTGGCTGGTGCATCGGATTTCTTAGCGGCGGCCTTTTTAGGAGCGCGCTTTTTCTTTTCCGGAGCTGCACCGACGAGGGTGATGGAGATGTGTGAGCTGCGTTTCAAGATGGCGCCAGCAGAGCCTTTGGCACGTGGCATGAAACGGCGGAGGGTTGGACCTGCACCGATGACCGCTTGTTTGATCACAAGTGTGCTGGTATCTAGAGAAAAATTATTTTCCGCATCCGCGATGGCAGTCTTAAGAGTCTTCGCAATGAGTTGCGCAGCCTTTTTCGGAGTGAAGGTAAGGATATCGAGAGCGTTCGAAACGGGGAGTCCTTGGATCTCGCGGGCGACGTCGCGCGCTTTTTTAGGCGAGAGACGGACAAATTTAGTGGTGCTGGTGACTTCCATGGTCGGCGGTTTGGTGAGAGTTAATTAAACTTAGTTTTGGGTAAGAAGGACGGCGATGTCGCCGAGGCGGGGTGTGTGATCTTTAGAGTCGAGTTGTTCAACGAATGCTCCGGAAACTCCCTTACGGACATCTGCTAAGATGGCTTTACCGTAGGGTTGTTGTCCTTGCATGAGACGGAAGGTCATTCCGATTTTTGCGCCTTGGGTTTCCCCTAGGTTAAGGACAAGCATTCCAGATTCTTGGTCGAGGCTGACGATCCTTGCTTGCTGGAGATTGCCAGCGCGGATGTCGGGGCGGGGTTTCTGGCGGAGACCGCTGAGAGAGTCAAGCTCTCTCATAGCTGTTTCGACGCGAACGCGAGCTTCTGGGTCTGAAACAACCGCCTGGCGGAGGTAGTCTTGGACGTTGCCTGAGAGTTTGGCGGCTGATGCTTCGAGTTGAGCGATGCGCTCGTTGGCGATCTCGAGGTCTGCAGCGGCTTGAACCAGGCGGTCGTCGCCTCCATCGAGAAGGTTTTTACCGAGAGCTTCAAGACGTTGGCGAACTTGGTTAAGTTGTTCGCTGGAATTCTTTTCAGCTAGGTTTGCTTCTACGATGGCGAGCTGCAGCGTACGGTTTTGCTCTTGGAGTTGGGCGATGGTTGCTTTCAGTTGCTCGGCAGAAAGTTTCTCTTCTCCATGGCACGGCACGATGATTGCGAGCAGCCCAAGGGCAGCGGCAATGCAAGGTGTATGACTAGAGGTAAACATTGGAATTTTCAATTTTCAAATTTCAACTCTCAAAAAGAGCTGTCGGTCGAAGTATTGGATAGTTGAGAAAAATTCTTCTTTGGAGGTTGAGAATTGTGAGTTGAAACTTATTTCTTACCGATACCACCGTGAGCACGGAAGATACGGGTCGGAGCGAATTCGCCGAGTTTGTGGCCAACCATGTTTTCGGTCACGTAGACAGGAACGAAAGTCTTGCCATTGTGAACGGAGAAGTTGTGGCTCACAAAGTCTGGAGTGATCATGGATTTGCGTGACCAAGTTTTGATCGGTTTGCGATCAGCACCGGCTTCGGCAACGGCATCGATTTTTGCGAGAAGCTTTTGATCGACAAATGGGCCTTTCTTGAGGGAGCGTGGCATATCTAGTTTAAGTTAGAGATTATAAAGGGATTACTTGTTTTTGGTATCGTGACGCGACTCGACGATGAAAACGCTGGTGGTTTTCTTACGTTTGCGGGTCTTCTGACCTTTGGCGTGACCCCATGGTGAGAGCAAGTGTTGGCGACCACCACCGGATTTGGATTTACCCTCACCACCACCGTTCGGGTGATCCACAGGGTTCATACACATACCACGGACGGTTGGGCGGACACCTTGCCAGCGAGTGCGGCCGGCTTTTCCGGAAACTTCGTTCATGTGGTCGCGGTTACCGACGACACCGATGGTGCAGAAGCAAGCTTCGTGGAAGCGGCGGATTTCTCCGGAGCGCATTTTAACGAGAGCCCAGCCGCCGTCACGGTTAGAGAGAACAGCGCTTTGACCCGCGGAACGTGCCACTTTACCACCGCTACCTGGGAGGAGCTCGATGTTATGAATTTCTGTTCCGAGAGGTACTTTGCCGAGTGGCATAGCGTTACCCACTTTTGGAGCGACGTTTTCACCTGAGATCACTTTGTCACCGTCGGTCAAACCGGCAGGAGCAAGGATGTAGGATTTTACGCCATCTTTGTATTGGATAAGAGCGATACGGCAGGTGCGGTTCGGATCGTATTCAATGCCTAGCACGGTGGCTTCGACGTTGAGTTTGTTACGTTTGAAATCGACCAAGCGGTAGTGACGTTTGTGACCACCACCGATGTGGCGGGTGGTGATGCGTCCGGTGTTGTTCCGTCCACCTGAGCGCTTGAGCGGGGTGAGTAGAGACTTCTCCGGTTTGCTTTTGGTGATTTCGTCGAAAGACGGAAGCTCCTTGTAGCGCTCGGATGGTGTGTTGGGCTTGAAAGTTTTAAGTGGCATGACTTGCTGACGTTAAAATTGGTTTCTATTTATTCCCACCGTGAGGCGGGATACTGGATTAGATGAGGTCGAGGGATTGACCATCCGCGAGGCGGACGATGGCTTTTTTGTAACTCGGGGTACGGCCTTGGTCACCACGGCGCTTGCGGCGGATTTTACCGTCGTAGTTTGCTGTGCGGACTTTGATGACCTTCTTATCAAAAATGGTCTCAACCGCTTGTTTGATTTCGAGCTTATTGGCGTTACGATCGACTTCGAGAACGACCTCATTGTTCTGCTCTTGAAGCAGTGAGGCCTTTTCACTGAGGCGGACGTTTTTGATGACCTGGTAAATGTCTTTCATGGTCGTAAGATTTCTATCGTTAAAGGATTAAACAGTGCGCTGGGCGAGGGTTGAGACAGCATCACCCACCAGGATGATGACTTTAGCGAGGAGCAGTTGCTCAACGTTAACGTCGGTTGCAGTAACCAACTGAGTCCAAGCGGCATTGCGAGCGGCCAGTTTGGTGTTGTCGTCGAAGTTACCCACGAGGAGGACCTTGCGATCGGCTTGGGTGATCTCTTTAACTGCGGCGACGAAAGATTTGGTTTTTCCATCTGCGATAGCGAAGGAAGGAACCGTGAAGATTCTTTCAGCACGGGTTAGATCACCAAGCACGCGGCGGAGAGCGAGTTTACGAACCGACTTCGGAACGCTTTTTGCGTAGGAGCGGTGACGTGGGCCGAAGACAACACCACCACCGACAAAGATCGGAGCGCGTTTGTCACCGTGACGGGCGTTACCGGTGCCTTTTTGTTTGTAGATTTTTTTGTTGTTACCACTGACTTCACCACGAGTTTTGGTGTGTGCGGTGCCGGAACGGCGGTTTGCACGATAAGCGGTGATAAGGTCATGGACTGCCTGGCGTCCTTTGTCCTCGCCGATGAGGACGAGGTTTGCGGAGGCGGCATCTGCTGCTGTGAAGGCTTTAGCTGACATGGCGGAAAGTTTCAGTTAGAAGGGTGAATATTGCGGTTGATCGGCTTACTTTTTCTTAGCAGCACGGATCGTGAGGTAGGAGCCTTTGGCGCCTGGGACGGAACCGGAAACAAGGATGACACCGTCTTCCTCGCGCACGGCGATGACTTTGAGATTTTGCACGGTCGACTTGGTGGTTCCCATGTGACCTGGCATTTTTTGGTTTTTCCAAACGCGACCTGGAGTGGATCCAGCAGCGATGGCGCCGGAACGACGGTGCATCATGTGACCGTGTGCCATTGGTTGACCGCCGAAGTTGTGGCGTTTGACAACACCTTGGAAACCGCGACCGATCGTGTTACCGATGACGTCGACGTATTGACCAGCCGTGAAGAGAGCGAGGCCGGGATGTTCGGTTGGAACTTCGGTGCCGTTTTCAAAGCGGAATTCTTGGACGCGGCGTTTCGGAGCGGAGCCTGCTTTTTTGAAGCGAGCGAGGTCCGGTTTGTTGACACGAAATTCTTTTTGATCGTCAAAACCAACCTGAAGAGCGGTATAACCGTCGGTTTCAGGAGTTTTGGCTTGAAGGATGGTGTTACCTTTCACGTCGATGACGGTGACAGGAATGCTGGAGCCCGCTTCTTTATCGAAGATGCGGGTCATGCCGATTTTTTTACCAATGAGTCCGAGTGACATAGAGATTTGAAATTAAAGATTTAAAATTAGAGATGCGAGGCCAGGGCAATGTTAGATGCGGATGGTGATGTCGACACCTGCTGGCAGGTTGAGTTTTTTGAGTTCATCGACAGTGCGAGCGGTAGGATCGACGATATCGAGAACGCGTTTGTGAGTGCGGATTTCGAATTGTTCAGCGGACTTTTTGTTGACGTGAACTGAACGGTTAACGCTGAATTTTTCGATGCGGGTAGGAAGCGGAATAGGACCAGCGACACGAGCGCCAGTGCGTTTTGCTGTCTCCACGATTTCAAGAGCCGAGCGATCGATGGCACGATGGTCGAAAGCACGCAGGCGGATCCGGATTTTCTGAGCTGACATGGGATTGAGGTGGTGGTTGGTTGTGAGATGTTTGTTAGAAGATTATGCAACGCGGTCGATGGCAATTTCCTCGACGATGTTGTTAGGGACTTGTTCGAAGTGAGAGGGTGTCATGGAGTAGGAAGCGCGGCCCGATGAGAGGGTGCGAACGGCTGTTGAGTAGCCGAACATTTCCTTGAGAGGAACATTGGCGCTGACGACGGAGAAAGAGCCTTTGGACTCCATGTGTTGGATTTGACCGCGGCGGCGATTGAGGTCGCCCATGACGTCACCTTGGTAGTCGTCCGGAGTTGAGACTTCGACGGCCATGATTGGCTCAAGAAGAATAGGACCTGCTTTTTTGAAAGCGTCACGCATCGCGAAGATGGATGCCATGGTGAAAGCGTTTTCGTTGGAATCGACGTCGTGGTAGGAACCGTCGAGGATATCGACATGGACATCGATAACTGGGTAGCCAGCGATGACGCCGTTGGTGGTCGCTTCGCGGCAGCCTTTGATGCAGGCGTTGATGTATTCTTTTGGAATGGAGCCACCGACGGTTTTGTTTTCAACGGTGATCCCCTTCCCTGCCTCGTTAGGCTGGATGTGAAGGATGACGTGGCCGTATTGACCGCGGCCACCGGATTGTTTGACGAGTTTACCTTCGCCGCCAGCGCTTTTGGTGATGGTCTCGCGGTAAGTGATTTGTGGCGCGCCAGTGTTGGCGTCGACTTTGAATTCGCGTTTGATGCGATCGACAATGATTTCGAGGTGGAGTTCGCCCATTCCTGAAATGATGGTTTGGCCGGTTTCTTCGTCGGTCTTGACCATGAAGGTTGGATCTTCGTCGGAGAGGCGGGAAAGGGCGAGAGCGAGCTTCTCTTGATCGGCCTTGGTTCTTGGCTCGACAGCCATGGAGATGACTGGCTCGGGGAAAGTTGGGGGTTCGAGGACGACGTCGTGTCCTTCAGCGGCGATGGTGTCACCGGTGGTGGCGTTTTTGAGGCCGACCATGGCAGCGATGTCACCGGCGAAGCAGGCATCGATGTCTTTGTGTTCATCTGCTTGAATGCGGATCAAGCGACCGATGCGCTCAGACTTGCGAGTGCGTGGGTTGTAGACCGTATCGCCTTTGCGGACGACGCCGGAGTAAACGCGGAAGAAAACGAGTTTACCGACGAATTTGTCTGCCCAGAGTTTGAAGGCGAGCGCGGTGAATTTCGCGTGGTCGGTGGTTGGGATTTCGATGATGCGCTCGTGATTATCTGGGTCCATTCCTTTGGTGAATGGGATATCGAGCGGAGAAGGAAGGTAATCGATGACGGCGTCGAGGAGGTATTGAACGCCTTTGTTTTTAAAAGCAGAACCGCCGGCAACTGGGATTAGCTTGTTAGCTATGGTGGCGCGGCGGATGGCTTGTTTGAGATCTATAAGGGAGATTTCCTCTTCCATGAGGAATTTCTCACCGAGGATTTCATCGCAGTCTGCGGTGGTGGAAACGAGTTCGTCGTAGGCAGCCTTAGCGATGACTTGTTGGGTAGCATCAAGATCTTTAACGGTGTAGGTGGAACCGAACTGATCGTCGTCTGAGAAATAAACGGCCTTTTGGTTCACCACGTCGATCTGTCCCTTGAGCGAGTCTTCGGAACCGATTGGGATAAGGATGCGGACGGCGTTTGCTCCGAGTTTTTCTTTGATTTCGGAAACAACGCGTTCGAAATCAGCTCCGGTGCGATCCATCTTGTTAACGAAGACGATGCGAGGAACGTTGTATTTGGTAGCTTGGCGCCAAACGGTTTCAGTTTGAGGCTGAACCCCAGCAACGCCGCAGAATACCACGATGGCACCGTCTAAAACGCGGAGAGAGCGCTCAACTTCAGCAGTGAAGTCAACGTGCCCTGGGGTATCGATGATGTTGATGCGGTGTTTCTCTCCGTTGAAGAGTTTGGTGACGTTGTCTTCGTTGTGCTGCCACCATTCGGTGGTGACGGCTGCGGAGGTGATGGTGATTCCACGCTCACGCTCTTGTTCCATCCAGTCGGTGGTGGCTGCGCCATCGTGCACTTCACCGATTTTATGAATCATCCCGGTGTAGAAAAGAATCCGCTCGGTCAGAGTGGTCTTCCCTGCGTCGATATGCGCAGCGATCCCGATATTACGGGTCCGCTCAAGCGTATAAGGACGATCTGGATGGTTGGGATTCAAAACTTTAAACTCTAAACTTTAAATTTCAAAAAGAAGATGTGAAATTAGAAGCGGAAGTGGGCGAAGGCGCGGTTGGCTTGTGCCATTTTGTGAACGTCGTCGCGTTTGCGAACAGCGGCACCTTGGTTGTTGGCGGCGTCTTTGATTTCGTTTGCAAGTGCAACGTGCATTGGAGTGCCTTTGCGGTTGCGTGCGTAAGTGACGAGCCAGCGCATGGCGAGTGACTCGGAACGATCTGGATCAACTTCGAGAGGCACTTGGTAAGTAGCACCACCTACGCGGCGGGATTTAACCTCAACGCGTGGTTTGGAGTTTTCAACAGCACGGGTGATGACCTCGAGAGGATCAACCGTGTCGGTTCCTTCGTTGGCGCGATCGATCGCAGCGTAAACGATGCGTTGTGCGAGCGAGCGTTTGCCGTCCTGCATGACTTTGGTGATGAGGTGACCGACAACCGGGCTGTCGTAACGTGGATCGCGGCGATCCGGCTTGGTGAAGATTCTTTTGCGACGTGGCATAACTTGAAAAGGTTAGGGATTGGTAAAATTACTTCTTCTTGGCTGGAGCGGCTGCTGCGCCCGCTTTTGGACGTTTTGCACCGTATTTGGAGCGAGCTTGGCGGCGCTTATCGATACCGAGGGTGTCGAGCGAGCCACGAACGATGTGGTAACGGACACCCGGAAGGTCTTTTACCCGGCCACCGCGAACGAGAACGATCGAGTGTTCTTGGAGGTTATGACCTTCACCACCGATGTAGGCGATGACTTCAAAGCCATTGGTAAGACGCACTTTGGCGACTTTACGTAGCGCGGAGTTCGGCTTCTTTGGCGTCCGGGTCATGACCTGGAGGCAAACGCCGCGGCGCTGTGGGCAGTTTACGAGAGCAGGCGATTTCGACTTCTCGACTGGAACGTGGCGTCCTTTGCGAACGAGCTGATTAATGGTCGGCATGATTTCCTTCGTGTTTCTGGATTTGTCTAAAAAATGAGTTGTTGGGACAAACCGGCACGAAGACGGGGTTTTTATAACCCGCAATCGCTTTTTTCCGGAGCTGCACCCGATAATTTCCCTGTATTGTGGCTGATTTGCGGCGTTTTTTGTGCCGGTCAGCCTCGCTGTGGGGGGCGGGACTTTATTCGGCGGAATCGATCTGACAAGACCTTTTTGAGTTTTTTTCTGAAAAAAATCACGAAAGGCGGGTTTG
>Ga0315907_10000744_pt1 | contig 45841 bp, 24 predicted proteins | sample LakEriMetagenome_3_FD_203525 | JGI IMG/M metagenome (GOLD analysis project Ga0315907, IMG submission 203525) | Freshwater fungal communities from buoy surface, Lake Erie, Ohio, United States - Buoy 12 MA123 | ecosystem: Environmental > Aquatic > Freshwater > Lake > Lake biofilm | place: USA...
GTGCGCCAGCTGATTGGCCCGCGCATTGAGCTCCGCGTAGCTCAGGCGCTGCTCTTCAAACACCACTGCCGTGGCCTGCGGCGCCTTGGCCACTTGCTGCTCAAACAGCCGATGCACGCAAGCCTGTGGGATCGGCGCCTCAGTCTGGTTCCAGCCCACCAGCAGTTGCTGCCTCTCCTGCTTAGGCAGGATGTCGAGCTCGCCTATGGCGCGCGTAGGGTAAGTTAGAACGGCGTCCAGAAGATGCATGAAACGCGTCATGACCCGTTCAATTGCGAGCACGTCAAAATAGGCCAGGTTGTAGGCAAAGTCGACCTGTAAATCTTGCGCTTCTGAGTATTCGCGAACGAACACGGCAAGCGGCAACTGCTCGAAACCGTGGGTGAGACCCAAGGCTTCGGCGACATTGCAGTCGCCAAAGCAAGCTCTATGATTGGCTGACTCAAAAGACAACGAAATGTCAAACAGTCGCTTCCGGCCGGACTCCAATACGCCCGCCAGACGGTTGATCTCGCTCACCGGAAAGCGCTGGTAACGATAGCTTTCACGTAAGGTTCTGGCGATGCTCTGTATCAGTCCGACGAAGTCGGTCTCACGACCTAATTCGAAGCGCGCAGGAATCATACTGGCGAACAGACCTATGGTTTGCTTGAAGGCCGGCGTGTTCCGATTCAATACCGGTAGTCCAATAACGCATTCGTCCCGATCGCATGTACGGGTGAAATAGACGTAGAGGAGCCCGAGAAACACGTGGAAGACCGAAACCGAGTGCGCCTGCGCCAACGCCTCCAGCCTTGCGTACTGACTCCGCGGCAGAATCCGGGTGAGCGTCCCGCCGGGAACGACGTCCAGCTGTTTACTCTGATTGGATATGGGGAGCAGCATTGGCTCGGGCAGCGTTGAAAACTTTTGTTTCCAGTAGTGCCGGTGTCTTTCGAACTGAGTCGATTCAAGATAGGCAATATCGCTGTCGACAAAATCCGAGTAGGGGACGCCCGTGGGTGGCGGGATGGGTTCGCCGCGCACGAGCGCGCTGTAGAGCGCGGCGAGCCGCTGGGTAATCAGTGCGGTGGCAAAGCCGTCGGCCACCAAGTGATGGAAGGTCTGAAGCCACAGATGGCAATTGTCGGCAATCTTGTAGAGGTTGAAGCGAAACAGTGGTTCGGCAAGGATCTGAAACGGTCGACTGACGGTCTCCTGCATGGAGGACAAAGCGGATTGCATTGGATCAGCTTCGTTCGAACAATCATAAAAACCGACATCAATTGGATGCACTAAGGGAAACGACTGCTGCGCTATGCCATCAAGCTCAGTTAGCCTTAACCGCAGGACAGCCGTTTCCTCAACCAGCAAGATGTTCGCCTGACAAAAGACCTGCGGATCAAGGTAGCCAATGATTCGGGCATAACCTCCAATATTGAGAACAGGCGTGTTTGGGTACAGCGCTTGCTGGAACCACATCTCCCTTTGCACAGAAGATAAGGGAAAACATATCTGGGGGCTGCACGGGGGGGAGATATCCATGGTCGGCGGTTTTCATTGAGCGCTTCTTTGCTGCGTCTTTTCGCATACAAATGCTCTAGACGGGGGGTGCTGCGTAGGCAGAGTTTATATCTTTATCTTCTTCTCCCGTAAGAACAAAGTCGGCGAATATGGCTTTTGTTTGGGCCGAGACTTAGATGTTTTTTGTGTGCTGTTGGGCACTACTATGTGCGTACAACAGCGCTTGCCAGCTGTACTTTTAGTTCCATTTGTTTCCTAAATCTGGCGGCTGACCATATGGAGTGGAGCGTCAAATGTAGTGGGGAGGGGAGAATCTCCTCAACGGCGAAATAAGCACGGGGAAGCCTCCGGAAGAGGATTGTTGCTGTCTGGATTCGGACGCACACAGATGGCACCGACCGCTGGGAACCCCTCCACTCAAGTCGGGTGCGTTTTTTTTCTTCCTATGCGGGCTTTCTCGAACTCAGCCAGGAAATGGCTGCTCACCTTCTTGGGGTCGAATTCGAGGAAGGTTCCACCGGCTTCGAAGTGGGTGATGAACACTTTCCCTAAGGCAAAGGTACCAGCCGCAGCGACGGCAGGCAAGACCGCGATCCCAATCAAGGGACCTAACACAGGCGTGAATTTGAGCACCCATGGAAGACTTCCCGCAAGGCTGTTTTGCACCACGGTCGCCATCAATGTCGCAACCATCGACTTTGCCGCCTGCTCCTTGAAGGGCACGCCATAGACTTCGGACAGTTTGGCCAGCATACGTAGTTGCACGCCGATGATGAGCGCCATGTCGATGCCGGGCAGCGGCAGAATGCCAGCGCCTGCCGCCCAGGGAAGATGCCTCTCGACCACCGCCAATGCCGGCGCTTCACGACTGGCCAATGATGCCACGGGAAGCGATTCGGGAAAGGCGTCCGAAGAAGTGTTCGCACCCGCGATGAACTGCTCGGCCGTGATATCGATCTTCTCCGCCTTGGGTGCAGTCTTGGACGTCTTTCTTGCGCGCGTGATGGCCATGTTTTCCTTCCGCAGATTCAGTTCAATTGACGTAGATTGCATTCATCAAGGTTGTGAGCTCAGCGGCAGCCTTAACGTTGCGGGGCTTGTACTCGGTTACGCTCTGACCGCGCCCGAAAGCACTGCTAAATATACCGCGATTGCCGACCGAGCCTGGTACCAACTCGATGCCGGCGTAATCCTGAACCGCCGCCACGGTCTCTGCGTTATCCCGTCCAGCAGGCTTTGCCCGGTTCAACACCGCGAGGACGCGAAACTCGTGGATAGTGCGAGCTTCGTCGACCAGTTCAAGAATGTCATCGATGGCCCAGACCTCAACCGATTCAGGTCCAATCGGCAAAAGCAGTACATCGGTCACCGTCAAGGCGGCGCGTAGCGCGTTTGAGTCTTTGCCACCAACGTCGATCACGATATCCTCGTACTTCGATTTGAGCAGCCCGATCTGATGGCGCATCGCTTTTGCGTCGTCAAGCACGATGCAGGGCACAGGGGGAACCAATCCGGCTTCGGCGCGGATACCGATAGCCTTGCTGATACTGGTTTGTCTCGGGTCACCATCGACTAACAAGGTTTCCACTCCGGCGAGTAGCCGCTCGATTGCGATGTTGAGCGCTAGTGTGCTCTTTCCGACGCCACCTTTGGTATGACCGAGTGTGAGAATCATGCAGTGATTCTAATCCAATCCGCCTGATTCCAGCACCCAGAGCCGCACCAAACTCTGGCGTGAAATTGCGCTTTGTTCAGATTGTCCCTAGCGCGGCGCTGCCGGGACAGCGGCTGCCGGAGCAGGAGCCTTGGCGGCGTCGGTCGGCTGTTTTGGGGCGGGCGTGGTTACAGGGCTGACGCCATCGGTGTTCAAAATAACTGGCAGTCCGTTACGTCCAGAACCAAACATCACCACCTTCGCATTGGGCGACTTGGCCAGCTCAAGCGTAGCGCTGATGCCCTTCCACGCGAGGTAAGAGTCGGATAAACCGGAACTTACGATGTCCTGAAAATTACGAATCCCCAAGGCTTCAATACGCTTGCGTTCGACTTCCTTTTGCTCGGCCTGAATTTTGAAGTCGAATTCCTCCACCAGCGTGCGGGCCTCGTTTTTGCGCACGATGGCTTCTTCCAGTCCTTTGGGAATGTGGATCTCTTTGATCAGCACATCCTCAATTTGCACCCACTCGATATCCGGTAGCTTCTTGCCAAGGGCCGCCGCGATGGGCCTGGCGCGCTGCTTCGCCAGCGCCTCCGCGTGGACCGTGGCAATGCTCTCCAAATCGGTCAGCGATTGCTGGGCGCCCTTGTAAACTGTCGCGGCTAACTCGCCCCGGGCCGATGAATACAGGTCTTCAGTCGCGAAATTGGCCACGACGTCGCGAAGCACATGGGAGACCGTGTTATCAACAATCGCCTTGCCGTAGCCGGGACCGAACGCCTTGTGTACCAAGCCGGCGGCGCCGGGCACAAGGGTATACCGCCAGGCGACCTGAATATCGACTTTAAGGCCATCGGCCGTCATGGCCGTTAGGGTTTCCTCAGTGATCTGCACACGGGTGCCATACAGAGTCACCACGTCCCAAGGCAGTACAAGCACCACTCCCTCAGTCAGCACCGACGTCACGTCAGTGCCACCACCGAAGCGCTTGTAAACGACGCCGACCTGGCCTGCAGGAATAGTCTGTACCAGCGTCGGCAGGATCAACACGGCAGCGAGCACCAGCGCCAAGGTCACAAACCACAAATCTTGCCGCCAGGCGCTGAACTGGCGGTAGAAATAGCGGTGCAAGCTGGAGCGAAAGTTCTTGGGCAGCGCGGGCTGGGGAGCGTCTTGAATATCAATTGCCATGATTCATGTCTTCTCGGGGCATTTCCGTGAGTAACCCACCTGAAAGGTGGAGGCGGCGATCGGCACGGTCGAAATACATCTCGTCATGTGTCACGGCCACTACCGTTTTGCCCTCGTCGCGAAGGGCGGGCAGCAGTTCGTCATAAAAGTAGCGCCGAAATTGGGGATCCTGATCGGCTGCCCATTCATCGAGCAACAAAATAGGTCGCTTTTCGATCAGGGCAAGGAACAAAGCCAGGCGCTTTTTCTGCCCAGTAGACAGGCCCTGAGTCACGAGGCGGCCATTCATACTCTCGAGCTTGGCAGTCAACTGCAATCGGTCCAGCCAGCTGCGAGCCCACGGGTCTGTAAACCAAGCCGGTTCGAGTGTTCGCTGAAGCAAATAAAAGTCCGAAAAAACCGCTGCGAACAAGCTGCGGTGGCACGCGACCTGGCCAGGCCACACAGACTTTTCATCGAGCTTAATCAAGCCACTCTGCGGCTGGTACAAGGACGTAAGCAACTTGAAGAAGGTGGTCTTTCCCGAACCGTTGCTGCCGGTAATGAAGACGACCTCGCCGGGGCGGAGTTGGAAGTCGATCGGCCCGGTAGTGAATGACTGGCCGTTGGCGTCATAGGTGAAGCTCACACCCTGCATGCAAACGGACTCAAAGCTGATGCGACTATCGCTGGCCGAGGTGCTGCTCACGCTGCCTGACACCTGGTCCAGCCGCACATCCATGTCATGCAAGCTGTTAGAGGCCAAATTGGCAACTGCGAACTGTGGCACTGAAGCGACCAGACCAAAAAGCGGTCCGATCAGGAACATGACAGCTGCAACGCTCTTGCTGATGGTGGCTGCGCTGTCCGGCTTGACAATTGGCAGTACGTAAACAATGGTGGCCAGCAGACCGAAGAACGCCATTTGCGCGAAAACGTAGTCGTTGGCCATCTCCGACTGCGCTTTCATGCGGTACTCCATCGTATCGGCTGAAGCATCGATCGCATTGACCAATGCACGAGCCGCCTTCGGCTGCGAGAGCTTTAGCTCGCGAAACCCCGCGATGAAGTCGCCAATGTGCTCTTGCAGGTCGGACGAGCGCTCCTGGGCAGATGCCAGCGCCTTTCGCACACTACCCGCATGGGTCTGGTAGAAAAAGGCGGCCATCGTCGCGACGGCCAACGTCAATACAAGGGCAGTAACCGAGATATAGGCCAGGTAGGCCGAGGCAAAGACCACCAGCACCAAGCTTTGGACCCCGACGCCAACAGACGTTCCGGCCTGAGCGATCGTTAGGGTATCGTGAAAAACACTGGCCAGGATACGTTGTGTGCCGATGGTTTCAGAGCTTCGCAGCTCCACGCTCTGCAACTTCTTCAGAAGGCGTGCCCGCCAGGCGTGTGAGGCGCTTTCAATCACTCGTGCACTGCCATTCAACGCAAAGCGTTGAGCGAACACGTAAAGCAACAGTGCCACGATGAATTGAACCACATGCAGCGTATTCGACGCCCGGTTCCCATCGTCGGCGTCTTGGGCGTCCATCGTGATGAGCGCAAAGCACACAGTGCTGGTGATCGCGGCAAGCGCTGACATCCGCAGGGCGCGCATGGCCAGCTGGCGATCTTGCGCCAGCAGCATTTGGGCCAGATTCACCGCATGAGCCTTTCACGCGCGCTGCGAGGCAGCGAAGCCAAGCGCGCCGGCGAGAACAGGAAAATATAAATCGCTGCCAGGACTGGCGTGATGACCAGGGACAGCGCGAAGCTTCGAAAAAAACCTAGGCGCGAACGGCGCCCAGGGATGGCTACCACCAAGCACAGGTAAAGGTAGATGGCGATTAAGTACAGCATGGAGACCTCGAAGGTTGCAGGGCGCTCAGCGCGCTGTTGGCACGGGTGCCGTCGGCGACACCGCTTGGCGAGGGGCATTGAAAAGCAGGCGGTCGCCCGCACTGGAAGGTACGGGGCGCAACGGCACTCGTCCCGCTTCACTGAAGGCAATGCTGGCGGTGCAGTCGCCGCCAATGCTCGTTTCGCACAGCTGGACAACGGCCACGCCGGATAGGGCGTTGCAATTGGCCGTGTCCAGCACATAAAAGGTTTCGCGCCTTGTGGTGCGCTGCGGAAAGTTGTGCGCAACAGTAACGGTCGATCCCACAAAAATCCTTTTGTCGCCAGCAGTTTTCTGGAAGAAATCGATCTTCAAAACAAGGACCTTCAAGATGCTGCCGCTGGCGTTGTAGATATCGACCTCGGGGGAACAGTAGCGACCGCCCGGCCCGTTCAGCTCATGCGCGAGCGCCACGCTCACCACCACCGCATCCGCGCCAATTAACGGCGCCAGTGCGGTGACATCCGGCGACTGGTTGGGCACAACGTACTTCGTGCGCGGCTCAGCCTGCGCTGTCACTGCAAGCCCTGCCAAGTACAAACACGAGCACACGCGAACAATTAGTGAAAGGTATTTCATACGAAAAAATTACCAGGCGCGTACGCAGGAATGAGACCGCTCGAAACACCGCTTTGGGCATTCGCTGCGGCTGTTCTTAAGACTAGGGTGTTACAAAATTGCCATATAATATGAGACTATCATTTTACTCAATATGAGACTATCACTTTACTCTCTGCAAAGCAATTTACGACTTTCCTAGCCCTGACGCACTTCATCGAAGGAAGAAGTCGAATCAGACCAAACGACCACCAAAACTTAATGCGTTCCTCTCTGCTATGGATCAACTAGTCCCCCTCACCGACACCCAGTCGTCCGCCCACCAATCGCAAAGCGACAGCTTCTGGGTAGTCAAGAATCACGAAGAACAGTATTCCATTTGGCCAACATGGCGCCAGGTTCCGCTCGGGTGGGTCTGCGTCGGCCAGCCACAAGACAAGGAGCAGGCGTTGAACTGGATAGAGGCTAACTGGACGGACATGCGCCCAGCCAGCCTGCGGCGCTGGCTAGAGGAAACTGCCAACAACGGTTGACCGCCATGCAAGCCCAGGCGCGTGTCAGCGAAGCGCAACGCGAGATCCTCGTCGCCGCCTTGTTGGCTCAAACCAACGCCGTCGCGATGACCGGTGGCACGATCGATTTCTTCGGGCCGCTGGAGGTAGATCGGTTCGTTCATCAGACATTGCGGGAATCACGTGCAGCTGATGTCTTTCGCTGCGCATTCCACGTGGATGGCGAACACCTGACTCAAAAAATAGTCTGCACGCCAGAGCAGGTGCATTTTGAGGTGTTAGATTTCTCAGGGTCGTCTACAGCTCAAGTGGATGCAACCGGTTTCGTTCAACGCATTCGCGATAGCGGTCTGGACCCTTTCGGCGATAGGCCACCGGTGCGTCAGTACCTTATAAAAATTTCGACGGCGCATTTTCGCTACGCCCTTGTGTTCCACCATGCGTTGATGGATGGCTGGGGCTTCCAGCGCCATGTGACTGCGATGGCTCAGGCTTATCGAGATGAGGGGATTGCATTCCCCTCCTATCTCGAGCATTTGCAGTCTTTACAGAACCGACACGCCGGCCTAGCCAAACATGAGCGAGCGCTAACCTATTGGCAGGCGCGGGTACCCCAGGGTCCGCAGCGACTGTTCCCCGACATTGCCCGACCGGGGCTTTACGCGAAGAGCGAGCGTTACGCCATCAGCGTCGCCCAGCTGCGGGCTTGGAAGAACTGCGCCGCAACGTTAGAAGTCAGTCTGGCCGTTCTCACCTCGGCCGCTTTGCTGACCAGCCTATATCAATTGACCGGCGTAACCCAGCCAGTCATAGGAATCCCCGTACACAACCGCTCCAATGCCGAGCAAAAAGAAACGCTAGGCCTGTTTGCCGGACTTACCCCGCTGACCCACGCCTTCAGACCCGGCGAAAGCCTAGCTACAGTCGCTACCGAACTCAAGGGGACCCAACGCTCCGACTTCCGCCATACCGGCTTGTCACGCGCTGACTTCGTCAAGGCCTGGGAGCTGATTGCTGACGATGGTGAGCCCTTTCCCCTGACCTTCAGTTTCGAGCCGCAAAACTACGACGTCGATTTTGAAGGTCTGCCGTTTCACATCACTGCCTACACGCCCAGCGTAATCAGTCGGCCAGCTCAAATTTATTTTCGCGAATACCGTGAAGACCAGCCGGCTTTGCTAGAGATGTTGCGTCACCCCGGCTGTGAATCCCGCGCCTGCTCTGCGCAATTGATAGAGAACATGGTCGCGCTGCTCGATGCGCAGACCAAGCAGCAGCCCCTAGCGACAGCGCATTCGCCCTTGCCAACTGACGCCGGTGGATTGTTCCAGCACTTCTCTGCCCAAGTGCGTCAGCAACCTGATGCCCCAGCACTGACCGATTCGGACGGGCATACCCTGACCTACCGGCAACTTCATGATCAAGCCCTCCGCGCCGCCCGGGCACTTCACGAACAGGGTATCGGGCGTGAAGAATTTGTGGGTTTGTGCACTGGCCGACAGGCCAGTTTGGTGGTGGGTCTATTAGCCATCCTAGCGGCTGGAGCCGTATACGTTCCCTTGGATCCGGCCTATCCCAAACAGCGATTGGACTACTTGGTGGATGACTCCGGGGTGCGCGTGGTGCTGGCCGACACCCTCGGTGCTAGTGCCTTGGCTGGGCAGCCACGAGTGGCGCTGCTAGTGCTCAGCGAACTGGTGACTGGTAACGACACGGGACAGGCAGTGGATGAGGCCTTCCCCACAAACAGCATGCAAGCCGCATATGTGATTTACACATCCGGATCGACCGGCAAACCCAAAGGTTGCGTGGTCACACACGGCAACGTGCTGGCGCTGATGGATTCGGTGCGTGACCATGGCTACGGTTCGAAAGACCGCTGGACGATGTTTCATTCGTTTGCATTCGATTTCTCCGTCTGGGAGATGTGGGGTGCACTGCTTAATGGCGGCCAGCTATTCATAGTTGACCAGGCCACCACGCGCGACCCAGAAGCCTTCGTTCAGTTACTCGCCAGCCAGCGTATCACCGTGCTGAGCCAAACGCCGACCGCCTTCCGCTCACTCACGACCGTCACGCAGTTGTTGGCCGAAGAGGGCCCAGTCCCGCAATTGGCACTTCGCCGGGTGATTTTTGGCGGTGAGGCATTCAACCCGTCGGTACTTCAATCTTGGTTCGACTGGTGTGGTGAAGCGGTGGCGTTCACCAACATGTATGGCATCACTGAGACCACGGTTCATGTGACACAACGAAATTTTGGCCGCCTTGAGACTGGCAAGGGTAGCCTCATTGGCAACGCTCTGCCAGGCTGGCGGTTGTATCTGCTCGACGAAAGACTTGAACCGGTACGTCCTGGAGAAACGGGTGAGATATATGTTGGCGGACTGGGCGTGACGCGTGGTTACCACGCCAGAGCCTCGATGACGGCGCAGCGCATGTTGCCCGACCCGTTCAGTGCGACTGGCTCGCGCATGTATCGCTCGGGTGATCTGGCCCGCCTGTGTGACAACGGCGAGGTCGAGTACCTTGGGCGTGCCGACCACCAGGTAAAAATTCGTGGTTTTCGCATTGAGCCTGCTGAGGTAGAGGACGCTTTGCGTGCCTGCGAAGGAATACGAGATGCAGTGGTACTTGCACGCAAGGACCCGCGCAGCGGGGAAGACCGGCTAATCGCCTGGTTGGTGCCGTACCCTAGCGAGCAGCTGCCTGCTGTCGAAACGGTTCGCCTGCGACTGGAGGCTACCCTGCCTGCACACTTCGTGCCGGCGCTGATGGTGGCTCTGGCGGCCATTCCCCTGACTACCAATGGCAAGCTAGACCAAGCCGCGCTGCCCAACCCTTTCACCGCAAAACCTGCGGTTGCTGCCAATGCCGACAACCTAAGCGCCAGCGAAAACGTCGAGCGCGAAGCCATAAGCGCCTCCCGAGCGGCGTGGGCGGAAGTTTTGCAGGTCGCGAATTTGACGCCAACCGCCAATTTCTTTGCCCTTGGCGGCGACAGCGTGGTAGCGCTGCGCATTCTTGCCGGCATGCGCGAACGTGGCTTCAGGGCCAGTCTTGTGGATTTGTACCGCTATCCCCAACTGGGCCAGTTCGCAGCCCGTGTAACGCCCATCTTGGCAGAGACCGGCGTTGCCCCGAGGGCCACCAGTCGCTACCCAATGCTTGCCTTGCAAGCGGGCATGATTTACCACGGCGAACTCGACCCGCGCTCGAGCATGTTTCTGGACGTGTTTGACTTTGATATCAATGCCCAATGGGATGAAGCCGCTCTGGTCGCCTCGCTTAACAGGCTGGTTCACTGGGCCGCCCCTTTACGTACACGGCTCGACATGGGCCATGCGGACGGCGCCATGCTGGTTGTGCAAGAGAACGCTACTCTGCCCCTGCGTGTGCACGACCTGCGCGGGACCTCGCTCACTGAGCAGCGTCTAATGACGGTGCTGTGGAGTCTTACCGAGCGCACCCAGCCCTTCGACTTGACGGCTGTACCACTCATGCGGGTCACAGCCCACGTATTGGCGGACGACCGTTTTCGCCTGACATTCACCTTTCACCATGCCATCTTGGACGGCTGGAGCTTTGCCTCACTGGTTTCTCGGTGGATGGCTGATTGGCGAGGACATAACGACCTGGCCGCTCTACCCGACCTTTCCCATGTTCAAGAAATGGCCAGCCAGCGCGAGCAACAGGCCCTGCACGACGAAGGCTTGCGGCGCTTCTGGGCAGAGCACCTTCGCGGAGCGACCCCGCAGGGGGCTGCGCGCCAGGCTGACGAACTCCTTCCGGTACAGACCAAACGTGTCGAGCCTTGGGGCCGCGCGCTGGCCTATGGCCTGCGCCAGCAGGCGCAGCAGCAGGGTCTGCCGCTGCGCAGCCTGCTGCTGGGTGTGCAGTTTTTGGCTCAGGCCCTGCTCACAGGGGGCGACGACCTAGTAACGGGCTACGTCACGCATTGCCGACCAGAGGTTGAAGGCGGGCAAGAAGCACCCGGGTTGTTCCTAAACACCTTGCCTCTGCGTGTTCCTGTGCAACCCGAAATTGGCATCCGCGACTGGTTCACTATGTTGGTCCGCATGGAAACAAATGCACTGGAACATCGCTGGCTTCCGCTGCCAGCCATCCGCAAACTCGCGCCCGGCTGGCCATTGTTCCAAGTGGGTTTCAACTTCATTCATTTTCACGTCTACACTGAGCAATTGGGCTGCGACACTTCTCTGATTGAGTCGGTGGAGGTCTACGAGCGCACCGACTTTCCGCTGCTGGTGCAATTTTCAGTCGACCCGCGCTCGCAAGACATTGAGCTGACGCTGGTTCCACAGCACACCGACCACGCCGACACAGAGGCCAGCCTTGAACATCTGGGTGAGGTACTCAGGCGAATAGCTCAGTCCTGTATAGATGGCATGAGTGGTGGAGGCGATCTGTTCAGCGTGTTCGCCTCAGTTAGGGCTGAGATGCCAGAAATGCAATTGGCCAGCGCAGCACGTTTGCTGCAACCCGTCTTGAGTAATGCCAGCGCTCCTGCATCAACTGCGAGCCCATTGAATGGGGCGGAACTCCCCGCGCATACCAACAGTTCTGCGGGTACGGTCGATACTCTCCAGCGAATTCTGCGGATCTGGAATGACATCTTGGGGGGAGATAGCCACGACGTGGATACAGCGTTTGTGGCCGCCGGTGGCGACAGCATCGCGGCGACCCGGTTGATGGCGCAAGTGCGCCGCGAGTTCGCAACCGACCTGCCATTGCGCCTGTTTCTGGAGTACCCCACGGTCAGAGGATTGGCCGCTACCCTTGAACGACATACCCTCGATCGAACTACCTCGGCGCAACTAGCGGCTACGACCTCACTTGCCCCGATTGCCCGCAGTTCACGACGCGCCCGACATCAGGGCTCAGCCAGTCAAACAAACGCCGAACCTCAGGACGGCGGTCAGACCACATGAGCGGCGTGTTCACTGCGCCTCTGGCGCACACCCAGCGTGTGGTCTGGGCGGCAGACCGCGCCAACCCCGGCGCAGCAAGCTACCGCATCCCGCTGACGCTCAGGCTCGAGGGCGCGCTTGACGTTCGAGCCCTGGAACATGCACTTCAACGCTTGATTACATGGCACGAGGCACTCCGCACTAGCTTCTCGGTGGACCAGGCGGGCTCCCCCCAGCAATGGATCTGGGACCAAGCGCGGTCAGCGCTGCTCCAAACCTGCTCCCTGCCCCCGCAGGTCGACCCGCAGGACGCAGCCGATATATGGCTGGCCGCGCCTCTTGACATCAGCCAGACCTGCATCAGGGCCATCCTGGCTCGCATGCACGAGAGCTGCCACCTGCTGTTTCTTGATATTCACCACCTTGTTTGTGACGGCTGGTCGGTCGGTGTACTTGCGCAGGACCTGGGCCACCTGTATCGCCAGGAGATAGGCCATGAGCCACAGACTGACGCGTCGGCCGAGCGCTACCAGTTTGAGGATTGGGCCGAATGGCAGCGAGGCCTTTCGGCCGACCCGGCTGACTACGTCTACTGGCAAGATCGCCTGCTAGGCATAACTAATACGGGCCTCACAAGTAATGGGGCCGGCGGGCTGTTCGAGCCCGCTGTCCGCGACATTACCGACAACTTACGGGTCATCCGCCATTTCAGCGGACTTCAATGGCTAGCACTGGTGCAAACTGCCCGCGCTGCCGGACTTACCCCTTTTGAATGGGCCCTGGCAGCTTTCGCAAGCGCGCTGTCACTGATGCGGGGACAGCCCGACGTTCGTTTGGTTACCCCCTGGACCAACCGCACACGCGACGAGTTTTCACACACTGTGGGGTGCTTGACGGACGTGGTGCTGCTCAGCCCACGCATCGAGGCAGAGCGACCTTTTGTCGAAGTTGCCCGCGAAGTGGCCAGCACCGTGCGCACCGATTTGGGCCACGCCGAGTTCGGCTCTGAGCGCCTGGCGACATTGTGGCGCGCCATGCGACCCAACAATGGCAGTGTGCCGGCCGACGTGATGTTCGCACTTCAGCAGCCGTTGCCCGCACTGTCCGGCTGGCCAAGTCTGAGTGTAAGCGCAGTACCGGTAGAAAACCACGGCGCCAAAAACGCCGTCACTGTACGCATAGAGCCCGGCAACGATGCCACTGAAGACGTCCGCATGGTGTTTGAACTGCGCACAGACCTCTTTGATCCAGCAACGGCGCAAGCCATTGCTGACGACCTGATGGCAACTTGGCTGTCCACCGTCGCCGAACCTGGACAATTTGTGAGCGCGCTGCCTGTGCGCAGCCGTCTGACGGGCCGCACACTAGGTCTCGCACCATCTAGGCCAAGCCAACCTGTCGAACATGGCGAAGCAAACATCTCCAGCCACGCCCTACAACCTTCCGGCACCGCCAGAGGTGCCACGTTGGCCCGGGTCCGAGAAAAATTCGCTGCACAGCTGGGCTTGGACGAAATCCACGAGGACAGCAACTTTTTCGCGCTGGGCGGCGACTCCATCATGGCGCTGGGCTTGGTAACCAGCCTGCGCTCGGCAGGCATTCGCTGCGCACCTCGGCTCGTGTTCCAGCACCCCACGCCACGGGCGCTGGCTCAAGCCATTGATGCTCCAACGGCAAAAGCTACTACGGGAGAATCGAGCCAACCACAGGCGCAGCCGTCGAACGCCCTGCTGCCCATTGAGCACTGGTTCTTTGATCTGCAATTGGACGACCGCCACCGCTGGAACCAAGCTGTGGTGGCTAAGATCCATGTGCCGCTAGAACTGTCAGCTCTGATAGCTGAGCTTGAAGTGGTGCACCAAGCGCACGCGGTATTTGCCTGCCGTTGGCATACCGGCGAGGACGGTAGCTACAACGCTGGCCAGGATCTCACCGCGCCGCGCTTCGCGCTGATTGAACTCAGCAGTCATACGCTGGACGGACCAGAAGTCGAAGCTGCAGCCGCACAGATCAACATCCACCATGGCCCCTTGTCGGTGGTTGCGTGGCACGCCCCCAGCCAAACCCTAGTGTGGATGATCCACCACTTAGCCGTTGATGCAGTTTCCTGGGTCACCCTCCTGACTCAGCTGGCCACTGGCCTCAGCGAGCCCTTGAGCGCCAGAATTTTGAGCACTGACGTTGGGCATCCGGCTCGCGCCCACCAACTTGCTCTAGCCCGCGCACTCGCCACCGAGGACGCTCAGGCCCATTGGCGCGCCCAAGCGCAGGCCCAGCGCCCCGCATTTGACAGCCTGCTAGCACCAGCCCGCTATGCAGATGCGGTGCGCGCGATGGCCCGCCTGCCTAACGCAGCTGCCAACACCTTGGTGCGGCTCGAACAAGAAGGCATCAAAGTAGAGGAGCTCCTGCTGGTTGCCTTGGCACGCCTAGGGCCGAGTCTTAGCGGCCACGAGCAGGTGGCGGTGATGCTCGAGCAGCATGGCCGCACGCTCGACGACGAGGCAAGCGAGGTGGGAGTGGGTTGGCACACCGTCATGGCTCCGATCATCATCGACGCAGTCCAAGGCCGCGATGGCGCTGACCAGCTCGCCGCCTGTATTACCCAGTTGGCCAACTGGCGCCAGCGCGCAGCCTCGTGGTTACCGTGCCGAGCCGCCGCAGCGCAATCCGGCAGCCAACCGCTGTCGGCACCCGCGGTGTCCTTAAATTACCTAGGCCGGGTTGGTACGTCGGCGCTAGCTGGCGTGATGGACATTCAAGCTGTACCTGACCTGCCGTTGCACGATCGGCAAGGTCTGCGTCCCTTTGTGCACGACGTCGTGTGCTGGCAAACGGCCGCAGGCTTAGAGCTGATGTGGATCGGTGCGGCCGGCGACGGCCCGTTGGCCGCCCGCGCTCAATGTAATCGCCTGATCACGGCGCTGACTGAGGTGCTGACCGACCTCGAACGAGGCGGTCTGCGCCTGCCCCCTGGGCCGCTGGCGCCAGGCCTGGTCTACCACCATGACCAGGGCGAAGGCCAAGACCACTATCTTGAGCAGGCTTGTGCCGAGCTGCGCGGCGACATTGACGCGCAGCGCATGGCACAGGCTTGGTTAGAACTGGCGCAACGCCACGCGGCGCTGCGCACCGGCTTTATGCTGGGTGCGGATACGTCGCTGATGCGCCGCATCGACTGGCATACCCAGGCCCCGTTCGAGGTGCTGGATCTCTCCGCTTCAGACCGAGACCTCTCCAACACCTTGTACGAGCAGACCGCACAGCGGCAACGTCAAGCCGACTTCAGCCTCGGTCACTGCCCGCTGTGGCGCGTGCTATTGGTCCGCCTGACGCCCCAGCAATGGCGCTTGGTATTCACCCATCACCATGCGATTCTTGATGGCTGGTCGTTGCCCGTTTTGTTTGAGCACCTGATGTTGGCTTACGACGCGCCAGGCAGCGTACCCCTCGAAGCCTGCAGTCAGGCGGCACTGGCCCGCGCCCAAGTTCAAGCGAGCACGCCCGAGATCGCACGCGAATGGACAGACTTGCTCGGGGGCGACTTCTCTCCTGCCCGTCTGGTGCTAGCCCCGCCCAAAGCCGACGACGCGGTCGCCGATGAAGACCTGGACCTTTCTCTGGACGAAGCACTCTCTGAGCGTATTGCCGCGCGTGCTGCGCAGCACGGTGTGTCCGTCTCAAGTTGGTTCCTCGCCGCCTGGGCTTTGGCGCTTCGTGCATGCATGCAAGGTACACATGTGAGCTTCGGTATGACAGTGAGTGGCCGAGATGCCAGCGTGGCCGGTATACAACGCTACGTCGGTCTGGCGATCAACACCCTACCCTTTGTAATCGAGCCGCATCCAGCTATGCCCTTTGGCGATTTTGTGCGCCAAGCCCAGCAGCGCTCAGCTCTCGTCCAGGCCTCCTGGGCTATGGCGCTACCGGCGCTAGCACAGATGTCCGGCACGCCAGCGAACGACTTCTTCGAGACGCTGTTCGTATTTGAGAACTATCCCGTTGGGGCACTGTCTTGTTCATCATTCACGCTAGACGGCGTGTCCATGCGCGAGCAGGCCCACTACCCGCTCACGCTGGCCGTTTTGCCTAGTCGGCAAACCACGCTAAGATTGGCCCTGCGCGCGGGCCGTGTCACCTCGGAAAACGGTCGCCTGCTGTTACAGGGTCTGCAATCCATCCTAGAGCGATCCTCGGCCATGCCCTGGAAAACCTGCTTCGACTTGCGCCTGATGGCACCCCCGCTGGAGGCGACGCAGTTGGGCGCGGCCGTTCGCGCAGCCGCGGCGAGTCATAGCTTTTTTGACCTGCTGCGGCAGACCAGCGTACGCCACCCCGGCTCCGCTGCCGTCTCTACCCGCGGCAAAGACACTTGGCGCTACGACCAGTTGCTGGCCCATGCCGAGCAGGCTGGCCAGAAACTGCGCTCGTTAGGTCTGTCAGTTGGCGATATCGTGGCCTTTAGTTGCCGGAGAACACCGGCCTGGATAGCGGCGTTGTACGGTGCCAGTGCAGCAGGTTTGGCATTTTTCTGGATTGACCCGCAGCTGCCACTGGCGCGCCGTTTGCACATGTTGCGCCAAGCTGGCCCACGCGCCTTGCTGGTGGACCAGACCGCAGAGGCTGCCGAGCTGGCAGAGGCAGGGGTGCCCCGCGTGGCCCTAGACAGCCTAGTAGGCGAAGGCGACAGTGCAACGGATTCCTGGTCGGCCGTGCCGTTGCATCCCCAGTCTCTGGCTTATTTGATCTTCACGTCTGGCACCACAGGCCAGCCCAAGCTGGTCGCCGTGCCGCAGGCGGGCCTGGCCACGCTGGGCCGGGAACAGGCCCGGCTAATGGACCTGCGACCGAACGATACGCTTTACCAATTCGCATCGCCCAGCTTTGATGCAGTTATCGCCGAGTTACTCGAAGCAGTCTGTTCTGGCGCTTGCCTGCGCTTGCCGAGTGAAGGCCTAGGCATGACCGATGTCGACCTCGAGGACGAGTTGCGCTCCTCGCGCGCAAGCCACATCACATTGCCGCCCAGCTTGGTCGCCCGCTTGGATCCGCAGCAGTTACCGGATCTGCGCGTCATCCTAGTGGCGGGAGAAAAATCGCGCGCCGAGCAACTGCAGCGCATGCACCAAGCCGGAAAAACTCTAATCAACGCTTACGGCCCTAGTGAGGCGACTGTGTGCACCACGATGCAAGTCTGGTCAGGTCCGCACGATCCCGCACTCGGCGAGACGCTGGCAGGTGCTGCACTGCGTATACTCGATGGCACCCTAGGCCTGGCGCCATCACAAGTCATCGGTCAGGCCGCCATCAGCGGCACAATGCTCGCTTGGGGCTACCTCGGCGACGCACGCCGCACCGCCGAACGCTTTGTGCCTGACTCTTTCTCCGCCGCGCCAGGCCAGCGCACCTACCTGACTGGCGACCTAGTATTTCGAGATACCGAGGGTGGTCTGCACTATGTCGGAAGACAAGATCGGCAAGTCAAGCTGCGCGGCCAGCGCATCGAGCTGGGCGAGGTCGAGTCGCTGCTGCAGGCCCATGCCGATGTGCTGTCCGCGCGGGTGGATGTGCTCGGCGAAGATCACTCCGCCCAACTGGTGGCTTGGCTCCAGCCGCGAAGGCCAGAAGGCCTGCACCTCATTGAGGTGGCCCGCGCATTGGCCCAGTCCATGCCCGCTGGCCTGCTGCCGCGGCGCTGGGCCGTGATCAGTGATTGGCCGCTCAACCGTTCGGGAAAGGTTGACGCCACCCGCCTGCCGACACCGCTGCCGCTGCAGACACAGACAGCAGGCGACTCATCAATGGCCGACGTACGCACTCAACAGGTTATGGCGCTTTGGCGCGACATCCTGCAACAAACGGTAGCGCCTGACACTGAGTTTACGCAGGCGGGTGGTGACAGCATCACCGCAATGCGCTTGGCCTCGCGCCTGTCCGCAGCTGGTTTTGCTGTGCGCGCCCGTGACTTGCTTTCGGGATGGACGCCTGCCCATATTGCCGCCCAAACTGGAACCCAAAGCGTCACACTGAACCGGTTGGTAGCCTCCCGCCAAACGTCAGGTGACGTCCCGCGCGACCACGCGCCAGCCAGCCCAATGCAGCAGCTGTGGCTGCAGAGCGCTGGACACCCTCCAGGCCGCTGGCTGCTGTCTGTTGAGCTGGAGGTGCGTGGCGCCAGCGCAGAGCGCGTCGGTCAAGCAATTGCCGCCAGCGCAGCGCGTCACCCTGCCCTAGCCGCGCGGCTGGATCCGGCGGCGGCTCGAACGTACAGCAGTCCCGACACCCCGCCCCTGGTGCTGTACTGCGAGGCGGGCGAAAGCTTGGCACTGCAAGCGGCAGCACGCGAGCGCATCAACCCGGTCCAGGGCCCCGGCTTCATTGCTGTGGTCTCCGGCGACGACAACGCACAGGCCTGCCAAGTGCTGCTGGCGGCGCACCATTTGTGGATCGACGTGGTCAGCCTTCGCCTATTGGCCGACGACATCCGGTCGCGGCTCAATTCGGAGGTTCTTGATAGCCAGCCCCCAACGTCATTTCTGGATTGGATCGCAGCACTGGAAAGCTACACCTGCGCCGGCGGCTTCGACGACCAAGCTGAGTACTGGCAGGACATGCTGCGCCCTCGGCCGAACCTTCAAACAATTGCCTCCGCGCGCAGGCCAACCCAGGCGCAATCACGACGCAACCTACGCACTGTCGCCCTGCCCCCCGAGGCCATCAACCGACCCGCCAGCGAACTCGAAGCACTGGTCTTGCAAGCACTTGCACAGGCTCTTGCTGGAGCACCAGGGTGCGAGATCCTGGTCGAGCTCGAACGCCATGGTCGGGATGCCCTGCCCGACTTCGATGCATCCAGTGCTATCGGTTGGTTTACTGCGTCGTTCCCGCTTCGCCTGCAGAAAGCTGCTGATCCTGAAAACAGTGCCAAAGCGCTTGCTGCACAGCTCAAAGCCTTGCCGTCTGGCGGTGCAGGCTTTTTGGCATTGCTCACATGGCGTCCAGAAGTGCTCGGTGAGGCGGCCTGCAAGGCCTTCGCGCAGGACTGCCGCCTGGCCTTTAATTACCTCGGCGAGTTGGCTACGCTCCCTCAGGGCGAAGGCTCCAAAACCAACGGCACCGTGCAAATTACACAACATCAATCAGGCCCAGACGACGCTGATGCTGACCCGTATCTGGCGCGGCCGCGCCCGGTGACCCTGGAAGCCTGGACGAAAGGATACGAGCTTGTGTTGCGTGCCACGTTCGACCCGACTGACTGGCCAGAGGGCGACGCCACTCTAGACGACGTCGCCGCCATTCTGACCAATCTGTTGCGCCACGAGCCACCGCAAGCGCCACTGCAGTCCCTCTCCGATGGCGAGATGGACAGCCTTCTAAATGAACTTGGGATCTGAGCCGCACAATGAGCAACCCGCCCGGAAAAATTGCTGGCATCCTTGACCTGACACCACTGCAACAGGGCATGCTGGTCCTTGCGACTGACGCCGACAGCGCTAATGGCGACCCCTACATCATCCAAACCTGGGGAACGTTGCGGGGCCTGACCGACATCACGCGCTTTGAGGCGGCTTGGCAATCGCTGATACAGCGCCATGCCGCGCTGCGTTCGGCCTTCGTTTTCCAGGGACAGGCGCAGCCACGCCAAGTCGTTTTGCGCGAAGCGCTGGCGCCCGTCCAAGTACAGGACTGTCGTGAACTTGCAGAGGGTGCCCGGCAAGCCCACATGAACGCCTGGCATGCTCAGGACCTGCAAGCTGGCTTCAATATGACACGCCCGCCGCTGGCGCGGATTGCGCTGTTTCGCACGTCCATCGATGAATGGCAATTCCTGCTGACGCACCACCACCTGATCCTTGATGGATGGTCTGTTGCCGTGCTGTTCGCTGATTTACAGCAACTGCTGGCAGGCGATGCACTTACTACCGAAGCCATCGGGCCCGAGGTTATAAGCCCCCGCCTCGCCGACGCTGCGAAGGCGGCAGGTGACCCGTTTTGGCGCGCCATGCTCGCATCCTGGAGTCCGCCCGACCTTGGCGATACAGTCCGCAGTGGTGATGTGGGGGTCGGCGCCAGCCGCCTGCGTCAGACCTTGCCGACGTACGTCGTCACCACCGTGCGCGAGACTGCCCGCCGCTTGGGCGTGACGCCGGCTGCCGTGACCGCCGCCGCTTGGCTGTTAGCTCTGTGCCGCAGCAGCGGACAGCGGCGCGTGACTACCGGCGTGACCACCTCAGGCCGTGCTGAAGATGTCGCTTCGCAATGCGCGGTCGGCATGTTTGTCAACACCTTGCCCCTGTGTATTGAATTGCACTCTGGTGAAACGCTTGACGCCTTTGTGCGGCGTGTGGCTGGTCTTTGGCGGGGACTGGTCGAGCGAGACCAGACCGATATCGCAGCGTTACGCCCGGTGGCTGGCGCATCGGCCGGCCAGCCCCTATTTGACGCCCTGATCGCCTTCGAGAATTTTCCGCAGACGCCGACCCAAACGACTGGTGTGCAAATTCAGGCCAAGGGCTCGCACGAGCGGACTAACCTCGCCACAGCCTTGATCGTGATTCCGGAGCTCCAGCAGTGGCGGCTAGAACTGCAAATTGAGCATGCCCGCATGTCGCCAGACCAAGCGGGTCAGCTGCTGGGATTGCTCGGGCAAACCACAGAGCTGTTCGTCCGGCCCGGTACCGTGGCCGTGGACGAGGCCTGGATGCGCTTGGGCGAAGGCCAAACGGTGCGCGCAGTTGCGCCCACGCTACTGCCAGCAAGCACGCCGCGCGACTTGCTAGCCTGGTGGAGTGCCAGCCTGCAGGCCAGCCCTGACAGCGTTGCCACGCGCGACGGCGCACGCACACTCACGCGCAGGCAGCTCGATCAGCTCTCACGCCGATGCGCCGCTGCCCTGACGCAAAACGGCGTGCGCCTCGGCGACCGCGTAGCCCTCTGCATGGAGCGCAGCGATACGCTATTGGCCATGATGCTGGGCGTGGTTCGAGCCGGCGCCTGTTATGTACCAATTGACCCGCACCAGGGACCTTCGCGCCGAGCCCAGGTGATCACCGACAGCAGGCCTGCGTGCGTCGTCTGTGACGCTGACCTAGCTGAGGACGGCGACTTGGTCGCCCAAGCTTTGTTGGACGCAGTACCGCAGGCCTTGGACTGGCAAGACCGACCGGTCCATCCACTAGCGCCCGCCTACATCATTTACACTTCGGGCTCAACTGGAGCACCCAAGGGCGTGATGGTTTGCCACCAAAACGTGGTCCAACTGATCGCCGCCTGCCACCAGCGCATGGAACTGGGTTCCCGTGACGTCTGGAGCTTCTTTCATTCGTTCGCCTTCGACTTCTCGGTCTGGGAGATCTGGGGCGCATGGCTCACCGGCGGCTCGGTGCTGGTCGTGCCCTACGAGGTCTCGCGCGACGCGCTGCAATTTGTCGACTTGTGCCAGGCCCAGGGCGTCACAGTGTTGAGCCAGACGCCTTCGGCATTCAAGGGCTTTGAACAGGCGGAAGGGCTGCTCACCCGGGGCTTAAGCGATCTACGCTACATCGTGTTCGGCGGCGAGGCCGCGATTTTGGGCAGCTTGCGCCGCTGGACGCAGCGCCATGGCGACCAAAAGCCCGCCCTGATCAACATGTACGGCATCACTGAAACCACCGTGCATGTGACTTTTTGCCAACTTGACGCCGCCACCATCGCGAGCGATGGGGTAGCGCCTATCGGCGGCCCACTGGCCCACTTGAGCATGAAATCAGAGCGCGCTAGCGGCCTCGCTAGCCTCATAGGCCAGCCCGGCGAGATCGTGGTGGGCGGACGAGGCGTTGCCCTGGGCTATTTCAATCAGGCGCGCCTGACCGCCGAGCGTTTCGTGCCGGACCCGCAGGCTCTCGCGCCAGGTGAGCGCGCCTACCGCTCCGGTGACTTGGTGGTGGTTGATGGCAGCGGCCAATGGCGCCCGCAGGGCCGTGCCGACAGGCAGGTCAAGCTGCGCGGCTTTCGCATCGAGCCTGGCGAGATCGAGAGCGCGCTGTCCGGGCTGGACTCCGTGGCAGCCTGCACCGTGCACGCTATACCAAAGTCAGCGAAGTCCGGCGGCGGCGAAGAGGACCTGGGCCTGTGTGCCTGGGTCGTGCCACTCCCGAGTACCCAACTTGACACCCAGGCTCTGCTCCGATCGCTGCAGCCCTTGGTGCCGCCTCACATGCTGCCTGAACGTATTGTGCCCATCCCGGCCTTGCCGCTGACGGCTAGCGGCAAGATCGACGTCACGCGCCTGCCAAATCCCTGGCTCGCCGTGCTCGAGACGACCAGCGCGAACGGTGTGAGCAAGTCCTTCGGCGGCACCCCCGCCGACCCACCCGCCGACACGCTGGTAAGCGCGCTTTGCGAAGCCTGGCAAGAAGCCCTGAGTGTGCCACGGGTCCGTCCCTTTGACACATTCTTTGCCGTCGGCGGCGATTCAGTACGTAGCCTGAAGGTCACTTCAGCCTGCCGCGCCCGAGGCTTGCAGTTTCCTTTGGGCAAGCTGCTGGAAAACCCGACGCCTGCCAGCCTGGCCAACTGGATCCGTGCGCAAAAAGCCGACCCTGCCACCATTGCCCAAGCCGATAAGCCTTCTCCCTCGCTGCCAGCCCCCTTCGCTTTGCTCGACTCGGTCGCTCGCGACAGCCTGCGAGCGGATGTGCTGGATGCCTGGCCGGCCACTCGCCTGCAAATCGGCATGATGTTTCACGCCGGCTATGGGGACGACACAGCGCTCTACGAAGACCTGTTTAGCTGGCGACTGGCGCTGGACACCACGCCCGATCGACTGACCCACGCCATGGCGCGCTTGTGCCAGCGCCACCCAGTACTTAGCAGCCGTTTCCAGCAAACCGGCGATGTCCTGATGCAAGTGCTGCCAGAGACCAAACTAGCCGCCCTGGCGCTGCACGACTTGCGCGGACTGCCAGCACCCGTGCGCGAGCAGCGCCTAGTGGAAATCAACCAGGAGCTGGCACAGAGCCGGGTCGACCCGTTTGCCGGCCCGTTGTTCAGAGCTGCAGCGTGCGAACTAGACGAGGGCCAGTGGCACATCGCGCTGCTGTTTCATCACGCCATCGTTGATGGCTGGAGTGTCTCGCTGCTCACCGCCGAGTGGTTCGAGCTGAGCCGCATGACAACAGCTGCCGATGACGCCAACGCAGACGCAGCCCAGGCGCGCGTTGATGCTGCGGCGCAGGCCCTTCATGCAGATGCTGAGCGCCAGGCGCTTTCCGACCAGGCCATGCGCAAGCGTTGGGCGGATCGGCTTGGCACTGAGCCAATGGGCCGCCTTTGGCGCTGGCCGGCAGCCCCGGGAGAGGCCTTGTTGTCACATGGCCAGGCCCAGCTGGCCTTGAAACCCGACATACTTCATCGACTGCGCGTCCATGCCGACGCAGGCGGCGTGCACCTCAAGCATTTCTTGCTGGGAATCTACGGCGCAGTCGCTGCTTGGGCACAGGGGGCGCATGCAGTTTCAATCGGTGTTGTGATGAACGGACGGCCCGACATAGCTGGAGCCGACCAAGCAGTCGGTATGTTTCTCAACACCTTGCCCATCAAACTGTCAGGGCACGGCAACTGGATAGCGCTGGCCCAAGCGGCGGCGCGGGCCGAATTGTCGGTGTTCGCCGATCGCGCTATGCCGCTGGCGGAGTTGCAACGTCTAACCGGCGGGCCCAGCTTTGAGATGAGCTTTAACTTCGTGCATTTCCACTCGCGTCAGGCGATGGAGCGCGCCGGCGCAACCGCCGGCAACGTAGAGACTCGCGAATACAACAGCCTGTCGATAGCCGTTACCTTCGGCTTATCGCCCGACGGCCAGACCCTAAACGGACAAATCCAGAACGGCGAACCGATGACGTCGGCCCAACTGCAGTGGCTTGCTCAAGGACTGGAGCAGGCTCTTGAGCAGGCAGCCACCGCCCCGTACGCCGAGGTCAACCTGCGCGACCCACTGGCGCCTTGCCCCGTCTTGCCCCTGCCTGCCGAGCAGGACCCTAGACCATTCGAGCCCGTCCACGACGCCGTACTGCGGCGCATGCGCGCAGCGCCGGGCGCAGTCGTCATGATCGATGCCTACGGCGTGCCCCTGCTGGCCGAAGAGCTGCTAACGCTTCATGGGCGCTACGTCGCACACCTGCAAGCCACAATTCCAATGTACGGAAGACCCTGCGCTTTGCACCTTCCGCGCTCCGCCGAAATGATCGCCGCCATGCTTGCGGCAGCCAGTTGCGGTGCCTGGACCGTTTACCTAGACGCCAAAACGCCGGTAGCGAGACGAGTTGCTACCCTGGCCGCCCTTCACGATCCTGTGGTACTTCACCACAGCGGCTTGGACGATCTCGCACCACTGCTGCCGGCGACCACCATCGACCTGGCTCAGACCAAAGATACTGAGGACGACGACAATGAGGAGGACCTAATCGCCAGCCCGCAGGCGCCACCCCAAGCAATCGCGTACTGCATTTTTACGTCAGGCAGCACCGGTACGCCCAAAGGCGTGGCCATACCGCACGGTGCCCTCGCTGCCCACATGGCCTGGTTCAACCGTGCCTTCGGCTTCGGTCCTGGTGACCGCATTTTGTACCGCACACACCCGAGCTTTGACGCCTCGGTTTGGGAACTGTGGGCTCCACTGATGACTGGAGCCGTTCTGGTGATAGCACCCGACGACGCCATGGGCGATCCGCAATACATTGCGGAAGCCGTGGCGCGCCAGCGTATCACCGCTCTGCAACTGGTACCCACCTTGCTTGAAGTCATGTCTGATGCGGCCACGCTGAAGCAGCTCAGCGGGCTACGTTATCTGTTCCTAGGCGGCGAGGCGCTCAAGCGCAATCTGGTGCTGAACCTGATGACCGCGTTGCCTAAGCTATCCGTGGTCAATCTGTACGGCCCGACCGAGACCGCCATTCAAGTTTGCATCGACATTGCGCAAGCCGACGCACCCGAGGCCGGCAGCATCTGGCCAATTGGCCGCCCAGTGGATGCCACCCATGCTGTGGTTGTGAACGAGCAACTGCAGCCCTTGCCCACGGGCGCTGAGGGCGAGTTGTTGATCGGCGGTGCGCAAGTTGGGCAGAGCTATCTCGGTCTGCCCCGTATGACGGCCCTGCGCTTCGTGCCCGACCCGTTTGGCGCACCCGGTGCGCGTGCTTTCCGGACAGGCGACCGCGTACGCCGCTTGCCAGACGGCCGCCTGGCTTACCTGGGCCGAAACGACGAGCAGATCAAGATTGCGGGCAATCGCGTTGAGCTCGGTGAGATTGAAACGCTGCTGGCCCAAACCTTGACGGGTGGCCTACGTTCGGCCGCAGGCGTTTGGACGCAGTACGGCACGGCGCAACTAGTCGGCTATATGGAATGGCCAGCGGACCAGCTCGGCTTTGACGACGCCGTGTGCGCCGCCCGCGGGCACTTGGAACGCCTGCTACCTCGCTACATGGTGCCTGCGCGCTTCTTTGCGGTGCCATCATGGCCGCTGCTGTCCAGCGGCAAAACCGACCGAAAGGCACTGCAGCAGGCTAGCTTGGACTCTGTCACCGCTGCCGATCCGCTTGCGACAACACAGCGTTCTGCGCGCGTCGAGGTGGACCCCCAGACTGGCCTTGTGCAGCGCCTTCTTGGCGTCCTGCTGGGCAAGCACGTTGCCGCCGGCGACGACTTTTTTGACCTTGGCGGTGACAGCATCATCGCCATGCAGTTGGTTGCTCGGCTCAGAGCCCAAGGCTTTTCCGTCAGCCCACGGCAGATTTTTGAGCAACGCCTTGTTGAGCTTATCGCCACACAGCTGCGCCCACTGGCTGTTGCCCGCGCAGCACTGCCTGAGCCAGCCCCCGACCACCTGCAGCCACTTCCTGCACAGCAATGGTTCGCCCGGCTAGCGCTGCGTCAACCGGGGTGGTGGAACCAGGTGGTGAGCCTGCGCCTCGTTCGCCCCGTAGCGGGCTCTGCGCTGAGCTCCCATCTGATCGCGCTGGGCCAGCGCCACCGGGTGCTGGGACTGCGCCTGACCTCGGACGGACGCTGGACCGAGGGTGACCCGCACCCGCGGATCGACACTTGGGAGCTGAATGGTGTGCCCCCAGAGTTGCTCGCCAGCCAGCGCCGCCAGCGCATGTCCTTGCTGCAAACCAGCTTTGATTTGAATGCAGGCCCAATCTGGGGCGCATTGTTGGAACTCGATGTGCACGGCGAAGTGCGCCAGGCCCATGTTGCCATTCACCATCTTGCGGTAGACGGTTACTCGTGGCGCCTGTTGTTCACGCAACTGAACCAGCTGCTATCGAACCAGGCTTTGGACACCAAGGGCCCCAGTGCCATGGCTGTGGCCGCTGCGCTCTCGCCGGTCGGCAACAGCGCAGCGATGGATCATTGGCGCGAGCACGCACGCCGGCTGGTAACGCTGGACGCCAGCCAGCCGCGCATGACAGGTTCAGAGGCTGCCACAAAGACCCGCCAGTTCACCGTGTTGCCCACCACCAGCACCCTGCTTCTTCAACGCTGCGAGCGCGACTGGCGCATGCCGGTCGAGGCGCTGCTGGGCGGCGTATTGTTATTCGCGCTGGGACAACTCGACAAAAGCGAACACGTCGACCTGGCGATTGAACACCATGGGCGCGACGCGGCCGACGTCGCCGAGTTGGATACCGAACACACGGTCGGCTGGTTCACCAGTTTATATCCCTTGATTGCGGCCAGGGGCGAAAGTCTACTGGGCTGTCTGCGTGAGTTCAAACGCGCCCACAGGATTGCTATCTCGCAACCGACAGACTGGCTGCGCGCCTGCATGCTCGATGCCAAATTGGCGGCCAGCCCGGCACCATCCATCGTACTCAACTACCTCGGCTCCTTCGACAACAGCTTTAACGCTGACAGCTACTTCGTTGCGAGCGCCGATGATATTGGCCCTGCCATCGGCCCAGACAACACACGCACCAGCGCGCTTGACTTGGTCGCGTTGGTGGAAGGTGGCCAGCTGCGAGTCAACTTGTCGGCCGACGGCGTGGGCCGCTGGGGCACCCACGTAGACGCGCTGGCGGAGGCGCTAGAAACAGCGCTGCAAAGCCTGGCCGAGGCGGGCTGTGACTTGGCTGCGACAGCGCTATGGCTACCACAGGACTTCGCCGCCGATCTGGATGACGCCGACCTACAAGCGCTGCTCTCACGCTGGCCAGGGCTACAAGACATCTTGCCCGTCACTCCGACACAGCACGGCATGCTCTTCACCCACCAGCGCCATGGTGGCGGCGACGGCACGCACGTCCAGCAAGTGGAGTTCCAGTTGTCCAAGGACGTGGACCCGGACGGTATCCGCGCTGGCTTTGATGCATTGCTCCAACGCCATGAGACACTGCGCACAACGCTGGTGGTCACCGCATCAGGGCAGGCCGTGCAGCTGGTTCATGCGCATGCATCGATGCCACTCACAATTATGGATCTTAGCGGCGAGGCTAAGCCTGCCGAACGCTGGAGCGACTTTGTTGCCGAAGACGCCCGACGCGGCTTTGATGTGGCTTGCCCACCGCTGTCGCGAGTGACGCTGGCGCGGCTTGGACCGACCTCACTGCGGGTACTGTGGACCCACCATCACCTAGTCATCGATGGCTGGTCGCTACAGGCCCTGCTTGATGAATTGGCACTTCCCGCCGAAGCATTGGCCGAGCGGGCAGCACCAACGCCGCGCACGCCTTTTTGGGACTGGCTGCGCGAACGTGCGACGGCGCCGTCGCGGGAACGTCAGCGTAAATTGTGGCAATCACGCTTTAGTGGCTTTACTGCGCCCGATCGCATTCAGTCCATCACGCGTGCGGACAGTGCACCTAATAGCGCCGACTCCGCCATCGAATTCAGCATGCCGGAGCCGCAGTGGCTGGCACTGAAACAACACGCCCAAGCTGCTGGAATCACTGCCTCCACCCTGGCTCAAGCCGCTTGGGGCCTGCTGCTCTCGAGGTTGCTGCGCACCCGCGATTTGGCCATCGGCGTCACGGTCTCCGGGCGGCCGCCTGAATTGGCCGGCGCAGCCCAATGGGTCGGCATGTTCATCAACACCTTGCCCCTGCGCGTTACCGTGCAGCCCATGCTGCCAGCGCGTAGCTGGCTACAAGCTTTGCAAGCGCAAGCTGTCGATTTGCAGTCCAACTGCCAGGATTCATTGGCCGATATTCCTCGCTGGATTGGCGCAGACCACCTGATCGATACCGTGGTGGTTTTCCTCAACTACCCGCCCAGCAGCAGCAAAGGAACTCAAGGCGCGCTGGCCATGCCCGACCGGGTGGTGGCCCGAGAGCGCAATGAATACCCGGTCTCTCTTTACGCCGTGGATGCGGCTGGCTTGAGGATGACTCTGCGCTTTGACCCGCATGTGGTCGACCGCGCACTGGCGGCTGTTCTGGCAGAAGGTGTGGCGCAAATTCTCGAAAGCTGGTCAGACGACTTCACGCGGCCAGTGGGCGCAACGCCATTCATGAGCCGAAAGCGCTTCGATGCCCTACTGGCGCGCGGGAGCAGCGCCGACCGGGTCAACCCGCCAACCCTCATCGAGCGCATCGCCGCACAAGCGCACCAGCGGGGCGATGCGGTCGCTTTGATCTGGGGCGAAGGCCAAACCATGTCCTACGGCGAGCTGCTCCGGCGATCTGAGTACCTAGCCCGCCGGCTGCACACTCACCATGGATGCGGTCAGGAAACCTTGGTAGCGATTGCTGGCCACCGGGAGCCCGAAACCGTGATAGCTCTGCTGGCCGCCATGTGGTGTGGGGCGGCCTTCTTACCGCTGGACCCGGAACAGCCGCTGGAGCGGCTAGCGATGATCTGTGAGGATGCCGGTCCAGTCTTGCTGCTCGGTTTGCCCGCAGCGCTAACGCGCCTGGCAACGCTGGGGCTAACCGGGCTAGAGTTGGATGGCGAGACTACTTACTCAAACAATGGTGCAAATACTGGTGCCGATATCGACGCCACTTTGAGCGCGGTATCCCCCTTCCCGCCCGCCACACGTCACCCGCTGGACCTAGCCTATATGCTTTTCACATCGGGATCGACCGGCCGTCCCAAGGGCGTTAGCGTCGGCTCGCGGGCCCTGGACAACGCCATCCTGTCCATGGCCCAGCGTCCCGGTATCGGTATGCGCGACACCTTGGCCAGCGTGACTACCATCTCCTTTGACATTGCGCTGTTGGAAATCCTTGCCCCTCTGGCGACCGGCGCGCGCCTGCGCTTGGTCGATCCCTATACAGCACGCGATGGCCGCGCGCTGTGCCGCCTATTACAGGCGGAGGCCGTCACTGTACTGCAGGCCACTCCCGCTACCTGGAAGCTTCTGCGGGAGGCCGGCCTGCATGCGCCAGCGCTGCGCAGCTGGTGCGGCGGTGAAGCCCTGAAAGCCGACCTGGCCGACTGGCTGCAAGTCAGCACGGCTGAGGTCTGGAACCTGTACGGACCCACCGAGACCACCATCTGGTCGTCAGTAGGCCAGCTAGGCAACACGACTGCAGGTGTGCATGTTGGCCAGGCCATTGCACAAACCACCGTTTGCTTGGTTGATGAAGACTTGGCAATGACGCTGGACGGTGCAATAGGTGAAGTGGCCATCTCTGGTGCTGGCGTCAGCCGCGGTTACCCGGGTCAGGCTGGGCGCACAGGCCGGCAGTTCGTGCCGGCCATCGACGGAAGCGGTGAACGGATGTATCTGACGGGCGACATGGGACGCTGGCGCTCCGACGGCCAGCTCGAAATATTAGGCCGCATTGATCGCCAGTTAAAGATTCAGGGGTTTCGCATCGAGCCTGAGGAGATTGAGCAAGCCCTATTGGTGGCGCGTGGCGTGGGGGATGCGGTTGCCGCTGTTGTCCCCGCGGCTTCGGTAGGCGAAACCGGTGAGCCGGTTCTTCTGGCCTGGGTCGTCGCCGAAAAAGGTGCGACGTTAGACCCGCACGCCTTGCGCCTGCAACTGATGGAGCGCCTGCCGAACTACATGGTACCAGCTCAAATACTCACACTGGCGGCCTTGCCGCTGACGCCCAACCGCAAGGTCGACGTGTCTGCCCTTCCCTTGCCAGCCGCGCTGCGCGCTGCAGCTACTGCATCTATCTCGCCCCAGGATACGACTGGCGATGAGCCTCAGGTCGTCACAACGGATGAACCGCTGACACAGGTTGTCGCCCTGCTGATGGGCCGCGTACTCGGGCTTGGGCGCGCAGCAGACGCGCACGATGACTTCTTCAGCTTGGGCGGTCAATCTTTGCTGGCCATGCAGCTTCGGACGCTGCTCGAACGCTTTACCAGTCTGGGCGTCGACTTGCGCCTGATCTTTGACCTCCGCACGCCGGCGCGCATCGCCTGCGGACTGAGCCAGTTGACCGGCGGCGAAGGGCTGGCCCAGCGGGCCAGCGATACCCTGCAGCAGATTGAAACTCCCGGAGATCACGGCGCATGAACTCACCAGCACGCCCTCTAGACGCCGCCAGTATCGCCAAAGCCGCCGACAGCCTATTTGATTTGACGCTGCCACCTGGCCCGACCCGCCGCCAGCCCGCAGACGCACCGGTACCAGCCACCGCAATGCAGTCTCGACTGTGGTTCCTCGACCGGCTGTCCGGCGCGGCTCACGGCTACAACATTTTCGCAGCCTACGAGATCTCTGGCGCTGTTGACTTCGAGCGGCTGGCCCGCGCCACCGAATTAGTGCGACAGCAGCACGAATGCTTGCGGACCCGGTTTCGCGAGCTGCCTGGCCAGGGCCTGATGCAGGAAGTGGTGGATTCGCCCGCTGGCCATTTTGTGGTGAACTCCCTGGCGCTAGATGCCGCGGAACAGTCTGCAGCCGTGGCAGCTTGGCTGGAACGCGAGCGCACCCGCCATTTCGCGCTAGACCAGGCGCCACCCTGGCGGGTCAGCGTGGCCCGCCTGGCGAACGGTCACAGCCTGCTGTGTCTGTGCTTTCATCACATCTTGTTGGACGGCTTTTCTACCGGAATTGTCTTGGCCGACTTGTGTCAGGCCTATGCTGGTCGCACTTTGCAGCCGCTGGCCTTGCAGTTCGCTGACTATACCCAGTGGGAGCTGCAACAGGACCCGCACGGCGCTGCCGCCGCAACTCAGCGCGCCATCACCCGGCTGGCAGGGGCGCAGCCACTTCATTTTCCGCGTGATCCGACCGCAGTGTCCGCCAGCGGCGAGTTGCCCCAGGACGTACCGCTGAATTTTCAGCTCGACTCCCGCCAGGCTGCCAGTGTCAACGCCACCGCGCAGCTCGTCGGGGCATCGCCCTTCGTGGTGTTGGGCGCACTTTACGCCGTAGCGTTGAGCATATTCTGCGATCAGACAGACGTTGTCGTGGGCACCTCCATACAGACCCGCGAATCCCCGCAGCTGGCCGGTGTGGCAGGCCTGTTCGTGGAGCTATTGCCAATTCGGTGCGACCTTGGCCAAGACATCGATCTGCACAGCGCACTGGGCCGCTTTCGCCAGGCGTGGCTGGACGCTCTGAACGACCGCAAGGCCTCGTTCCAAGACACAGTGACCAGCACGCCCAAAGGCCACGGCGCAGACCCGCTGATCTCTGCGGTGATCACCGTCTTTTTGGCACAAGACACATCCCAGTTGTCCCTGGACGGCATGGCCGTTCGCCAGATCGGCAACCAGACCGAGGCCCGCTTCGACTTGGAGCTGTTCTTGCGACCAGAACCCAGCGGCTACTCCGGCATGCTGGTTTATGCTGCCCGGCGCTTTGGCCGCGTCACCCTGCGATCCTTTCTAGACACCTTTCTGGCCCTGGTGGACCAGCTCGCCACAGCCGGTCAGGTTCCTCTGTCCCAACTAGCGCTACCCAGCCCACCACAGGCGCAAGGGCCGTTGGCGCGGCCGATCTTTGAACGTTTTCACCTAGCCCGGCGTTTTCAAGAAATGGCTGAACTCCACCCTGGGCGTACCGCCACCAGCTGCGAGGCTGAGCATCTGTCCTACGCTGACCTGGACCGATGGTCCGACCAGGTCGCGCTGGCCCTGATCGAAAGTGGCTGCCAGCCCGGAGAATTGGTTGGTCTGTGCGCCGCGCGCGGCACCGGACTGCTCGCCGGCATGCTGGGCATTCTCAAAGCCGGAGCCGCCTATGTGCCGCTGGACCCGCGCTACCCACCGCAGCGGCTTGCTCAGATGTGCGAGGACGTGCACATGCGGCTATGCGTCACCGCTGCAGCCGTGCCCCCTCCCCTGGACGGCGTACAGCGTATCGACGTTGCGGCGCTGGCGCGAGGCAGCACCAAGCTCAGCGAGGCAAAAAGCTCCCTACACCAACGCTCGGTCGACGACTTGGCCTACGTGCTGTTCACGTCCGGCTCGACTGGGCGGCCCAAGGGCGTGAAGATCACCCATGCCAGCGTGGCACGCCTGTTCACCGCCACCGAAGACTGGTTCAGCTTTGACGAACAAGATGTCTGGACTCTGTTTCACTCATATGCCTTTGACTTCTCGGTTTGGGAGATCTTTGGTGCACTGCTGCACGGCGGTCGGTTGGTTGTGGTGCCCTACGAAACAAGCCGCGACCCAGGCCGGTTCGCCGACTTACTCGTGCGCGAACAGGTGACAGTGCTGAACCAGACGCCGAGCGCTTTCAGCCAAGTGGCCTCGGCCGTTCTCGCCCACCCGCAGCGTGCGGGCCTGGCGTTGCGCACGGTGGTTTTCGGAGGCGAGGCGCTGGATTTGGCGGCCTTGGGGCCGTGGATTCGCTCGTTCGGCGACGACCGCCCCGCACTGATCAACATGTACGGCATCACCGAGACCACGGTGCACGTGACCTGGCGCCGCATCCTAGCGGCTGACTTAAATGTGCTAGGCCCGGCACCGCTTGGCGTGCCGATACCAGACCTGACGGTGACGCTGGTCAACGCGGGCCTACAGCCGGTGCCGCGCGGCGCCATCGGCGAAATTCTGGTCAGCGGCTCAGGCGTGGCCGAAGGCTACTGGGAGCGGCCCGAGCTGGATATCGAGCGTTTCGTTACCCTCAGCGGTGCGGTGCCGCAGCGCGCCTACCGAAGCGGCGATCTGGCTCGCATCAACGAGCGCGGCGAGATGATCTTCCTAGGGCGGCGCGACCGCCAAGTCAAACTTCGCGGTTTTCGCATCGAGCTCGGTGAAATCAAGGCGGCCCTTCTGTCCCTGCCCAATTGCGCCAGTGGCGAGGTGGTGATCCGTCAGGCCCCTGGGGGCGATTCGCGCCTGGTGGCCTACGTCGTGCCCAGCGCCAGCGTGCTGCAGAGTCTGCAGAACGACTATGTCGCCGGCTGGAATCGAACATTCTCCAAGGTCTATGCCGAGGCCCCCCCACGCGCCCTCGACACACCCGACTTCACTGGCTGGGTCTCCAGCCACGACGGCCAACCCATTGCCCCGGCGGAGATGCAGGCCTGGCTCGACGAGACTCTCGACCGCATTCAGGCGCTGGGCGCCCGCCGTATTCTGGAAATCGGTTGCGGCACCGGCATGCTGCTGGCCCGCCTTGCGCCGGGGGTGGAGCGCTATGTGGCCATCGACCCATCCCCCGAAGTCATCGCCCGCCTACAGCCTGACTTGGACCAGCGCGGGTGGCGCCATGTCAGTCTAATGGTAATGACGGCTGACACGCTTGCCAGCACACCGCGACTGCTGGCCGACGAAGCGCCATTCGACCTGATCCTCATCAATTCGGTAATTCAATACTTTCCCTCGCCAAATTATCTGCGTGAGGTCGTCGCCGGCCTGGTACCGCACGCCGCACAGGGCGCCCATTTGTTTGCCGGTGATCTGCGGGCGCATGCCACTCTGGAAACTCACCACCGCTCGCTGGCCGTGCGCGGTTCGCCGGGTCAGCCGGGTAGCACACAAGATCTGGCAGCTCGCATAGCGGGCTTTGGTCTGCGCGAAGCAGAGCTGGTACTAGACCCTGGCTTTTTGCTGGAATGCCTACCGCCCCCCCGTCGCGGTACGGTCTGGCCTCGCCTCAAAGCAACCGATGCGGACAATGAGCTGTCACGCCTGCGCTACGACGCTATCGTGCGCCTTGACACCGCGATGGTGCCAGGCCCGGCCTACAAGCTGCGGCGCATTGACGGCGCAACCCTTGGCACGCTCGACGAAATTGACGACTGGCTTGCGAACTACCCAGCCGAGACACTGATGTTTGAAGGGCTCGCCAATGCGCGGTGCAGCATCGAACGCGCTACTATTCATCCCAACTCAGTAGAGGATCCTGGCTTTGACCCCGGGGAATTGCTTCGCCGCTGCGAGGCAGTGCAACGCCCAGCCGCCCATTGGTGGTCGGGTCAGACGCACCTCACGTTGGTGGCTGGCCCGGCCGGCGTCGATGCCTTTACCGCGCTCGCCCCTCTGGGCGGTGAGTTGCCTAGCGCCACCAACCAGCCTACGCAAAAGCAGAGCCTGGACGCCACGGGTGCCGAAATACTTGCCCAGCTACGCCAAAGGCTACCCGAGCACCAAGTCCCCTCTGCATTGGTGATGCTGCCCAGCATGCCGCTAACACCCACCGGCAAGCTCGATCTTGCCGCCCTTCCAGACCCATTCGTCCAACCTATAACCGACACGCAGCCCCGTGACAAAAGTGCAGACGCTGTTCTGCACGGCGTCTGCACCATCGCCGGGCAGTTGCTTGGGGTGGCAAATCCCGGCAGTAACGACGACTTTTTCAAACTAGGCGGACATTCACTGCTGGCCACTCGACTCATCGCACAAATCAGCGAGGCCTTTGGTGTGGCATTGAGCTTACGCCAGGTTTTCGCACACCCTCGGCTGGCGGATATTGCCCACGCCGTGCGTGTAGCACTGGCTGCAGACGCTGCGCCCTTGGCCGAAGGCCCGCGCCGATTACCGCCGGAGGCCCGTAGCTTGGTACCGGCCTCACCTTTACAGGCCAGTTTTTTCCTATTGCATCAGCTGCAGCCGCTGTCAGCGGCATATCACATCAGCCTCACACTTTCCATGCGCGGCCCGTTGGATAGGCATGCACTGACCGCAGCGCTCGAGCGCGTCGCCGTTCGACATGAAGGGTTGCGCACTCGCTTTCGCACGGTTGGCGCCCAGCTATACCAAGAGGTGCTGCCACTGACGCGCTGTGCTCCGCATTGGGAGGTAATCGAAGCCAGCACGACCGAGGCAGCCGACCTACCCGCCTGCCTAGCCCGGGTTCAAGCGTTTTCGACCCAGCCGCTGTCTTTGTCTGAAGGCCCCGTGTTGTTCGCTCAGTTGTTAGTCCGTGCACCCGAGGAGCACTTGCTGACGCTGTTGCTGCATCACATACACATCGACGGTCAAGCGGCGCAAATCTTGCTGCGTGATCTGCGCCGAGCCTATGCCGACCACCTTCACCAGCGTCCGCCTGACACCGGCGAAAGCGACGACCGCCTGCAGCCGGTAGACGTCGCGCACTGGCTCAACACCAGCCTGAATGAGGCCCAACGCGAACGCCTGCGTGCGTTTTGGCGCAATTGGGTCGCTCAGCCGCCGGCACCTCTGGTTTTCGGCACCACCTCGGCTGCGCCTGAAGACACCTCGGCCGCCACCGGCGAGCTCATCGCCCACGTTGACCCTCCGCTGTGGACTGAAGTGACCCAACAAGCTCGCCAGCGCAGCCTGTCACCCTATGCCTGGATTCTGGGTGCCTGGGCCTGCGCACTGTGGCGCTGCACTGGCACACAAGACGTGTTGGTGGGCAGCGTGCTGTCTCTGCGCGATCGACAGGACCTGCAGGAGGTGGTGATGCCCTTGTTGAATACTCTCCCAGTTCGCCTGCGGACGCCAGGCGTGGCGGACACCGATTCCTACCTTAGCGCCATCGCTGCCACCCTGCTGGCGGCAACCGAACATGCGGCTCTCCCCGTGGGCGAGATCGCGGCGCTGCATGCTACTGACCTCCCCCCAGACCAACGCCCGCCGCTGTTCCAGACACTGGTGACTTGGCAGGCATTCGCCCGGGAGGATCTTGCGCTCGAAGGTCAATCGACCGAATTGGTCCCACTGGCTTCGTCCGCCGCCAAGGCCGATGTCACGCTCACGCTGGCGGACCGTTCCTCACATGCCGGCGGCGCTGATGTCCACCTGCTGCATCGGCTGAGCGCCTGCTCTCGAGAGGCGGCTCAGCTCCTTCTGGCGGAATGGCTCCATTGTCTGCAATGCTTGACTAAGGGGCAGCCCATTAGCGCCGGCGCGATACGCATGCTGGAGCCGGCGATCGCGCCTCCCGATACGCCCGCCCCATCCGCCGCATCGATGCCCGAGCCCGAGCACCTGACGCCTCCGACCGCCGAGACGCTCGCGCGGTTGCTGGACGCCTGGCGGGCCACTCTGCGACTGCCGGATTTAGGGCCGGACGATGACCTGATCGCGCGCGGGGTGAGCTCGCTGGCCGCAATTGGTCTAGCCTCAGTCTCATCCGACATCGTGGCCAAGCGGGTCCCGGTCGCTTCGATTCTGGGCGCGCGCACCTGCCGCAAGCTGCTGCAAGCGATTCAGGCTGCGCCCATTTCCAGACCGAACGAGCCGACAGCGAGCCCAATGGCACCACGGTCGGGCTCCCCAACTTTGTTCTTGCTGCCCGACATCAGCGGCCAAATGCTTACATTTACAGGACTTTCTGCACTGCTTGCACCGCACTTGGACGTGATCGGCGTGGAAATCCCCAAGGCGCTTAGTGGCGTGCGCACGTTTTCAGACTTGTTGCGTAGCATCGTGCGCGCCATCCGTGCCGTCCAGCCCGATGGACCCTATCGCTTCCTGGGCTACTCCTATGGCGGCACCCTGGCGTCCCATGCAGCGGCTCGCCTGGCTGCAATCGGAGAGGAGGTCGCCTTTCTGGGTGTGCTCGATGCCGTTCCTCAAGGCGACTCGGCTATCACGCAATCATCGGCGCTGCCCCATGAACGTTGGATCAATTTCGCCCAGACGCTATCAATGTCCCTGGCAGGCCACCTGCTGAAGGAAGACCCGCAGGTGTTACAGGAGATGACGGACCCTGAGCGGGCACGCTGGGTGCATGGTTACTTGATCAAGCACGGGGTCGTTCTGGACGGCACGCAGGATCGGGATTTCGTGGATCTTTGCGATACCTACGGCCGACTATGCGACTTGCCCCTGCCAGCCTTTCCAACACTGGAATGTCCGGTCGTGGTGTGGCGCTCCTCTGGTATGGGTGATACCTCAGTCGAGCCACAGTGGAGTGATTTCGCCAGCAGGCTGGACATCCGCCAATGCGCCGGCGACCACCACAGCTTGCTCAGGCCGCCACACCTCGGGCCGCTCGCACGAGATATCCTTAAAGTTGTCGCTGCGGGGGCTAACGCATGAACGCTACCGCCTGGTTCTTCACACCCACCGGCACCCGCCCAATTTTGTGGTGCTTTCCTTATGCCGGCGGTGGCCTCAATATTTTTCGCGGGTGGGACAGCGCACTGGCACCCTGGGTCGAGGTCAGGCCGGTCATCTTGCCAGGGCGCGACATGCGTTTTGGCGAACCTTGTCTGGAGTCCATCGACGAATTGGCACGGTGCTTCATCGACGCCACGGTCCAGGCTGGCGTCGACCACCTACCTCAGGCGTTCCTGGGCCATAGCATGGGTGCGGCAATTGCCTACGAGGCAGCAGCCCTGGCCGAGGCCCGTGCCAATCACAGCGTGCCGACCTCGCTGCTGATCGTCGGGGGCCGTGCGGCGCCCTCGCTGCCTCGCGCCGCTGAGCCGTTGCACACGCTGCCAGACGCTGCTTTTCGCCACAAGCTCGGCGAGATGGGTGGAACCCCCCGTGCGGTATTGGATAACGAGGAGCTGATGGAACTGCTGTTGCCCGTGATCCGCAGTGACTTCAAGGCCATTGAGACCTGGGTGAGCCGCTGCCCTTCCCTGCAACGTACGGCCGTGGTGGCCATCGGCGCGGCACTGGACAAGGAGAGCCGATTTGCGCGCTTGTGCGACTGGCAGCATGTCAGCCTGGCGGACACGACCGTGCATGAAATCCCGGCGGCCGGGCACTTTTGCATTCACAGCCACCGGCAGGACTACCTCGAGCAGGTGACCCAAGCCGTGGCACGCTGGCAGAGCACATGATCGAAGTCTACCTCGCCCGCAGCCTGGACTGCGTCGCCGACCGTGATGCCAGTTGTCTGAACCCGGCGGAGAAGGCCCGCCATAGTGCTTTTCACCGGGCCGCCGATGCGGCTGACTTTTTGGCCGGTCGTCGCTTGGTGCGCCAGCGGCTCAGTCACCTGCACGGGCTGGCGCCTGAGCGAGTCCCTTTGGAGATTGACCCGCAAGGCCGACCCTGCTGCCTCTTGCCCGAATCGCCGGCATTCTCCATCAGCCACGCTGGCGGCTTCGTTGCAGTAGGCTGGAACGCGCCAGGCAAGGGCCCGGTCGGCGTGGACATCCAGCCGTTGGACACGTCTATGGACGCGGCCCTTGAACCCCACTACCTGAGTCTCTTTGAGCAGCAACAACTATCCCCCGGCCCCGACGCGGCGCGAGCGCGTGAGCGCCTGCATTACTTCGTGCTCAAGGAAGCAATCCTCAAATGTCATGGTACCGGCTTTCGTGTGCCGCCAGAGTCGATCACCCTGCAGCGGAAGGACGACAAGCACTGGACCTGCACCGACGGTACCGCACGCGGATTACATGCCACCCTTCACTTTCTGGCGTCCCCAACAACGCAGCAGCCCTTGCTGGCGGCAGTTGCCTGCATTCCAACGAATCCAACCACCGAGGTAAATTTCCATGTTTTATGAATCCGAGCAATACCCCTTTGTTCAGCCAGTGCAAGCGGCTTGGCAGACCATGCGCGACGAGTTGCAGGCGCTGAGCAGCAGCTACTTTGTCAAATGGCCAGAGCGAAGCATTTACGACGGCGACTGGACCGTGTTTGCGCTTTATCGCCTGGGAGAGGCGATCGCACCCCACACCCAACTGTGCCCCCAAACAGCCCGGCTGCTAGCGCAAGTGCCAGGGCTGGTTAACGCTGGTTTCTCGTCATTGGCGCCAGGCACCTACATTGGCCCGCATGTGGGCTATACGCAAGAAGTACTGCGCTGCCATGTTGGCTTGATCACGCCCGAGAATTGCGCGCTGCGCGTGGACAAGGAAACGCGCGGCTGGACCCCAGGCTCCTGCTTCGTCTTTGACGACACCCAAGAGCATGAGGCCTGGAACCGCAGCAACCAGACTCGAGTGGTGCTGCTATTCGACTTCAAACGAGACCCCTCGGCACCGCTGTCCCAGTTTCCCGACGATATACGCAATTACAACCTAGTTAACGACGCCTGAGACCTATGCATCAAAAGTAGTACGTCAGGTTAAGCGTAGTTTTACTGTTGGTGTAAGGACTGGCGAAGCCTACCAATTCCTGCGAGACACTGCGGCGAGTGTGCGCTTGGGTCAAAGCAAACAGCACGCGCGGGCTAGGCTTCCACAGCAACGTGAGGTTACTCGCATGGTCCTTGAGTAAGCCTGGCACAGGGTGCGGGTCGAGGTTGGTCAAGCTGGTATCGAACTGCACGATCCATTCCGGTGCAAAGCGCCAGTCCAGACCTGCTCCCGTGGCCACAGCCACGAAGTTGGACACACCGGGCACGTTGGTCTCGATAACTAAGCGGTTAACTCGGGCATTTAAGCGAAGCGCCGGGCTGACAGCGTAACCCAATATCACAGCGCCGATGGCCGAGTGGCTGTCGGGTACGACCGTAGAGTGCGCCTGTTTTGTCTGGTAGCCCAATTCGGCCATGCCCTGGAATTTTCCGTGCATGCCCTGAATGCCCAGAGCGAGGGCGGGGGATTCGGAGTCGCGGGTTCCAATTACAGGTTGGTTGCCTGAATCGTAGCGATAGCGGTCGTAGCTTCCACGCAAGTACCACTGTGACGCAGGCGTCAAAGGCCGTGCCAGCTTGGCGGACCAAGTCTCTGCCAAATTACTGGCTGTACTTTTTTGGACCGCACCGCCGGTCGTTCTGGCATCGCCAATCTCGGTGTCGGTCAGACGCAGACCAAAGGTCAGTGTGTTCAATCCGAAGGTGCGAATGGCATCCACAGACCCAATCGTGGTCACTGCAACCTGACGCTCAGTCAGGGGCGGTGAGCCGACGCGTTCCTGCGACAGCAGACTACCTCGCTCGAGGTTGTTCCTCGAATAGATTAGGCTCAGCGGAAGTATCCAGCCGGCCGCCGGCAATGCCCCTTGGACTTGGCCGATCAGGCGGAGGTCCCGCTCGCGGTCAAGATTCGACAGCCGGGTAGCACCGACAGCAAAAAATGCAGATGCTCCATTCGGCCGAATTGGCGTAATGCGTAACGCAAGGTCCGCTGCTGTCCCAGAGTCCGCTGGGCCTTTGGGCGAAGACATCAATGGGTTGGTATCGCGCAGAGTAGTCAAGCTGATTGACGGATTAAAGCGAAAACCGCCAATAACCTCACCGTATGCGGCTCGGTCGCCGAACGGATCGTCGGGTGGGCCCATTGGGGGTGTCACACCCGTATTGGCGGTAGCGGTACGGGAAGTGGCTGGTACCGGAGATGAGTTGGTTTCAACTTGCTGCGCTAGCACAGTACCACCCGTTACTTGGCAAGCTACTGAGCAAAGCAACAGAGAAAGTTTGCTAGAACGACGCATGAAAAACCTCTATGAATCGGCGAAAAAAAACGGACGCAGACCTTGGCTGGTCTGCGTCCTCTGGTCGAGCGGCGGTAGACGTATAGCACTGACCGCCGACGAAAAGGTCAAGAATCAGGGCTTACCTGAGGTAGCAGCGATCTTGACGCCGTCCATGAACTGCTGCCGAAAATAAGCACGCACGGAGGTAGGATCGAAGTCAAGGAAGGTTCCGCCCGACTCGAAGTGCTGAACGAATACTTTGCCGATGGCATAAGTGATACCGCCACCGAGGACAGACATCGACAGGCTACCAGCAGTTTGGCCAACAAGGGGAATTGCTTTAAGAGCACTGGCCAATGGAGAGGCAAACTGCAACGGCACATAGCCATTGATCAGTGATGCGGTGAGCTTCTTAACGAGATCTTCTTTGAACTCCGTGCCGTATAAGTTGCCCAGTTCACGAAGCAAGTTCAGCTGGGTTCCGGTAAGAGCCACTAGATCAAGGACGGGCATCGGAAACAAGCCCAATCCCGCAGCGACTAACGAGTGATTGCGGACCTTGGCGTTGGCGGTGGCCAGACGTTCAGTCACATCTTGCTCAGTCATCTGAATTGACGCCGCTGGATCGGCGGCTTTTGCTTCAACTTTTGGATCTGTGTTAGCCATGACATTTCCTTTCTCGTTCATAAAACTTTATGTGCGGGTTACGGCGGCACCATGACAAAAAGTCATGCTTAGATAATTGACGCAGGAATTTACCATAGAATCGTCGACGCTTGTATTCTTGTAGTTTCCAAAAAGCACCTCCTCAAGTCCATTGGGATCGAACGTCACATGTTGAAGATGTGTGGGTACTGGTCAGCAAATTGAACCGCCGAGGCCAAGGAAAAGCGCGACTTGCAATTTGCTGGTGAGGCCTTCATGAAGTTCCAGATCATGCAAGCGGCCTTTATGCACCAATTGGTAACTCGCTAGTCATGCCCGGTCATATGAGAACAGCGCGGCGGCTCGGAATCGTTTTCAAAATTCGTAAACGGCAGCAGACTCCTGCAAGGCGGCGCAACACCACGTGACTGGCACGCCGCTACATTTATGCAGCCCGCGATTGCCTGAAGCACTGTTTTTCCAATGGAAAAGTGCGCTGCGGAATGAACGAAAAACAGCGCATTGAAATCTAGGCACGATCTAGACACGGCACAAAAACAAAAGGCTTAGATTTCTCTAAGCCTTTGTTTTTTATGGCGTCCCCACGGGGATTCGAACCCCGGTTACCGCCGTGAAAGGGCGATCCAGCGCTTTATAAATCAGGCACTTACGAAAGGGTGCCGATATTTTGCCAAGGACGCCATGAAAAAACTGCTTACCATCGCCATCATCTTAGCAGCCACCCAAACCCACGCCCAATCCAATCCGGGCGAACCTGTCTGGCCGGTCGTGACAGGCATCGAATGCAAGCCCGGACAAGTGCGGTTTGAAGGCCGCTGCCTGACGCCGCTGCCGCCGATCTGCAAGCCGGGACAGGTGGTATTTGAAGGCCGATGCCTAACCCCCGATCGCCGTCAGCCGGCCAAACGCTGGTGTGGCGAGGATGTGGCTCCACCTGCGGTGCGGGATCTACTGCGGGTTTTTTGCCGATAAAAATATTTTTAATTTTTTTTATAAAAGTGCTTGACACGTTCGCCATTTGCGAACAGAATGCAGTCATCGGAAGCAATTGTGCAAGCCGATACCTCTAGGAGATCAACATGACACAAGCCAAACTAGTCGCCAACTTCGAATCCATCGCAGTCGCTCTGCACGACGAAGCCCCTTCAGAAAAAGCCCGCGCGTTTGTTGACAAAATTGCCAGCGCGATTCGCGCCAAAGGTGCTGAATGGATTGCTGCAAACGAATTCGCGCTTCACATCACCTTCAGCGCCGAAGAACAAGAAGACCTCACACCTGTTGAAGACAACCGCTTGTGGTACATCGCCGAATGGCAAATCGCATTGGCAAAATAATTATGAATGCCACCGAACTGCAAGCGCTACGGCGCTTGCTTTTTTTCACGCAGCAGGAAGCCGCATCGATGATCAGCGGCACCTCTCATCGCGCGTGGCAGCATTGGGAGGACGGCAAACGCGCCGTACCCGCCGATGTGGCCGACCGCATGCGTGAGTTGTGCGACTGGCGTGAGCGCGCCATAGACACAATACTCGAAGCCGTTGATAACAACATTGAGCGGCTTGGCGAGCCAGAGTCGATCCCGCTTGTCTGGTACGCCAACATGCACGACTGGGACGGCGGGCCGATTTTGTGGCGGCCACACCAATCAGCCTGCGCCGAGCTGGTGTCGATCAACAACTTGGTGCGGCTGGTGCCGTTTGACTCCCCCGCCTATGCCGCATGGCTTGGCAACCGAGCCGACTCTAGCCCTCAACGAGCGGCGTGGGCGGCTACCATATCGCCCGCCTCCTGAAATTGGCGCTACGGGCCGCCTATCGCGGCGGTGCGGCGTTTGGCGCAGCTCCGCACACGCGCTGATACTCAATAATCACGGCTTGGGCAGCGGTGAGCTGGTTGACGATGGCGTTGGCGTCGTTTGCGAGGTCGAGAAGATTTGCAGCAGTCGGCTGCGAAAGTTCGCCTCGCGCTTCACCATCACGTCTGCCGGCGGTGGCGAGAGCTTCACTGGGTCCGGGCAGCTTTCGGCAAGTGTCTTGCCCGCTGGTGAAAAAAGGGTCGAACAACCGGAGAGAGCCGCGCTGCACATCAGCGCGATCAGCAGTTTTTTGGGCTTGCACATTTTTCAGCTCCGTTTGGTAATAGGTTGAGACATCCGCAATCACTTGCGCGCTCTGGCGCTCGGTGGCACGGTTGGCGGCATTGGCTTTGTTAAGCTCCACCTGCCACTCGGCTTTGGCGGTGGCCATCTTGGCGACCCACTCGGCACGCTCTGCCTGCACGCCGGTGTCGCGTATCCACCACACAGCGGCGGCGAATGCGGCCACCACGGCGAAAGCCGCTGCGATGCGCCACAGCGGGAAGGCCACATCAAGCCACATTCTGAGCGCGGTGATCACATCTGCCCCGCATTAGTAATGGTGATCTCGATTTCCTCGCTCGCACTCTCAGCCTCGTCGAGCTTCTTGTAGAGCGCATCGAATGCCGCGCGGCTGCGGCTCACACTCTCACCACCCAGCCCCAAAGCCAGCCCAGGCAAAAGGCAGCCTTCGGTGTCGGCATCGGTGTTGCCGGGGTGAATGCGGATGCCCTCAAAGCCCGGCACACCCACGAGCAATGGCAGGTCACGCTTGAAGCGGTTGCTGTAGGTGATCTGCACGCGGTACGTGCCGGCGGGGATGGCGGTCTTGCCTTTGACCTTCCAGCTCTCGACTGGCTGGCCTTCTACCTCGCGCACCAGGTCTTCAAGAATGAAGCAGAACCAATCGCCGTCGATGTACAGATCCCCGATGGTGCAGGTGGTGCCCGATGGGGTGCGCTCAAGTAACAGATTCATTCTGGGTGCCTCCGATTTGCGCCGTCCCACTCTTTGGCGCGATTGAGCATCTCTCGCAAATCGCCGCGCACCATCGCCACGGCCACCAGCGCCAGGCCAACGTGCATGATCGTTTCGACACCATCTGCGCCTGCCCACGGCCACCAGTAATCACACGCATGGCCAAACGCGCCGGCAGCGGTGAGGATGAAGCCCCAGCGCTCGCAGCCAATGGTGTGGCGATCCATGTGCTCGTTGATATAGAGCAGCACGGAGAGACACAGCACCAACAGCGCCACAGAGTTGATCACCTGCATCATTTGTCACCTCCATTCTTTGTGCCACGCAGCTTATCCAGCCACGCCCACGGATCGTTGGCAAAGCCGCGCCAGATCGCCAGCAGCCCAGGCACGATGAACATTCCGCCAATGCCGAAAATAAACGCGAGCGCGTTATTCACAATCGGCGGCAGTGTGTAGAGCTGCATCACCAGCGATGGCCCCAACACAGCGCAGATCACCCCCGCCACCAGCGCACCAAACATTTCTTTCTTGCTCATCGGCGGGCTGTAGCTAATGCCAAGCGCCGCGCCGATAAAGCCGAGCACGGCGGTGATGAGTTCAAACCCATGCCAGTTAAAGTCCTTCATGCCGCGCTCTCCCATGCGTTGAGGTTGTGTTTCATCGTGTGTAATCCCTTGGTGTGTAGCTGTGCGCCTCGGGGTGAATCTCACCAAGCGCATGGCGGATTTCGTGGGTCAACGTATTGCAGGTGCCTTTGTAGTTATCCAGCGGCTCACGCACTAAAATGTCGACATGGTGATAGTTCTCGCTGATTTTCGTGCGGCTGGCGCAACCCTGAATATTGAAATCGTTGCAGGTCCCCGGATACTTGCGCCAGTCCGGCTCATGCCGAATGGTGATGCTGGATGCCACTGGGTCAACCTTCTCCCAGGTGTACCCCATGCAGTCCGCTTGCTGTTGTGGCTTTTCACCACACCCACCAATCAGCAGCGCCAGCAGCACCGAGCCCGCAGCGGCCACGGTCCACAAAGCGGAGGTCACTAGATTCAAACGCCAGCCGGGCTTCATGCCACCACCTCACGGGCGTTGAGTACGATGCTGGTGTAGTCAGGTGTGCCTTGGTCCATGGTTTCCTCGTCGGTGGCGCTGGATGCGATCAGTGGCCATGTCCAGCTCGGGCGCTGCGTGACTTGCAGATCCATCCAAACCGCGCCGCGCCGGATCTCCTCGAGCAGTGAGCCGATCACCATCTCGCCGGTATTGGTCACCAGAAACTTACCGTTAATAACGTCGAAGCGATTACCGATTGCTGCCACAGCTTCGCGGCCGTTGTCGAGCTGCTGGCGGGTTTCGGCGTGGTTGTTGCGCACGGTCAGCCCGTATTGCGGCGCGACGATGTCGGTGGTGGCGCCAAACACATACACCGCCCCGATGCGCCAATACGCCAAGCCATCCGGTGGGGTGGCGCTGGCGATACGCAGCC
>Ga0315907_10000745_pt1 | contig 45793 bp, 38 predicted proteins | sample LakEriMetagenome_3_FD_203525 | JGI IMG/M metagenome (GOLD analysis project Ga0315907, IMG submission 203525) | Freshwater fungal communities from buoy surface, Lake Erie, Ohio, United States - Buoy 12 MA123 | ecosystem: Environmental > Aquatic > Freshwater > Lake > Lake biofilm | place: USA...
GGAATGAGGTGCTGCAGTCTATCAAAGAGCTCGGGTACACCGAACCAACACCCATCCAGGAACAAGCGATTCCACATCTACTCCAAGAAGAAAGCGATTTTGTAGGTCTAGCACAAACCGGAACTGGTAAAACAGCAGCTTTTGGCTTGCCTTTGTTAAGCCGCATCAAACCCGGACAGCTATATCCAACTGCGGTAATTATATGTCCGACCCGTGAACTTTGCTTGCAAATTTCCAATGACTTAAAGATTTTCGGTAAATACTTGAAAGTAAATGTAGTCTCTGTGTATGGAGGAGTAGACATTAAAAAACAAATTACCGACATTCGGAAAGGCGTAGATATTATTGTTGCCACTCCAGGCCGACTCATGGACCTCATGAACCGCAAGGTGATCAAGTTAAATGAAATCGAATTTGTAGTGCTCGATGAGGCAGATGAAATGCTGAATATGGGTTTTAAAGAAGACATCGATGATATTTTAAAGTACACACCCGATACAAAGAGCGTTTGGTTGTTTTCAGCCACCATGCCTAAAGAGGTAGCGGCGATTGCAGCAACTTATATGTCTGAACCACTCGAGGTTTCCATTGGTCGAAAAAACCAAGGAAATGAAAACATACACCACATTTATTATATGGTGTATGAAAAGGATCGTTACCCGGCATTAAAACGTTTGATCGATTTTAATCCAGAAATTTATGGCTTGATTTTCTGTCGGACCAAAAATGAAACAGCCAATGTTGCCCAAAAACTAAGCAGGGATGGCTACAATGCTGAACCCCTTCATGGCGATCTTTCTCAAGCGATGCGCGATATGGTGATGGCACGGTTCAGAAGCAAAGAAGTACAGTTGTTGGTTGCTACCGATGTCGCCGCCCGAGGAATAGACGTCGATTCAATATCTCACGTAATTCACTACAACTTACCGGATGACATTGAAAATTATACCCACCGAAGCGGTAGAACAGCGCGAGCAGGAAAAAAAGGCGAGTCACTGAGCTTGTTAACCCAAAAAGAACTGTTCAAAGTAAAAGGCATTGAGCGTCAAATGCGTACAGATTTCACCAAAGGAATTATTCCGAATGCACAAGAAATTTGTCAAGTTCAACTTAAAAAATTAGTGGAGAAGGTTACTTCAACCGCTATTCGAGAGAAAGAAATTCAACCTTTTCTTCCAGACATGTTAAGTCATTTTCAAGATTTGTCGAAAGAAGAGGTTATTAAGTTGTTTGTTTCTGCAGAATTCAATCGATTTATCGAATATTATGAGCGCGCTGGGGACTTAAACGCTTCGGAACGTGCAGAAAAAGGAATGGGCTCTAAGGCCGACCGGTTCGGAGAACGTGGTACTGGAGAGCGTCGAAGAGACGAGGATAAAACACGGTTTTTTGTCAACCTCGGAAAACGAGATGGCCTAAATGTGGGTGGATTACTTCGGGTTGTTTGCGATACGACAGGAGTCAAATCCGGAAATGTGGGAAGAATTGATATCAAGGAATCTTTCTCATTTTTTGATACCGATAATGAGCATGTGGATAAAGTACTCAAAAACCTAAACGGTGCTGAATTCGAGGGTCATACCATTAGTGTTGAAGTTTCAGCAGGCGGCAAAGGCGAAGGTTCCTCAGCAGGAAAGCGCAGTGGTGGCGGTGACCGCAAGTTCGGAGGCGGTGGAGATCGCAAGTTCGGTGGTGGTGGAGATCGCAAGTTTGGCGGTGGCGGTGATCGCAAGTTTGGCGGTGGCGGAGATCGTAAGTTTGGTGGTGGTGGAGACCGTAAGTTTGGCGGCGGTGGAGATCGTAAAACCAGCGGTGGCGCCGGAGATCGCAAGCCATCGGCATCAAGTGACTTTACAAAAAAACGAAGATAGAACTTAAGGAATGGAAATTAGAAATATTGCAATTATTGCTCACGTTGACCACGGTAAAACAACCTTGGTAGATAAATTAATTGAAGCAGGAACGGTTTTAAATGAGCGGGATCGTCCAACAGGAGAATTGATTCTAGATAACAACGATCTTGAACGTGAACGTGGAATTACCATTGTTTCCAAAAATGTATCCGTGACGTACAAAGGCACGAAAATCAATATCATTGACACCCCAGGTCACGCCGACTTCGGAGGTGAGGTAGAACGGGTGTTGAACATGGCCGATGGTGTGTGTATATTGGTGGATGCGTTCGAAGGACCGATGCCACAAACACGGTTTGTATTGGGTAAAGCATTAGCTATGGGTATCAATCCACTGCTCGTTATCAATAAAGTAGATAAGGAAAATTGTACCCCAGACGAAGTCCATGAAAAGGTGTTTGACCTGATGTTTGAATTGGATGCATCAGAGGAACAATTAAATTTTCCAACGATTTACGGTTCAGCTAAAAACGGGTGGATGTCAGAGGATTGGAAACAACCAACCACTAATATCGCTCCCTTGTTGGACAAAATACTAGACTTTTTTAAACCAAGACCTATTCCTGAGGGAAATACGCAGTTGCTGATTACTTCCTTAGACTATTCCTCCTATGTGGGAAGAATTGCGATTGGTCGCCTAAGTCGAGGAAAAATTGTGGAGAATCAATCGGTGATTCTCGGTAAACGTGACGGGACCTTACAGAAACACAAAATTAAAGAGGTGTATGTATTCGACGGTCTTGAGCGCAGAAAAGTGTCAGAGGTACAGGCAGGAGACATTTGCGCCCTTACGGGATTGGAAGGGTTTGATATTGGTGATTCGGTGTGTGATGCCGAAAATCCAGATCCGCTACCAACCATAGAATTGGATGAACCTACCATGTCCATGTTATTTACCATTAATGACTCTCCATTTTTTGGTAAAGAAGGTAAGTTTGTGACCTCGCGGCATATTCAAGAGCGCTTGCACAAGGAATTAGAAAAAAACTTGGCGCTTCGTGTGATTGATACGGATAAAGCAGATCGATGGATGGTTCACGGTCGTGGAGTATTGCATTTATCGGTGCTCATCGAAACCATGAGAAGGGAGGGATACGAACTTCAAGTGGGACAACCTCAAGTAATTTTTAGAGAAATTGATGGCAAACGCTGCGAGCCTGTAGAGGAATTAACCATCGATTTACCTGAAGAACACGGCGGTACAGCTGTGGAAGCAGTTTCTAAGCGAAAGGGGGAATTAACTTCCATGGCTCCTCGGGGAGGAAGAATGATTATTCAATTTTTAATCCCTTCTAGAGGCATCATTGGATTGCGTAGCTATTTACTCACACAAACTGCCGGTGAGGCGATTGTTACACACCGGTTTTTAGAATACCAACCGTACAAAGGAGAAATTCCGGGTCGTCAAAACGGTTCACTTATATCCTTAGAACAAGGTACAGCAATTCCTTATTCTATCAATAACCTACAAGAACGTGGTCGTTTCTTCATCAATCCGAATGAGGATATTTATGAAGGTCAGGTGATTGGGGAAAATGCTCGTGCAGGAGATATGACAGTGAACGTAACGAAAACTAAGAAGTTAACCAACATGCGTGCTTCCGGCTCTGATGACAAGGTGAAAATTATCCCTGCAAAAATCATGAGCCTGGAGGAAGTCCTGGAGTACATTCAAAGCGATGAATACGCAGAGGTTACACCAAACAGCTTGAGAATTCGTAAAACATACTTAAAAGAAGCGGATCGCCGCAGACTTTCCAGGGATTAATTGAATTTTATTGTTTTTACGGGATTTACCCGTGCAATTAATGCACTTGGAAGCAACAAGGCGGTCATGCAGACCACGAAACTTCCTAGGTTTAAGAGCAAAAAGGAATTCAATGATAATTCTACAGGTACTCGATCTAGGTAATACACTTCAGGATTCAAGGTTAAAAATCCCGTGAAACGCTGCAGGGCATATATGGCTATTCCAGCAATATTTCCAATGAACATACCACTTCCCACCAAATACGCTGCTTGAATTAAGAAGATCCTTCGCAGTTGTCGGTTACTGCCGCCCATCGCTTTCATTAATCCAATGAAATTTGACCGAATGATAATTAATACCAAGAGGGCAGAACCCATGTTGATGATTCCAATCAATAGCATTAATACCAAGATGATGACGACATTGATGTCTAGAAAAGCCAACCAATTGAATAAGTCTTGCTCTAAATCAAAAATACTGACCACCTTCACCAATTCCCCATGTTCGTTGGGGACGAATTTTAAATGTTTTCTCAAGGACAGCAGGGTTTGGTCTAATGCATACCAATCTTTCGTGTGTATTTCATATCCTGAAATGAACTCTCCCGATGTGCCGTTTCCGGCACTTATCTTGACCTCATAAACTCGAGTTTCCAATTTACTTATCGGATAATAGTACCGGTAATGCAGCCCTGATTCATCTAAAATTTCTTTATACGGGTTGTTTCCTGCACCAGGAACCGTTTTTGCGGTGTGTGAATACCGAATTTTAATCTTATGTGAATCAATGAGTTGCGTCTTAAGCTCCGTGGTTTCGTAAAGTTTTACGCGCAGTGTGGTATCGCTGAGCTTGGTCCCAAGATACTGGCCTTGAAATTGACTTAATCCTTTACCCCAATCATAGCTCAGATTCGTTGGCTTTCCTTGTGGTATAAAACTAACTACGAACTGGTTATTCACCAAAGAATCCCAAAGATCTAATTGACCGCTAAGGCCCCAATCGTTTAGTTTTTGGGTAATTCGGATATCGCAGATTACTAATTTCTCGTCGTAATCTTCAAAGCCCGTGTCGTAAATACCAACGATTTTAAACTTCCTGGAAATGGGAGAGTCTTTCACGAAAAATGCGGAAATCTCATCATTTAGCTTAAGGTTCAGTTTGTTGCATATTCGAGAAGAAATCAATATTTCGGAAGATACAGAGGGGCTCTTGTAGCTTGGAATCTTTCCCTCGATTAAATGTTCCTGGATGAATGAAAAATTATAGGAGTTATCAATGCCTTTAAACACCAATCCCACAACATCCGAACGTTCTCCAAGCGCCTGAATTAATCCAGGTTTATAGGCAACGCGATTAAATCCTTGCACATCATCTGTTGCATGGAGGACGCGTTCAACGAGCCTTGAAGTATGTATGGGATCGGATTCGTAGAAATCAGCATTGTTTTCATGTTGTATAAAAAGAGGTGCTGTAAATCCAGTGACCTTTCTCCGGATTTCGTTTTGAAATCCATTGACTACGGCAATCGTTAAGAGGTTTACAACAATGGATAGTGAAATACTTATTACTGCGATACGCAAAATCGGACGGGAAACTTTTATACCTTGCGAGCGATTCGGAAGAATCCGTTTAGCAATGAAAATTTCTACTGACACTTTTTATAATTTACTCAGCCAAAAATACGCTAATCTATTGGGTATGCAGCATGGTTCACAAAATTATCCATGGTTCATGCGTCTATTCGGTTTACTTGTGCTCGCTTGGTTTGTTAATGCTTCGGGAATCGCAGAGCCGTCCGCTGCAAAACCGATTTATCCAGGAGCGGAACGCATGGGGCTCTATTTGGATAGTTTGAAAGGAAAACGCATTGCCGTCGTAGCAAACCAAACCTCTTTGGTGAAAGGAGTCCACTTGGTAGATACCTTGCTTTGCGAAGAAATTAATATCGTAAAGATTTTCGCACCCGAGCACGGATTCAGGGGAGAGGGTGATGCAGGGGAACACATTCACAGTTCAAAAGATGAACGCACAGGGATTTCAGTGATCTCGTTGTATGGGAACCACAAAAAGCCTACCGCCCTTGACTTGTTGGATGTAGATGTGGTCATTTTTGATATTCAAGACGTAGGTGTTCGATTTTACACGTATTTATCCACCTTGCACTATGTGATGGAAGCGTGTGCCGAAAACAATAAACGCTTGATTATTCTCGATCGACCGAATCCAAATGCACATTATGTGGACGGGCCCATCTTAGAGCCTGAATTTAAGTCCTTTGTTGGAATGCATCCCGTACCTATCGTATACGGCATGAGCATCGGTGAATATGCCAAAATGATCAACGGTGAGTTTTGGTTGAGCGACTCTATTCAATGTCAGCTTCAAGTAATTCCATGTAAAAATTATTCGCATAAATCGGTATATCAGCTTCCTGTTCCGCCGTCCCCTAATTTGAAATCTGATTTGGCCATAGCCTTGTACCCAAGTTTGTGTCTTTTTGAGGCTACTACGGTGAGTATCGGTCGAGGTACTGCTAGACCTTTTGAGCAATATGGGCACCCGAGATTTCCAAGTACGGGGTTTTACTTTGTTCCTAAACCCCAGAGTGGTGCTAAGAATCCTCCGCACGTTGATCGTATTTGTCATGGGTTTGATTTGGCAAAAATATCCCAAACTCGAACCTACGAGTTAAATTTGTTTTTCCTAACCAATGCGAGGGATTTACTTGGGGATTCGGCTGTATTTATTGATCAAAATGCCTTCTTCAACCGCCTTGCTGGAACAAATTCCTTGAAAGAACAATTATACAAAGGTTGGGGGCCTAAAGAGATTAGAGCATCGTGGAAACCGGGCATAGAAAAATTTCTTAGTATCCGAAAGAAATATTTAATTTATCGCTGAGTTAGGCGTTCCTGACTTTCCTCCACCGCAGCTTCCATTTGTTTCGCATACGCATCGATGATTGATCCAATTTCAGGGTCAGTTGCACCGATGATTCGTGCGGCTAATATCCCGGCGTTTTTCGCAGCATTCAAGGCTACGGTAGCCACAGGAATGCCATTGGGCATTTGTAAAATACTCAGTATACTATCCCAGCCATCGATGGAGTTGCTTGATTTTATCGGAACGCCAATAACAGGAAGTGAAGTAAGCGATGCGACCATTCCAGGCAAGTGTGCAGCACCACCGGCACCAGCAATGATTACATTAATTCCGTTTGACTTTGCAGCTTTTGCAAAAGCCACCATCTTTTCGGGGGTTCTGTGCGCGGAAACAACCTCTACGTGCGTGGGTATTCCAAAATCCTTTAACAGAAGCTCCGCTTCCTTCATGATTGGATAATCAGAGGCGCTTCCCATGATAATTGCAACCTTATACGTCATTTGATGGGGTATTTTCTTGAGTTAATTTAGTACTTTCCGCGGATTGTTCTGTTGATTCAGGTTCCGCTATGCTTGCTTCGGAAGTGGTGTGCTCGCCAACCGATTGTTGTTGAATCACCGTATTGATTTTACTTCCTTCGTAATGCATGGTATTTCCAATGTCAGAAAATACCTGATCCATAGGTTTTAGTAATTCTTCTTCCGGTTGTTTCAGGATCTGTTCGATGTTTAAATCCTTTTTGATGTCAACACCAGACTTTCGAATTTCACTTTTGATTTCTTCAGAGGCATTCCGAATGGAGAACAAGGCTTTTCCGAGGGTTTTCGCAATGCCTGGTATACTTTTGGGACCAAAAAAAATAAGCACCACGAGAATAATGACCAATACTTCATAGCCGTCAACATCGTTAAAAAGCAGGGGCATTGTAACCATCAAAACAAAGTTACGACATTTTACTTCGTTTGCATTTTTTCCACTACCTTGAGGATGAATATTTTTGGAATAAACGGAGAGAGGTAATTGATTAGGATATGAAAGCCAAGGTCGCTAATGATGATGGTTTTTCCCTTCATCATTGCTTTATATCCTTTCAGCGCAGTCGTATATGCATCGGCACCTTTTTCAAACATTTTCGCATTTCCCATGCCTGCTGCAAATTCGAATTCCGTTTTTACAGGCCCTGGGCAAAGCGCAGTAACACTTACTGCGGTATTTCGCAATTCATAATTTGTTGCCTTGGTTAAGGAAACCACAAACGCTTTGGTAGCGAAATAGGTGGCCTGAAGCGGACCAGGAATAAACCCTGCGGTACTTGCTGTATGCAGTATTTTCCCTTCGTTTTTCTCAATCATTTCTGGAAGAAACCCATGCGTTAATGCAGTTAAGGCTTGCACGTTTACAGCAATCATTTGATGGTCATCCGCTGCTGAACGATCTGCGAATTTACCCCAACCACCGAATCCGGCATTATTGAATAGATAATTAATAAAAATCCCGGTGGATTTAATGCTTGAAATCAGCCGTTCAACTTCATCTATGTTCCCCAAATCCGCGGCAAAAACATGCGCTTCAACCGAATATTTCTCCTTAAGCTCTGTGGCGAGCTGGTTCAATGCCTCAACTCTTCGAGCAACTAAAACCACGTTGTTTCCACGCGATGCATGTATTCGTGCGAGTTCTTTTCCTATGCCACTGGAGGCTCCTGTAATCAATCCTGCTTTTACCATGTTTTTTTTACCGTGTTAAATGAATGAAATAGTACGAAGTAGTAGTCTTTTGTAAATCGGTTAAAATGATGGTATATACCCCCTCCGTTACATCGTTCCCGTTTTGATCTTTTCCATCCCAATTATTCGCGTAAGATTCTGAGTAGTAAACCACATTTCCCCAACGATTAAGAATGGTTAAAGCAGTTCCTGGTTTAAGTGATTGAATGAACAATACATCGTTGATCATATCATCATTGGGACTAAATACATTTGGTACTTGAATTTGGTCGTACACCGTAATGAATGCATTCGCTGTATCCACGCATCCTTCGTTATTGGTTACCGTTAATGTCACTTGAAAAGTCCCTGCGGTGTAGCTATAACTCCATGGTGAAGGTTGAAACATGGTAATCCCAGCATTTACCCACTGTTCTGAGGTGTAATTCGTTGAAGTGTTTGTAAATGTTACGCTATCTCCAAGATTGGGAAGGAGTGGGGTGTAGGTAAATGAAGCGATGGGATAGTTCGGTGGGGTTAAGGTATACAAAGCAGATGTATCGCTGCACCCGTTGGCATCGGTCACTGAAAGAATATAGTTTCCTGCAGTTAAATTTTGCAAATTCAAACTGTTGATGTTTCCCGGTTGCCAAGTATAGGTATATGAATTTGTTCCTCCACTTGCGCTTATCCCGGTAATGCTTCCATTTACCAAGCAGGTGGGATTTACCACGTTTACCTGGGTTTCATTCAAGACCACAGGAGTTAAGGCAGGAACGGTAACAGTCATGGTTGAATTACAATTGTTGGCATCAGTAACGGTAAGTGTGTACATTCCTGTCCCGACGCTTACATTGTCAGCCGTATTGATGGAATTACTCCAACTGTATTGGATTCCAACAGCATTGCTACTTATACCTGTAATAGAGCCAGGCTCGCCGTTACACCCTACAGGGATGATTTGGAGTTGTGTCGTGTCAATGATAGGCCCACCCGTAGAATTAATAATAATTCCTGTAATACTATCGCTACATCCAGCATTATCGGTTACCACAAGACTGTATGATCCAGGTGCCAATCCATTCGGTAGATTCAAGGTGTTCTGTTGGTTAGACCAAAGATACGTGAGTGGGGGAGTGCCTCCAATAATGCTTATTCCCGAAATCCCGCCGTTATTTTGCCCGCAAAGTTCATCCAATACTTGCATTGAGGTGGTATCAATGACAGGAGGTGCCGCTGCCAGTACGTTCAGTGGTCCCAAGGTGTCTACACAATTGTTTTGATCTGTGACAATAAGCGTATACTGCCCTGCAGCAACATTGTTAAGGTTTGCGGAATTTATATTTCCTGGAATCCAAAGATAGTTCAGTCCGTTTCCTGTGGCTGTAATTCCACTAATTCCACCATCTTGCTGACCGCAATGCGCTGGGGCATAGGTGATTTGACTGGAATCTATGGTGGGGCCACTCGTGAATGGAACTGTCAGCGGACTTGAAACGGCAATACACCCATTTCCATCGGTAACCGTGAGGGTATAACTGCCACTCACTAATCCGGAAGGACTAATCGCAGTACCGCCATTGTTACTCCAAGAATAGCTTAAATTATTTCCAGTGGAAGTGATTCCGCTAATGCTTCCAAGGGTTCCGTTGCACGATTGCGCGGTAATTATAGCGTTGTTCGTATTAACACTTGGACCATTTGTCCCCGAAATTGTGAATGGGGCAGAGGTACTTGAGCAACCGGCAGCATCAGATACCGTTAGCGTGTAGGTTCCTGCGGGAGCATTCGTAAGGTTCAGTGTGTTTCCTCCATTATTTGACCATACGTAGGTGTAGGGTTGTGCACCACCGTTTACGCTCAGTCCAGTAATCGAACCTGGAACTAAACACGTTGCGTTGGTAATGGTTGGAATGCCTGTAATTTGTGGAGAGGCACCAATAACTACAGTAACTGGTTTTCGGAATGATCCGGGACACAGCCCGATATAATAGGTTGTTGTGGTGTTGAGTACAGGGGTAGTGAATGTTGCACCGGTGCCTGCAACGGTATTTCCAAAAGGGGTAGTATACCAGGTTAGGTTACCAGCGGGGGGATTTCCAAGGGTCGAGGCACTGAGGGTGGCTGAACCAGAACCGCACAGGGTATCGTTCGCTGCGATGATGTCATAAAAAGAGGTGTTTGTGGTTGAAATCCCGCTTGCGCCGCCCGTTGCTCCATTTGGAGGGAAGTTCGGAACAAAGGTTGAATTCGTAACGCCAGAAATTCCTCCATTTACTTGCTGAAGGGGTGTGCCGCTTGAAATGGAAATATATCCGCCCCCGCCGCCGCCACCGGGTCCATCCGCCTCCATGGAAGGGGATGAGGCAAAGGCTCCAAAAGAAATGACTTGATTTCCTCCGTTTCCTCCATTGGCTTGAAGTGTAATGGTATTGGGTATGGCGCTCGCATTGGAGATGTAAATACTTCCGCCTCCGCCTGCACCACCTGCGCCGTCATTCCCATATTTTTGTGTTGATGCCTGAGGTGCGGTTTGCCCGTTTGGATTGGCGTTTACTCCGTTTTCACCATTTGCTTCAACGGTTCCATTGCCTGAAATACTGCCATAAACTCTGATGTATGCGATGCCTCCACCTCGTCCACCGTTGCCTCCTTGCGCGTTGTTCTGGTCTCCTGCACCGCCACCGCCTCCAGCAAATAAGCGCGTATTATCTTGGGTTAGGGGATGCCCGCCCAATCCGCCTTCTTTTCTTCGATAATCCCCTCCCCAAGCGGTACTGTTCGGACCAACGGTATTTTCGTTTTGGTTTACCGTCGCGCCTGAATAACCGCCTCTTCCTCCACCTGGACTAATGGATCCTCCCATGCCCGCTAATTCCAGATTCCAATTTACGTTATACGTAGGATTAGGAACCCCTTTTCCCGTGTAAGGTAGTGCCACATTACCCACATTACATCCGCCTCCACCTCCGGAATTGTGATTGTTTCCACCACCTCCGCCATTGGCTGGGGCACTTTTACAATACCTGGAGTAAATGGCGTCATATTCCGTGTAGAATCCGGCGATACCTTCTCCTTTCTCTGCCCCTTGGGTAGCCACATGAGATGCGCAAAATCCAATATCATTAACATTCCCAGGCGGGCTTCCTAAGGTCTGGTCCTCGGTAGCGCCGCCGCGAAAGCCAGATCCACTAGTAGATATTTTAGCGCTTGAATTGAGGAGCAGGTTCCCGTCAACTTCTACTGCTACGACGCCTCCGGTGTTCCCATTCCATAAACTGGGTACAACGGACGTATTTGCATTCAGCGTTAAGTTGATAAACCGAGGAATGCGAACAACTTGCACATGTCCGGATATCGTATAGTTATTTGTCAGGGGACACATTAAACTGATGGTGTTCGCTCCTGAAACAGATTTAACTTCAGCGAGCTCGAATTTGCCGGCATTATAGTAGTTGGTAATTTCACCCCACAAAGGAATGTGTTGGTTCCAATCGTTGATGTGTCCTTGTGGTGTGGTGTAGGGACCCCAGAATTGTCCGTTAGAGGAAACATATTCACTGGCAGGGTAGGTATCAACGTTTAATGTGGCGCCTTGCATCTGAATGATCATAATTAAATCACCAGGGGTCAACACCCCTTGAAAAAAGCCACCGACCATGGTATTTGATGCCACGGTAATTAAGGTTTGTCCTGCTGATGCATTGGCATTAAGCACGGTATAACTGTTTACTAAAGCATTTAAGGAGGTAACCGTGTAAGACCCATCTTTACCGCGTTGTGCAAGGCCATGTAAGGTGGTGGACAGTATGAAGGAAAATAAAAAAAGTTGTTTCATGACTTGTAGTGCGCAGGAGACGTTTGATTCGTAAAATTAGTTGTTTTATTCGTGCGGAAACTTTAAATCAAGGTTTGTGAGCCCGTGTTCACAAAAATAGTATCCAATTTCTTTCTTTTTTTCAAACATAAGGCGACTTTCGCTGATGTCCACTTCTCGTTCAGGACGTTCGTGAAAAAGGTGGTATTGAATGGCTTTCCATCGAAGGTTGGCAGACTTCATGCCCATGAGGTGGGCACGATATTCAATGTCTGTGTCTTCGCCGTATCCGGGTAAAATGTAATCCATATCAAATCCATTGAGTGCTAAGAGGTCTTGTTTGTGCCAACCCATGTTACAGCCCAGTAAGCGAACCCGTTTATTTAATTGCAAAGGTCTTCCTGGGAAATATATTACCTCTTCAATGCGTTTTGTTTTTTGGCGTATTAACCTGTAAAGATTGATTGTACGTATTCCCAGGGTGCGGACCTGCTCTGAAGTTTTTTGATCGAGATCTAGTCTTCTTCCAGCGGTAAAACATCCCACTTGGATATACGCTCGATGCGCAGCGACAAACTTGGGGTGTAACACACAATCCCCATCAATAAAAATTAGCTTTTCATGGCGAGAGCGTAGGATTGCTTTATTAAGTATTCTATTTTTATTAAATCCCGTGTCCTCCTGATCAATGTGGGTAATGTTTAGCGTGCTTGAGAACTTATCAAGCGTTTCTCGGATGGTCGGATCAATCGCATCGTGGGCAATAATGATCTGTGCTGGAATAATGGATTGCTGACACACGGATTCCAATACACGTTCTAGTGTTTGATAGTCTTTGTAAACTGTAATGATGAGCGAAACAGGCATTTGCTCAAATATAGGCAATTAACCCATGAGTTGAAAGACAATATCTGCCACTGCAGGACAAATGTCTGCATTTTTTTCAGTGATATCGAGTACCTGATGCATGTATTTACGATTGGTATGTGGGTATTCCCGGCACGCAAGTGGACGATGTTCATAAATGCTGCATTCATTGTCTGCTCGCAGAAAGGAACAAGGGCTTTTTTGCAACACATAATCAGCATCTTCATCCGTTCGTAAGTATTCGCTTATAAATTTCGATTCCTTGATGCGCAGGTGTTTTGAAATTCTACGAATATCTGTATTTCTAAAGATGGGCGAAGTTGTTTTACAGCAATTGGCACATTTCAGGCAATCTATTTTTTGAAAGGTACGCTCATGGGCCTCTCGAAATATGGTATCTAACTGTTTGTGTTTTCTAACTTTCTTTAAAAAGGATTGAATTTCCTTTCTTGAAACGTCGCTTTTATTGAGTAATTCTTGGTATGCGGGGATTAACATGAAATGGGTGTATGAAAGTTAAGGAAAGGCTAGGGAGTTTAATCCAGAAGATTGGGATCCGTGAAGTTGTTTTCGTTCAGGTATTTGCGCTCAAACCAAAAGGTACCAAAAGGAATTAAGGACATAAGCCAGCCAATCGCGTAAAAATCAACCGTTCTTTTGAAACGCACGCCAACGATTAACACCCAAAGACAATAGGCAATGAAAAGTATTCCATGGGCAACGCCTACGATTTGATTCGGAAGTGGCCAATGCATAATATACTTCAAGGGCATGGTTATCGCGAAGGAGATGTATGAAATCCCTTCTGTAATGGCTAGGATTTTTAACGTTTTTAATGGTGTCATCACAAGGTTTCTTTTAATTTTTCTAACATGATTATTTGATCTCGAATGGATGCCGCTAAGATAAAGTCTAATTCCTTTGCAGCGCGTTGCATTTCCTTTTTTAATTGTTTTATTTCTTTTTCAACGGCTTGTATGCTTTGGTATTCGCCTTTCGCTTCACGCATGTTCTTAGCCTTGTCTCCTTGCTGATAATTGGACTCACGGCTTGCGCTGTTTCTGAGCCCCGCATCGATCGGTTTATTTAAGGGTTGAGGTGTTAGCCCGTGAGCATCGTTGTAGGCGATTTGGATTGCTCTTCTGCGTACTGTTTCTTCAATGGTCAATCGCATGGAATCGGTCATTTTATCCGCATACATGATCACCCGACCGTTTACATTTCTTGCTGCTCTTCCTACGGTTTGCACCAATGACTTTACATTTCGTAGAAATCCCTCTTTGTCCGCATCTAAAATTGCAACCAATGACACCTCAGGCAAGTCAAGGCCCTCCCTGAGTAGGTTTACACCGATCAAGACATCAAAGGTTCCGATTCGAAGTTCACGTAAGATTTCTACCCGATCCAGCGTATCAATGTCGCTGTGGATGTATTGGCAATTTACACCGACTTTCGTAAGGTATTTTTGAAGTTCTTCAGCCATCCGTTTGGTGAGAGTGGTCACCAAAGCGCGTTCATTTAAGGCAACACGGGCCTGAATTTCTTCAATGAGGTTGTCAATCTGAAAGCGGCTAGGTCGGACCTCGATGATGGGATCAAGTAAGCCGGTTGGACGGATAACCTGTTCAACCATGATGCCCTCGGAGAGCGCTACTTCAAGGGCTGCGGGAGTGGCAGATACAAAGACACATTGATTCAATAATCCTTCGAATTCTTCATATTTTAAAGGACGATTGTCGATGGCTGCTTGAAGTCTAAATCCGTATTCAATGAGGTTGGTTTTTCTGGCCCTGTCTCCACCATACATCCCTTTAACTTGAGGTAAAGTCACGTGGCTTTCATCAACCATCATAAGGAAATCCTCGGGGAAATAATCCAACAGGCAAAACGGACGCTCACCGGGTTGACGATTGTCGAAATATCTGGAATAATTCTCAATGCCCGAACAATAACCGAGTTCTCGAATCATTTCTAGGTCATAGGAAACTCGTTCGTATAAGCGATTGGACTCTTCCAAGCGTCCCTGTTTTTTGAATTGCTCCACTTGAAACACCAAATCATCTTGAATCTGGTGGATGGCTTGAAGGGTGTTTTCCGGACTCGAAACAAATAAATTTGCGGGATAGAGGTTGAGGTCAGTATGAGTTTCGAAAATATGATTCGTAATGGGATCTATGGCGTGAATTCCTTCGATTTCATCCCCAAAAAACAATACTCGTACTACGTGGTCAGCATAGGCAAGGTAGATGTCTACGGTATCGCCGGTTACGCGGAACATGCCGCGTTCAAACACGTCTTCGCTGCGGGTATATAAATTTTCAACCAATCGGTGCAGGAATTTATTTCTAGGAACTTCCATACCTACATGAATCGGGAGTATGCTTTTCTTAAATTCGTTGGGGTTGCCAATTCCATAAATGCAAGAAACCGATGCAACTACAATGATATCTCTTCTCCCTGATAGCAGGGCAGAGGTAGCCGCCAAGCGAAGTTTTTCGATTTCATCGTTGATAGAAAGGTCCTTTTCGATGTAGGTATTGGTGACCGGTATATAGGCTTCGGGTTGATAATAGTCGTAATACGACACAAAATACTCTACGGAATTATTCGGAAAGAATTGTTTGAATTCGGCATAGAGTTGGGCCGCTAAAGTCTTATTGTGCGAGAGAATCAAGGTGGGTTTTTTAACCTGTTCAATCACATTAGCCATGGTAAAGGTTTTGCCGCTGCCAGTAACTCCGAGCAAGGTTTGGAAGGTAATTCCTTCGTGTATTCCTTGCACTAATTGACGAATCGCCTCAGGTTGATCTCCGGTGGGTTGGTATGCTGAAACCAATTCAAAATCCATGGTACAAAGGTAGGGGATAATGATACCACAAATTAGTTTGATCGCGTAAAAATTAGCCGTACTATATTTGATCAGAGAAAAAAATTATCTTTACACATTATTAAACAAATTTTATGAGAAAAATATTTTTTATCACAACATTATTATGGTTAGCCAATGTAAATGCTCAATTTTTTATTGGAATACCATTTTTAGATCGATGCCGTAAGATGAGTAAATGTGATTTGTGCAATACAAAGAGCCCCAAAACCATTGAGTATTTAGATTCACTTGATGTATTATTGAAAAATGCTATCGTTAATGATGATAAATTAAGCGCGCTAAATCAATTAAAAATAATTGACGATGAAATAGTTCGGTATAATTCAATGTATGCAACGCATCTGCCTGACTTGACAGTAGAAAAAGAAATTTATGGTCGACTTCTATTGACAAAAACCAAATTATTAATTCAATATGTGATCGAAAAAGACAATAAAATATACAACCTTGCATATACTGATCCTGAGGATAATCCAAATTTCAAGGGAGTTAGTGAAATTAATGGGCTCATTGAGGAAATGATTTCTCTAAATATTAGTGAATCAACAAATGAGTATTTACGAGAATTAAGAATGAAATATATGTATGAGTCTTATGCTTTTGATCTGATAGACAATGACATAACTTGGTATTCAGATAAACGCGTGAATTCACTCAAAAAAACTGATAATGACCGCATAAATGCGGCAAAGATTTTTCTTGAGGATGAGGAAAAAACCAACTATGTTCCTTTCTCTTCTTTTATCGCGATCGGGTTAGGGGCTACAGGTGCGATGGGAAAAGGAAATTGGATTGGTTATGAAATGTCTGATGAATATGTTGAATATACCAACCCTTTTTTATTGTCCCATAAGATTTCAGGTTCTCCACATACTAGATTTAGTTTTGTCGGAATGTCGTATTTGATAAATATGAACGATCGGACAAAACAAGATTTATTGTTTGATATTCTGAATTTTAAACATCCCTTATTAAATGTTAACTTGTTTCAGTTTGGTATTCATTATGGAGTTGCAGATAAAGGAAAATGGTTGTACAGGCCGGAAATCGGATTAAGTTATGGGATATTTAAGGCAAGTTATGCATACAACTTGACCTTTGATAAATCGGTGAGATCGTTAACAGAAAACAACTTATTTACTTTTGGAATTAGTTATCCATTAATACGAATAGGTTCATACTACTAGATCAACGTAAATAAAATCAAAAAGGGGGAGTTTCCCCCTTTTTTTATTCATTGAAATTTAAACGATTTCTTTGGTTAATCTCAAGTTAACCTTCTTAACATGTGCAAATATCATTTAGCCTTTTAAAATATTATTGGCGCGATGTTTTAATACCTTACCGCTGTAGAATTAAGACAAAAAAAGAGGTCCGAAGACCTCTTTAACATGTTATATTGAATTGGGCTTATTCGCCTTTCTCCATTTTTTCTTTCAATCCAGCTAAGGCATCTAAATCACCAAGGGTAGATTTCTCGTTTCCTTTGTTGATTGCTTTAACCGCTTCATCGGTAGTTGATCCGGTAGAAGTTTTCTTGGCTCCTCCTGTTTTGGCTGGTTTAGCAACTGGCGCTGGAGACTCTTGAGTATCATCAAACGTACGCGTGTGAGATAAGACAATTTTCTTAGCTTCCTTGTTAAACTCGATCACTACAAAATCCAAGGTTTCTTCTACTTTAGCATTAGAACCATCTGCTTTACGCAAGTGCTTGCTCGGGCAAATTCCTTCAACGCCGTAAGGAAGAGAAACAATTCCTGACTTATCTTTCATTTCAGTGATAGTTCCTGAATGTGTTGATCCCTCAGCAAAGGTACCTTCAAATACGTCCCATGGATTTTCTTCTAATTGTTTGTGACCTAATGAAATTCTACGGTTTTCACGATCGATTTCCATTACAATCACATCAAGCATATCACCAACCTTACAGAATTCTGATGGGTGCTTGATTTTCTTCTGCCATGACAAGTCGGAGATGTGAATTAATCCGTCAACTCCTTCCTCTAATTCAACAAATACTCCGAAGTTCGTGAAGTTTCGAACTTTCGCGGTGTGTTTTGAATCTACACCATATTTGTTTTCGATTTCACTCCATGGATCAGTCATCAATTGTTTGATTCCAAGACTCATTTTGCGTTCGTCACGGTCTAGGGTTAAAATAACCGCTTCTACCGTATCTCCAATTTTCATGAAATCCTGTGCACTTCGTAAGTGTTGAGACCAAGACATTTCTGAAACGTGGATTAAGCCTTCAACGCCTGCTGCGATTTCAATAAACGCACCGTAGTCTGCCATCACCACTACTTTTCCAGAAACTTTATCGCCCACGTTCAAGTTCACGTCTAGTGAATCCCATGGATGCGGTTGAAGTTGTTTCAAGCCTAACGCAATTCGTTTTTTATCATCATCAAAATCAAGGATTACCACGTTGATTTTTTGATCAAGCTCGAGCAATTCTTCTGGATGGTTTACGCGACCCCAAGAAAGGTCTGTAATGTGAATTAATCCGTCTACGCCACCAAGATCGATAAATACTCCGTAAGAAGTAATGTTTTTAACAACCCCTTCCAATACTTGTCCTTTCTCAAGGCCAGAGATGATTTGTTTTTTCTGCTCTTCAATTTCTGCTTCAATGAGCGCTTTGTGAGATACAACGACGTTTCTAAATTCTTCGTTGATTTTCACCACTTTGAATTCCATATTTTTACCTACGTAAACATCGTAGTCACGGATTGGCTTCACATCAATTTGAGAACCAGGTAAGAATGCCTCAATTCCAAACACGTCTACAATAAGTCCACCTTTCGTACGGCACTTAACATATCCGGTAATGATTTCGCCGCTTCGCAATACATCATTCACACGAATCCATGCGCTGTGCATACGGGCTGTGCGGTGAGAAACAATCAACTGACCGGTTCTGTCTTCCTGCACTTCAACATATACGTCTACGGTATCCCCAACTTTTAAATCAGGATTGTAACGAAACTCATTGGCTGCAATAACCCCTTCAGATTTGTAACCGATGTTTACGATTACTTCTTTTTTGGTGATCATTTCAACAGTACCTTGAATTACTTCTTTTTCGTTGATAGAAGTCAAGGTTTTCTCATACTGATCTGATAACTCAGAACGTTGAATTTGGGTATATCCGTCTAAGGATAAGGCTTCCCAATCGAAATCTGCACTTCCGTGCGCGGCGATTTCTTTTTTGCTAGTTTTTGCCATAAGGCGTTTAAGAATTTGTATTTCAAAGTGTTCGGCCTTTGAAAGGGTTAATTAATTGGCCGGTTTCCGAACGTCGACCCTATTTCAAGGGTGCAAAGGTACACTTAAAATCTAAGATTCCGAACGTTTGCCTTAATTTTCGCTCGGATTTTTTGGGAAATTGGCAATCATTTTGAACTTTGACCCTTGTAATTCCATGCATGTTTTCCAAAGGGTCTCGTACCTTGATTCAAACACAAGGTGTTTTGGGATGTTATTGGCAGCGATCCAGCTATGTTCCTTAATTTCTTCTTCCAGTTGCTGTTCGTCCCATCCGCTATAGCCTACAAAAAACTTTAATCGGATGGATTCATAGCCGTTCAATTCCAAATATTCCACTAAGCTATCGAAATCACCACTGAAATAAATGTCGTTGCCACAAGCAAGAGAATTCGCAATGTGGTCGCCTACATTGTGCAAGAAAAACAGCTGATTTTTAGCGACAGGACCGCCAACGAACAAGGCTTGGTCTTTTAAGTCAGTTCGGTCGATAATGTCATGTAAATTAAGGGCCAAAGGGTGATTAAGTACAAACCCAAAAGTACCCTCATCGTCGTGTTGACATAAGTAAACTACCGAACGTTCAAAGAAGGGATCACCCTGAAATGGATCGGATAATAAAAACCCTCCAGCTTTTGGTTTTTCAGTGTGTTCAAATATTAAACTAGTCTTTTTCACAGAATGTACGCGTACAAAGGTAAGGTTTTCTACTTTTGTAACTATGAAGCTAGGTGCAATCGATGTGGGGTCCAATGCCATGCGCGTACTGATAGGGGAGGTGACCAAACCTGTTGGGATATGGCATTATTCAAAAATAGCGTATTTAAGACTTCCCGTTCGCTTAGGCGAAGAGGTCTTTGATAAGGGAAAAATTTCCGATGAGAAAATTGAAAAGTTTATAGAGGGAATGCGTCTTTTTAAGAATTATCTCGATTTTTATGGTGTTTTGGATTACCGTGCGGTAGCCACTTCAGCGATGAGGGACAGCTCGAATGCCAAAAAAATCATTCAACGCGTAAAGAAAGAAACCGGAATTACCCTTGAGGTCATCACGGGAAAGGAGGAGGCTGAGTTAGTTTATCTTACCTTTCAGTTAATCCCAGATCTTAAAATGAACTATGTGTTGATCGATGTGGGTGGAGGAAGCACAGAAATAACCTTATTTCAAAATAACCGCGTTCACACCGCGCGATCTTTCCAAATCGGCAGTGTTCGTTTGCTAAAAAATAAAGTATCCAGTGCAGCTTGGGAGGAGGTGGCTGAGTGGTTGACCGCCGAGGTATTGCCATTCCATCCTGCTCGAATTTTTGGTTCCGGTGGAACGATCAATAGTGTGCACAAAGTACTTGGCAAACAGGATAAATCCCCAGTAGACCTCTCAGAAATGAAGTGGCTGCAATCGCAACTCGAACCATTAAGCATAGAAGATCGCATCCACCAATTCAAAATAAAGCCAGACCGAGCGGATGTTATAGGTCCGGCCATGGAGATTTACATTCAGCTCATGCAAACCTTAGAATTGGACCAAATTTATGTACCCAAAATGGGGCTGTCCGATGGAATGATGTTAGATTTATACCGAGAAAAAACACTATGAGTCAAAAACCAGCAATTCCGAAGGGTACAAGGGATTTTTTGCCTGAAGATGTCTTGAAGCGAAATTTCATCTTTTCTACTATTTCAGGGGCGTTCAAGCGTTTTGGTTTTCAACCGATTGAAACCCCAAGTTTTGAGTTATCCAGTACCTTGATGGGCAAGTATGGGGAAGAAGGCGATCGTTTAATTTTCCGAATTCTCAATTCAGGCGAGAAAATGCGAAAGGCGGATTTGGACGCATTGGCCTCGGATAACTTACCTCGTTTTGCGAATTCATTGTCTGAAAAAGCACTGCGCTATGATTTAACCGTACCCTTTGCTCGCTTTGTGGTACAGCATCAGCATGAACTTAGTTTTCCTTTTAAACGCTATCAAATTCAACCCGTTTGGAGAGCAGATCGTCCTCAGCACGGGAGGTACCAAGAGTTTTACCAATGCGATGGGGATGTTGTGGGAAGTGATTCGTTGCGGAACGAAGTCGAACTTATTCAAGTGATTGATCAAGTCCTAACTTCGCTAAAATTACCCGGGTTTACCATTAAATTGAACAACAGAAAAGTATTGAGTGGTATTGCTGAAGTGTGCAACGCTTCGGAGCACTTGATTCACCTAACCGTAGCCCTCGATAAATTGGACAAAATTGGTGAGGATGGGGTAATCAACGAGTTGATGTCGAAAGGATTTGGAGAGTCCGTAATCGATTCAATCAAACCCTTGTTTCAGCTAAAAGGTACTTTTGAAGAACGGATTTCCTTCTTGTCTGTATTTCTATCGCAGAGTGAAATCGGGATGAAAGGATTGGAAGAATTGAGCTATATTCAAAGTAAATTTAAGGATCATCCATTGTTAAAAGGCCACCTAGAATTAGATGTAACCTTGGCGCGTGGCTTAAATTATTACACAGGAGCCATAATTGAGGTTAAAGCGCATGAGGTAGTGATGGGAAGTATTTGTGGTGGTGGGAGGTATGATGATTTAACGGGGCTTTTCGGAGTTAAAGGCTTGTCTGGAGTAGGGATATCTTTTGGAGCAGATCGAATTTATGACATTATGGAAACCCTCGAGTTGTTTCCGAGTGATTTACGCAGTGGTCCTGACTTGTTGTTCTTGAATTTTTCAGAAACTGATGCTGATCAATGCGCCATTTGGGCGAATTCCGTTCGAGATTTGGGTAAGGTTGCAGAAGTTTATCCATCACAGGCGAAATTGCAAAAGCAGCTGAAGTATGCGAACGAAAAAGGCGCAAAGTGGGTGTTGTTTTATGGGGAAGAAGAACGACAAAAAGGCATCGTCATCTTAAAGCATATGGAATCGGGCGAACAGCATTCCTATCCGGTGGATGCTTGGTTGTCTTCCTGGGAAGGGTAGCGATTTAACTCAATCAATTCCAAGTCTTTACACTTTTCCATTTCAATAGTAAATCTAAGTATGGTTCGGGCTTTATGGAACCCTTTAATCCCACATGCGCCGGGATTCATCCATAAGACATTTCGTTCTTTCACATATTTGACCAAGGTGATGTGAGAATGCCCACAAATGAACACTCCTGGTTTCTCAATTGCTAAAAGTTCTTTAATCGAATCGGCTAATTTTTCGGGACGACCAGCGATGTGTGTCATACATACTTTGAGGCCTTCAACTTCAAAGCACTCCAATGCCTTGGTTTCATTTCTGAGTGAGGCACCATCGATATTTCCATATACTACACGGCAGGGTTTCAATTCACGGATTTTATCGAGCACAGCCAAGGTTCCAATATCACCAGCGTGCCAAATTTCATCGACATCAGAAAGGTAGGAACAAACATCTTTGCCCAAATAACCATGGGTGTCGGAGATTAATCCAATCCGCTTCATCCGTTCGTGGATTGATCTTCGTTAAGTTGCTGGAGATAGGTTTCGTAGTATACACCTTTTAGTTTCATCAGGTCTTCCGGACTTCCCATCTCAATAATTTCCCCCTCGTCCATTACGAGAATTTGCTCACAATTTCGCAGGGTAGAAATTCGGTGACTTACAAAGACAATGCTGGGTTTTTGAGGCAACGCACGAAGTTCATTCAAGATAATTTCTTCTGTTTCAGTATCTACCGCGGAAAGACAATCGTCTAGTACTAGGAGTTTAGGGTTTCGAATGAGTGCCCGTGCAATGCTGATGCGTTGTTTCTGTCCCCCACTGAGGTTCACACCCAATTCACCGAGTGGTGTATCGAGCTTTTCCGGAAACTCCTCGATGTTATGCCATACATGTGCTTTTTTCAACACCGCAATGATTGCATCATCAGATACTGCATCATGCGCCCCAAATGCTACGTTATTTCGGATGGTGTCAGAAAATAAAAATACCTCCTGTGGAACAACAGCCATTTGAGAACGGTAATCTTGGAGGTTAATGCTGTCAAGGGCCTGACCGTTAATGTGAATTGTGCCCGAGTTGGGGTCAAATTGCCGTCCTAATAATTGGAGTACACTCGACTTACCGCTGCCTGTTTTCCCTAAAATGCCAAGGTGTTGTCCAGGCTTAATCGTAAAACTTAGGTTGTGAAGGGCTCGGATTCCGGTATTAGAATAGGTAAAACTTACCTTGTTAAATACAATATCTCCCTTTAATTCAAAGGGTTCATTGCTTGGGTTTGAAATGGTTGGTTTCGTATCAAGAAATTCATTGATCCGTTGTTGTGATGCTTCTGCGCGCTGTATGATTGAGGTAACCCATCCAATGGATACAAACGGCCACGTTAAGTTATTGACATAGAAAATAAAGGCCACGATTCCGCCCAGGCTAATTTGATGTGTTGCAGTAAGCATCCCGCCAACATAGATTACGATAAGCGTACTTAATCCAATTAACAACATGATGCTTGGCATAAAAAGCGCATTAATGAGTATAAGGCGCATACTTTTTTCTTTGTAGTCATTCGCCGCATTTTCCATTCGATTGCTCATTGGACCAAATTGATTGTAGGCTTTAATCAAGCGAATCCCTGAAAATGTTTCTTGTGCCAACGTAGAGATCTTCGATTGTTCTTCCTGAACATGCTTGCTGGCAAGATTAATTTTGTTGGAAACTTTGTAGATGATGTAGGACATCAAAGGCAGTGGAATAAGGGCAAACAAGGTTAGGGTAGTGCTGATTTGTGCCATTTGATATAAACTCAATACGGTCAACACCGTTAGGTTAATCGAATACATGACCCCAGGCCCTAAATACATGCGAACTTGACCTACATCCTCAGAAATTCGGTTCATCAAATCCCCAATTCGATTGCGTTTGTAAAAGTCAGCATCTAAGGTTTGGTAGTGTGTGTAAATGGCCTGTTTTAAATCAAACTCAATCCATCGTGACATGACAATGATTGTTTGACGCATCAAAAACAAGAAAAAACCTTTGGTGGCAGAAAGCAATAAATATAAGCCCCCAATTTTGAAGGACAGCCACAAGGCATCTTCTAACTGCGTGCTAACTCCAGTTTTTTGCAATCCATCTATGGCCACCTGAACGTATTTAGGCATTTTTACTGCAAAGTAATTGCTAATCACCGTAAAAAGAATTCCTAGGAGGAATCTCCATTTGTACTTGATGAAATATTTGTTCAAACTCCGTAGAGACTTCATGGGATTTATTTTCTATTTTTGCCGTCCAAACCGGTACAAAGGTACTATTTTAATGTACGATTCTTATTCAAATTAAAGGCATGAATACAAGCAACATCATTTCAACAACAAACACCGTTGATGGAATCTTGGTTCAATTAACCAAAATGGGTCACGAACAGGTTCTTTTTTGTAACGATGCAAAAACAGGGTTAAAAGCCATTATCGCGGTTCACAATACAGTGCTCGGACCAGCCCTAGGTGGAACGCGCATGTGGAAGTATGATAATGAGGCGGATGCACTGCATGATGTCTTGAGGCTTTCTCGCGGAATGACCTACAAAAATTCAATTTCTGGTTTGGACTTAGGTGGAGGGAAGGCGGTCATCATCGGAGACGCGCGAACTATGAAATCAGAAGCGTTGTTTCGGAGATTTGGTCAGTTTGTCAACGGATTAGCGGGAAAATATATTACGGCAGAGGATGTGGGTATTTCTCCGGATGACATGGTGCATGTAAGCAAGGAAACAAATCATGTGGTGGGTTTACCGGGTAAAAGCGGGGATCCATCTCCGGTAACGGCTTACGGGGTTTATATGGGTATGAAGGCATGTGCGAAAATGCAATTTGGTACAGATAGCCTGAACGGAAAAACTGTGGCCGTGCAGGGCGTAGGACATGTAGGTCAATATTTAGTAAAACATTTAGCCTCGGAGGGTGCAAAGATTTTTATCACCGACATTCATGAAGAAACCTTGAAAAAAGTGGCAGAAACTTATGGGGCTTCAGTGGTAGCGCCGCAGGAAATTTATGATGTGCCAATGGACATCTATGCGCCTTGTGCATTGGGAGCAACGGTGAATGACGATACCCTGGCTCGATTGTCTTGCAGTATCATTTCTGGTGCGGCAAATAATCAATTAGCAGATGAACAGAAGCACGGCATGGCTGTAATGGAGAAAGGCATTTTGTATGCTCCCGATTATGCGATTAATGCAGGAGGGGTGATCAATTGTTTTTCTGAAGTATCGGGTTTGAGTTTGGAATGGTCGCAGCAAAAAGCTGGAGAAATTTATCAAACGATTTACCAAATTTTGGAACGATCAAAAAATGAAGGAATTCCTACCTATCAAATTGCAAACCGAATGGCTGAAGAACGTATTGAGCGTAATGGAGGGTTGAATTTATAAAACATGTTGAATCGCAGGCATTTACGGATTAAAGTGTTACAGTTGCTTTATGCACATTTTCAAAGTAACGAACAGGATTTTATTAAAACAGATCGGGAACTAAACGTTTCTTTGGATCGGATGTACGACATGTATTTATACCTGTTGCTCACCTTTGATCAATTGGTTCGTGCTGCAGAAAATAAAATGGACGACCGAAAGAAAAAATTGCGTCCAAGTGCCGAAGATTTAAATCCAAACATGCGTTTTGTGGATAATCAATTGATTAATCAACTTTCGAATGCTGAAGAATTAAATGAAATTGCCAAAAAAAGAAAGGTAAATTGGTTGGGCGCGGAGTCTCAAGAGATGTTTCGGAAAATGTTCAATTCGATTCTGGAATCTGAGGCCTACGTATTATACATGAGCAATGGGGAAAGCGGCTATGAGGTGGACCGAGCATTTGTATTGCAATTGTTTAAGGACTCTGTGGCGAATTCTCCGTGGTTATACAATTTCTTCGATGAAAAGAGCATTTATTGGATGGATGATTTAGATTTATGCTGTTCCATGGTGCTAAAAACGATCAAATCAATGAAGCCTGGAGAGGATTTTTCGCCCCTTCCGCTTTATAAAGATCCTGCCGATGAATCTACCTTTGTACATGATTTACTGCGAAAAACTATTCAGAATAATGTAGAATATGATGCGCTGATTACAGACATGGTGGATAACTGGGAGACAGAACGCATTGCTAAAATGGATATGGTTCTCCTGAAAATGGGTATGACCGAACTTTTATTTTTTCAGAGCATTCCTGCGAAAGTTACTTTGAATGAATACATTGAGATTTCTAAGTTCTATAGTACTCCAAAAAGTAATATCTTTATCAATGGAATTTTAGATAAGATTATTGACAAATTCAAGTCAGAAAAACGAATGATAAAAACAGGAAGAGGATTATTAGATTAAACACTATGAAAAAGTTACTTATTTTATTGGTTATGCCCCTTGTTTTCTCGTGTTCGAGTGAAGGAGATTCAGTGGAAATTGGAAAAAAAACAAGCCTTGAAGTAAACGAAGTTTACGATGCGGGTACAGTAGTTAAGGGAGAAGTGATTCGAGCAGTCTTTACGGTGAAAAATACCGGGGATCACCCTTTGGTATTTGGTGAGGTTCGTCCATCGTGTTCGTGCACCGTGGCGGATAAACCCTCAGAGCCAATCCAGCCGGGAGCATCAACTAAGATCATCGCAAAAGTTAATACGGCAAATGTTTCTTCGAAAGAAGTTACTAAATCAGTTACCATAATGACGAATACAACACCGTCTACTAAAGTGTTGATAATCAAAGCTAAAATTAAATAAGATGGGTGCAGGAAATTCTATGAGTTCGTTGATCATGATCGTTGCAATGATTGCAATTTTCTATTTGTTCATGATACGACCGCAAGCTAAAAAACAAAAAGAACTTAAGAAGTTTCGCGAAGCGATGAAGCCTGGCGATAAAGTAGTAACCATCGGTGGTGTGCACGGTAAAATTCTAGAAATTGCCGAGTCCACGGTCCTTATTTCATCGGAAGGAACCAAAATCCGTGTGGAGAAAAGTGCGATTTCGCAATCTGCCGCAGACCAATTAACACCGCTTAAATAAGTTTATGAGAACGATGTTATTAGGGGTGTTTTTAGCCCTTGTTGTGGTATCCTGCAAATCAAAAGTTTGCGAGTGCGCAGATGCTCATGTGAATGCGGTGAAAGAAATTAATAAAACGTCGGATCCCCTTAAAAAAATGCGCATCCTTGGAAACAAGAAATATCAAAAAGTGTTCAAACAATGCAACGCCATGACGAGCGAAATGACGCCGGAGGAATTGAAGGATTTTGAAGCGGAATACGAGCAATGTCCGTCGGTTAAAGCACTTAAATCAGGAGATTTAAAGCAGTAAAAAAAAGGGGTTTAGGCTTGTCGCTGTCAGATTCCGATCATCGACAAAATACTGAATTTACATTAAAACAATACCGTATCCATTAGGAATACGAGGGATGCAATGGCTGCCGCCCCCAGTTCTAATTCGCGCTTGTTTACCGTTTCAAATACGTCACTTTCCGCATGATGCACATCGAAGTAGCGCTGACCGTCAGGAACAAACCCAAACAAAGCGATGTCTGTAAACTTTTCTTTCAACGGACCAATATCCACACCGCCGCCACCGCGTTCCCACAGGTGTAAATCGTAGGGTTCAAACAAAGGCGCAAAGGCTTGAAACTTAGCAAATATCGAGTCGGAAGCATCGCAACCAAATCCCCTTGGGGTAAAACCGCCCCGATCACTCTCGAGTGCTGCAAGGTGCGTTTCATTCTTTTCTTTTACCCATTTTGCATAACTTTTCCCACCCATGTTCCCATTTTCTTCATTCATAAAAAATACAACGCGTATGGTGTGCTTTGGTTTATAATCTAAGGTCTTTAATATTCTTAAGGCTTCCATGCAGTGAATTACCCCTGCACCATCATCGTGCGCTCCCTCACCTTGGTCCCAAGAGTCTAAATGGCCACCGATGGTAATGACCTCATTGGGATATTTGCTTCCCAATAATTCTCCGATCACATTAAATGAAGGCTCATCTGGGAAATTACGACAATCCATTTCCATCGAAAACGATAAAGAGACTCCAGAGTTCAAAAGGTTCGCTATACGTTCAGCATCATGTGTTGAAAGCGCAGCGGCAGGTATTTTTTTAATGCTGTCCTCATAACGCATACTTCCCGTATGTGGAAAGTCATCATTCGGCAAGCCGAGCGAACGAATAAGTACTGCTTTGGCGCCAAGTTTAGAAGCCTCTATGGCGCCGTTTCCTCGAATTGGATAACATGCGCCATACGCTTTGAAGGTTTGTATTTCAGCAGCATTCATGGGTTGATTGATGAACACAATTTTTCCTGACACCTCTTTAGATTTTGCCTTAATGAGGTCTGATAATGCGTTAAACATAACCAAGGTTCCTTCCAACATCCCTTGGGTGGAAACAGACCCCCCGAGGGCACAAATGTTTATTTTTTCAAGCATTCCGTTTGGATGCGTAATCCATGCGGCTTCCGGGTTGCCACGTTCCCAATGAGGCACCATAATGGGTTCCAAATAAACACGATCAAAACCGTACGAACGCATTTTTTGTTCCGACCAGCGAATAGACATCGCTGCCTCTGAGCTCCCCGAGAGCCGCGGTCCGATATCCTTACAGAGTGAGCGCAAATCTTCATAGGCATGTCCCCGAAGTAGGGCCTCGTCATATATCCTACGTATCGTTTTGTCCTCTTGACTCTGAGTGAAAAAAAAATGACAAAATGTAAGACCTATAACCATTAAAACGAGTTTTTTACGCATATTTCAGTTAAATTTGTATATGAAGACTATGTGGATTTCGAAGTTACTGACTATTTCTTTATGCTTGTTCTTTGGACAGGTGTTTTCTCAATTATCCATTTCGATAAATGGTACAAGCCAATCGATCTGTACAGGTGGAAGTGTGACCTTAACGGCCGTGCCATCCTCCGCCGGAGGAACATTTTCTTGGTCACCAGGGAATGCCTCCTCGCAATCCATTATTGTTTCTCCCTCCTCAACAACCACCTACACGGTTAACTACACCTTGTTTGGAACCACAGTATCAGCGAATTACCAAGTTCAGGTTAATGTTACTCCTACAGTTACAATTACTTCAAATGTTCCCGGTAATGCAATTTGTAATGGCCAAACCATTTGTCTCACGGCAAGTTCTGGAAGTCCCGGAAGCCAGTTTTCATGGAGTAATGGTGTTCAATCCTCTACGATATGCGTAAGTCCAACTCAAAATATAACCTACAACGTTTCTTGTATGGCCCCTAATGGTTGCTCAAGTGCATCTTCGTTGCCCGTGCAGGTAAGTATGGCTCCGATTATTCAAACGGGGGATTATCAAATTTGTCAAGGAGATAGTGTGGCGTTGACTGCGAATGTTTTCCCTAACGGTGGGAGCTTTCTATGGTCCACCGGAGCAGGTAGTCAAAGCATTTATGTAAACCCCCTGAGTACACAATTGTATTACGTGACCTATACAACCAACGGATGCCCATCAATTGTAGATTCTGTTTTGGTAACGGTAGGTCAAAATCCAACTGTTTTCGTACCTGGATACAATGTATGTGCAGGAAACAGCCAACAGATTTTTGCTGTCGTGGATATGTTGGGAGGAACCTATTCATGGTCAAATCAGGCTACAAGTTCATCAATTATTGTTACCCCCACTAATTCCGCTTTAATGTGGCTTGCCTATCAAGCGCCAAATGGATGTGTTGCAATTGATTCATTTCAGGTATCTGTTTTGCCAAGCCCTAATGCAAGTATCGTGCTGGACGGTACAGTACTCCAAGCACTTCCTGATAGTAACGTGTATTCATATCAATGGTTTGATTGCACAGCGCAACAGCCTATAATCGGTTCCGTTTCATCCACATTGCCAGTGAATAATGGTTTTTATTCGGTAATTGTTGGAATTGGTCAATGTGTAGACACCTCAGTTTGTTTGGAAATCTCGAATGCCGTGATTCACGAACCCAACCAGTCAGTATCATTTTATCCTAATCCGGCGTCAGATTTCATTGTTTTAGAAGGATTTTCATTTCAAGAGGTTTCACTTTACAGCTTGGATGGCTTGTTGATAAATTCTTTTATTATTGATTCAGAGTCAATCAGTTTAGATATAATTTCCCTTAAACCAGGGATGTATCTCATTAAATCGGCCGAAGGTCGATTCATTTTTAACAAATTATAAGTATGTCATTGAAGTGTGGAATTGTAGGGCTTCCTAATGTAGGGAAATCAACCTTGTTTAATTGTTTATCGAATGCAAAAGCCCAATCGGCGAATTTTCCGTTTTGTACCATTGAGCCGAATATCGGGACTACCTCGGTACCTGATCCACGCTTGGAGAAATTAGAAACGATGGTGAATCCAGAACGCGTGGTTCCTGCAACGATGGAAATTGTGGATATTGCCGGTTTAGTAAAAGGTGCGTCAAAAGGGGAAGGACTCGGAAATCAATTTTTAGCAAATATTAGAGAGACCGATGCCATTCTTCATGTGCTTCGTTGTTTTGATGATGGAAATATTGTGCACGTGGATGGCAGCGTAAACCCAATTCGAGACAAGGAAATCATTGATATTGAACTTCAGTTGAAAGACTTAGAAACGATAGAGAAAAAAATTCAAAGTTTAGCTCGAGTAATTAAGTCTGGTGATAAAGAGGCCGTAAAAGAAAATGAATTGGCACTTAAAATTAAGGAAGGACTCGAACAGAGCATTTCTGTGAGAGGCTTGGGGTTTGATGCTACGGATATGGAAGTGATTAAACGTTTTAATTTGATTACCTCCAAGCCGGTCATGTATGTATGCAACGTAGACGAAGCCTCTGTCTTAACCGGAAACGCCTATGTGGACCAAGTGCGCGCCGCAGTGGCTAATGAGAACGCTGAAGTGCTCATCATCGGAGCTAAAATTGAAGCCGACATTACCGAACTAGAAACCTATGAAGAACGTAAGATGTTTCTTGATGAGCTTGGCTTAGAGGAGCCAGGGGTAAATCGATTGATTCGTTCTGCCTATGCCTTACTCAATCTGCAAACTTATTTCACTGCAGGCGTAAAAGAAGTGCGTGCGTGGACCATTTACAAAGGATCTACGGCACCACAAGCGGCGGGTGTAATTCACTCCGATTTTGAAAAAGGGTTTATTCGTGCGGAAGTCATGAAATACGATGATTTTGTTCGCTACGGATCAGAGGCCGCAGTGAAAGAGGCGGGTAAATTTAAAGTAGAAGGAAAAGAATACATAGTATCCGACGGTGATGTGATGCACTTCCGATTTAATGTATAATCCTTATTTGTTAACGTATTAATTTCTTATTTCAAGCCTTATGATTACAGCAAATAATCCGGATTTAGTTTCTTGGATACATATCAGCGAAGATTCCGATTTCCCCATACAGAACATTCCGTTTGGTGTGGGTTTTTTGGTACAAGATGAGCCTTTTGTAGCCACACGAATCGGAGATAAGGTGATTAACCTTGCAGCGTTGAATGATAAGGGGTACTTTAACGAACTTGGATTTCAATCCTCGGATTTCAATGCTCCGTCCTTAAATGCGCTGATGAAATACGGTAAGTACCCCTTACGGAATTTACGGAATCGAATTTCATGCCTCTTTACGCATGGAAATATGGAACTTCAAGGCCGTGAAGAAGACTGTATGGAGGTGCTGTATTCAGCAGATCGCGTACAATTGCTGCTCCCAGTAAACATTGGCGATTATACTGATTTCTATTCTAGTAAAGAACATGCAACCAACGTTGGTACCATGTTTAGAGATCCTGCGAATGCCTTACTTCCCAATTGGTTGTGGTTACCGGTAGGATATCATGGGAGATCCAGTTCCATCATTACCTCGGAGGTTCCCGTGGTTCGTCCCAAGGGGCAAACCAAGGTAGAAGGAGCGGATCCGAATTTTGAAGCTTCAGCACGTGTTGATTTTGAATTGGAAATGGGATTTTACACCTTTGATGGCAAACCGCTGGGCGAGCGAATTTCTACATCAGAAGCTGAGGATTTCATCTTTGGTTTGAGTTTGTTTAACGATTGGTCCGCCCGAGATATTCAACAATGGGAATACGTTCCACTTGGACCTTTTTTAGCAAAGAATTTCGCGTCTTCTATTTCACCTTGGATTATTACCCTGGATGCTCTTCAGCCATATGCGGTTGATACACCGGTTCAAGAACCTGAGGTTTTATCCTATTTGAAATTTGAAGGAAAGAAATCCTATGACATTAACTTAGAGGTGTTTATTCAGCCAAAGGATGGGGCAGAGGATCGTGTGTGCCTATCTAATTTCAAGTACATGTATTGGAATATGGCGCAGCAATTGGCACATCACACGGTGAATGGGTGTAATATTCGCTGTGGCGACCTCATGGGATCGGGTACGATTTCAGGGCCAACACCAGATTCTTACGGTTCCATGCTTGAGTTAGCGTGGAAAGGAACCAAACCACTTACCTTAAGCGATGGCTCTCAACGCAGGTTTATTCAAGATTATGACACCGTAATTATGAAAGGCCACTGCACCAATGGAAAGGTCCGCATTGGCTTTGGTGAAGTAAGAACACAATTGCTTCCTGCAATAGATTAATTATGAGTCAATTACCCGGAGCCTATAACGTCGAAGAAGAACGTATTGCTATTTTAGCAGCGTTTAAAGGCTTACTCCGTTCGGTAAAAGATCGTTCACGCGAGGATACGAAGTTGATTCGAAAGGCCTTTGATATGGCCTTGGAAGCTCATAAGGATGATCGCCGTAAATCGGGGGAATTGTATATTTTTCATCCCATTTCCGTGGCACGTATTTGTGCGGAAGAAATGGGACTGGACAGCATCGCGATTACCTGTGCCTTATTGCATGATACCGTTGAGGATACCTATATATCCTTGGATGACATTGAAGATGCCTTTGGCATTAAAGTCCGTCGAATTATTGATGGCTTGACAAAAATTCCGGATGTATTTGACGAAAATGCTTCGGTACAAGCGGAGAATTTTAGAAAGATGATCCTGACCATTTCGGATGATTTCAGGGTGGTCTTGATTAAGTTGGCGGATCGCTTGCACAATATGCGGACCTTATCCAGTATGAAGCCCGACAAGCAACTCAAAATTGCTTCGGAGACTCGGTTTTTATATGCGCCTTTAGCGCATCGTTTTGGTTTTTACACCGTGAAGACAGAGCTGGAAGATTTGTCCATGAAATATTGTGAGCCAGAAATTTTCAATGAAATTGAAACGAAGTTAAAATCCACGCAAGATGTACGTACGCGTTTCATCCGACGGGTTATGGCGCCTATAAAGGATGAACTTCAAAAACAAGGATATCAATTCGACATTAAGGCTCGTACGAAGTCTATTTCATCGATATGGAAAAAAATGCAAACCAAAGATGTTCCGTTTGAGGAAGTGTTTGATGTTTTTGCGATCCGTATTATTGTTGCAACACCCCTCGAGCAAGAAAAGTCTGATTGTTGGAGAATCTACAGCATCGTCACCGATTTTTATCAGCCCAGTCCCGAACGACTTAGGGATTGGATTTCTACGCCACGTGCGAACGGCTATGAATCCCTGCACACCACGGTGATGTCGCCGCAGGGGAAATGGGTTGAAGTGCAAATTCGTTCTAAACGCATGGATGAAATTGCGGAAAAAGGACTCGCAGCCCATTACAAATACAAAGAATCTAAAAACGATGAGAGTAAATTTGATCGTTGGATTGCAGAGGTACGCGATTTATTGGTAAACCCTGATGCGAATGCCCTGGATTTTATCAATGAATTTAAACTGAATTTATTTAACGACGAAATCTATGTATTCACCCCCAAAGGAGAGCTCCGGGTGTTACCAACGGGTTCAACCATTTTAGATTTTGCGTATGACATTCATACAGATATTGGCGATAAATGTATCGGTGCCAAGGTGAATAATCGCTTGATGCCTTTGAGTTATCAATTGCTCAATGGGGATCAGTTGGAAATTATTACCTCCAGTAAACAAAAACCAAATGAGGAATGGCTCAAGTTTGTGGTTTCTGCCCGCGCTCGACAGAAAATTAAGTCTTCATTAAATGAAGAACGCAAGCTAATTGCGCAAGATGGTAAGGAAACGTTAGAACGAAAGTTGAAGCAATTTAACCTGTTAATGAATTCCGAGAACATTACATTTTTGGAAAAATTTTACGGGGTAGGGAGTGCCACGGATTTATACTACCGAATCGCTAAAGGAAAAATCGATGTCAATAAAATTCGTGAGATTGAAGATAAACACGGGTTTTTAATTACCTGTAAGAAAGATGTGGTCGTTCTAAAAAAAGGACGTAAAATCACGGAAGAAGACAGTAAAATTGTCGATGCAAAAAAGGATGTAATTTTTATTGGTGAAGACTTCAAGGGCATTGATTATCAGATGTCTAAGTGTTGTAATCCAATCCCTGGAGACAAAGTATTCGGTTTTATTACCATTAATCAAGGGATAAAAATTCATCGCGCGGATTGTCCGAATGCGGTACATTTAATGTCAAAATATGCCTATCGCTGCGTTAAAGCCCTTTGGAAATCAGAGGTGTTGGTTGAGCGTCTCGCAGCCATCCGAATCATTGGCATTGATCAGATCGGCTTGGTGAATCGACTTACTGAAATCATTTCAAAGGAAAACAAAGTGAATATGAAAAGCATTCACTTTGAAACCACCGACGGCACCTTTGAGGGTAGAATTCATGTCATGGTGTACGATACCGAGCATTTGGATCAGTTGACGCGTAAATTCCAAGAAATTGAAGGGGTACAGCGAGTTACTCGCTGGGATTCTGAAGATGAGGCACTAATCTAGAGCGTCGTGCACCATGGCATACGGATTTCTTGGTCGCAGCATGGGATTCCATGAAAAATTCCGAATATACCGCTCCTTATCATCAATTTGATCCATGGGGAAAAATACGCCATCCGGTTTATCAAAAAATGTAATTTTAGAAACTTCACCGCTGTCTAAGTAAACAATCAACGCTGAGGCATATAATCGATTCAAGCCTTTGCGCGTTCGGGTTAAGGTACTGTCTTTTTTTTGGTCTTCTAAAGGGTAGAAAATCGTCCAGGCCTGACCGCTCACTTTGGCTTTGGTCAGCACACTGTCATTAAACCAAGCGTCAATCTGTTTTCCAGAAAGCTGGTTGAAGCAGCTGCCCGTATCCACCTTCATGATTGCAGTGGCATTACCTAATATTTGTGCTTTTTCAAGGACGCTATCCGCAAGAATTACGCCAATGGAATCTCCTTTTAACTCTCCGTTTTGTGCCCAAAGTATGGGATTCTGAAACAGGTCTAATCTTCCGATTTTACTGCTGTAGTGTGCCGAGTCACAAACCGCTTGTGCCTTTTTGGTGTATATATTAACTGCATTGTATCCGAAAATATTCCGCTCGTCAAGGCTGTCTTTTTCCATGCGAATCGTGTCGGCATGCAGAAACAACGAATCTTTTTGTTTCGTTTCAATCACCAAGGCATGGCCCGCCAAGGTGCTTTGAGAAACATTGTTTTGCGTATGGAAATAGTCGCCTAATAAAATTAAGTGCTGGCTGTTTTCATAAATTCGAACATGGCCATTCCCTGTAAATAATTGATGTGTTTCCTTGTACAGCGCTGTGTCGCAATAAATCGTCCGGTCCTTTTGTTTGATGAACACGTTTTTCCTCAACAGTCCTTCTTGAACATCAACCCGATATTGCCCTTTTTCGCATTGAATTTCGATGCTGTCGTTTTTTATTGTGGTTGGTCCATGAAAATAGGTGGTTTGTTTTTCATACACATATTGTAGGGTATCGGTGGTCATGGTGAGGTCTTGTTTCTTGTATTTAACCTTCCCGCTAAAAAAACAAGTGCCTGTATTCGGGTAAAAATATCCCAGTTTACTCGTGATGACCTCTTTGTTTGTACTGTTTTCAATTTTCCCTTGGTTTCGGTAAATGGCGCGACCTGTTTTTGCATTGTATTCCAGCGAGTCCGATGATAATTTATAGGCTGAGTCGCGAACTTTTACGTGACCCCAAAGTCTGGCGATTTTCGTGCTTCCAGAATACACCAAGGAATCACAATAAAGATTCACATCGTCTTTGGTGATGTGCACCTTTCCGTAAGCACGAACAATTTTATCGCGTTCTCGGTAGTGGGCAGAATCGCAATACATGGTATTTCCCTGATAAATAAAGCTCACGGTGCCCACCAAGCGATGGGTTTGTGTAGCCTTGTTGAAATATATTTTCTCAGAACCTGGTAAAAGTTCCAGTTTCCCCTGCGATAAAAACACATTCAGTGCGAAAACAAATCCAAGTAATAGGGAGAAACGCACGGAATTCAAGGGGCTTATTTTAAGAGCGTTTGCGCGCGGTCTGGACCTACCGAAACCATACGAATTGGAACTTCCAGCTGCGTTTCTAGGTATTTGACGTATGTTTTTAGTGCTTCAGGAGCGTCATCATAAGAGGTGAGTTGAGTCAGGTCGGCTTTCCATCCTTCCATGGTAGTTAAGATGGGTTTGATTTCCAAATCACTTACGTCATAGGGGAACTCAGTTACGGTTTCTCCATTGATTTCGTAGGCCTCACAAATCATAATGTGATCGAAGATTCCTAATACATCTGCTTTCATCATGCACAATTCCGTTACGCCATTAATCATGATGGCATACTTTAATTGCACTAAATCTAACCATCCGCAGCGACGTGGTCTTCCCGTGGTTGCACCAAATTCGTTTCCTTCTTTTCTCATTAACTCCCCAGTCTCATTGTCCAATTCACTCGGAAAGGGACCACTTCCCACACGGGTGCAATACGCTTTAAAAATCCCAATCACTTTACCAATCGCTGATGGAGGAACGCCCAAACCGGTGCATGTTCCTGCAGTAACTGTATTGGAGGAGGTTACAAACGGATAGGTTCCGAAATCAATGTCGAGCATGGTGCCCTGTGCTCCTTCGGCTAAAATGCGTTGCTTGTTTTTTAAGGCGCGATTTAAGTAATGGTCACTTTCAATGCAGGTTAGCGCTTTCAGGCGTTCAATTTGTTTAAACCATTCGGCCTCTATCTCAGTGAGGTCAAATGTGAATCCTTCGTAATGGTTCAAGAGGCTTAGGTGTTTTTCTTTTAATTCCTCATATTTCGACTGGAATTTTGGGGAAAATAAATCCCCAACACGCAAGCCATTACGGCCTGTTTTATCCATGTAGGTTGGACCTATACCTTTAAGCGTTGATCCGATTTTCTTTAAGCCTTTGGCTTGTTCCGACGCGGCATCGAGTAAGCGGTGAGAAGGTAAAATTAAATGGGCTTTTTTTGAAATTAAGAGGCGGCTCTTCAGGTCAATGTTAAATGGAGCCAATTTATCTAGTTCTCCCGAAAAAACAATGGGGTCAATTACCACTCCGTTACCAATTACATTGAGCGCGTCGGCCCTAAAAATTCCGGAGGGAACGGTGTGTAAGACATGCTTAATTCCTTCGAATTCGAGGGTGTGACCTGCATTGGGACCGCCTTGAAATCGTGCAATGATGTCGTACACTGGGGTTAATACATCAACGACCTTTCCTTTTCCTTCATCGCCCCATTGAAGGCCTAACAACACATCCACTTTCATACTTATTGATTATAATGATTTCTAGCATCTTCTAAGGTCTCGTAAATGGTGAAGACCTCGTGCATTTTTGTGATATCAAATAGTTTTTTAAGACTCGAATTTACATGCGCAATGACGGTATCTCCTCCATTCACACGAGAACGTGTTAAAATGCGTACCATAAATGCAATCCCACTTGAGTTAACGTGGGAGAGATCTTTCAGGTCTAAGACAATGTTCCAGTTCTGCAATTTTTCAATTTCAGTGGAAACCGCTTTTAAATCCGAGTCGGAAAGTAATTTTCCCTCCAAGGTAATGGTGGTGGTGTTTTCACCGTTCGAAATGAAATAATCAATCATTTTCTTTGTGTTTAATTCCGTAAAAATAGAGCGAATGGTGTTGGATTTCTACTCCAAAAATATCTTCGATGGTTGCTTTGATTTGTTGTATTCTTGGATCACAAAACTCAATAACTTCGCCCGAATCTGTCAAAATGATATGGTCGTGCTGCTTAGAGCCATGGGCTTTTTCATATTGCGCCATGGCCTTGCCGAATTGGTGTTTGCGCACCAAGTTACAGGCCAAGAGTAATTCAATCGTGTTGTACAGCGTCGCTCGTGATACGCGGTAATTATCCGCTTTCATCTTGAAGTACAAGGTTTCAATGTCAAAATGTCCTTCGTAGGTGTAGATTTCATTGAGTATCGCAAAGCGCTCAGGGGTCTTTCTATGACCGTTCTGCTCTAAGTATGCGGCAAAAATTCCTTTAACTTTCTCTGGTAATTCCAAGATTGACAAATTCAAGGAACAAATTTACTTTTTATTTGATTCTAATTCATCGGTAAAATCGTTGATTTTTTAGAGGTTTTGAACACTTTTTCAACGCTTTTTATATGGATTTCTATGTACCTTTGCGCTATGTTAAATCAAAAACGCATTTGCATCGTGCTTCCGGCGTATAATGCCGCAGAGACCCTTGAAATGACCTACAATGAGATTCCATTTGACATAGTAGATGAAGTGGTTTTGGTGGATGATGCCAGTCGGGATCATACGGCTGAAATTGCCAAAAAGCTGGGAATACAACATGTGATTCGTCATGAACTTAATCGAGGCTATGGCGGCAATCAAAAATCTTGTTATAACAAAGCTTTGGAGCTGAATGCCGACATCGTAATCATGCTCCACCCGGATTACCAATACACTCCGAAACTGATTCATTCCATCGCTGCAATTATTGCATTTGATGTATATCCCGTTGTGCTCGGATCACGAATTTTGGGCAAAGGAGCGCTTAAGGGTGGCATGCCCATGTATAAATACATTGCGAATCGCTTCTTGACCCTGGGGCAAAACATCCTCATGAGTCAGAAACTCTCGGAATATCATTCCGGATACCGTGCCTTTTCCAAAGAAGTATTCTCAAAAATCGACATTGAATTGAATTCAGATGATTTTATCTTTGACAATCAAATGTTAGCTCAGTTGTTTTATGCCGGTTACGAAATTGGTGAAGTGACCTGTCCCACCAAGTATTTTGAAGAAGCCTCTTCTATTAATTTTTCTCGCTCCATGAAATATGGGTTTGGTGTTATTGGGGTGAGCATTGGATATCGATTAGCAAAGTGGGGGATTTATACCCCGAAAATTTACAAGAAATAACTCATAGCATTATGTCAGACGATAAGAAAATTATTTTCTCCATGGTGGGTGTGTCCAAGTCGACCCCACAAGGAAAACAAATCATTAAAAACATTTACCTCAGCTTTTTCTATGGTGCTAAAATCGGTATCATTGGATTGAACGGTGCGGGAAAATCTACTGTAATGAAAATCATTGCAGGGTTGGATCAATCGTATCAAGGAGACGTTGTGTTCTCTCCAGGCTACAGTGTCGGATATCTTCCACAGGAACCTGAGTTAGACCCGAATAAAACGGTAAAAGAAATTGTACTTGAAGGGGCGAAAGAAATCGTTGATGTGCTTAAGGAATATGAAGACATTAACAACGCGTTTATGGATGAAGAGGTCATGAATGATCCTGATAAAATGGATAAGCTAATTGCTCGTCAAGGGGAAGTTCAAGATAAAATTGATGCGCTTGATGCCTGGGAATTAGATAATAAAATTGAACGTGCCATGGATGCCCTGCGCTGTCCGCCCGATGACCAAGCAATCGCATCGCTTTCTGGTGGAGAAAAACGTCGCGTAGCGCTATGTCGACTCTTGCTTCAAAATCCAGACGTACTCTTGTTAGATGAGCCTACAAACCACTTGGATGCAGAATCAATCGATTGGTTAGAGCAACATTTACAGCAATATCAAGGTACCGTAATTGCGGTGACCCACGACCGATACTTCTTAGACAATGTAGCAGGTTGGATTCTTGAATTGGATCGGGGCGAAGGCATTCCATGGAAAGGAAACTATAGCTCATGGCTTGAACAGAAAGGAAATCGATTAAAAGCGGAAGAAAAGACGGAGTCTAAGCGTCAACGCATGCTTGCACAGGAGCTAGAATGGGTGCGAATGAATCCCAAAGCGCGTCAGGCTAAATCTAAGGCGAGGCTCCAGAATTACGAGAAAATGCTCTCAGAAGATGGTAAAGAAAAAGAAGCTACCCTTGAAATTCCGATTCCGAATGGCCCACGCCTCGGAAACAATGTGATCGAAGCGTTGCATGTTGGTAAAAGCTTTGGGGATAAATTGCTTTACGATGATTTAAATTTCTCGCTTCCTCCTGCCGGTATTGTTGGAATCATCGGACCAAACGGTGCGGGTAAAACGACCATATTCAAAATGATTATGGAAGAACTCATGCCGGATGGTGGTGAATTTAAAGTAGGGGAAACGGTGAAGCTGGGCTACGTTGACCAAAACCATAAATCCTTAGACCCCAATAAATCGGTTTATGATGTGGTTTCCAATGGTCTTGAATTTATTGAGATTGGTAATCAAAAAATCAATGCACGGGCCTATTTGTCAAAGTTCAACTTTAACGGTTCGGACCAAAATAAAAAAGTTGGTGTACTCTCCGGTGGGGAACGAAATCGCTTGCATTTGGCCATGACCTTAATGATTGAAGCCAACGTCTTGTTGCTGGATGAGCCAACGAATGATATTGATGTGAACACCTTGCGCGCCTTAGAGGAAGGCATCGAACGCTTTGCAGGTTGCGCCGTGGTTATTTCTCACGACCGCTGGTTCTTAGATCGTATTTGTACGCATATTCTAGCCTTTGAAGGAGATTCTCAGGTGTATTGGTTTGAAGGTTCCTATTCTGAATACGAGGAAAACAAGAAGAAACGCTTGGGTGATAGTGGCCCAAAACGCATTAAGTATCGAAAAATAATGTAAGGATTTCGGGGCTTATTTGCCTTTTGTATATTTCCACACTAGGAATTCAATTTCATTGTGTTTTTTTATTTTCAGATAGGCTTGAGGCGTGTGTTTAACCCGTTCCTTGAATATGACAGAATAAAAACTACAAGCCGCAGCATATGAACCCAGTTTGCTCGGATGACTGTTATCAGGTTTGTACAAGTCTACAATCTGATGTTTGAAATATAACTTTTCAAATACCAGGCCTACTGGCGTCAGTAAAGCATCATAATCCGATGCGAGGGTTTTATATTTTGCAGCGATCTGTCGGATCATTTTGTAATGCGTGGTGGAATACGGAAATTTCGGGTACCCCTTTTTATAAGCCCAAGTCATGAAGAATACTAACTTAGTCTTTGGGTTTCGCTCCTTTATGCTCGCAACTATTTTGTTTAAGCCTGGAAGCGTTTTTTCATAATACGTTACACTGTCCTTTAACATGTCTCGACTGGATCCTTGCAGTACCACGTAATCCCATTTCTTCCATTGGATTGCTCGATAGACTTTTTCGCGCAAGGAATGTCGGTAAAACGATGTTTTTCCTTTGACACACCAATTTACTTCTAAGTGTTTGCCGTTTGCCTTGGCAATTTTCATGAACATCCGAGGCATGTGATTGCGGTAGGTGTAGGAATTGCCAATAAACAGGATGCGCAAAGGCTCTTTGGCTAGTACTAAGCCCTGGAATGAAACGAATACAAAAATCAGAAGGGTAAGGATGCGATTCATACGTAAATTAACAAGACGAATGTAATAAAAGTTCTCAGTTTATGGGATGTTTCGCTTTTTTCGGAGTCTAAGGATACGTTTCAGTTTGTTTGGAAATCGCCGATACACGCGCCATAAATATGGGCGAAATAATAGGGCTAGCATTCGGTAGAAGTTCCAACTTAAACTATCCCAAGCATTTCGTGTCGTTTCAAGTGGGGGATTCGCATAGCCAAGCATGTTTCTTGTGTCTAGCGTTTGTTTGAGGATGACTCCTTGTTGCTTAGGTGTTACATTCGCTGCTGTATGTTTTGCTCGTGGTTCAGTATCTAGGATTCCTCGATGAAAATCGCTTATTTTCTTGATGAACTCAGGAGATAGGAGGTGCGAACGATGTGCAAGTAATGCGCTGAATCCGGCTTGATAATTCATTTGAGCTGATTCGTATGGAACGCCCCAAAAGGTATTCAAGGTTTTCAATGCTGCTTCTGGGTCGGATATAAAAGTTTCAAAGGATAGGATTTGAGTGCTTGGGAATCGCAGCGCCTCCTCGTAGGTGAGCTTCCACACGTTACTTAGATAATAGGGGTGACTAAAAAAATCGATTCCGCGTCTCGCTTTGGCTTCAATGTTTTTTAATACATCCCTAGTTAATATCAAGAAGCTAGCGCTGGGGAATAAGCGCAGAATTTCCTCTTTGTGAAACACATATTTCATCTGTTTGTCTATAATGACCCGAACTGAATCCTTGTTTTTGATGTCCCCGTCGTAGAAATTTAAATAGGTCAATTTTATTAATCGATCATAGTTCAAAATCGGTGCATGGGCCATCAAACATTGAGTAAAACGATCTTTGTGCTCAAAATACAAGGCGGCATTCTTTTCAAAAAGGCTAAAGAAGTCATCTACATAGGCATTGATTCGGCGTTCGTTCCAATGGAGGATTTTCCCGTATTTACCTGAAAAATACAAGGCAAAGGGTTCTTCAGATGCAACAATCAATGAAGAATTCATATTCAACATGGTGGTCAACAAGGAAGACCCTGTACGTTCCGTACAAAGTATAAAATGGATGGGTATAGAATCTAATTCGTCACTTCGCCACATGCTTCTTCCGTTTTTTGTCGATTCGGAGCACCCAACGCTCAAAATAAGTTACTTTTAACTGAATAGGTAAGCGATTAAACAGCGCATCTTTGGTTCGTTCCAACCAAATTTTTATTTCAACGAGCATCGCTATCGCCTGAATCAACCGTCGTTTTGTGATGGGAATGGTTAACGTAGATGAATAGCCGTAGGCGCTTCCCGTTTTTCCTGCGATGACCTCGCACACTTCAAGTTCCTGAGATGTCAATCCCGTTTTCCACGCCTCTACTGCTCCCGTATAAATGGGTTTCGATAAATCGCCAAAGCGTTTTTTCATGCGCTCCGCTTGCTCGTATTGGGTTTTTACTTCGCGTTGAAAGAAGGTTTGGTAGGGCGCCAAGGCCTCTTGCGTGCTTATTTTTATTGGGATTTCTAGAAATTCACACACCTTGGTTAAGCATTGATCAGGGGCTTCCACCAAGTCTTCATACCGAACAACAAGTACGTGATTTGGATGTTGTTTTTGAAAGGAAGCAATCCGTTGCTCAAATTGAATCCAACGTAGGGAATTATAGTAAGCGCTCGCGGATTTTAAGTGCACACTATTTTTTCTAGAATTCACATTAGCCCGGTAGTCGCGCATCATCCAAATGTACTTGGTGTCTGGGTTGATTGCATGCAGGGCGTTAAGGTGGTAGGAGTGCAGTGGGTTTTTATTAATGAAATAAACCGCTTCTTTCGTCGGGTCAAGTTGATCCACGAAGGAACGATAGGTGTGTATAATGAGTTCTTGGTACGACTTAATTTCTGAATTCGATACGAACTTCGACTCGTCAAAAGTAAACCCAACATAGGGTTGCAGGATTCCAAAGGCCTTGTGAAAGCGTGCCGCTAAGCGTAAGTCTTCGCGACTGAATTCAGTTTTGTTTTTCCACGCATCATAGAAAAAGGGAATGAAATAGTTTTCTGGACCCGCCCAAACTTCCGGCTGTGCATTCAACATGCTCTGAAGCAAGGTGGTTCCTGAACGACCAATGCCAACAATGTGGTGATGCTTATTCAAGTCGTTTAAGTTTTAGGGACAAGGGGAAGTGAAAAATGAGTTTTTCTTTGAGTTCATACCAACGCGCTAAGAAACGAAATTTACTTGGAATTGGCACTTGAACACGTGTTTCACGAGCATATCCAAAGAAATTCATTTCGGTTTTACAGATGTCTTCAATTGCTTCAATGGTTTGTTGGTCAAGTACCTCTTTCCATCGGCTTATCGCATGGGGATTAATTGGAGCGTTTAAATCACTGTACTTTTTCACTAAACGTGCTGAATTCTGATCGACGTCCGTGCTAGTTAAAGGATTAGCTGTTTCAAGCCTTACACGGTGAATCCTTAAGAATTCGCAGAGTTCATCCATGTGTTGCTGTGGATTTAATACAAAATCCTCATAGCGAAGTAAATAAATTTGATCCGGGAATTGGTTCTTGAGGGTGTAATAATATCGCGTATAGCGGCGCCAACGGAGCGTATTAAGCATCCAGTGATTGGTCCTCCCATGAACTAGGTTTTGACTTTGCATCCGTGAAGCTACATTCGCACGCGGATCACGCACCAGAAAAATGGCCTTAGCTTGTGGGTATTCCTTAAGGAAATGATGTGCATGTAATGTATTTACTGGATTCTTATCGATAATCCACTGAGGACGCCGTATGTTATTTTCTGATGAAAATTCGATGGTGAATAAGGTCGCAAGCTCATTCATGTAATCGAAGTAGTTCAAGCCACTCGAAATCTTTGTTACATCTTCGGTTTGTATTCGCCAAGGATGACCGGGATGCCTTTGCTTCATGGCGTGTATAAAGCGCACAACCAAGCGATTTGTTGTTGTATTGGACTGTTGATTTCGAAATGCCTTGTAAAAAAATGAGAACAACGGGATTTCAGGATTGTCTAAACAATCGGGGTGGGTTCCTATTGTTTTGGAAAGTATGGTAGACCCAGAGCGCCCGATTCCTATAATAAACAATCGATTCAAGTTATATTTTGTAAACTATTGGTTATTAATCTTTTGAATGTATGATTCTATGCGTGTTATTTCATCATTAGCTGCGGGACTTTGCATCGTACGTAGGGCACTAATCGCCTTATTGAAAGCGCGAACGGCTTTTTCTTTTTCACCCAGATTTACATAGGAATTTCCGATTTGTACAAAATCCTTGGGCTTCCCTTTTCCAGATTTGATTTGATGGGTGTGGACGGCTATTATTGCCTCATACCGAAGGGCATTCATGAGGTAGGTATCCGTGAGTTCCTCTACCTTGGATTCAGGGAATTTCCGTTCGATTGCTGCTTTGGTCGCTATGATTTCATTAATCAAGGAATCTGAAATTACTGCATATCGGCTTGGAGCTACGAAGTGGCCAACCAGTTGTTTACGGAAATCATCTACGATGTTATAACTCGCTTTTTTACCACTATATAGTTCCATTAATCGTTGTTTGACTCCTGTTGCATAAGGTGGATTTATGTGGGCTAAATCTGGATTCCACGTGGCTTGTCCTGAGGCATAGGCGCTCAGTTGATCAATCGAGCTTGGATTTAATCCATCGGATAAAAACAATTTTCCTCGGTCTTCGAATTGACTGAGCAAGCCTAAAACGCTTAAACTTGACAGGGAATCAAGGGAGTAGATTGGACGATTGTTAAGTGATTCATTCGTTAAGAAGGCTTCATTTCGTTTCCAAACAATATAGGTCTTTAACTGGGATACTAAGCGGTTTTCCCACGCTTCTTGGTAATCGGGTTGTTTCTTGGTAAGTGTGTTAAGTATAGATTGAGCTGCACGCTCATCGCACAAGAAGGAGGATTCAATGGTGGCTAGGTTGCTTTGGATTTTGTAATAATCAGGATAGGTGTGGAGCGCGTTTTCATAGGCACG
>Ga0315907_10000746_pt1 | contig 45757 bp, 46 predicted proteins | sample LakEriMetagenome_3_FD_203525 | JGI IMG/M metagenome (GOLD analysis project Ga0315907, IMG submission 203525) | Freshwater fungal communities from buoy surface, Lake Erie, Ohio, United States - Buoy 12 MA123 | ecosystem: Environmental > Aquatic > Freshwater > Lake > Lake biofilm | place: USA...
AACTGCTTCTCGATCTGCGCCAGGGCGGCCTGCAGGGCCTTGGCCTTTTCGGTGTTGAGTGCCTTCACGGGTGCGTCCATTGCGAGCTCCTTGGTCTTTCAGGGGGTGTCTTGGGGTGTCGGGGGTGGGTGCTGACCAAGGGCCAGCGGATGGGTCCAGTATCGCAGAAACTGGATGTTTGTACAGTATTTTCAGGGGCCTCCCACCCCCTCCTTGGGGTGACCCGCTGGGGGGAGGGGCCCCCGGGGTCAGCGCTGGTCACCGGGGCTTGCGGGCCTGAGGAAAACGATGATGAAAACGCCGCTTGAACAGCCCCTTCAGGCGAGAGAATATCGAGTAAAAATCCGAACCGGGCTGGAAATGCGGGGCACAAGGCCTGCAGCACGGTGCCCGGGTGTCACCAGCCGTGATGGCCACCAGAAGCCGCCCGGCGCCTTGAGGAGACGAGCCATGCGGATTCTGATCGCGGAGGATGACCAGGTGCTGGCAGATGGCTTGCTGCGCTCCCTGCGAGCGGCGGGCTATGCCGTGGACCAGGTGGCCAGCGGCACCGAGGCCGACGCCGCGCTGGCGTCTCACGAGTTCGATCTGCTCATCCTGGACCTGGGCCTGCCCAAGATGAACGGCCTGGACGTCCTCAAGCGCATGCGCGCGCGCGGCACCACCTACCCGGTGCTCATCCTCACGGCCGCCGACAGCGTGGACCAGCGCGTGCGGGGGCTGGACCTGGGGGCCGACGACTACATGGCCAAGCCCTTCTCGCTGCAGGAACTTGAAGCGCGGGTCCGGGCGCTGACCCGCCGCGGCCTGGGCACGGCCTCGGCCCTCATCAAGCATGGCCCGCTGACCTTCGACGCCACCGGGCGGGTGGCCTACTTCGACGAGAAGATGATCGAGCTGTCGGCGCGCGAACTGAGCCTGCTGGAGGTGCTGCTGCAGCGAGCGGGGCGCCTGGTCAGCAAGGATCAACTCGTGGAGCGCCTGTGCGAGTGGGGCGAAGAGGTTTCCACCAACGCCATCGAGGTCTACATCCATCGCCTGCGCAAGAAGATCGAGCAAGGCCCGGTGCGCATCGCCACCGTGCGCGGGCTGGGTTACTGCTTGGAGAAGATTCCCGGGTGAGCCCGCATCGATCGGGCGGCTTCGGGCCTGCCACGTTCGCGACCTGAGACAGGCACGGCGACCCCGCCATGGCAAGCCAGAAGGAGCAACGCTCGCTCTTCGGCGAGATCCTGGACTGGATGCTCGCGCCGCTGCTGCTGCTGTGGCCCATGAGCCTGGGCCTGACGGGCATCGTGGCGCAGGAGATCGCCAACCGGCCCTACGACCGTGACTTGGGGGAGTCGACCCGCCTGCTGTCCAAGCAGGTGATGATCACCCCGGGCCGCCAGCCCAACGACCTGCCCCAGGTGAGCGTGCAGGCCGCGCGCACCCTGGACCTGCTGCGGTTCGACGACACCGACAAGGTGTACTTCCAGGTGCTGGGGGCACGCGGCGAGTTCATCGCCGGCGACCGGGACCTGCCGGTGCCCGAGGGTTCCCTGCCCGAGCCGGGCGAGATCACCTACCGCAACGACCAGATGATGGACGAGCCCGTGCGCGTGGCCGCCCTCGTGCTGAGCATCCCCGGCGCGCCCGAGCAGCAAGGGGTGCTGCTGCAGTACGCCGAGACGCTGGGCAAGCGTTCACGCCTGACCACCGAGATCATCAAAGGGGTGATCCTGCCGCAGTTCGTCATCCTGCCGCTGGCTGTGCTGCTGGTGTGGCTGGCCCTGGCCAAGGGCATCAAGCCCCTGAACGAATTGCAGCAGCGCATTCGGCGACGCGAGAGCGGTGACTTGAGCCCCATCGACAGCCGCGAAGCGCCGGAAGAGGTGGCCCCGCTGGTGGCGTCGATCAACGACCTGCTGCAGCGCCTGGACCAGTCCCTGTCGGTGCAGAAACACTTCTTGGCCGATGCCGCGCACCAGCTCAAGACGCCGCTGGCGGGCCTGCGCATGCAGGCCGAACTGGCGGTGCGCGAGATTGACGCCGGCCAGCGCGACCCGCAGGCGCTGAAGGCGGCGCTGCACCAGATCTCGCTGTCCAGCCAGCGGGCGGCGCACTCGGTGAACCAGTTGCTGGCCATGGCCCGGGCCGAGGACCAGCAGCAGGCCCTGCGCACACAGCCGGTGGATCTGGCGGAGGTGGTGCAGGAGGCCATGCGCGACCTGTTCACGAAGGCGCAGGACAAGGGCATCGACATCGGCTACGAGGGCGCCGACCCCGGGTCTTCCACCGTGCTGGAAGGCCAGCCCGTGCTGTTGGGAGAGCTGGTGCGCAACCTGCTGGACAACGCCCTGCAGTACACGCCCGCCGGCGGTACCGTCACGGCGCGGGTGCTGCCCGACCCCTTCGGCCAGGTGCTGGTGCTGCAGGTGGAAGACTCGGGGCCCGGCATTCCGGAGGCCGAGCGCGACCTGATCTTCCAGCCCTTCTACCGCGCCCTGGGCACGGGCGTGGACGGCACCGGGCTGGGCCTGGCCATCGTGCAGGAGATCGTCAAGGGACACGAGGCCGAGATCTCGGTGGCGGCGGCCCACCCCCGGCCCGCCCAGCCCGGCCAGGGCCAGGGCGCGCTGTTCACCGTGCGCTTCCCGCTGCGGCGGGCGGGCCAGGACGCGGCCTGAGCAGGGGCCGCAGGACGGGCGCTGCGCAGCAGGCGTCCTCAGCTGGGCATGAGGCGGCGGCTGCGCGCCACTGACATCAGGATGCCCAGGCCCAGGCCCAGCGTCACCATGGCGGTGCCGCCGTAGCTGATGAACGGCAAAGGCACGCCCACCACCGGCAGGATGCCGCTGACCATGCCCATGTTCACGAAGGCATAGGTGAACAGGCTCAGCGTGATGGCGCCGGCCAGCAGGCGCGAGAAGACCGTGGGCGCCTCCGCCGCGATGGTCAGGCCCCGCAGGATGAGGAAGGCGAAGCCCGCCATCAGCACCACCACGCCCGCCAGGCCGAACTCCTCGCACAGGGCGGCGAAGATGAAATCGGTGGTGCGCTCGGGGATGAACTCCAGGTGCGTCTGCGTGCCCTGCATGAAGCCCTTGCCCGTCAGCCCCCCGGAGCCGATGGCGATCATGCCCTGGATGATGTGGAAGCCCTTGCCCAGGGGGTCCCTGGTCGGGTCCAGCAGGGTGCACACCCGGTTCTGTTGGTACTCGTGCAGCACGGGCCAACGCACGCCTTCCGCACAGATCGTCGGCTCGCTCCACACCAGGGCCGCGATGCCCACCAGGCCGACCACCAGAAAGGGCACGATCAGCCGCCAGCTCAGGCCCGCGAAGAAGATCACGTAGAAGCCAGCCGCCAGGATCAGCAGGGCGGTGCCCAGGTCGGGCTGCTTCATCACGAGCACCACGGGCAGCAGCAGCAGCGCGCCGGCCACCAGGAAGTCGGGCACCCGCAGCTGCCCCTCGCGCCGCTGGAACCACCATGCCAGCACCAAGGGCGTGGCGATCTTCAGGATCTCGCTGGGCTGGATGACCACGCCGACGTTGAGCCAGCGGGTGGCCCCCTTCTTGGTGATGCCGAACAGTGCCGTCGCCACGAGCAGCGCCACGCCCAGCGCGTACAGCGGCACGGCCAGGGCCATCAGGCGCTGAGGCGGCACCTGGGCCACCACGAACATCACCGCCAGGGCGATCAGCATGTTGCGGCCGTGGTCCACGAAGCGCGTGCCGTGATCGAAGCCCGCCGAGTACATGGTGACCAGGCCGATGGCGGCCAGGAGGGCAATGGCCAGCGCCAACGGCCCGTCGAACCCGCTGATCACGGGCTGCAGACGCTTCCAAAGAGGGGGGCGCTGGACGACGGTGTTCATGGCGCAGGGCTTGCGTTCGATCCCCAGGCGGCCGCAGATCCCGGCAAGGGCAGGTCGGCTGCACGCCGGGGCGTTCCCATCGGCGCGGCCGACTTGCCCTCGCGCGTGGCGGCCAGGTCTTCCTCGCTCGGATACTGGCCCAGCAGCAGGTAGTCGAAGACCCGGCGCGCCATGGGCGCGGCGGCCTCGGCGCCGAAGCCGGCGTTCTCCACCACCACCGCCAGCACCACCGTGGGTGCGTCGATGGGCGCGGCGGCGATGTAGAGCGAATGGTCGCGCTTGTGCTCTTCCAGCTTGGCGGCGTTGTACTTCTCGTTTTGCCGGATGCCTACGGCCTGGGCCGTGCCGGTCTTGCCGCCGCTGGCGTACGGGGCGCCGGCGAAGACGCGGGTGCCGGTGCCCTCGGTGTTGACCGCCTGCAGGGCGCGGCGCACCACCTCCACATGTTCGGGCTTCAGGGGCAGGGGCTCCAGCGCCTCGCGCGGTACCGTGCGGCGCTCGCGGGTGACGGGGTCCTCCACCTCGCGCACCAGCCGGGGCTGAAAGCGCTGCCCGCCGTTGACCAGGGTGGCCGTGGCGTTGGCCAACTGCAGCATGGTGAAGTTGTTGTAGCCCTGGCCGATCCCCAGCGAGATGGTTTCGCCGGCATACCAGCGCTGCTGCTCCGGACGCTTGTAGTAACGCCGCTTCCAGGCGGTGGAGGGCAGCACGCCCGTCACCTCGTTCTCCAGGTCGATGCCGGTGCGCTGGCCGAAGCCGTAGGGCGACAGCAGCTCGTGCATCAGGTCCACGCCCATCTCGTTGGCCAGGGAGTAGTAGTAGACGTTGCTGGACTTGACGATGGACCGATGCATGTCCACCGGCCCCAGCCCCTTGTCGCCATGGCTGCGGAACACATGGTTGCCGAACTGGAAGGTGCCACCGTCCTGGACGATCTGGCTGGCGCTGCGCTTGCCCGAGGTGAGCGCGGCCATGGCCATGAAGGGTTTGAAGGTGGAGCCCGGCGGGTAGGTGCCGCGCAGCGCCCGGTTCAGCAGCGGCTTGTCGATGGACTCGTTGAGCTCGCGCCAGCTGTCCACGTCGATGCCGTCGACAAACAGGTTGGGGTCGAAGGTGGGCTTGCTGACGAAAGCCAGCACCTCGCCGCTGCGCGGGTCCAACGCCACCAGCGCGCCCCGGCGGCTGCCGAACATGTCCTCCACCAGCGCCTGCAACCGGATGTCCACCGACAGCGTAAGCCGGTCGCCGGGCGTCGGCGCGTGGCTCTTGAGGCGCCGCACCGCGCGGCCGCCTGCACTGGTCTCCACCTCCTCGAAGCCGGTGGTGCCGTGCAGCTGCGCCTCGTAGCGCTGCTCCAGGCCGAGCTTGCCGATGTACTCGGTGCCGCGGTAGTTGGCCAGGCGCTCGTCGGGCCAATCGTCCATGGCCGCCTTCTCGGCCTGGTTGATGCGGCCGATGTAGCCCAACAGGTGGCTGCCGGTTTCACCCAGCGGGTAGTGGCGGAACAGGCGCGCCTTCACCTCCACCCCCGCAAAGCGGAAGCGCTGGGCCATGAAGCGTGCCACCTCCGCATCGGTGAGCTTGGTGCGGATGGGCAGCGACTCAGCGCCCTTCAGCTCCTCCTGCAGGCGCTTGAACCGGCGACGGTCGCGCGCCGTGATCTCCACCACCTGGGACAGCTCGTCGATGAGCGCTTCCATGTCCGCGCTACGCCGCGGCGCCACCTCCAGCGTGTACGCCGAGTAGTTGGACGCCAGCACCACACCATTGCGGTCCACGATGAGCCCGCGGTTGGGCACCACAGGCACGACGGCGATGCGGTTGGCCTCGGCCTGCAGGGTCAGCTCGTCGTGGCGGAAGACCTGCAGCCACACCAGCCGGGCGCCCAGCAGGGCGAAGCCCAGCAGCACGAACACGCCGGCGGCGATGAGCCTCCCGCGGAAGTGGTGCAGGTCGCGCTCGAGGTTGCGGATCTCGGCCATGGCGTCGCAGCTGCCCCTACAGCGGCCGGTGCTTGTCCGGGTCGGGCGGGCGGCGCTGCGGCGCCAGCAAGCACCAGGTGGCCAGCGGCCACAGCAAGGCGTCCAGCAAGGGCGAGAAGATCAGCGTCCAGCCCGGGAACATCCCGCCCACGGCCATGCGCACCCCCAGCGACACCAGGGTGGCCATCACGAACAGCGGCAGCACCTGCAGCGTTTGTTCGGCGAGGCCGAACCAGGCCAGGCGGCGATGCACCGTGATGGCGGCGTAACTGAGTAGCGTGTAGGCCAGGGCGTGCTGGCCCAGCAGCGCCGCCTCGTGCACATCCATGAGCAACCCGAAAAGGAAGGACAGCCCCACGCTCACCCGGCGGGGCTGATGCACGTTCCAGAACACCAGCACCACGGCCAGCAGGTCAGGCGCTGCCGGGTGCCGGCCCAGGGGCAGCAGATTGAAGGCAAACGCCAACGCCAGCGACAGCGCGATGAACAAGGGGTTGACCGGCAGCAGCAGCTGGTCGGCACCGCGAGGCATGATCATCGGGACGCTCCCGAACCCGCTGCCGTGCCCGATTTCAAGGCGTCAAGCCCCTTCGGACCACGCGCGTCCGCTGCAACCGGCTCCTGCGGCCGGGGTGGCATCTGCAGACCGATCGGCTCCAGCACCAGCACATGCCGCACCCCGTCAGGCAGCGCCGCGGGGGCCAGCGAGATACGGGCGAAACCGGAGTCGGCCCGGCGTTCCACCCCGGTCACACGGGCCACGGCCAGGCCGGGGGGGTACACACCGTCCAGCCCGCTGGTGCTCAAGGCATCGCCCGGCTGCACATCGGCGTTGCCCGCCATGAAACGCAGTTCCATCCCGGGGTTGGCGCCGCCGCCCGCACCCCCGAAAGCCGCGCTGCGCTGCTGCGTGCGGTTGTTGATCACCGGGATGGCGGCGTCACGGTCGGTCAACAGCGTGACCTCGGCCGTGAGCGGGTACAGCCGCGTCACCTGCCCCAGCACGCCGGCCTCGTTGACCACAGGCGCGCCGCGCACCACGCCATGCGTGGCGCCGCGGTCGATGAAGACCTTGCGGGAGTAGGGATCGGCAGCCTCGTAGAGGATTTCAGCCGCCACGGACTTCACGCGCAGCGTGGGCCGCAGATCGAGCAGTGAACGCAATTGCCGGTTCTCGGCCAGGAGCTCCTCGGCGCGCTGGGCCTGCACCGACTGTTGCGCCAGCGCGAGGCGAGCCGCGGACTCGGCCTGCAAGGCCTGGCGCAGGCCCTGAAGGTAATCGCCCCCACCCTCCCAGGCCTCGACCGGCACGGCCAGCGCGCGCTGCACGGGCAGCAAGGCGGTGGACAGGGCGGCGCGCACGGGGTCCACCACATTCCAGCGGGCATCCGCCACCATGAGCAAGACCGCCAGGGCCGAGAACAGGCCCAGCTTCGTCAGGGCCGACAGGCCCTGGCGGAAGAACGGTGGCGGGGTGCGGTCCAGCGTCCCCAGCGGCATCGAGCCTCCGTCACTCGGAGGTGAAGATGCTGCCCAGGCGCTCCATGCGTTCCAGCGCCATGCCGCAGCCGCGCACCACGCAGGTCAGCGGGTCTTCGGCCACCAGCACGGGCAGGCCCGTCTCCTCGGACAGCAGGCGGTCCAGGTCGCGCAGCAGGGCGCCGCCGCCGGTGAGCATCATGCCGCGGTCGGCGATGTCGGCGCCGAGTTCCGGCGGCGTCTGCTCCAGCGCGTTCTTCACGCTGGAGACGATCTGGTTCAGCGGGTCGGTCAGGGCTTCCAGGATCTCGTTGGAAGAGATGGTGAAGCTGCGCGGCACACCTTCGGAGAGGTTGCGGCCCTTGACCTCCATCTCCTTGACCTCGCTGCCGGGAAAGGCGCTGCCGATGTTCTTCTTGATGGCTTCGGCCGTGGGCTCGCCGATCAACATGCCGTAGTTGCGGCGGATGTAGTTGATGATGGCTTCGTCGAACTTGTCGCCGCCCACGCGCACGCTGCCCTTGTAGACCATGCCGCCCAGGCTGATCACGCCCACCTCGGTGGTGCCGCCGCCGATGTCCACCACCATCGAGCCCGAGGCCTCGCTCACCGGCAGGCCGGCACCGATGGCCGCGGCCATGGGCTCCTCGATCAGGTAGACCTCCGAGGCGCCCGCGCCCAGCGCCGACTCACGGATGGCGCGGCGCTCCACCTGCGTGGAGCCGCAGGGCACGCAGATGATGATGCGCGGGCTGGCCTTCATCATCGAGCGCGGGTGCACCATCTTGATGAACTGCTTGAGCATCTGCTCGGTGACGGTGAAGTCGGCGATCACGCCGTCCTTCATGGGGCGGATGGCCTCGATGTTGCCGGGCACCTTGCCGAGCATGGCCTTGGCCTCGTGGCCCACGGCCTGGATGGTCTTCTTGCCGTTGGGCCCGCCTTCGTGGCGGATGGAGACGACCGAGGGCTCGTCCAGCACGATGCCCTTGCCGCGCACGTAGATGAGCGTGTTGGCGGTGCCGAGGTCGATGGCGAGATCGGTGGAGAAGTGACTGCGCAGGAAGGCGAACATGATCGGGGGCGTTGGCGGCTGGGGCCGTGCGTCTTGCGTCGGGCGGGCCGGTGTCGGGCGGGAACCGCTCAGGCGTCGGCAGGGGGCGGCGGTTCAAGCGGAAATGGGCCGGCGGATTCGCCGCCGCAAGCCTGTCTGCGGGGCGTCGAAGGGCCGGTGGGAGCGAGGGCGGATAATACCGCAGCCCCCTGCGAAAGCCCCGTTTCCCGGGCTTGTCGCGGGCTGATTTCCGTGCTTCGGCCCGCCTCCAGACCCCCGCTGTCCCCACATGGCCCTCACACCCCAGGACGTCCAGCGCATCGCGCATCTGGCACGCCTAGAACTCTCCGCCCCCGAGCAGGACACCATGCTCGGCCAGCTCAACGGCTTCTTCGGCATCGTCGAGGCGATGAGCAGGGAAGCCACCGGTGATGTGCAACCGCTGTACACGCCCTTGTCAGCGGTGCAGACCGTCACCCTGCGCCTGCGCGAGGACGCGGTGACCGAAGCTGACGAGCGCGCGCGCAACCAGCGCAGCGCCCCGGCCGTGCAGGACGGCCTGTTCCTCGTGCCCAAGGTGATCGAATGAGTGCAACATCTGCAAGCATTCGTGACCTGGGCGTGGCGGACCTGAGCCGGGGCCTGGCTGCGGGCACCTTCTCCAGCGAGGAAGTCGCGCGCGAGCTGTTGAGCGCCCTTGCGGCGCAGGACCGCTACGGCGCCTTTCTGGCCACCCATGAAGAGCACACGCTGGCCCAGGCGCGGCGCGCCGATGCCCTGCGTGCGGCCGGCCAGGGCGGGCCGCTGACGGGCGTGCCCGTGGCGCACAAGGACATCTTCGTCACCGACTTCGAGCGCAGCGGCCTGCCGTCGACCGCCGGCTCGAAGATGCTGGCCGGCTACGCCAGCCCGTTCGATGCCAGCGTGGTGGCGCTTCTCGGCGACGGCTCGCGCGACGGCCGGCTGCCGGGCGCGGGCATGGTGACCCTGGGCAAGCTCAACTGCGACGAATTCGCCATGGGCTCGGCCAACGAGAACTCGGCTTACGGCCCCGCGCGCAACCCCTGGGACACGAACCGCGTGCCCGGTGGCTCCTCGGGCGGCTCGGCCGCGGCCGTGGCCGCGCGCCTGGTGCCCGCGGCCACCGGCACGGACACCGGCGGCTCCATCCGCCAGCCGGCGGCGTTCTGCGGCGTCACGGGCATCAAGCCCACCTACGGCACCTGCTCGCGCTACGGCATGATCGCCTTCGCCTCCAGCCTGGACCAGGCCGGGCCGATGGCACGCTCGGCCGAGGACTGCGCGCTGCTGCTTTCGGCCATGAGCGGTTTCGACGAGCGTGACTCGACCAGCGCGCAACGCCCCCCGCAGGATTTCCACGCCCAGATGCTCGCCCCGCGCGCGCAGGCCGAGCCCGGCAAACCGCTGAAGGGGCTGCGCATCGGGATACCAAGTGAATGGCGCCTGGTGGTGCCAGATTTCCGGCCTGAAGCAGACCTCAGGTATAGAACCGGGGGCGTAGATGCAGACGTACAAGTCGCCATAGAAGGCGCGCTGCGCGAACTGGAGAAGCTGGGCGCCACGCTGGTGGACGTGAGCCTGCCGCGCACCGAACTGGCCATTCCGGTCTACTACATCATCGCCCCGGCCGAGGCCAGCTCCAACCTCAGCCGCTTCGACGGCGTGAAGTTCGGCCACCGCGCCGCGCAGTACGCCGACCTGCTGGACATGTACAAGAAGACCCGCGCCCAGGGCTTCGGCCCCGAGGTCAAGCGCCGCATCATGATCGGCACCTATGTGCTGAGCCACGGCTACTACGACGCCTACTACCTGCAGGCGCAGAAACTGCGGCGCATGATCGCCGACGACTTCCAGGCCTGCTTCCAGCAGTGCGACGTGATCGCCGGACCGGTGGCGCCCACCGTGGCCTGGGCCCTGGGCCAGACCGATAAGGACCCGGTGGCCGACTACCTGGCCGACATCTTCACCCTGCCCGCCAGTCTGGCCGGCCTGCCCGGCATGAGCGTGCCAGCCGGTTTTGGCGCCGGCGGCCTGCCGGTGGGGCTGCAGCTCATCGGCAACTACTTCCAGGAAGGCACCTTGCTGCACGCCGCCCACGCGCTGCAGCAGGCCACCGACACCCACCTGCGCGCTCCCGCAGGGCTTTGACGCGCGAAGACGGAGCCTTTCCCATGAGCCCAGCCCCCACCGCCATGTCCGCGCCGCTCGTGCGCGGCTGGGAGGTCGTCATCGGCCTCGAGACCCACGCCCAGCTCTCCACCCAGAGCAAGATCTTCAGTGGCGCCAGCACCCGCTTCGGCGCCGAGCCCAACACCCAGGCCTGCGCCGTGGACCTGGCCCTGCCCGGCACCTTGCCGGTGATGAACCGCGGCGCGGTGGAGCGCGCCATCCGCTTCGGCCTGGCGGTGCAGGCGACCGTCGCGCCGCTGTCCATCTTCGCGCGCAAAAACTACTTCTACCCCGACCTGCCCAAGGGCTACCAGATCAGCCAGTACGAAACGCCCGTGGTGCAGGGCGGGCGCATCGACTTCCTGCTCGACGGCCAGGCGCGCAGCGTGAATCTGACCCGCGCGCACCTGGAAGAAGACGCCGGCAAGAGCCTGCACGAGGATTACCACGGCATGTCCGGGATCGACCTCAACCGCGCCGGCACGCCGCTTTTGGAGATCGTCTCCGAGCCCGAGATGCGCTCCTCGGCCGAGGCCGTGGAGTACGCCCGGGCGCTGCACACCCTGGTGATGTGGCTGGGCATCTGCGACGGCAACATGCAGGAGGGGAGCTTTCGCTGCGATGCCAACGTCTCGGTGCGCCGCCCCGGCCAGCCCTTCGGCACCCGGCGCGAGATCAAGAACCTGAACTCCTTCCGCTTCCTGCAGCAGGCCATCGACTCCGAGGTGCAGTGGCAGATCGACCGGCTGGAAGACGGCCTGTCCATCGAGCAGGCCACGGTGCTGTTCAACCCCGACACGGGCGAGACCCGGGCGATGCGCACCAAGGAAGACGCGCACGACTACCGCTACTTCCCCGACCCCGACCTGCCGCCGCTGGTGATCGCGCCGCAGTGGGTGGAGCAGGTGCGGGCCGAGATGCCCGAGCTGCCCGGGGCCATGGCCCGGCGCTTCGTGGAGCAAGACGGCCTGCCGGCCTATGACGCGGCGATGATGACGCAGAGCCTGGCCACGGCGCGTTACTACGAGGCCGCGCGCGACGCCTGTGGCAGCCCGAAGCTGGTGGCCAACTGGGTGATGGGCGAGGTGTCCAAGCGGTTGAACGCCCAGGGCCTGAGCATCGAGCAGGCGCCCGTTGCGCCAGCCACACTGGCGCGGCTGATCAGCCGGGTGACGGACGGCACGGTGTCGAACAACGGCGCGCGCCAGGTGTTCGACGCGCTGTGGGCCGGTGAAGGCGACGAGGTTGACGCCCTCATCCAGGCCAAGGGCCTGAAGCAGATGAACGACACCGGCGCCCTGGAGGCCATCGTCGAGGCGGTGCTGGCGGCCAACGAGAAGTCGGTGGCGGAATTCCGCGCCGGCAAGGACAAGGCCTTCAACGCCCTGGTCGGTCAGGTGATGAAGGCCAGCCAGGGCAAGGCCAATCCGGCCCAGGCCGGCGAGTTGCTGCGGCGCAAGCTGGGGTGAGAGCTTGTGAAATATCCCCGCACACCCACTCGTGCGCCCCAAACGGCGCTGCTCGTCGTTGCAAATGCTCGCCGTAGCCCGAGCTACGGCTGTGCTTTGCGCCTAGATCAGCGCCGTTTGGAACGCCCGCTCGGGCGCGCCGGAATACTTCACAAGCTCTGAGGCCCGGCCCTCAGGCCGGCATTACTTCCTGGGCGCCGCCGCGCGGGCCGAGGCCTCGGTGGAGCCGCCTTCCAGCGCCCCCATCGAGCCCGGTGCCTGCCCCGACCACAGCCGCTTCAGGCGCTCAAGCTCGATGTCGTACAAGCGATTGATCCGGTCGAGCTCGGCCTTCTGACTCTGCGTGTTCTCACGCTGCGCCGTCGTGGCGGCCTCGTTCGCATCGAGCTGCTGCTTCAGTGCGGCGGCCTGCTCGCGGCTCTTGGGCGCGCGGGCCTCATCCTCCAGCGTGCGCCGCTCACGCCGCAGCTGGCTCAGGCGGGATTCGGTCAGGTCCATGGTGAGCCTGACCGGATCGAGCGCGGATTCGCGCGCCTCGCGATGCGCCTCTTCGTTGCGGTAGCGCGACATCAGGAAGCGGTCCCGCCGCACCACCTCAGCACGGGCAGCCGCCTCCTCAGCCTGCTTGCGCTCACGCGCCTCGCGGGCCGCGCGCTCTTCGGCCGTGGGCGAGGGCGGCTTGATGGCGCGCAGCGAGCCGTCGGGGTTGAGCACGCGCTGCGGGCGGTCGATGCACTCGCGGACAGGCCGGTCCGCCGTGATGCGGCGGCCCTGGTCATCGGTGCAGACGTAGATCTCTGCGGGGGATGTGGGAGACGCGGGGGCAGCGCTCTGGGCCCAGGCCAGCCCTGCGCAGACCTGCAGCGCCGCCACGGCCGCCATGCGAACCCCACCCATGCTGACCCTGTTCAATCGGTTCACCCTGTTTCAGCAGCCGTAACGCTGGCGGTAGGCCTGCACAGGCGCCGCGCAACGCTGAAGCTGCGGATCCTCGTTCGTGGCCAGATACTGAAGCAAATCGGCCAGCGTGGCAATCGATACCACCTCGATGCCGAAATGCCGTTTCACGAACTGCACGGCCGACCACGGTGCGTCCACCCCGCCATCGGTGGCGCGCTCCTGGCGGTCCAGCGCGATGGTCACGCCGCAGGCCTGCGCGCCGGCGGCGGAGATGAGGGCCACGGACTCGCGCACCGAGGTGCCGGCGCTGATGACGTCATCAATGATGAGCACCCGGCCGCGCACTGGCGCGCCCACCAGGGTGCCGCCTTCACCGTGGTCCTTGGCTTCCTTGCGGTTGTAGGCGTAGGGCACGTTGCGCCCCAGCCGCGCCAGTTCGATGGCCACGGCCGCGGCCAGGGTGATGCCCTTGTAGGCCGGGCCAAAGAGCATGTCGAACTCCAGACCGCTGGCCACCAGGCGGCGGGCGTAGAACTCGGCCAGCCGGCCGAGCTTGGCCCCATCGTCGAACAACCCGGCGTTGAAGAAGTACGGCGAAAGCCGCCCGGCCTTGGTCTTGAACTCGCCGAAACGCAGCACGCCCGCTTCCACCGAGAATCGGACAAACGCCTGGGCCAGGGGATCCGGGGTTGTCACACTCATGAGGGGTTACCAGTGGGATTTCGGCTCGTCACGCTCAATCTGAACGGGATTCGATCCGCAGCCAGCAAAGGCTTCGTCGAATGGGCTCAAGCCAGCGGGGCGGATTGTATGGGGGTGCAGGAGGTCAAGGCGCAGGCCCCAGACGTGGCGGGCAGGTTCGACCAGGTGGCCGGCATGGCCGGGCACTTCCACTTCGCACAGAAGAAGGGCTACTCGGGCGTGGGCCTGTATACCCGGCATGAACCCAGCGAGGTGGTGACAGGCCTGGGGGACAGCGAGTTCGACGCCGAGGGGCGCTGGGTGGAACTGCGCTTCGACCGCCCTGGCCGAGCCTTCAGCGTGGTGAGCTGCTACTTCCCCAGCGGCTCCAGCGGAGAGGAGCGCCAGGCCGCCAAGTTCCGTTTCCTGGGCCTGCTGCACCCGCAGCTGATGGCGCTGAAGGCCCGGCGCGAGTTCATCCTGGTGGGTGACATCAACATCGCGCACAAGGCCATCGACCTGAAGAACTGGAAGGGCAACCAGAAGAACTCCGGCTTCCTTCCCGAAGAGCGCGCCTGGATGGACCGGCTGCTGGGCACCGGCCCGGGCGAGGGCGGGCTGGTGGATGTCTTTCGCACCCTCAACCCCCACCCCGACCAGTACACCTGGTGGAGCAACCGAGGCCAGGCCTGGGCCAAGAACGTGGGCTGGCGGCTGGACTACCACCTGGCCACACCCGCCATCGCCGCCACGGCGCGCCAGCAGCACATCCACCTGGCGCAGCGCTTCTCCGACCACGCACCGCTGACCATCGATTACGACTTCAGCCTGTGACCTGCCGCCCATGACCCGCCGCATCTTCATGCTGGGCGCTACCGGCACCATCGGCCAGGCCACGGTGCGGGCGCTGGTGGCGCGCGGCCACGAGGTGGTGTGTTTCGTGCGGCCGCGGGCCGGCGTGGGCGGGGCGCTGGGGCCGCAGGAACTGGCGCGCCGGCTGCCCGGCGCCGAGTTGCGCTATGGCGAAGTGACGAATCCGTCTTCGCTGGCGCGCGACGGCTTCGCTGGCGAACGCTTCGATGTGCTGATGTCCTGCCTGGCATCGCGCACCGGCGCGCCTGGCGACGCCTGGGCCATCGATCACCAGGCCCATGTGCAGGCCCTGAACTTGGCGCAGCGCAGCGGCGTGACGCAGATGGTGATGTTGTCGGCGATCTGCGTGCAAAAGCCGTTGCTGGCGTTCCAGCAGGCCAAGCTCGCCTTCGAGAAGGTGCTGATCGACTCCGCGGTGAACCACTCCATCGTGCGGCCCACGGCCTTCTTCAAGTCGCTGTCCGGGCAGGTGGAGCGGGTGCGGCAGGGCAGGCCCTTCGTGGTGTTCGGCGACGGCAGGCTCACCGCCTGCAAACCCATCAGCGACGACGACCTGGGCGACTACCTGGCCGGCTGCGTCGATGACGAAAGCCGCCACCGCCGCGTGCTGCCCATCGGCGGGCCGGGACCGGCCGTCACACCACGGCAGCAAGGCGAACACCTGTTCGCGCTGCTCGGACGCGAGCCCCGCTTCAAGCAGGTGCCGGTGGCGCTGATGGACGCGATCATCGGCGCCCTGGGCCTGGCTGGGCGTGCGATGCCGGCGCTGGCGGCCAAGGCGGAGTTGGCGCGCATCGGCCGCTACTACGCCACCGAGTCCATGCTGGTGTGGGACGCCGCCGCCGGGCGCTACGACGAGCAGGCCACGCCCTCGTGGGGGCGCCAGACCCTGTTCGACCACTACGCGGCGCTGGTGCGGGGCGATGCGGTGACCTCGGACACCGAGCGCGGGGACCACGCGGTGTTCTGACGGCGCCGCCCGCGGGCACCCGCGGGCGCATGGGGGCGCATGGGGGAGAACAGGCCGCCGCCGGCAGCGCCCTTCAGGCCGGCCGGTGCGCGCGCGCTTCGGCGTCCGACTCGCAGGTCACGCACCGGGTGGCCTGCGGCTCCACCTTCAGGCGGTCGAAGGGAATCTCGGTGCCGCAGCCCGTGCACACCCCGTAGCTGCCCTCCTGGAACCGCAACAAGGCACGACTGACGGCGCCGAGTTCGGCCGTGTCCAGGTCCGACAGCCCGAGATCGACTTCGCGGTCCATGGCGTGCTGGCGCGAGGCCTCGTCGTCGTCGGCCAGCAAGGCATGCGCGTGCTCCACCCGCGAGGCCCCTTCGTGGTGACGGGCGAGCAGGCCGTCCAGCCGCTGCTGGCGGACTTCCAGTTCGGTCTTCAACCAGGCGCGCTGGCCGGCGGTGAGATGCAGGGTCATCCGGGGTTCCTCCTGCGCTGATGATGCGCAAAAGTCCGGACGCGCAGGCTGACGCGGATCAAGAAGCCGCTGCAGGATGTTCGAGTTCCCGGCAGCCGCCTCAGACTGGCAGCGCCGCGTTCAACTGCTGCCGGGTGGCCTCGGCCACGCGGCGGGCGGCCTGGGCGAAGTCTTCGCCGGCGCTGGCGTAAAGCACGGCGCGGGAGGAGTTCACCATGATGGGGCCCGTGGTGTCTCGGCCGGCCCCGTCGGCGCGCACGGTGCCGCGCCAGCCGGCCTGCACCGTGGACGCGGCGTCGCCGCCTTGCGCCCCGACGCCAGGAATCAGCAGCGGCAGGCTGGGCGCGAGTTCGCGCACCCGCGCCAGCTCGGCGGGGTAGGTGGCGCCCACCACCAGCCCCACTTGGCCGTTGACGTTCCAGGCGCCAGCAGCCAGACGCGCCACGCGCTCGTACAGGCGCTCGCCGCCCTCCAGGCGCAGGTTCTGCAGGTCGTCGCCCCCGGGGTTGGAGGTGCGGCACAGCAGGATGACGCCCTTGCCCGGGTAGGCCGAGAAGGGGGCGATGGAGTCCGCGCCCATGTAGGGCGACAGGGTCACGGCATCAGCCCCGAAGCGCTCGAAGGCTTCGCGCGCGTACTGCTCGCCCGTGGCGCCGATGTCGCCGCGCTTGGCGTCCAGGATCACCGGCACGCCCGGCGCGACTGCGCGGATGTGCGCACACAACTGCTGCAGCTGGTCTTCGGCGCGGTGCGCCGCGAAGTAGGCGATCTGCGGCTTGAAGGCGATCACCAGGTCTTTCGTGGCGTCGACGATGGCGGAACAGAAGTCGAAGATGCGCGAAGCGTCGCCCTTCCAGGCGCCAGGAAACTTCGCCGGCTCCGGGTCCAGCCCCACGCACAGCATGGAGCGGTGGCGGGTCTCCGCGGCGAGCAAGGCCTCAGTGAAGGTCAAGGCAGGCGCCATGTTCACACCCGCCGCGCCAGCGCTTCGGCCGCGCCGGTGTAGGTGGCCGGCGTCAGGGCCAGCAGGCGCTGCTTCTCGGCTTCGGGCAGGGCCAGGCCCTGGACAAAGCCCTGCATCAGCGCGCGCGTCATGGGTTGGCCACGGGTGAAGGCCTTGAGCTGTTCGTAGGGTTCGGGCAGGCCGTGCAGGCGCATCACCGTCTGGATGGGTTCGGCCAGCACCTCCCAGGCGCCGTCCAGGTCCGCCGCCAGGCGGGCTTCGTCCACCTGCAGCTTGTCCAGGCCGCGCAGCAGGCTGTCGTGCGCCAGCACGGTGTGGCCGAAGGCCACGCCCATGTTGCGCAGCACGGTGGAGTCCGTCAGGTCGCGCTGCCAGCGGCTGATGGGCAGCTTGTGGCTCATGTGCGCCAGCAGCGCATTGGCCAGGCCGTAGTTGCCTTCGGCGTTCTCGAAGTCGATGGGGTTGACCTTGTGCGGCATGGTGGACGAGCCCACCTCGCCCGGCTGGGTCTTCTGCCTGAAATAGCCCAGCGAGATGTAGCCCCAGACATCACGCGCCCAATCGGTGAGGATGGTGTTGCAGCGCGCCATGGCGTCGAACAGTTCGGCCATGGCGTCGTGCGGCTCGATCTGCGTGGTGTAGGCGTTGAAGGCCAGGCCCAGCGGGCCCTCCACCACGCCGCGGCTGAAGGCCTCCCAGTCGATGTCGGGGCAGGCCGACAGGTGGGCGTTGTAGTTGCCCACGGCACCGTTCATCTTGGCCGGCAGCGGCACCGCGGCGATGCGCTCGCGCGCCGTCTTCAGGCGCGCCACCACGTTGGCCACTTCCTTGCCCACCGTGGTGGGGCTGGCGGTCTGGCCGTGGGTGCGGCTGAGCATGGGCAGCCCGGCCAGCTCATGCGCCAGGGCGGTCATGCGCTGCTGAACAGCGTCCAGCGCCGGCAGCAGAACCTGGGCCCGGGCGGCCTGAAGCATCAGCGCATGGCTGGTGTTGTTGATGTCCTCGCTGGTGCAGGCAAAGTGCACGAACTCCTGCGCCGCCAGCAGCTCCGCGTGGCCTTCGAAGCGTCGCTTGAGCCAGTACTCCACCGCCTTGACGTCGTGGTTGGTGGTGCGCTCGATGTCCTTGATGGCCAGGGCGTCGGCCTCTGAGAACCCGCTGACCAGCCCGCGCAGGAACGCACGCGCCGCGGCCGACAGGGGCGCAAACTGCGCCAGCCCGGCGTCGGACAGGGCGATGAACCACTCCACCTCCACCTGCACGCGCCGGTGCATGAGGCCGAACTCGCTGAGCAGCGGCCGCAGCGCGGCGACTTTGGCGGCGTAGCGGCCGTCCAGGGGTGACAAGGCGGTCAGGGGAACAAACGTCATGGCAGGGAATTTGCTGTGTCACCGGACGGCAAGGCTGCCGCAAAATGCGCGGCGATCTTATCCGCCGCCATGCACCCGGGCTGACGGCCGCGCCGATCCCTCCTCCGACCCTCCCCACTTCCCCAACAACGAGGTCCTGCGATGTCGATTTCCCGTCGTTTCACCCTTGCGGCCCTGGCCGCAACGTCCCTGGCCACCTTCGGCTCCGCCGCCCTGGCCCAGGCCAAGATGAAGGTCGCTGCCATCTACACCGTGCCGGTGGAGCAGCAGTGGGTCAGCCGCATCGACAAGGCGCTGAAGGCCGCCGTGGCGCGCGGTGAGATCGAGTACGTGTTCAGCGAGAAGGTGGCCAATGCCGACTACGAGCGCGTGATGCGCGAGTACGCCGAGAAGGGCAACACCCTGATCGTGGGCGAGAGCTTCGCCGTGGAGGCCGCCGCGCGCAAGGTGGCCAAGGACTATCCCAAGGTCAGCTTCCTCATGGGCTCGTCGGGCAAGCCGCAGGCCCCCAACTTCAGCGTCTTTGACAACTACATCCAGGAGCCTGCCTACCTCACCGGCCTGATTGCCGGCGGCATGAGCAAGAGCAACAAGATCGGCCTGGTGGGCGGCTACCCCATCCCCGAGGTCAACCGCCTGATGAACGCCTTCATGGCCGGCGCCAAGGAGACCAACCCCAAGGCGGAGTTCATGGTCACCTTCATCAACAGCTGGTTCGACCCGCCCAAGGCCAAGGAAGCCGCCTTTGCCATGATCGACAAGGGTGCGGACGTGATGTATGCCGAGCGCTTTGGCGTGAGCGACGCCGCCAAGGAGCGCAAGGTGCTGGCCATCGGCAACGTCATCGACACGCAGAAGGACTACCCCGACACCGTGGTGGCCTCGGCCCTGTGGAACATGGAGCCCACCATCGACCGCGCCCTCAAGGCGGTGAAGGAAGGCAAGTTCAAGGCCGAGGACTACGGCCAGTACTCCATGATGAAGTTCAAGGGCAGCGAGCTTTCGCCGCTGGGCACCTTCGACGCCAAGATCCCCAAGGCCATCAAGGACAAGGTGGCCGCGCGCCAGAAGGAGATCCTGGACGGCAAGTTCACCGTGAAGGTGGACGATAACCAGCCCAAGCCCACGGCCAAGCCGGCAGGCAAGTGACCGGCTGAGGGAGAACTGAGGGTGACGGCATCTGGCGTTGCGGTGCAGGTTCGCGCCCTCGTCTTCGACGTCTTCGGCACGGTGGTCGACTGGCGCTCGTCGGTGGCCGCCGAGGTGCTCGCGCTGGGCTGGCCGGTGGATGCGCCGGCCTTCGCCGACGCCTGGCGCGCCGGCTATGCGCCGGCCATGCAGGCGGTGCGCGAGGGCCGCTTGCCGTGGACGAACATCGACGGCCTGCACCGGCGCATCCTGGACGGCCTGCTGGCCGAGCGCGGCCTGACCCCGCCCGAGGCCGAGGTGGCCGAACTCAACCTCGTGTGGCACCGCCTGGCGGCGTGGCCGGACAGCGTGGCCGGGCTGCAGCAGCTGAAGACGCGGTACCCCGTGTGCACCTTGTCCAACGGCAACCTGCGCCTGCTGCTGGACATGGCGCGCCACGCCGGCCTGCCCTGGGACACCTTGCTCTCGGCCGAACTGTTCGGCCACTACAAGCCCGATCCCGAGGTCTACCTTGGGGCGGCGCGGCTGCTGGATCTGCCGCCGGCGCAGGTGCTGATGGTGGCCGCCCACCCGAGCGACCTGCGCGCCGCCGCCGCCTGCGGCCTGAAGACGGCCTACGTGCCACGCCCGCTGGAGCGCGGGCCCGGCGGCTGGATGGAGCCCTGGACGCCCGGCGAGTTCGACGTGGTGGCCGATGACTTTTCAGCCCTGGCGGCCGCGCTGGGCGCCTGAGTTCGCGTGACGCAACCCGCAGCGCCCGGCGCAGGCGCCAGCCCCGATCTGGTGCGGCCGGTGCTGCGGCTGAACGGCATCACCAAGCGCTTTGGCGCGCTGGTGGCCAATGACGACATCTCGCTGACCCTGGCGCCGGGCGAGGTGCTGGCCTTGCTGGGGGAGAACGGCGCGGGCAAGAGCACGCTGGTGTCCATCCTGTTTGGTCACTACGTGGCCGACGCGGGCTCGATCGAGGTCTTCGGCCAGGCGCTGCCGCCCGGCCAGCCCAGGGCGGCACTGGCCGCGGGCATCGGCATGGTGCACCAGCACTTCACGCTGGCCGACAACCTCAGCGTGCTGGACAACGTGATGCTGGGCACCGAGCCGCTGTGGCGGCCGTTCTCGCGCCGCGCCGAGGCCCGCACCCGCCTGCTGAAAGCGGCGGGCGACTTCGGCCTGGAGGTGGACCCGGACGCCCGCATCGGCGATCTGTCCGTGGGCGAGCGCCAGCGGGTGGAGATCCTCAAGGCCCTGGTGCGCGGCGCGCGCATCCTCATCCTGGACGAGCCCACGGCCGTGCTCACGCCACAGGAAAGCGAATCGCTGTTCGCCACCCTGGCGCAGATGGTGGCGCAGGGCCTGAGCGTCATCTTCATCAGCCACAAGCTGGACGAGGTGCTGCGCGTGTCACACCGCGTGGCGGTGCTGCGCGCCGGGCGGCTGGTGGCGCAGATGCCGTCGGCCGGCGCCACCCCAGCCCAACTGGCCGAGGCCATGGTGGGGCAGCGGGTGGTCAAGCCGGTGCGGGCCAGATCAAGCGCCACCTATGATCTTGAAGAGAGTGTGCGCTCACATGATGCAGTGTGCGAGCTGCGCGATGCCACCGTGCGTGGCGACGGCGCCTGGCCGCTGCTGGACCGGGTGACGCTCGGTCTGCAGCGCGGCGAGGTGCTGGCCATTGCCGGCGTGGCCGGCAACGGGCAGGCAGCGCTGGCCGAGGTGCTGTGCGGCCAGCGGCCGCTCGATGCCGGTCAGGTGCTGCTGCAGGGGGCGCCCCTGCCGCGCGGCCCGCGCGCCGTGGTGCGGGCCGGCGTGGCGCGCATCCCCGAGGACCGCCACGCCGTGGGCGCCGTGGGCGACCTGGCGCTGTGGGAGAACGCCGTGCTGGAGCAGTACGCCGAAACGGCTTTTGCGCGGGCCGGCTTCGTGCGCCGCGCCGCCGCCCGCGCCTACGCGCAGGACCTGGTCACGCGCTTTGATGTGCGGGGCACGGAAGGCGCCGGGCTGGACACCGTCACCCGGCAGCTGTCGGGCGGCAACATGCAAAAGCTCATCCTCGGCCGCGCCCTGGGGGGCCGCACGCCGGCCCTGGTGCTGGCCAACCAGCCCACCTGGGGGCTTGACGTGCGGGCGGTGGCCTATGTGCACCAGCAACTGCTGGACGCCTGCGCCGCGGGGGCGGCCGTGCTGCTGATCAGCGAGGACCTGGACGAGATCCTGGCGCTGGCCGACCGCATCGCCGTGATGCACCACGGCCGCCTGACCCCGGCCGAACCCACGGAACGCTGGACGCTGGCGCGCATCGGCCTGGCCATGGCCGGAGGCGCCCGTGCGGCTTGAGCGGCGCGCCCAGGTCTCACCGGCCTGGCTGCTGGCCGCGCCCTTCGGGGCCGTGGCCTTCACGCTGCTGGTGAGCTCACTCCTGGTGGCCTGGGCTGGTGCACCCGTGGGGCGGGCCTATGCGCAGTTGCTCGAAGGCGGCTTCGGTTCGCGGCTGGCGATCACCGAAACCCTCACGCGCGCCACGCCGCTCATCCTCACCGGCCTGGCCGCGGCCGTGGCCTTCCGCGCGCGCCTGTTCAACATCGGCGCCGAGGGCCAGCTCTACGCGGGCGCCCTGGCGGCCGTGGCGGTGGGTGGCCTGCATGGCGGCAGCGGCTTCGACGCGCCCGCGTGGCTGCTGTTTCCGCTGATGGTGGCCGCCGCCATGGCGGCCGGGGCGCTGCTGCTGCTGGGCCCGGCGCTGCTGAAGTCGCGCCTGGGGGTGGACGAGGTGGTGACCACGCTGCTGATGAACTTCATCGTGCTGCTGGGCGTGTCGGCCCTGCTGGACGGTGCCATGAAAGACCCGACCGCCATGGGCTGGCCCCAGAGCGTGGCCCTGCAGGACGCGCTGCAACTGGACAAGCTCATCGAGCGCAGCCGCGTGCACACCGGCCTGCTGGCCGCGCTGGCCCTCGCCGTGGCGCTGTGGGTGCTGCTGCAGCGCACCACCACGGGCTTCGAGATCCGCGCTGTGGGCGCCAACCCGGGTGCAGCCGGTTTTGCCGGCATGCCCGTGGGCTGGGTGACGGTGAAGGTCGCGCTGCTGTCGGGCGCGCTGGCCGGCCTGGCCGGGGCCATCGAGGTGGCCGGACGCTCCGGTTACGTCACGCTGGACATGAGCCCGGGCTACGGCTACAGCGGCATCGTCATCGCCATGCTGGCCATGCTCAACCCGATCGGAGTCGTCTTTGCCGCGGTCTTCGTGGCCGGCATGCTGGTGGGTGCCGACAGCATGAGCCGCGCCGTGAACGTGCCCACCTACATCGCCGACGTCATCGTGGCCGTATCACTCATCGCCATGCTGGTGGCCACGATGCTGACGCAGTACCGGGTGCGACGGGCATGAGCGAAACCCTGGACCTGCTGATGTCCGCCCCCTTCTGGGTGGCGGTGCTGCGCATGGCCACGCCCCTGATCCTGGGCACGCTGGGGGTGCTGCTGTGCGAGCGCGCTGGGGTGTTGAACCTGGGCATCGAGGGCATCATGGTGGCCGGGGCCTTTGCCGGCTGGCTGGCGGTGTACCAGGGTGCGGGGCTGTGGACGGGGGTGGGCGTGGCGGCATTGACGGGGGCCGTGCTCGGCCTGCTGCATGGGTTCCTGACCGTGACGCTGTCGCTGTCCCAGCACGTCTGCGGCCTGGGCATCACCTTGCTGGCCACCAGCCTGGCGAGCTACGCCTACCGCGTGAGCTTTCCCAAGGTGGACAAGCCACCTACGGTGACCACCTTCGCGCCCATGGAGGGGTTGCCCATCCCGGTGCTGAACGCGCAGACGCCCCTGACGCTGCTGGCGCTGGCCCTGGTGCCGCTGCTGGCCTGGGGGCTGTACCGCACGCCACTGGGCCTGGCCGTGCGCATGGTGGGCGAGAACCCGGCCGCCGCCGAGGGCCAGGGCCTGAGCGTGGCGGGCCTGCGCATCGGCGCCATTGCCGCAGGCTCGGCGCTGATGGGCGTGGCCGGCTCGTTTCTCACGCTGGCGGCCTTCAACGCCTTCTTCTTCGACATGGTCAACGGCCGGGGCTGGGTCTGTGTGGCGCTGGTGGTGTTTGCCTCCTGGCGGCCGGGCAAGGCGCTGCTGGGCGCGCTGCTGTTCGCCTTCTTCGACGCGCTGCAACTGCGCCTGCAGCAGGCCGGCGGCGGGGTGCTGGGGACGGAACTGCCGTACCAGGTCTACCTCATGCTGCCCTACGCCATGGCCATCGTGGCGCTGGTGGTGATGGCGCGGCGCGCGGCCTACCCGCAGGCGCTGATGAAGCCCTACCGCAAGGGCGAGCGCTGAGCGCCTGCCGGGCGCCAGGGGCCGGCGGGCCACACCCGTGGTCCGGGCTTGTGGCCTAATCTCGCCTCCGCAAATTTCAACCGTTCCGGAGCGTTCTCATGGGCAACAAGATCATCACCGAAGCCGACCGCCGCGCCACGCCGCCCTCCAAGGCGCCCGCAGGCGTGACCCTGACCGCTGGCAAGGGCCAGAAGCTCAGCAAGGAGCGCGGCTCCCACACCCGCAGCAAGAAGAACCCCGGCAAGCGCGCTCATCAGGGCTGAACGCCTGGGTCGGTGCCGGGCTGAGGCGCCCGGCGTGACCGGAGCGCTTGCACGCACCGCAGCGCCGCCGCCCCGGCCGGCTGGCGCCCGCTCATGATCAGAATCACCGAACTGCGTCTGCCGCTGGACCACGCGAGCGAAGCGCTGCGCGTGGCCGTGCTGCAGCGCCTGGGCGTGGCCGACGAGGCGCTGCGGGAATTCCACGTCTTTCGCCGCGCCTACGACGCGCGCCGCAAGACGGCCATCGTCCTGATCTACACACTGGATTGCACGCTCGCGAGCGCGCAGGATGAGGCAGGTGTTCTGCAGCGCCTGCAGGGCGACCCGCATGTGCGCGAGAGCCCCGACACGCGCTACCGCCTGGTCGCTCAGGCGCCGGCGGACTTTCGCGCGTCGCAGCGGCTGCGGCCCGTGGTCATCGGCTTCGGCCCTTGCGGGCTGTTCGCCGCGCTGATCCTGGCGCAGATGGGCCTGTGCCCCATCGTGCTGGAGCGTGGCAAGCCCGTGCGCGAGCGCACCAAGGACACCTGGGGCCTGTGGCGCCGGGGCGTCCTGCATCCGGGCTCCAACGTCCAGTTCGGCGAGGGCGGCGCAGGCACGTTCTCCGACGGCAAGCTCTGGAGCCAGATCAGCGACCCGCGCCACCTCACGCGCAAGGTGCTGACCGAATTTGTGCAGGCCGGCGCGCCCGAGGAAATCCTCTACGTCAGCAAGCCCCACATCGGCACCTTCCGGCTGGTGAGCATGATCGAGAAGATGCGGGCCCAGATCGAGGCGCTGGGCGGAGAGATCCGTTTCGAGCAGCAGGTGACGGACCTGCTGCTCGAAGAGCATGATGGGGCTGACGGGCAGCTCCAGATGCGCGGCCTGGTGCTCGCCAGCGGCGAGGAGCTGCGCACTGACCATGTGGTGCTGGCCGTGGGCCACAGCGCCCGTGACACCTTCGCCATGCTGCATGGCCGCGGCGTGGCCATGCAGGCCAAGCCCTTCTCGGTGGGTTTTCGCATCGAGCATCCGCAAGGCATGATCGACCGTGCCCGCTTCGGGCCGAGCGCCGGCCACCCCCTCCTGGGCGCGGCCGACTACAAGCTGGTGCACCACGCGAAGAACGGCCGCTCGGTTTACAGCTTCTGCATGTGCCCGGGCGGCACGGTGGTGGCCGCCACCTCGGAGCCCGAGCGCGTGGTCACCAACGGCATGAGCCAGTACTCGCGCAACGAGCGCAACGCCAACGCCGGCATCGTGGTGGGCATCTCGCCCGAGGACTACCGCCTGGACCCTGGCGGCACCGGCCCCGTGTCGCCCCTGGACGGCATGGCCTTCCAGCGGGTGTGGGAGTCGCGCGCCTACGTCTTGGGCGGCGGCGGCTACCGCGCCCCGGGGCAGCTGGTGGGGGACTTTGTCGCTGGCCGGCATGGCCGCGCCGTGGCGCGTGAGTTCGGCGACGTGCTGCCGTCGTACAAGCCCGGCGTGACCCTCACCGACTTGGCCGAGCCCGGGCGCGAGAGCCTGCCCGGCGCGGTGCTGGAAGCCATCCGCGAAGCCCTGCCCGCCTTCGAGCGCCAGATTCCGGGCTTCTCGCGCGCGGACGCCGTGCTCACGGGCGTGGAGACGCGCACCTCGTCACCGCTGCGCATCCCGCGCGGGCGCGACCTGCAGAGCCTGAACGTGCGCGGCCTGTACCCCGCAGGCGAAGGCGCGGGCTATGCCGGCGGCATCATGTCCGCGGGGGTGGACGGCATCGAGGTGGCCGAGGCGCTGGGGCGGGACCTGTTGGCTGTGGCATAAGGAACAAGGTCGCGTTTCCTCGCTTTGCCAAGAGGGTTCTGCCATGCCCACGTTGACTGTCGGGCTCCGTCGGCGGCCTGTCCTCACGAACGCCGGCAACCGCCGCCCACAACCCGCGATGACGCCCGATACCCTGGCCCCTGCCGCAAGCGATGTCTGCGGCCGTGAGCTTACCGACAGCGGCGGTCACCAGGTCGCCGTCATCGGCGCCGGCATCGTCGGTGCGATGGTGGCGCTGGCGCTGCAGCGGGATGACCACCAGGTCACGCTCATCGAGCCGGGTGAGCCCGGGGGCGAGCAGGCGGCGAGCTTTGGCAACGGGGCCTGGCTCAGCCCGGCCTCGGTGGTGCCCATGTCCACGCCGGGGCTGTGGAAGAAGTTGCCGGGCTACCTGAGCGATGCCGATGGTCCGTTGGTGATCCGCTGGCCGGCCCTGCCCGGCCTGCTGCCCTGGCTGCTGCGCTTTCTCTGGGCCGGCCATTCGGTGGCGCGCGTGGAAGCGACGGCGCGCGCCTTGTCGGTCTTGCTGAGAGACGCGCCGCAGCGGCACCTGCAACACGCAGCCCGCGCCGGCGTGGCGGATCTGGTGGTGCAGCGCGGGCTGCTGTACCTCTACCCCGACCGTGCGGCGCTCCAGGCCGAGGCCCTGTCCTGGCGGCTGCGGCGCGACAACGGCGTGCAGTGGGCCGAGCTCGAAGGCCCGGCCCTGCGCGAGCTGCTGCCCGATGTGGACCCGCGCTACGGCCTGGGCATCCGGGTGGCGGCGGGCGCGCATTGTCTGGACCCGGGCGCCTACGTCGCGGCCCTGGTGCGGCAGGCCGTGGCCGAAGGCGCCCGCGTGGTGCGGGCGCGCGCCACCGGCTTTGTCTTCGAAGGGACGAGGCTCGCAGCCGTGCGCACCGACCAGGGCGAGGTGGCCTGCGGCCGCGCCGTCATCGCCGCGGGCATCGCCTCTGCCGCGCTGGCGCGGCCGCTGGGCGACCGCATTCCGCTGGCCAGCGAGCGCGGCTACCACGTGGTGCTGGCGAACGCGCCCGTGCGCTTGAGCCTGCCGGTGATGCCGTCGGACGGCAAGATGGCCATGACACCCACGCGGGGTGGGCTGCGCGTGGCCGGGCAGGTGGAGCTGGCGGCCCTGAGTGCCGCGCCAGACTGGCGCCGCGCTGAGCTGCTGGCACGCTTTGCACGGCGGATGTTTCCGGCGCTGAATGCGGGGACCGCTGCCGGTATCGATGCGGATGCCGCGTCACCCACCTCCCGCTGGCTGGGCCACCGCCCGTCCACGCCCGACGGCCTGCCGGTGATCGGGCCGTCGCCGGCCCACCCGGACATCCTCCACGCCTTCGGCCACGGTCACGTAGGCCTGGCAGCTGCGCCGGCCACGGCCGAGCTGGTGGCCGATCTGCTGGCCGGGCGGCGCCCTGCGATTGACCCGCGGCCCTACCGGGCGGACCGGTTCTGAGGCTCAATCCACCCAGCGGATGCGCGGCATCGGGTCGGGTACGGGCTGGGTGGCCCTCAGGTGGTCCACCAGGGCGTCCACATCCAGAGGGCCGGCCACGCGCTGGCGGCCTCTGGTCAGCAGGGACACGCCATCCCCGCCGTCGGCCAGGAAGTTGTTGACCGCCAGGCGAACGTTGCGTGCAGGGTCCACCGGCACACCGCCCACCCGCAGGTCCTGCACCCGCTGGCCGTAGGGTGCCCGGGCGTTCCAGGCATAGGTCATGGAAGACGAAGGAATCAGGAAGTGGGGAGACGTGCGCCCCGGGCGCTGCTGGTCCTCCAGCAACTGCTTGAGTTCGGCACCGGACAGCGTGAGCACCACGAGGTGGTTGCCGAAAGGCTGCATGGCGAAGACCTCGCCGTAGGTGACGTCGCAGGGCGGCGCCCCGGGGCAGCGCAGATCGGTCCGGACGCCGCCGGGGTTCATCAGCGCCAGCTCGGCGCCCCCCGAGGATGGCGTACGGGTGGCCTGCCACTGGGCGTCGGCCACGAGCCGCCCGGCGCTGGCATCGGTGCGTGCCGCGCGCTCGAAGGCGCCGCCAATGCGGCCCACGGGCCGCTGGGCGCGGGGCTTGGCGGCTGCCACGTACTCCGCCACGCGCTGGGCCACGGCGGGCGCGGGCTGGGCCTGGCGCAGCACCTGCGCCCAGGGGGCGGGCTCGGCGGCGATGATGGCCTCGCGCAGGGCGGGGTCGCTGCGCTCGTTGAACACCGGCAGGTTGCGGTGCGTGGTGCGCGTGCGGTCGATGTCGCTCGTCTTCGGGTCGAGCACGATGTCGGTCACGCTCACGCCGCGGCCGAAGGAGGTGGCCTGCAGCACGGGCCGGCCGTCCACCACGCAGCGGTAGCCCTGGTGGGTGTGGGCGGAGAAGATGATGTCGATGTCGGGCGTCAAGCGCTTGACGATGTCGAAGATCTCGCCTCGGGGGCGGGGGCAGCCCACATCGTTCCATTCCAGGGGCAGGCCGGGTGTGCCGGTGTCGCCGCCTTCATGGATCACCGCCACCAGGGCCTCGATGCCCTGGGCCTTCAGGCGTGCCGCCTCGGCATTGAGGGAGGCGGCCTCGTCCAGGAACTTCAGCCCCGCCACGCCCGAGGGCACCACGATGCCAGGCGTGATCCGGGTGACCGCGCCGATGAAGCCGACGCGGATGCCGCCGAACTCGCGCACGACAGACGCCGGGAACAAGGGGCGGCCGTCCACCTTCTGCACATTGGCGGCCACCAGCGGAAACTTCGCGCCCTCGAAGCGCCCCAGCGCGCAGGACACAAAGGGCCGATCCGGCCGGTTCGCAGCGCAGCCGCCTTGCTGCAGGCGCAGCAACTCGTCCTGGCCAGCATCGAACTCGTGGTTGCCGGGAATGCCGAGGTCCACGCCCATGCGGTTGGCCACGTCGATGGTGGACTCGTGGAAGAACAGCGCTGACACCAGCGGCGTCGCGCCGATCATGTCGCCGCTGCTGATCGTCAGGTGGTGCCTGGCCCCCGCGCGCAGGCTCTGCACCAACCCGGCCAGATGCGCCGCGCCGCCCGCACTCAGGCGCTGCACCCGGGTGGGGTCGGCCGGGTCGGGCCAGGGCAGGGTCAGGCCCGTGCCTTCCAGGTGGCCGTGCAGGTCGTTGAAGGCGATCAGGCGCACGGTGACCGGCTCGGTCGGTGGCGTGGCCGGGGCCGGGGTGGGCGCCGTGGCGCAGCCGGCCAGCAGGGCCAGACTGAGCAGCGGGGCGCACAGGCCAGGCCACAGGCGGCGGACAACGGCTGGGTTCATGGCGGATCCGGGTTCCAGACAGGCGGGTCGGGTGAGCGCGTGAGGCCGGCGGGCGAGGGGCCGGCGTCATGTCGGGGCGGGCAGGTCATCGCCCCCCAGGTCTTGCACCAGGGCGGCCAGCGCGGCGCAGGCACGTTCACTGGCCGCCTGCGCCTGGCGCAGGGTCTGGGCATGGCTGAGGGTTTCGGCGCTCAGCCCGGCAGCCATGTTGGTCACCATGCTCAGGCCCAGCACCCGCAAGCCGGCATGGCGCGCCACGATGGTCTCCGGCACAGTGCTCATGCCCACGGCCTGCGCGCCCAGCAGGCGCAGCATGCGGATCTCCGCCGGCGTCTCGAACTGCGGACCCACCGCCCAGGCGTACACCCCTTGGTGCAGCCCCAGGCCCTGCCGCACCGAAACCGCCAGGGCCCGCGCGCGCAGGGCCGGGTCGTAGGCGTCGGTCATGTCGACGAAGCGGCGGTCGTCGCGCTCGTCCCACAGCGGCGAGCGCTGTGGCAGGTTCAGATGGTCGGTGATGAGCATCAGGCTGCCCGGCGGCATCGCCGGGTCCAGGCTGCCCGCGGCATTGGTCAGCACCAGGGTCTGCACACCCCAGGCCGCCAAGGTGCGGATGGCGCCATTCATGCCATCGGCCCGGCCGCCTTCGTAGGTGTGCTGGCGCCCGGCCAGCAGCGCCACCTCGTGCCCCCCGATGCGCCCCAGCACCACGCGCGCCGCATGGCCGCCCACGGTGGGCCGGGGGAAGGCCGGCAGCTAGGCGTAGGGTACCTCCATGCCGCCGTCCACGTGGGTGCTGAGGCCGGCCCAGCCACTGCCCAGCACCACGGCGATGCGCGGGGCATGCCCGGTGCCGCGCAGCCGGGCCGCTGAGGCGGCGACGGGTTGCACTCCGGGGGGGACCCCGGGGTCAGGGCCGTTGTGGTCGCTTCGCAGGCTTGCCGCCATCTGTGATGTCCCGCAGCTCGAACCGGGTCAATGTAGCCGAGCCCCACGGCCCGCCTCGGGCCGCATTGCTAGCATCGCCTGATGGACACCCCCCACTTCCAGGCCCTGCTGGACACGGCCCGCAGCATGCCCAAGGTGCTGCTGCACGAACACCTGGACGGGGGCCTGCGCGAGGCCACGCTGCTGGAACTGCTGCAGGCGCGCGGCCTGGCGGCACCCGCGCCCGACGTGCCCGGCCTGGCGCGCTGGTTCGACGAGCGGGCGCACGCCGGCTCGCTGGTGGAGTACCTCAAGGGCTTTGCGCTGACCGTGGCCGCCATGGCCACGCCGCAGGCGCTGGAGCGCGTGGCCTTCGAGGCGGCGGAGGACGCGCGGCTGGACGGCTGCGTGCTGGCGGAGTTCCGCATCGCGCCGCTGCTGTTCGAGCCCTTCGGCATCCCGGGCGATGAGGCGGTGAACGCCCTGCTGGCCGGCCTGGCGCGCAGCCCCCTGCCCAGCGGGCTGATCGTCTGCGCCTTGCGCCACGAAAGCGATGCGCTGATCGCGCGCGCGGCGGATCTCGCGCTGCGCTGGCAGGGCCGGGGGGTCATCGCCTTCGATCTGGCCGGCCCCGAAGCCGGCTGGCCCGCCATACGCCATGCCGCGCTGCTTGCGCGCCTGCACGACGCCGGCCTGCCGCTGACCCTGCACGCCGGCGAGGCGGATGAGGGCCTGCGCGTGCTGGAAGCGGCCCGGCTGGGCGCTGCCCGCGTGGGCCACGGCGTGCGCCTGGCCGACCTGATCGCCGGGCCCCAGGGCGCCGCAGTGCTGCAGGAAGTGCGCGAGCGGGGCCTGCACCTGGAGGTCTGCCCCAGCAGCAATGTCCAGACCGGCGCCGCGTCGTCTATCGCTGCGCACCCGATCAGGGCGCTGTGGCAGGCCGGAATATCGCTGTCTTTCCATACCGACAACCGGCTGCTCTCGCGCACCAGCGCCAGCCGTGAGGCGGCCCTGCTGGTGGCCCAGGCGGGCTTCAGCTGGACAGACCTGCAGCGCATGTCCCTGCGGGCAGCCCACGCGTCGTTCCTGCCGCCGCACCTGAAGGACCCGGCGCTCGCCCGCATTCGGGACGGGTCTTGTCCGGTCGTCTGAACCCCAACATCTCCAAGGTGGCTTTCCAGGGCTATGCTTCGCCGCTTCTTACGCGTTGGCCCCAGCAGCGCCACCTCACGGAGCCCCTGATGGCCGCAGAAGCCCCCGTCGCAGCACGCCACATCCGCCTGACCTCGCATCCCGGCCAGGGCACCACCGGTGCGCCGGCCCTCCAGTGGGGTGCGGCCGACCCGCTGGTGCGTGGCCCGCTGGTGGGCACGACCACGAACCGCAGCCAGCGCAACGTGGTGGGCACGCACAGCGGCAGCTACGGCGTCTACCGCGCGCTGGCCGTGGCGGCGGGCAACCTCACGCGCGGCCACCGCGCAGACCTCACCGACACCGCACCCACGGATCTGGTGGGCCCCTACCCGCAGTGGGGCGAGCCCGACAAGATCGTCTCCATCGACCCCTTCGGCGCCAGCGTGCAGCAGGTCTTTGCCGGCCACCTCGAACAAGGCTACGACATCCGCCCGACGATTGCCGTCACCAAGGCCCACATCCACCTGCCGGAGATCAAGCAGGCTCTCGCCTTCCAGCGTCTGGCCATCGACGGACGCATCCTGCTGGAAGATGCGTCGGCCACGGTGACCAAGATCGCGGTGGAGCCGGTGTGGTGGCTGCCCGGCGTGGCGCGGCGCTTCAAGGTGAGCGAGGCCGACCTGCGCCGCGCGCTGTTCGAGGAAACAGGCGGCATGTACCCCGAGCTCGTCACGCGCAGCGACCTGGAGGTCTTTCTGCCGCCCATCGGCGGGCAGACGCTGTACGTCTTCGGTGACGTGCGTGCGCTGGCCGACCCAAGCGTCACGCTCACCGCCCGCGTGCACGACGAGTGCAACGGCTCCGACGTGTTCGGCAGCGACATCTGCACCTGCCGGCCCTACCTCACCCACGCCATCGAGGAGTGCATCGCCGGGGCGCAAAAGGGTGGCGTGGGCCTCATCGCCTACAGCCGCAAGGAGGGCCGGGCGCTGGGCGAGGTGACCAAGTTCCTGGTCTACAACGCGCGCAAGCGACAGGTGGGCGGCGACCGTGCCGACAAGTACTTCCTGCGCACCGAATGCGTGGCCGGCGTGCAGGACATGCGCTTCCAGGAACTGATGCCCGACGTGCTGCACTGGCTGGGCATCCGCAGGATCCACCGCCTGGTGAGCATGAGCAACGACAAGTTCGATGCCATCACCGGCAGCGGTATCGAGGTGGGCGAGCGCGTGAAGATTCCTGATGCACTGGTGCCGGCGGACGCCAGGGTCGAGATCGAGGCCAAGATCGCCGCGGGTTATTTCACCGACGGCAGCGTGCCCACCGAGGACGATCTGGCGCAAGTCAAAGGAAGAGGATTGGAATGACCACGCCCAGCCGCCATCCCCTGGCCGCCCTGCGCGAGCCCTCCACCATCCGGGCGCGCTGCGCGGCCATCACGCAGGCCGTCGAACACGGGCGCTCGGGCCATTTCAAGCTGGACCGCAGCCGCCTGCCCGAGCTGGCGCAACGAGTGGCCGCGCTCACGCGCGAGCGCTTTCCTGACCTGCGCATTCCGTACCACAGCCGCTGGCGCCACTTCGAAGCCGGCGGTGTGGACCGCAAGGGCGAGCTGGACGCCTTGCTGGCCGGGCGCAGCCCCGCCGAGGTGGCGCGTGCGCGCATCGACCTGACGGTGGTGAGCGTGCTGCTGGACGCCGGGGCCGGGGCGCAGTGGCGCTACACCGAGCGCCCCGAACTCGACACCCTGGCACTGCCGGTGCACCGGCAAAAGCGCGACGACCTGCTGGCCATGCTGGGGGCCGCGGCCGGCACCGCCTCGTCGGCCAAGCCTGAGGTGGACGAGGTGCCCGATGCGGCGCCCGAGATCCCCGCCTCGTCAGCTGACCCATCTGCTGCCCCATCAGCTGCCACCTCACCCCCGCCCTCCCGCGCCACCTTCACCCGCTCCGAAGGCCTGGGTGTGGCGAGTTTTCGCGCCTTCGTGGCCGGGGTGTTCTCGGCCGACCCGGCCGACCCGCTGCGCGCCGACGCGCTGGCGCTGAAGCGGCTGGACGCGGCGGCCCTGCGCGCGGTGTTCCAGTCCAGCCCCTCCAACCCGCTGGTCGGCCTGGAAGGGCGTGCGGCCCTGCTGGCGCGCCTGGGTGAGCTGCTGGAGGAACAGGCCCGGCAGCACGGCGGAGCGGCGCGCCCCGGGCGCCTCTTCGACACCCTGACCCAGGACGGCCAGCGCACCGAGCTGGCCGCGGGCGACATCCTGCGCGAACTGGTCGGCACCTACGCGCCCATCTGGACCAGTGGCAGCCGCGTGCTGGGCCTGCCCGCCGGCGATGTCTGGCCGCACCTGTGGGCCGGCGCGGACACGCTGCCCGCCACCTCACCGGGCGGCCCGGCACCCCATCGCGCCACGGGCGGCTGGGTGCCCTTCCACAAGCTCAGCCAGTGGCTGGTGTATTCGCTGCTGGAGCCCTTCGAGTGGGCGGGGGTGAAGGTCACGGGCCTGGACGCCCTGAGCGGCCTGCCCGAGTACCGCAACGGCGGCCTGCTGCTGGACGGCGGCGTCATCGTGCCGCGCCACGCCAGTGACCTGGCCAAGACTTGGAAGACCTCCAGCGAGTTCGTCATCGAGTGGCGCGCCCTCACGGTCACGTTGCTGGACGAACTGGCAGTGCTGGTGCGGGCTGAACTGGGTGCCACGGCCGAACAGCTGCCGCTGGCCCGCATCCTCGAAGGCGGCACCTGGGCCGCGGGCCGGCAGATCGCCCGCGAGCTGCGCGAAGGCGGCGCGCCCCCGGTGCAGATCGACAGCGATGGCACCGTCTTCTGAGCACCTGCGCCAGCTGCTGGGGGTTCGCCACCCGCTGATCCAGGCGCCCATGGCCGGTGTGCAGGGCCATGAGCTGGCGGTGGCCGCCAGCCGCGCCGGCGCCCTGGGCAGCCTGCCCAGCGCCACCTTCTCACCCCAAGCGCTGCAGACCGAGTTGCAAGCCCTGGTGGCGGCGTTGGGACGAGGAGGCGAAGCAGCGTTCCCCTGGGCCCTCAACTTCTTCTGCCATGCCCCCCCAGGGCCGCAGGCCGCGGACCAGGAGGCCCGCTGGTGCGAAGCGCTGGCCCCCTGGGCGCGCGAGGCCGGATTGGCGCCTGCGGTGCCCGGCGGGGCCGCACGGGCACCCTTCAGTGAGGCCCTGGCCGACCTGATCGAACCCTTCCGTCCGCCCGTGCTGAGCTTTCACTTCGGCCTGCCGGCGCCTCACCTGGTGGCCCGCGTCAAGCGCTGGGGTGCGAAGGTGCTGTCGTCAGCCACCACGGTGGAGGAGGCCCTCTGGCTGGAGGCGCACGGGGCCGATGCGGTCATCGCGCAGGGCTGGGAGGCCGGTGGCCACCGCGGCCATTTCCTGCGCCCCGACCTGGACACCGCAGGCCAGACCGGGCTGTTCGCCCTGCTGCCCCAGGTGGTGCAGGCGGTGCGCGTGCCCGTCATCGCCGCAGGAGGGATCGTGGACGCGGCCACGGTGCAGGCCGCCCTGGCACTCGGTGCGGCGGGGGTGCAGGCCGGCACGGTCTTCCTGTGCTGCACCGAGGCCCGCACCTCGGCTGTCCATCGCGCGGCGCTGGCGGGTACGGTCGAGGGCGTGGGCCCACACACCGAGGTCACCGCCGCCTTCACCGGCCGACCGGCGCGTGCCCTGGTCAACCGCTGGGTGCGCGAGTCGCCGCAGGTGCGGGACCGGCTGCCACCGTTCCCGCTGGCCGCTGGCGCGCTGGCCGGCCTGCGCCAGGCCAGCGAGGCCACAGGGCGAGGCGACTTCTCGCCCCTGTGGGCCGGGCAGAACACCCGCGCCTGCCGCGCCGTGCCAGCCGCCCAGATCGTGGCCGAGCTGGCGGACGGGTTTGGCGACCCAGTGTCCGGCAGCGCCGGTTCGCACGCCCGGCCGTCCCAGACCTCCCAGACCTTGCAGCCCTTGGAGCCCTTCGAGCCCTTCGAGCCCTTCGAGCCCTTGCCGCAGAGGAACGCATGACCCCCCCTGAAGTCCACCACATCACCCACCCCCTGGTGCAGCACAAGCTCACGCTGATGCGTCAGAAGGACTTGAGCACCATGAGCTTTCGGCGGCTGCTGCACGAGATCAGCATGCTCATGGCCTACGAGGTCACGCGTGACATGCCCACGCACCTGGTGGAGATCGAGACGCCGCTGGAGAGCATGCAGGCCCCCATGATCGACGGCAAGAAGACGGTGTTCGTCGTCATCATGCGCGCCGGCAGCGGTTTCCTGGACGGCATGCTGGAGGTGGTGCCCGGCGCCCGCGTGGGCCACGTGGGCCTGTACCGCGACCCCAAGACCCTGGTGGCCGTGGAGTACTACTTCAAGATGCCGCAGGACATGCACGAGCGCGACGCCATCGTGCTGGACCCCATGCTGGCCACGGGCAACTCGGCCGTGGCCGCGGTGGAGCGCCTGAAGGAGACGCGGCCGAAGTCCATCCGCTTCGTCAGCCTGCTGGCCGCCCCCGAGGGCCTGGCCAACTTCCACGCCCACCACCCCGACGTGCCCGTCTACACCGCGGCGATTGACCGCCAGCTCAACGAGCACGGCTACATCGTGCCGGGGCTGGGGGACGCGGGCGACCGGATCTTCGGGACGAAGTAGAGGGCTACACGCGCCCAGGTCCGCAAGCCCTCAGGCCCCAGCCAGCCTCCGCGCCGCGTCGTGCACCGCGGCGCGGATGCGCGGGTAGGTGCCGCAGCGGCACAGGTTGCCGCTCAGGGCCGCATCGATGTCGGCATCGCCCGGCTTCGGGTTGGCTGCCAGCAGCGCTACGGCGGCCATGATCTGGCCGCTCTGGCAGTAGCCGCACTGCGCGACGTCCTGCGCGACCCAGGCCGCGCGCACCGCATCGGCCACGGGCCCCGCCAAGCCCTCGATCGTCGTCACCGGTTGCCGGCCGACGGCGGACAACGGCGTGACACAGCCGCGCACCGGCTGTCCATTCACGTGCACGGTGCAGGCACCGCACAGCGCCATGCCACAGCCGAACTTCGTGCCGGTGAGCTGCAACTCGCCGCGCAGCAGCCACAGCAGCGGTGTGTCGGCTTCGGCATGCACCTCCTGGGTGCGCCCGTTGAGGGTGATGGTGGTCGTCATCGGTTTCAGCTCGTCTTCAGGGGCAGGTTGCGCAGGCGCTGGCCGGTCAGCGCAAACAGCGCGTTGGCCACCGCAGGCGCGATGGGGGGGGTGCCCGGCTCGCCCACGCCCTCGGGGTGCGCATCCGAGGGCAGGATGTGCGTTTCGATGCGCGGGCAGGCGTCCAGGCGCAGCGCCGGCTGGTCATGGAAGTTGCTCTGCACCACGCGGCCTCGGGCGACGGTGATCTCGCCGTGCAGCGCGGCCGACAGTCCAAACACGATGCCGCTTTCCATCTGCTGCGCGATCAGGTTCGGGTTGACCGGCGTGCCGCAGTCCACGGCGCAGACCACGCGGTGCACCCGGATCGCACCGTCAGGTGACAGCGACACCTCCGCCACCTGCGCCACCGCCGAGCCGAAGCTCTGGTGCAGCGCCACGCCGCGCGCCGCCTTCGCGCCGTCCGGCGCCGGGGGCACGGGTTGGCCCCAGCCGGCCTTGTCGGCGGCCAGCTTCAGGACCGCGGCCGCACGCGGGTGGCGGGCCAGCAGGCCCAGGCGGAAAGCCACCGGGTCCTGCCCGGCGAAGTGCGCGCACTCGTCGAGGAAGCTCTCCTTGAAGAAGGCCTGGTGCGAGTGCCCGACCGCGCGCCAGAACCCCACCGGCATCGGCCACTGCACCGCGGCGTGGGCGATGCGGGCGGCGGGCCATTCGTAGGGCTGGTCGTAGGCGCCCTCGGCCGTGGTCTTGTCCGGGCCGGCGCCCGGCAGATCGAAGGTGCGCGCCAGCACTGCGGGAACGATGGCCTGTCCGGCCGAGACGTTGCGCCACGCACTCAGGCGGCCCTGTGCGTCGAAGCCCGCGTCAAAGCGCGCCACGCAGGCCGGGCGGTAGAAATCGTGCTGCGTGTCCTCGGCGCGGCTCCAGAAGGTCTGCACCGGCGCGCCCTCAGCGGCACGGGCGATGGCCGCGGCCTGACCGATGAAGTCGACATCGAGCCGGCGCCCGAAGCCCCCACCCAGCAGCGTGACGTGCACCTCCACGCGTTCGGGTTCGATGCCCAGCGCCTGGGCCGCCGCGCGGCGCGCCAGACCCGGCACCTGCGTGGGCACCCACACCTGGGCGCGCCCGTCGCGCAACTGCACCGTGCAGTTCATGGGCTCCAGCGCCATGTGCGCGAGCCAGGGCGCGCGGTACTCGGCCCGCAGCCGCTTGGCCGCCTGGCCCAGCGCGGCCTCGACATCGCCCACGCGGTGGAACGCGAAGCCGTCCTCCTGGTCCAGTGTCTTGGCCAACTGGTCCAGCGCGGTGGCGCTGTCGAACGAGGCCGCTGGCACGGCCTCGTCCCACTGCACTGCCACGAGCGCAAGGCCCTTGAGCGCATGCCAGGGCGTGTCGGCGATCACCGCCACACCGGCCGTGCCGCCGGCGTGCCCGTCCACCGCCAGCACCTTCTTCACCCCGGGGGACGCCAGCGCCGCCCGGCCGTCGAACGAGACCACACGCCCGCCCAGCGTCGGGCACATGGTCACCGTGGCGTACAGCATGCCGGGCAGACGCACGTCGAGGCCGAAGCCCGCGCTGCCCGTAGCCTTGGCGCGCGCTTCCAGGCGCGGCAGGGGCTGGCCGATCAGCTTGAACTGCGCCGGCGTCTTCAGGGTCACAGCGCCGGGCAGCGGCAGCTTGGCGGCGGCTTCAGCCAGCTCACCGAAGCCCGCGCTGCGTCCTGAAGGGTGGAGCACGCGGCCGGCCTCGACGCGCAGCTCGGCGGCCGGCACGCCCCACTGCGCCGCAGCAGCGGCCACCAGCATCGCGCGTGCGGACGCGCCCGCCTCGCGCATGGGCCACCACAAGTCCTTCATGCTCGAACTGCCGCCGGTGACCATCACGCCGATCTCGCGCATCGTGCGCGCGGTCATGCGGCCGGCCAGGCGCTTGATCAGACCCTGGTCGTCGGGGTGGAAGGGCAGCCCGTCCACCACGGTGGCCAGGTTGTTGTAGATGGCGTCGATCGGCGGATGCTCCACCTGCACCCGCGCCCAGTCGGCGTCCAGCTCGTCGGCCAACACCATGGCCAGCCCCGTCAGCACGCCCTGGCCCATCTCGGACTTGGGCACCATCACCGTGACGCGGCCGTCCAGGCCGATGCGCAGCCAGCCGTTGAAGGGCCGTTCACCTTCTGGGGCGGGCAGCGGCTGCGAAGGCATCAGGCGCTGGCGCGGCGGCATCAGGCTCCAGCCGATGGCCAGCCCTCCGGCGGCGGTGCCCACGCCCAGCGTGGCCAACAGGAAACGGCGGCGTGAGGGGCGAGGGGTGGGGCGAGGTGGTGTCATGTGCTCAAGCGTCATCCCCGCACCGGCTGCGCGCGTCGGCGCAGTGCGGTCGGGGGGGTGATGGAACCGGGCGCCGCTGCCGGCGCCGTTGCAAGCCCTGGGGCGGGTGCTGGGGCGGACGCCGGGGCGGGCCCGGGGGCAGCCGCCTGGGCCGCCTGGGCCGCCGGGGCCGCGCCGGCATCGGCGGCCAGGAATCGCACGAGAAAGGCGCAGTCGGGGTCGTCCAGCACGCTGCGATCGCCCTGGGCCACGGCATCGACATACTCGCGCACCACCTGCAGCCTGGCGATGCGGGCATCGATGGCGACAAGCTGTTCGCGGGCCAGCCGTGCGAGCTGCGAAGCCGTCATCGTGCCCTGGTCGCGCTCGGCCAGCAGCAGGGCGATCTCGCGCAGCGTGAAGCCAACCTCCTTGAGCTGCCGTATCGCCGCCAACCGCGCAAGCGTATCGGCCGGCCAGGTGCGGTAACCGGCGGCCGTGCGCGCAGGCGCCTCAAGCAGGCCGTCACGCTCGTAGATGCGCAACTGCCCGCGGGTGACACCGGCGATGCGGCACAGCGCGGTGGTGTGCAGCGCCGTCACGCGGTCTGGACGTGAAGACAGGCCTGATGTGGGGGCTGGACGGTGCATGGGAATGGACGATAAACCCTGCACCATGGTGCCATGTCAAGCGCTGTGTATCCACACGGTGCCGCATGTCAGGCGACACGACAAACTGACCTCCGCATTGCGCCGGTTTGGCGACCTCGGCCCGGAGGGCCCTGACAGCGATCAGCGCGCGACCCAGCCGCCGCACACCGGGAACACCTGGCCCACGAAGCAATCGGCCGCGCTGCTGCACAGGTAGGCGGCGAACAGGGCGTCTTCGCGCGCACCCACCAGGCGGCCCAGGGGCACTTCGCGTGCCAGGCGCTCCTGGAAGCGCGGGTTGGCCTGCACCTCCGGCGGAAAGTAGGTGGGGTTGTCCACGAAGTTCTGCGCGATGGCGTTGACCTGCACCTGGTGCGGCGCCAGCTCCACGCCCACGGCCTGCACGTAGGCCAACTGCGCCCCGCGGGCGGCGCTGTAGGTGGAGGCGCGTTTCATGCCGCGCAGGGCCGAGGCACTGCCCACCACCAGCACCTTGCCGCTGCGCCGGGCGATCATCGCCGGGGCCGCGGCGCGCACCAGGCGCGGCAGCGGGTCCACCAGGGCGGCGAACACGGCGCGCCACTCGTCTTCGCCCACCTCCACGGCGGGCGTGGTGGGCGCGCGCAACGCGAGGTTGGCCACCAGCACGTCGAGGGGCCCGGCCTCCTGCACCGCTCGGGCCACCACCTGCGCCGCAGCCTCGGGCGGCGCCAGGTCTGCCGTGCTGGCCACCACTTCGGCGCCCTGCTCGGCAAACACCTCGCACAGCGCAGGGCCCATGAACTCGCTGGCCTGGGTGATCAGGACGCGCTTGCCGGTGAGGGTGTGCTGCATGGTCGGGCGTGATGGTGGGGTGTGATGGCGTGCGTCACGGCTTACGTGACGGCGCGCGTGACGGTGCCTGGGCTGTGGCCGGTGCTGCGGGCACGTCCGGGATCATGCTCCCAGTTCCCGGGCGAGATCATTCCTCGGCGCCCTTGTACACGGCTTCCAGACGATGACCTTCCGGGTCCACCACGAAGGCCGCGAAGTAGCGGGGGCCGTAATGGGGGCGCAGGCCGGGCGGGCCGTTGTCCGTGCCACCGGCCGCCAGCGCCGCCGCATGAAAGGCCGCCACCGCCGCCCGGCTGGGCGCTGAGAAGGCCACATGAAAGCCCGGGATCGGCGCGATGGCCTGCGACACCTGTTTGATCGCCAGCTTGTCCCCCGAGCCCGGCGGCCCGTAGCCGACCGCCTGACCGGACTCTCCGGGCCGCAGATCAGTCCACACGCGCCCGTAGCCCAGCGGCGCCAGCGCCGCGTCATAGAACCGGGCAGCGCGCTCGATGTCCACGGCGCCGAGGGAGAGGTGATGAAGCATGGTGGGGAGCAGGAGGTCAGGTGCGGTCAAGACAAGGCCACCACGAGACTGAGAACGAGCATTCCCAGCACCACGGGCAGCCAGATCATGCGCTCTCGGCGGCTGGGGGTGAAGGCGTTGGCGATGCTGCCCAGCGCGCAGTACGCCACCACGGCCCACACCCCAGTGAACGCGAACTCGGCGATCGAAGGAAACGCCACCCCGGCGCGGGCCACGACCACCACCGCGAAGAACAGCAGAAGGACGGCCGAGAGCCCTGGCAGCACGCGAACCGCCACCGGCAACGCCCCGCGCCAACGGCCGCCCAGCGTGTACTCGCCCCAGGGCGCCCCCAGCACCAGGGCCACCTGAAACGCCGCGACAACCAGTGAAAGGGCACCGAAGAGAAGGGCGCAGGCCTGTGGCATGGCGGGCTTCAGATCATCCTTGCCTCAGCGCCGCACGCGCAGCACCGTTGTCCAGGGCGACACGCATGCCAGTAGGGCGCGCAACGGCAACGCCCCATGCCTGAAACTTGACGAGATGCGCCGCTGAATCAACACCGCCCCGATCGCCCCCAGGCTAGCTGGCCAGCATCAAGAGACCGGACACCGCAGCCGCAGCAGCCAACCACGCGCCCACCCTGATCAGAAGCGGCTTGTCCAGGCCCTGAACCGCCGGGCCCGGCTGACGACGCAAGCCCAGCACGCCGGCGTGTGCGGGCAGCGCAACCAGCAGCAAGAAGGCGATGACGTAGTTGAAGCTGGTGTCGGCGTCACTGCCCAGCCACTGGCTGACCGTGGGCAGCGCCCACGCCGAGAAGGCGCCGGCGACGGCGGCGGATAGGGGAGTGGGCGCGAGATTCACGGCGTGTGGGAAAAGAGGAATGGCTGACGGCGCCGCCATCGTAGCGACCTGCTACGGCGCTGCCATGGTTGACCCTGCTACTTCAGGTTGGTACGGCTGGAGGCGAGCACGTCACTGTGTCCAACGGTGGCCAGTCCCGCTGCCCAGGTTTCAGGCGCTCAACTTCATTGATGCGCCCAACGGACTTCGGAATCATTGGCTGACGGCTGTTATGACGCTGAGACCGCCAGAACTGCTTTCGGGTTTGTGCGAGCAATCGCCAGCAGCGTCCGCGCTGCACCACTTGGCTGCTTGCGCCCTTGCTCCCAGCCTTGGAGTGTTCGCACCGAGACGCCCAGAAGGTTGGCGAACTGAGATTGAGAAAGTCCTGTGGCCTCTCGGGCTTGCGTGGCTGTAGAAACCACAGCCTTGCCCTTTCCGGCCTTCATGTCCTTGATGGACTGAAGGATCTCGGCGCCAATGTCGCGCGTGGCCTCAAAGGTTGCAATCTCGGCTGAACTGAGCTTCTTAGATTTCGAGGGCACGACGAATCTCCTTGAGTGTGCTGAGGGAGATGTTCCCTGACTCGGACTTGGCATACAGAGTCAGCAGGTAGACCTCACCGGCTTCATTCCTGGTGAGGTAGACGATCCGCACTCCACCAGACTTCCCCGTTCCTTCCCGCGACCAGCGCACCTTGCGTACGCCGCCTGAGCCGCGGATGACAGACCCGGCTTCCGGATCGAGTGCAATGAACGCTGCGAACTCGGCGCGTTCATCTTCATCCCAGTAACGCGGCCACAGCCTTTGAAAGATGGGGCTTTCGACAACTGTGAGCATAGCGAGACTATACGCCTAAGGCGCAGGAACTCCGAGGGGATGTGTTGGTGATGCCGAACGTTCAACCGTAGCACGCCGCAGAGGGCAGATGACGACTGCGGACCGGAACGGCCAAGCATTGGCTGCCTTCGCGGGCCAGCTCGGGCTGTCAGGCGAGGCCCCACACGGCGCGCAACAGCTCAGCTGCTGGCTGGGAACCGGTGATACATGAAGAACTGGGCATCCTTCCTCCAGCCCTGAGCCTCGTAAAGCGCCTGCCCCGAAGTGTTCTCGATGGCAACGTTCAGCGTGACGCGGGCCGCGCCATGGGCCCAGGCATAGCCTTCGACAGCACCGAGCAACTGTGAGCCCACCCCTTTGCGGCGGCCACTCTCATGGACGAACAAGTCGTTCAGGATGAAGACCCTGGCAAGAGCCGTAGAGGAGTAGCTGGGATACAGCTGTGCGAACCCAACCGGCGCAACGCCTTCTGATGCCAGGAAGACAACAGACTCGCCGTGATCAAACCTTGCTTGAAGGAAGGCCATGGCGGCTGGAAGATCACTGGCCTTGCCTTGAAACACACGGTACTGATTGAACAGCTCCGCCAGACTCGGAAGGTCTGAGAAGACGGCCTGACGGACGGTGATGCTGCTCATGGGCCTGAGTGTCGACGTTGATGCTTGAACCGCATCACCTGGCGACCAATGGCCATACTGAAAGGCCGCCTTGGTGGCCAAGCGCGCCAGCTTGCCAGGACGGTTGCCCCGAACACGGTGTAGACGGTGGCAAAGACCCAGGCAGGTGCCTGGTAGTACAGCACTGCCGAGACCCAGTGCTGCACAAAGCCGGCTTCGTACCCGGAGCCACCTGCGCGCAGACGAAGCCAGTTCTCAAGCGTGGTGAGCGGGCACTCGACATCCAGCCATGACTGAACGACCACCACCACGATTGCGAACAAGTGCATCCACCGGAAGATGGGCGCGTTCGCAGCGCTCCAGCGCATGAAGTTCCCGAGGACGATGAACCCCAAGCCGCCTACGACGAAGACGACCACGGCCAAGTGCAGCAGAAGGACAGCGTCGGCCAAGTGTTCGAGCATCTGCGGACTTGATGGTTGCGGCGCCTGATGTAAGGGTTCCGCTTGAGCCTAGGGTCAAGCGCCTTCATCGGCCTTCGAGCTTTCTCGCTGGTGCCTGGTCGACTTGATAGCGTACGAAAGCGGGATTGCGATCAGGAAAACAGCGAGTAGCAGGACCACTCCAACGAGTTCGCTGGATGAAAGCCCATTCGCTATCTTCTCCAGCAACTGTTTGCGACCGGCCACCGACGTGTAGAGCATGAGGGAGCCCGTTGCTGCGAAAAAAAGACCGACGGCGATGAGAACCCAGTCGAGTGACGTGGGCGGATAAACGATAAAGGCGAGGCCGAAACCGAAGGTCAGGATGCCGTAGATGAAGATGCAGACCCTCAAGACGACAGGGTCTCCAAGGTACCGGTGAAGGCGTTCGGTGATGAGTGCCATTGTTCAGCCTGGTGTTTGGGTGAACCGGCGTGCGCCAGAGGGGCGAAGCCGGACCATCATGACCTGGTAACCCTCAAGGGCGAAGCGCCTGGTGAGCGAATCGGGCACGGCCGAGCGTGCCAACAAGCTCGGGATGCAACTCGTCGCCGCACCGCAGGCCGCATGAAAAACGCCCTGCGCATCAGTCACTTGAGGGGTGTTTCTTAAGAGGCTGAACTTGCCGGGGCGGCATGAAGCTTGAGGCCCAGCGCGGAGATGACCTTCATGATGGTCGCGAACTCAGGGTTGCCCGAGGGCGACAGGGCCTTGTAGAGGCTCTCTCGCCCCAAGCCGGTTTCGCGAGCGAGTTGGGTCATACCCTTGGCCCGGGCAATGTCGCCAAGGGCCGCCGCCACGAGGGAAGGATCGCCTTCCTCAAGCGCAGCCTCCAGGTACGCGGCGATGTCTTCGTCGGTCTCCAGGTGTTCGGCTGGATCCCACGGTGTGGTCTTGGTCTTCGCCATGGTCAGGTTCCTACAGTTCGCTGGCGAGCTTCTTGGCCGTGCTGATGTCGCGCGTCTGGGACGACTTGTCTCCCCCAGCCAGCAGGACGACGAACAGCGTACCGTGCTGGACAAAGTAGACACGATAGCCCGGACCATGATCGATTCGAAGCTCTGAAACACCTTCGCCTACAGGCCGCACATCCCCCGGGTTACCGAGCGATAGTCTGCGGATTCGGATGTCGATGCGCGCCTTGGCGACACGATCGCGCAAGCTCGAAAACCAGGCTGCGTAGGTGGGCGTCTGACGAATCTCGATCACCCATAGAATGTATCACATGGGATACAAAGCGACAATGGACTCCGCTTGAGCGAATACGAAGGGACTTCCCCAGTCCTGTGACGGTATCGATGTACCAAGATTGACGTGTGGAAGTTCACTCTGATCGGAGGGCTACGAGGCTGAGCGCACCGCGCTGATCAACCGCATCCGCGGCGTGCTGGCCGAGTTCGCCTTGGTCTTCCCGCAGAGCCCCGAGGCGCTTGGCCGAGTACTGGCCGAAGTGCTGGAAGACGCCAGCAACGAGCTGACCGGCATCGCCCGTCTGATGCTGCAGCGTGCGCACCTGCACTGGATCGATCTGGACCTGCAGATGAAGTGGTGCGACGAACGCATCGAAGTCCACGCCCTCAGCGACGAGCGCGCCAGCAAGGCCGCCGCGCTGCAGGGCATCGGGCCGATTGGCGCTTCGGCGCTGGTGGCCAGCGTGGGTGACTTCAAGCAATTCGACAACGCCAGGCAGTTCGGCGCTTGGCTCGGCCTGGTGCCCAGTCAGAACTCCACTGGCGGCAAGGCCAAGCTCGGGCGCATCACCAAGCGTGGCGACGACTACCTGCGAACGCTGTTGATCCAGGGCGCGAAGTCGGCGGTGATGACGGCAAGCAAACGCAGTGAGCGGATCAGCCAGTGGCTGGTGCAGTTGAAGGAGCGGGTTGGCTGGCACAAGGCGGTGGTGGCGCTGGCCCACAAGAACGCTCGCATCCTGTGGGCGGTACTCACGCGGGATGGTCGATTCGACCCGAACCATGTTCCCGAAGCACCTGCGCCGCACTGTGCGTTGAGCCAACGGCCCGCGCTCTGAAGAGTTTGTTTCCATCCGCAGACGCGAAGCGCAGATAGTCATCACAGGTCAGCCCGGCGGCAGGCAAACCCGGTAACCCTCAAGGGCGCAATGCCCGGCGAGCGAATGGGGTCCTGCCGAGCGGTTCGTATCTGGGGCCTCGGCGAAAGCGCCGAAACAAGCCCGTCTGTAGATGTGCAGTCTGTTCCTTGTTGGTGCTGTCAAAGCGCGCTGCATTTGCGGGTTGGGAATCAAACCGAGGCTGCTTGAAGAATCAATTCAAGCTGTTGATCGAAAGGGGAGTCCCTGTAGAGGGGTTAGCGAAGTAATCGGCGGGCTGCCGCAAATCGCGCCGAAGAAACACTGCGTGCCCCGGTTGTGGCAAGGTGGAATGCGGTGCCGCGGAAGACCGGTGTAGCAGTGGTGCGCAATGCCCGC